>ENA-OQET01000731-OQET01000731.1-human-gut-metagenome-genome-assembly--contig:-NODE-731-length-16274-cov-3.052394_pt1 | contig 16274 bp, 15 predicted proteins | sample MGYA00242800_ERZ504645 | MGnify/ENA primary metagenome ERZ504645 (study PRJEB26092, sample SAMD00036308) | human gut metagenome | host: Homo sapiens | study: EMG produced TPA metagenomics assembly of... | reverse complement strand
CAACTTCGGCAAAGAAGAACGACGTTAAAAATGAGATCGTGATTCTGACTGCAACATCCGGAGATACAGGAAAAGCCGCACTTGCAGGCTTTGCGGATGTGGAAGGAACGAGGATCATCGTATTCTATCCAAAGAATGGTGTCAGCAAGGTACAGGAACTCCAGATGGTGACACAGAGAGGAGAGAATGTAAACGTAGTAGCGATCCATGGCAATTTCGATAATGCACAGAGTGGTGTGAAAGCGATGTTCGAAGATACAGAACTGGCGGAAGAACTCGCAAAGAAAGGCTATCAGTTTTCATCAGCCAACTCTATCAATATCGGACGTCTGGTTCCACAGGTGGTATATTACGTCAATGTATATGCAAAACTTCTGGAAAATGAAGAGATTGAAGATGGTGAAAAGATCAATGTGGTAGTACCGACAGGTAACTTTGGAAATATCCTGGCTGCATATTATGCAAAACAGATGGGAGTACCGATTGATAAGCTGGTATGTGCTTCAAATGACAATAAGGTATTGTTTGACTTCTTCCAGACAGGAGATTATGACAGAAACCGTGAGTTTATCCTCACTACATCCCCATCCATGGATATTCTGATCTCCAGCAATCTGGAACGTCTGATCTACAGAATCAGCGGGGATGATGATCAGAAGACGAAGGATATGATGGAAGCATTAAAATCCGCCGGAAAATATACGATCACAGAAGATATGAAGGAGCGTCTTGCTGATTTCGCAGCAGGGTACGCAACAGAAGAAGAGTGCGCAGAGAATATTAAAAAAGTATACAATAAGACAGGATATGTTATGGACACGCATACAAGTGTAGCGTCGTATGTATGCGGCTGTTATCAGAAGAACAGTGGCGACGATAAGAAATGTGTGATCGCATCGACTGCAAGTCCGTACAAATTCGTGAAGAGTGTGATGAGCGCAATCGATCCGAAGTATGCTGATCAGGATGAATTCAGCCTTCTGAGTGTTTTGGAAGAAACATCTGGACGTGAGATGCCACAGGCAATCAAAGATATTCTGAATGCTAATATCCTGCATGATCTGGAATGTGATGCAGATAAAATGAAAGACACAGTAAAGAATATTTTAGAAGTATAAAACTTTATATTAAAAATAAATAAAATTCATAATCGATAAAAATTACTAAATGCAAGGTTTCTATAAAAATCTTGCATTTTTAAACTATATAAAAGAATAAAAGCAGAAAAAATAACGGATTGAGATATAGAAGTTGCAAAATAGTGCTTTGAAAAGATTGTTAAAGTGTTGACTTTTGCGCGGAAAAATGCAATAATAAGGCAAATGCTGTTGTGGAAGAGTATGAAAAACCAGAATTTATAAATATACAGCAGTAAATAAAAGAAAAGAGGTTAAATGAAGATGGCTAAAATCGATTTAAGTAAGTATGGCATTTCAGGAACGACGGAAATCGTGCACAATCCTTCTTATGAATTATTATTTTGAGGAAGAGACAAAACCAGAGCTGGAAGGTTTTGAAAAAGGACAGGAAAGTGAACTTGGTGCAGTCAATGTAATGACAGGTATCTATACTGGACGTTCTCCTAAAGATAAGTTCATCGTAGTTGATGAGAATTCAAAAGATACTGTATGGTGGACATCTGATGAATATAAGAATGATAACCATCCTGCAACACAGGAAGCTTGGAACGCAGTAAAAGATATTGCAATCAAAGAACTTTCTAACAAGAAACTTTATGTTGTAGATGCATTCTGCGGTGCTAACAAAGATACTCGTATGGCAATCCGTTTCATCGTAGAAGTAGCTTGGCAGGCACATTTCGTAACAAATATGTTCATCAAACCTTCAGAAGAAGAACTTGAGAATTTTGAGCCAGACTTCGTAGTATACAATGCTTCTAAAGCAAAAGTTGAAAATTACAAAGAATTAGGACTGAACTCAGAGACAGCAGTAATGTTCAACATCACAAGCAAAGAGCAGGTTATCGTGAATACATGGTACGGCGGAGAGATGGAGAAAGGTATGTTCTCTATGATGAACTACTTCCTTCCGCTTAAGGGAATGGCTTCTATGCACTGCTCAGCCAATACAGATCTGAACGGAGAGAATACAGCAATCTTCTTCGGACTTTCAGGAACAGGAAAGACAACACTTTCTACAGATCCTAAGCGTCTTCTGATCGGTGATGACGAGCACGGATGGGATGACAACGGAGTATTTAACTTTGAAGGCGGATGCTATGCTAAGGTTATTAACCTTGACAAAGAGTCTGAGCCGGATATCTACAATGCAATCAAGCGTAACGCACTTCTTGAGAATGTATCACTTGATGAAAATGGAAAGATTGATTTCGCAGATAAGAGTGTAACAGAGAATACACGTGTATCTTACCCGATCAATCATATTGAAAATATCGTGCGTCCTGTATCTTCAGCACCTGCTGCTAAAAATGTAATCTTCCTGTCAGCTGATGCATTCGGAGTACTTCCACCGGTATCTGTACTGACACCAGAGCAGACACAGTACTACTTCCTGTCTGGATTCACAGCAAAACTTGCTGGTACAGAGCGTGGAATCACAGAGCCTACACCTACATTCTCAGCTTGCTTCGGACAGGCATTCCTGGAACTGCATCCTACAAAATATGCAGAGGAACTTGTTAAGAAGATGGAGAAGAGCGGTGCAAAAGCATACCTGGTTAACACAGGATGGAACGGAACAGGAAAACGTATCTCTATCAAGGATACACGTGGAATCATTGATGCCATCCTGAATGGAGACATCAAGAATGCTCCAACAAAGACAATTCCATACTTCAACTTCGAAGTACCTACAGAACTTACCGGTGTTGACACAGGAATCCTTGATCCTCGTGACACATATGCCGATGCAGCTGAGTGGGATGAAAAAGCAAAAGATCTTGCTGCAAGATTCATCAAGAACTTTGCTAAATATGAAGGAAATGAAGCTGGTAAAGCTTTAGTTTCAGCAGGACCACAGTTATAAGAGACACTTATCTATCTGATTAAAATCAGAGAATTGTAAAGGGTTGTAAAATCCATGTAAATGGGTTATAATAAGTGCAGTGGAAACCTGAAATGTTCGATACTCTTGTAGTTTTGAACCTACAATACTTTAAACGGGAGTCTTACATCTCTGTAATATGTCAGGCCATCGATTTTGCAGTGGAAGGCAGAAAAGCAGATGCGGATACCCACCTAGCGGGTGCTAGGAGTCAGAATACAGGAACCGGCATTTTGGGGAATATACAAAAGATAAAAGACAGTCGTTTTAACGGCTGTCTTTTTTTTGGAAATCGCCATCAGGTTCAGGTAAGCGGATCTGAGAAAGACAGTCAAAGAAAGGAAAATAAAGTGCGGAAACGGAACAACAGGCATTATAGCATCTACATTGCATGGATTTTATTGCTGCTGTGTCTGATTACAGGGCTGAAAGCCGGGTTAGAAAAAAATTGCAGCCGGAAAGAAGGAGTCCTATCCGGGAATATCGATTCAGAGCCGGTGGGAAGAATTGTGGAAAACAGTATCATCGAAAGAACAGAGAGGAAGAAAGTGAAAGTAAAGACAAGACCCCGGAAAAAGATGCGGATCCTCAGAAAAATATCCGGGTATTGATCATGACAGATGGATATCAGCAGATCGTACATAGAGAGGTAGAAATCAGTGCAGCGGGAGGCTTAAGAATTGAAAAGAAGGATGGCCCGGAAGAAACTGCAGGAAATGAAAAAATTAAGATCACAAAAGAAGATACGGGATTTCAAAACGGAAAGATCCGTATACAGTCAATTGATGGCGGAGAGATAACAGTTCGCAGTATCAGGCGGGGCTATGGGAATCCGTCTTATGCAGGTGCGTTGGATCTGTATGCTACATCAGAAGGGGTTGTGATGGTAAATGAACTTCCGCTGGAGAATTATCTGTGTAAAGTGGTTCCGAGTGAGATGCCCGCATCATATCAGAAGGAAGCATTGAAGGCCCAGGCGATATGCGCAAGAAGTTATGCATACCGGCAGATTATGGATTATGCATATCCGGAATATCAGGCTCATGTGAATGACAGTACGGATTACCAGGTGTATAATAATTCGGCATCGCAACAAGCTGCAACAGAGGCTGTACAGGAGACGGCAGGAAAAGTATTGAAATATAATGGAAATATTATAACCGCCTATTACTATTCGACTTCCTGCGGAAAGACAACAACGATGGCTGCGTGGGGAGCGAAAGAGAAGGCAGAAAATGCATATCTTCAGTCTGTAGAAGTGAAAGATCAGACAGGTGATTATGAGAGAAATCTTCCATGGTACCGGTGGGAAGCAGATATAGATCAGAATACATTGTCCAAAATGATCGCAGAGAATACAAAAAAGAATATAGGAACTGTGCAGTCACTGGAGGTGACGAAAAGCGGACCGGGCGGTGCAGCGTTACAGATAAAAGTATCAGGAGATCTGGGAACAGTTGTTGTTGATACGGAAAATAAGATCCGCAGAGCACTGGGGGGAAGCGGATATGAGATAAAGAAACAGGACGGGACAGCTGTAAAGGGAAGCAGACTTCTTCCGAGTGCCTTTTTTAAAGTAGAAAAGAAAGGAAACACCTTCAAGATTAAGGGCGGTGGATATGGACACGGTATTGGCATGAGTCAGAACGGAGCAAATGAAATGGCAAAAAAAGGAAAGAATTATCAGCAAATACTGCAAATGTTCTATCCCGGAACGACAATTGAATGATAAGTATAATCAATGAAAAAGTATTTGAAAAAACATAACAAGAAACAGAATAATTTCTAATAGACAAATAAATGAAAATCGGGTAGAATATAGAGACGAATATTTTGGGAGATAAGAATGAAAAAAGTTAAGTTTCTATATGATAAAGTAATGGAAATAACCGGACAGGTCGGAAAAGATCATGTAGGTGCCTATGCTGCACAGGCAGCGTATTTCTTTATGCTCAGTATGATTCCGATCATTTTACTGCTGATCACATTGGTACAGTATACACCGGTTACGAAGGCAGATGTTATGACAGCGGTTCTTCAGGTGTTTCCAAAATCCGTAGACAGTCTGATCACATCGATCGTTAATCAGGTTTATAATCAGTCCGGCGGAATCATCTCGCTGACTATTATCGTTGCACTCTGGTCAGCCGGGAAAGGGGTGCTGGCACTGACGACAGGTTTGAACTGTGTCTATGACTGTAAAGAGACACGTAATTATATTATTTTGCGAATACGTGCAACCTTTTATACAGTGGCATTTATAATTGTGATCATTTTTCTACTGGTATTATCGGTGTTCGGTAATACGTTGAATCTGTTTGTAACGGAACACTATCCGGTGATGGAACGCTTGGTGGATCAGATCATGCGGATTCGCGGAATCATCACGCCGGTATTACTGTTTGTATTTACGATGATGATCTATAAATTCCTGCCGAACCACATTGTACAGTTGAGGATCCAGCTGATGGGAGCTGCATTTTCAGCAGTCGGATGGATGATCGTATCCTGGATTTTCTCGGTCTATCTGGATATTTTTAAAGGATTTTCATCAATGTATGGGAGTCTGACAACGATTGTATTGATCATGTTGTGGCTGTATTTTTGTATGTATATCTTACTGCTGGGTGGAGAAGTAAATATGATTTTGCGGGATATGGAGCAGGGGTAGAATTTCTGACTTGACAACTCTGAGCCATATGATACAATAATTAGGTATTATGAGATAAAGGCAATGACCGTGTAAGTAGTGAGCCATTTTCCGATAGAGAGAGGGAATCAACAGGCTGAAAGTTCCCTTGGGTTCAGATGGTAAATGAATTTCCCGCGTGAGCTGTGTTCTTGAAATAACAGTAGAGAACGCCGTATGATGCACGTTACGCAATAATGAGTGTCCGTAAAAGTTTTTACGGGAATCAGGGTGGTACCACGGGTTATATGTCTCGTCCCTTTTGGGGCGGGGCTTTTTTAATACCAAAAAGCATACGCTGATATAAAGATATGCGGAGAAAGGAAGAAAATGATGAAAGAAAGACTGCAGAACATCAAAGATGAAGCATTGAAGGCAATTGAAGCTGCCGATATGCCGGAAAAACTGAATGATGTGCGTGTAAAGTTCCTTGGTAAAAAGGGAGAACTTACCGCTGTATTAAAAGGTATGAAAGACGTTGCACCGGAGGACAGACCGAAGGTCGGACAGATGGTAAACGAGACAAGGGCGGCAATTGAAGCTGTTCTGGAAGAAAATAAAGAAAAGATGGAAAAGGCAATCCGTGCAGAAAAGCTGAAAAAAGAAGTGATCGATGTTACACTTCCGGCTAAGAAAAATTGTGTCGGACACCGTCATCCGAATACAATTGCACTGGAAGAAGTAGAGCGTGTATTTACAGGTATGGGATACGAAGTCGTAGAAGGACCTGAGATCGAGTATGATGAGTACAACTTCCGTAAACTGAACATCCCGGACGGACATCCGGCAAAGGATGAGCAGGACACATTCTATATTAATAAAGACATCGTGCTCAGGACACAGACATCTCCTGTACAGGCACGTATTATGGAGCAGGGAAAGCTTCCAATCTGTATCCTGTCACCGGGACGTGTATTCCGTTCTGACGAAGTAGATGCAACACATTCTCCTTCTTTCCATCAGATCGAAGGACTGATCATCGACAAGAATATTTCATTTGCTGACTTAAAGGGAACACTGGAAGTATTTGCAAAAGAATTATTCGGAGAAGACACAAAGACAAAATTCAGACCACATCATTTCCCATTCACAGAGCCAAGTGCCGAGATGGATGTAAGCTGCTTCAAATGCGGTGGAAAAGGATGCCGTTTCTGTAAAGGATCCGGATGGATCGAGATCCTCGGATGTGGTATGGTACATCCACACGTACTGGAAATGTGCGGAATTGATCCGGAAGAATATACAGGATTCGCATTCGGTGTAGGACTGGAACGTATCGCACTTCTGAAGTACGAGATCGATGATATGAGACTGTTATACGAAAATGATATCAGATTCTTAAAACAGTTCTAGCGAGCACAAGTAATAATACGAAAAGGAGATTTATAAATGAATACTTCATTATCATGGATAAAAGCGTATGTTCCGGATCTTGATGTAACAGCTCAGGAATATACAGATGCAATGACTTTGTCTGGTACAAAAGTCGAAGGTTTTGAAAAATTAGATGCGGATCTTGATAAGATCGTGATCGGACAGATCGACAAGATTGAGAAACATCCGGATGCAGATAAGCTGATCATCTGTCAGGTAAATATCGGAACAGAGATGATTCAGATCGTAACAGGTGCTCCGAATGTGAAAGAAGGAGACAAGGTACCGGTTGTATTAGCAGGCGGACGTGTGGCTGGCGGACATGAACCTGGACAGCGCGTAGAAGGCGGGATCAAGATTAAAAAAGGAAAGCTCCGCGGCGTAGAAAGCGATGGTATGATGTGTTCCATCGAAGAACTCGGTTCAAACAGAGAGATGTATCCGGAGGCTCCGGAATACGGAATCTATATCTTCGACGATGATGCCGTTGTAGGCGAGAGTGCGATCAAATCACTTGGCCTCGATGATGTCGTTGTAGAATATGAGATCACATCTAACCGTGTAGATTGCTTCAGTGTTGTAGGTATTGCAAGAGAGGCAGCAGCTACATTTAATAAAGCGTTCTATCCACCTGTTGTCACACCAACAGGAAATGATGAGAATGCAGCAGATTATATCAAAGTAACCGTTAAGAATCCGGAACTTTGCCCAAGATATTGTGCAAGAATCGTAAAGAACATTAAGATCGGACCATCTCCAAAATGGATGCAGAGACGTCTGGCTTCTGTAGGAATCCGCCCGATCAACAACCTGGTTGATATTACAAACTATGTAATGGAAGAATACGGACAGCCAATGCATGCATATGACCTTGATACGATCGAAGGAAAAGAAATTGTAGTGCGTACTGCAGAAAAAGGTGAGAAATTCACAACTCTTGACGGACAGGAAAGAGAGATGGATGAATCTGTACTGATGATCTGTGACGGTAAGAAATCCATCGGTATCGCAGGTATCATGGGTGGAGAGAATTCTATGATCACAGACGATGTTCAGACAATGTTATTCGAAGCAGCTTGCTTTGATGGAACCAACATCCGTAAATCAAGCAAGAAGATCGGACTTCGTACAGATGCATCCGGTAAATTTGAGAAGGGTCTGGATCCAAATAATGCAGAGGCAGCCATTGACCGTGCATGCCAGCTGATCGAAGAGATGGGAGCCGGTGAAGTTGTCGGAGGAATGGTTGATGTATACAGCAAGAAGAAAGAGCCTGTAAGAGTACCATTTGATGCGGAAAAGATTAACAAGCTGCTTGGAACAGACATTTCTAAAGAAGAAATGATCGGATACTTCAAGAAGATCGATCTGGAATTCGATGAAGAGACAAGCGAAGTCATCGCACCTACTTTCCGTCATGACTTATTCCGCATCGCCGACCTTGCGGAAGAGGTTGCAAGATTCTACGGATATGATAACATTCCGACCACACTTCCAAGTGGAGAAGCTACAACAGGAAAATTATCATTCAAGTTAAGAGTAGAGCAGGTTGCACGTGATATCGCTGAGTTCTGCGGATTCAGCCAGGGAATGACATATTCATTCGAAAGCCCGAAGGTATTTGACAAGCTTCTAATTCCGGAAGATTCTGATCTTCGTAAGGCTATTCCGATCATGAACCCACTGGGAGAAGATTATAGTATCATGCGTACATCTTCTTTGAATGGTATGCTGACATCACTTGCAACAAACTATAACAGAAGAAATAAAGACGTAAAATTATACGAACTGGCTAACATTTATCTCCCAAAGGCACTTCCACTTACAGAACTGCCGGATGAAAGAGTACAGTTTACACTCGGTATGTATGGAGAAGGCGATTTCTTCACTATGAAGGGTGTCGTAGAAGAGTTCTTCGATAAAGTAGGACTTCATAAGAAAGAAAAATACGATCCGAATGCAGGAAAGTCATTCCTTCACCCGGGACGTCAGGCAAACATCATTTATGATGGTGTAGTAGTCGGATATCTTGGAGAAGTACATCCGGAAGTTGCAGATAACTATGGAATCGGAACAAGAGCCTACATTGCAGTAATCGATATGCCAGAGATCGTAGCAAGAGCAACATTTGATCGTAAATATACAGGAATTGCAAAATTCCCTGCAGTGACACGTGACATCAGTATGGTAATGCCAAAAGAGATTCTGGTAGGACAGATTGAAGATGTGATCGAAAGCAAGGGCGGTGAATATCTGGAAAGCTATTCACTGTTCGATATTTACGAAGGTGCTCAGATTAAAACAGGATTTAAATCTGTTGCATATTCTATCGTATTCCGTGCAAAGGATAAGACTCTGGAAGATGCAGATGTATCTGCAGCTATGGACCGTATCTTAAAGGCACTCGAGGGTATGGGAATCGAACTCCGTAAATAAAAAAACATTCATTCATATCAGATAAAAGCTCGGTAAAAAGAGCAAGAGGATTACGTATGAAGAAAAAACAGATCATAGGTCTGGTAGTAGCGGCAGCACTGTTCGTTGGAGTCAGTGCTGCCAGCGTATTTACCAATACAATTTCAAAAAATCTGCTTCAGAACAGTGCAGATGATATAATTAATCTCGGAGGTTCGTATCAGTTTAATCCACCGTCTGAAGATTATATTGCAATCGTAAGAGTAGAAGGTACGATCCAGGAACAGAGTGGAAGCAGTACACTGGAGGCATCCAGTGGATATCAGCATGATTCAACGATGAATTATATCGATGAATTGATGGATGATTCTAACAATAAAGGAATTCTTCTGTATGTAGATTCTCCGGGAGGAACTGTCTATGAATCCGAAGAACTGTATCAGAAACTGAAAGAATATAAAGAGACAACAAAACGTCCGATCTGGGATTATATGGCACATTATGCGGCATCCGGTGGATATATGGTGTCTATGGCATCGGATAAAATCTATGCAAATTCGAATACAACGACCGGTTCCATCGGTGTGATCATGTCAGGATATGATATGTCCGGGCTGTATAAAAAGCTTGGAATCCGTTATGTAAGTATCACGAGCGGAAAGAATAAGGACAGCAGCAAATTTACGGACGAGCAGATTGCTATTTATCAGGATCAGATCAATGAAGCTTATGAGAAATTCGTGAATATCGTGGCAGACGGCCGTGATATGTCAGTGGAGGATGTAAAGAAACTGGCAGACGGAAGAACTTATACTGCAAAGCAGGCGAAGAACAACGGTCTGATCGATGAGATCAGTCTGTATCCGGATATGAAAGATGCAATGAGCAAAAAACTTGGAACATCTACATTTTATGAGATGGAATCAGATGAAGGACTTTTGCAGTCGCTGTTTTCCAAAGCAGAATCATGAAAAACGGAGAGTACAGGATCACAAAACCAGATACAGACAATCTGCAGAAGATGTTAAAGGTTGTATGACAAAAGTTGGATTCTGGAAGGATGATGCGTTGGATGGCATCGGAAATGAACTGAAAAGTTCTGGGCGGATCAGCCAGGAATTTATATCAGGATAGAGGAATTGTAATGGAGATAAAAATAATGGCATTTCGTGAAGTATACAAGCTGTTTGTGGATGCCTGGGAACTGTATCGAAAATATAGTGCCAGAAGATTGGATGATGCAGAGTGCGAAGCAATGGCACAGGAAGCGGATGCGATAAACGAAAATATCAATCAGACCTTGCGAAAGATATGTTGGTAAGTGTGATTAGGGAAGTGTCAAAAGATGCACGGATGAAGAAGACGGATGTGGAGGAATAGATCATGGAAAGATTAACACATAAAGAGAGAACGGTATAAAGCGAGGGTACTGGTTCCCCGAATAAGAAACAGGAGCTGGTGGACAGGCTGGCAATGTATGAGAACCAGGAGGAGAAAGGCAGATGGATTCCAATCAGTGAGCGGTTGCCGGAGGATGAAAGTTATATATTGGTATCGTTCGAGAATGCAACAATGCCAGATATCGCAAGATATGAAGAAATGATGAAGGCGGTACATTCTATCCGGGAGATGATGAAAATCTTATTCGAGCTATGGAATATTTGTCAATGCATGGATGCCATTGCCGAAACCATACAGGGAAGACGATGACTGAATCATAAGAGACAGGATTATAGCTGTGATCAAGATATTACTTATGGCGATTGGATTAATTATAATTTTTAGGAGGTAAGCGAAGGGAACAATGAAAATAATAATATTCATCGTTGTCATCTGTACATTCTTTGTAGTATGGAGTTTATGTGTTGTAGGAGCAAGTGCGGATGAGCAATTAAAAAGGATATGCGATAAGAAGATAAGGCAGATGAACTATAAAGTTGAAAAGAAAATTGTTTGCAAGGAAACAGGCGAAGAATTAAAAGTTGGTGATGAAGTATCGATTCAGTATGCCAGCGGTGGAGGTAATGGCTGCTGTCGGATCACAAAGATTACAGATACAGGATTCCATTACAGCGCCGGAGGAACAAGGCGGGATAAGAGCGTACAGCTTAAGGATATAGTGGAAATCTGGAAGAGAGAACAAAACGACGAAGGAGCTGAGAAATGATTGAACAGAGGAAGAGACAGAAGACAGGTAAAGCTGGATAGCCAGGATCATTATAAAGAGCTGGAGGAAAGTCATAATGCGAAGGCAAGTAAGAAATTTCGGACACCCGTTTATTCGGTAATGGGATATTTAAAGAAAACAGGTGCAGATGTTAAGAGGGTGATGGGAGATGAGTGAATATGTCGAATGTTATGAAAACTTAAAAGCAGCAGTTGTAAAGCTGGCAGCGGAATGATTACCGGCGGGCATTGATCAGGCTAAGGCGACACCCAAAAGATACGAATGCGCTTCATACAAAAATTGAATGTGAATTATTTTTTCGTAAAGGCATTGAGATGTACAGTGACATGGATGGAGAGATGTTGATCAGTGGGATTCAGGAAAGAGTGAGGCGGGAGTATAATGAACAGAGAGCTGTTAAATAAATACAAGAAAAATAAGCGGGATATTGAGAATCTGGACGGGATCATTGCCAAGCTTCAGGAAAGACTGGACGCAGTACCGGTTGTATCGGGGAAGGTTACAAAGAGTTCGGATGATTTCCCTTACATCGAGGAGCATGTACAGGTGAGAGTGGAAGAGCCAAAGGCGGCAACTGCATTGAAGATGCGGATCTATGAGAAGAAGAAGAGAAAAGATCAGCTGATCCGGGAGAACGAGAAAGTAGAGAAGTACATAGCTGCAATGCCTGATGGAACGGTTAAGGATATATTTGAAATGGTATTTTTGGATGGAATGACGCAAAGAGAAGCAGCGGAATGTGTGGGATATACGCAGGCGAGGATATCTCAGATATTGAAAGATTTATAATATTTATATTTTTGCTATGTTATTATTATACTGGAATTGATGAACAGATATTAAATCATTCGATCAGCTCCCCCCACAACCTAATAAAACCGAGAGAGGACACTTGGTGATGCCGGGTGTCTTTTTCGTTGCGTAATGTCGAGAAATGGGATATTATGGGAGTAGGTTTTTAGGTTGTGAGGAGAAAAAAGATGAAATATTTTTATAAATACAAATCTGTTGAAAAGATCGAATTTTTATTAGATATCATCAGTCGTAGTCGATTTTATATGCCTAGTGTAAAAGAACTTAATGATCCGATGGAAGGATTATATAATATAATAAATCATCATACCGGAAGTGGCTATTATTCAGGTACTCCAGTGATGGATACTTCTTTTGAAGATGAATTAAGTAAATACAAGATATTGTCATTGACTACAGAAAAAGACAATATTGTCATGTGGTCTCATTATGCAAGGAATTTTAATGGCGTTTGCATAGAAATAAAAGCCGATAATTTAATGCAAAAGGTTAAACAAGTTAATTATTGTGGAATTGAAAATGAAGATACAGACCTTTCACTAGAAGAAAATGTTGTAAATGCATTATCAAGAAAACATCCGGGTTGGAGTTATGAAAATGAATGGAGAATCATAGATAAAGATAAACAATATTTAAATTTAGAAAAAGGCGAAATAACTAAAGTTATAATAGGATATAAGGTATCAGCAAATGTTAGAGATATTATTATTGAAAAGTGCAACGCTGTTGGAATAGAAGCCGAAATTGGGTTTATTGATACTAATAACTGTGGCTTTGTAGAAGTAGAAGCTCCTCTTTATATAAAAATGATGAAAGATATAAAAACAGGAGAATATCAAGGCGGAGGATATGAAATCTACAAAGAAAAATATAGATAAAAATAAAACGCATGTAGCACCCTCCGGGGTGCTTTTCTAATGCAAAAATAAACCAGAATTGAAGGTGGTGAAGTGGCGAATGAATACAACTTAAAACCAGTACGAAGCAAGAGGGAAGCGAGAGAACGTGGAAGAAACGGCGGAATTAAATCCGGCGCGACAAGACGTAGGAAAGCAGCTCTCAGAGACACAATGAACAAGCTGTTAACGATGCAAGTAGAAGTTGACGGCTTATCAGATATATTACGGGCAGATGGTGGCGAGAGTACTTATGAAGAAGTAATTACAATGGCCATGATCCAACAGGCAATGCTTGGAGATGTAAAAGCTTATCAAGCAATCATGAAAACAGTTGGCCAGACAGATAAATCAGCAGAAGATTTGGAAGAACAGAAGATCCGGACAGACAGAGCTAAGAGAGCCAGAGATCAGGAAGTTGGGGATACAGATAGTCAAGATGATAATATCCAAAGTTTCCTGAAAGCAATGAGACCAACAGCAGAGGATCTGCAAGGATTATTTGAGGAGGATGAAGAAAATGCCGAGGCGGAAGAAGAGACCGGCGAAGTTTAATTTCAAGCCATTTTCTCCGCAACAGCAGAGATTGATTCACTGGTGGAGACCAATGATCAGAACTTCGGAGAACAATTATGTGATCGCAGATGGATCCATCCGATCAGGAAAGACGATCGCCTGTATTATTGGTTTTCTAACCTGGTCACAAGAAATGTTCTCTGGTGAGTCATTTATCCTGGCCGGAAAGACAATGGGAGCATTGAAGAAAAATGTGGTCAGACCGATGCTGCAAATGTTGGAAGCGTGGGGATGGCCTTATGAATACATCCGATCTGGCACAGATGCGAGGTTGGAGATTGGAACAAACACATATTATCTGTACGGAGCAAACACAGAAGCGGCACAAGATGCACTGCAGGGATTAACTGCTGCTGGTGCTTATCTCGATGAAGCAGCATTGTTTCCAAAGAGTTTTGTGGATCAGGCAATTGCCAGATGTTCAGTGGATGGCTGGAAGTTCTGGATGAACTGCAACCCGGCAGGACCGCATCATTTTATACGTGAGGAGTATCTGACAGAAGAAGCTATGAAGCAGAAAAAAGTATATCATTTGCATTTTACGATGGATGATAACTTCTCGATTTCTCCGAAACGTAAAGAAGAATATAAGAATGCATGGCCACATGGCAGTGTATTCTATAAGCGTTTCATTCTTGGAAAATGGGTTGCGGCAGATGGACTTATTTATCAACAGTTTGCAGATTGTGTACAAGATTATCTTGTTGATCAGAAGTGGCTGGACGAAAATCAAATAGTATATGCAGTAATAGGAGTCGATTTTGGTGGTACGAAGTCGGCTCATTCTTTTACCCTGACAGGCTTCACCAAAGGATTTAAACAGGTGGTTGTGCTGGATGAATATTACTGCAAGAAGCGCATTAATCCGAAGCAGTTGCAGGATGATTTCATTGATTTTGTTCGGAGGGCGCAGAGCCAGTACAAGACATATGAAGTATATTGTGATAGCGCAGAGCAGACATTGATATCAGGATTGGAAACGGCATGTATTCAAGAGCATGTGGTAATTGATATTAAGAATGCCATCAAAGGTCCGATTAATGATCGGATAGCATTCTACAATAGCCTGATAGCACAGCACAGATGGAAGATTATGAAGCATTGCACACATATCATTGCAGCATTTGAAGAGGCAGTATATGACGAGAAGAAAAAGAATATGGATGTGCGACTGGATGATGGCGAGATGAATGTTGATAGTCTGGACAGCACAGAATACAGCACAGAGAGCATACAAGATGAAATTATGTATATAGCAGCATAGGAGGTGGAAACGTGAGTGATAGCACATACAAGAAAGTAAAAGAGTATCTGGTACAGAAAGGATATCACGCGGTGCCGGATGAAACATATGACCACATTGATGAATGGCTAGAGTGGTATCAGAACGATGTTGAGAAGTTCCACCACTATAAGTTGTATAACGGGGCAGTTATGACAAACCAGGAGCGTTATAAACTCGGAATGGCGAAGACGGTCTGTGAGGACTGGGCAAATCTGTTATTAAACGAAAAGGTGTCCATTAAAGCTGGAAAGTATAGTGAACAGTTGTCAAAAATACTTAGATACAATAACTTTTCTAAACAGGGTAATCAGCTGATTGAAAAAGCATTTGCACTTGGAACGGGAGCTTTTGTGGAATATAAAGATGCAAATGACAGAGTGATCATAGATTATATCCGAGCGGATATGATTTATCCGCTATCTTGGGATAATGGAGATGTTACAGAATGTGCATTTGGAACATCAAGGATGTTAGACGGAAAAGAAGTTATTTATCTGCAACTGCATCGATTCGGGAAAACCGAGGACGGAGAAAATGATGAGCAGTATTACATCGAGAACGTTTATATTGATGCGAAGAGCGGAAAAGAGATTGATGCTCCAGAGGATATCGAGGAATTGGTATCAACTGAAAGTGTAGAACCACTGTTTCAGATTGTAGCACCAAATATTTGTAACAATGTAGATCTGGACAGTCCTCTTGGAATATCGGTATATGCCAATGGAATCGATGAGGTAAAAGGCTGTGATCTTACCTATGACAGTTACATGAATGAATTTGTTTTAGGACGTAAACGAATCATGGTTCCAATTAGCCAGGCAAGAGTACAGATGGAAAAAGATGGTGCGGTAAATCCAACCTTTGATCCTAATGATACTGTGTATTATCTGCTTCCGGAAGATAGAAACGGAAATAATCAACTGACCGAGATTGATATGACTATCCGGGCGCAGGAGCATGAACTTGGCATCCAGAAGTCGTTAGATCTTCTAAGCCTCAAAGTTGGAATGGGAG
>ENA-OQET01000730-OQET01000730.1-human-gut-metagenome-genome-assembly--contig:-NODE-730-length-16277-cov-7.467059_pt1 | contig 16277 bp, 16 predicted proteins | sample MGYA00242800_ERZ504645 | MGnify/ENA primary metagenome ERZ504645 (study PRJEB26092, sample SAMD00036308) | human gut metagenome | host: Homo sapiens | study: EMG produced TPA metagenomics assembly of... | reverse complement strand
CGTGTAGAGTTCAACATGGGTGGCTGATATCCTGCAATACATAAAAAAGTAGGACGATAAGAAACGGGTCTGCTTCCTGGACAGACAGAAGCAGGCCCGTTCTGTATCTATGCGGTGTGTGTTTGAAAAATGATTTCTGCAGGAGAACATGAAATGTTGTCTGCAAAAAGATTTTTTCAAACACAACGCCAGGTAAAAAAAGAAAGGAAGATTCCATAGAGCAGTCAGAAAAAAAAAGGAATGAACTTGGAAAGAAAACAGAATCTTACCGGCTGGGCTTTCCTGATGCCGGCAACGATCCTGATCGCATGGATGAGCTTTTATCCGATGATTCAGGCATTTATCCTGTCTTTGCAGACCGGTATGGGCATTAACCTGAAATTCAACGGATTTGCAAACTATGCGCGTATTTTAAAAGACCCGACCTTTAAACAGACCTTAAGCAACACCTTCCTCTACCTGATTATTCAGGTGCCGATCATGCTGATTCTCGGTCTGATGTTTGCATCGATGCTGAACAACAAAGATCTGCGTTTCAAGGGACTGTTCCGTACCTGCATTTTCCTGCCGTGCGCAACATCGCTGGTCTCTTACGCAATGATTTTCCGTTCCCTGTTTGCAAACGATGGTTTTATCAACACTGTTCTGCGCGGACTTGGCATGCATCCGATCATGTGGTTCTCCAATGCCTGGACAGCCCGTGCCGTTATCATCATCGCATTGGTCTGGAGATGGACGGGATACAATATGGTATTCTACCTCTCCGGTATGCAGAACATTGAATATTCGATCTACGAAGCAGCAAAAATTGACGGCGCAAGCCCGCTGCAGACCTTCTTCAAGATCACCATTCCGCTGTTAAAGCCGATGATCCTGCTGACCACGATTACTTCTACGAATGGTACGCTGCAGCTGTTCGATGAGTCCCTGAACCTGACAAATGGAGGTCCTGGAAAATCGACCATGACCATGTCTCACTATATTTACAACATGTCCTTTGTACAGAGTCCAAACTTCGGCTATGCGGCAGCAATGTCGATCCTGATCCTGATTATGGTTGCCATTCTGGCACTGCTTCAGATGAAAGTAGGTGACGAGCGATAATGGGAAAAACAAAGAAATTCTTCATGTATCTGGTTTTAACGGTAGCATCCCTCCTTTCTGTATTTCCGCTGTACTATATGTTCTGCGCGTCTACGAACAGAAGTATTGATGTTATTGCCGGAAAACTGATTCCGGGTACTTATCTGATGGAAAACTTCAAGTCACTGATTGCGCAGCAGAACCTGCGTCTTGCACTGTGGAACTCGTTCCGGAATGCAACGGTACTGACGGTCCTTTGTCTTCTGGTCTGCTCAATCGCAGGTTATGGATTTGAAATTTATCATGACAAAGCGAAAGATGCGGTATTTACCGTGCTTCTGACTGCGATGATGATCCCGTTCGCAGCAATCATGATCCCGATGTTCCGTATGTTTTCACAGTTAAAAATGGTCAACACGATGGCAGCATTTATGCTTCCTTCGATTTCCACTCCGTTTATGATTATGATGTTCCGTCAGGCTTCCCGTTCTTTCCCGCACGATATCATCGAAGCGGCAAGACTGGATGGTTTAAGCGAGACAGGAATTTTCTTCCGCATGTATATGCCGACCATGAAATCGACCTATGCGGCAGCAACGATCATCACCTTCATGAATGCATGGAACAACTATCTGTGGCCAAAGGTTATCTTACAGAACAATGATTCCATTACCATGCCGATGCTGGTAGCGAACCTGCTCGGCGGCTACACGGTAGATTATGGCGTGCTGATGCTCGGCGTATTCATCTGTACGATCCCGACAGCAATCATTTTCTTCTGCTTCCAGAAGAGCTTCACAGAAGGTATCACAGGTGCTGTAAAATAAGAAAAAGAATCGAACAGAAAAGGTGGATATTTGGATGAATATCCACCTTTTTTCAAAAGATCAAAGAAAATAAAATTCCAGAAGGAGGAAAATAAAAATGGGTGTATTTCAGTATGAAAAAGTGAAGGACCCGACGTATTATGGAGAGAACCGGGTACCGGCGCATTCCGATCACAGGTATTATGGATCGGTGGAAGAAATGGAGCAGCATGTGGAAAACTTCCGTCACAGTCTGAACGGACTGTGGAAATTCCACTACGCAAAGAACTACGAGAGCACGATTCCGGGATTTGAGACACCGGAGTATGACTGCACAAAATGGGATGATATCCGCGTGCCGGCGCATATCCAGATGGAGGGATACGACGCACCGCAGTATGCCAATGTGCAGTATCCGTGGGAAGGAAGAGAAGAAATCCAGCCGGGCGAGATTCCGGAGCGGTTCAATCCGACGGCTTCCTATGTGAAATATTTTGAAGTGCCGGATCAGATGAAAGGAAAACGGCTTTTTGTTTCCTTCCAGGGAGCAGAGAGCGGTATTGCCGTATGGCTGAACGGAACGTTCCTTGGCTACAGCGAGGATACGTTTACTCCGTCCGAGTTTGAACTGACCCCGTATCTGAAAGAGGGCGAAAATAAACTGGCTGCGCAGGTTTTCAAATGGACGAGCGGAAGCTGGTGCGAGGATCAGGATTTCTTCCGTTTCTCCGGTATTTACCGTGATGTGTATCTGTACACGATTCCGGAGGTTCACGTTTCGGATCTGAAAGTACAGACGCTGCTGGATGATACGTTTACGAAGGCAGATCTGGTCATTGATACGAAAACGATCGGAAAAGGAAAAGTGAAAATTACCCTGTCAAAAGACGGAACGGCACTGCAGAGCACCGAAGGTGTGCTGGATGGGGAAACACAGTTTGTTCTGAAAGTCGATCACCCGGAACTGTGGTCCGCAGAGACACCGGTGCTGTATGATCTTCTGCTGGAAGTCACCGCAGAGGATGGAACGGTGCAGGAACTGATTCCACAGAGAGTTGGATTCCGCCGCTTTGAGATGAAAGACCACATCATGATGCTGAATGGAAAACGCATTGTCTTTAAAGGCGTCAACCGCCACGAGTTCAGCTCGGTATCCGGCCGTGTCGTATCAAGGGAAGAGCTGATCAAAGACCTGACAACGATGAAGCAGAACAACATCAATGCGATCCGTACCTGCCATTATCCGGATGCGGTCGGCATTTACGATCTCTGCGATGAATACGGTATTTACATGATTGCAGAGTGCAACATGGAATCCCATGGAACGAGAGATACGGATGCCGTACGGAACGGGGATTTCTCCGGTGTCGTACCGTGCGACCGTCCGGAGTGGATGGACTGCATGCTGGACCGTGTCAACTCGATGTATCAGAGAGACAAAAACCATCCGGCGATTCTGATCTGGTCCTGCGGAAATGAATCGTTCGGCGGAAAGGTTATTTTTGAAATGTCTCAGTTATACCGGAAGATGGATCCGAACCGCCTTGTCCATTATGAGGGAGTGAACGATGACCGCAGATACAACGACACCAGCGATATGGAAAGCCGGATGTACACCACGGTCAACGAGATCCGGGAATTTTTAGCGAAAGACCGCAGAAAGCCGTATGTCTGCTGTGAGTATGCCCATGCCATGGGAAATTCCTGCGGCGCGATGAAGAAATATATGGATCTGACCGAGGAAGAGCCAATGTTCCAGGGCGGCTTTATCTGGGACTATATCGATCAGTCGATTTATAAGAAAGACCGCTACGGAAAAGAGTTCCAGGCGTACGGCGGTGATTTTGACGACCATCCGTGTGATTATAACTTCAGTGGAAATGGTATCGTATACGGCGGCGAGCGCGACGCGTCTCCGAAGATGCAGGAAGTAAAATTCTGCTATCAGAATATTTCCATTGACGTACAGAGAAACAAAGCAGTTGTAAAAAATAAAAACCTGTTTGTGAATACTGATACATTTGCATGCGTAGTACTTCTCGAAAAAGAAGGAAAGAAACTGAAAGAAGTGCCGATGGAAGTTTCGGTGGAGCCGCTTTCGGAAAAAACGGTGGAGCTTCCAATCGCAGTACAGACACTTCCGGGAGAGTATGTGGTGACCGTTTCCTTCCGCCTGAAAGAAGATACCGTATGGGGCAAGCGCGGCCATGAAGTTGCATTTGGACAGGGCGTTTATGAAGTGGAAGCACCGGCGAAAGCAGAAAAACCGGCGAAATTTGAAGTGATCCGTTCCAACCATGATTTTGGTGTGCGCGGCGAGAATTTCGATGTGATGTTCTCCGATCTGAACGGCGGACTCGTATCGTACCGTTACGGCGGCGTTGAGATGATCAAAATGATTCCGAAACCGAACTTCTGGCGTGCGCCGATCGACAATGACTGCGGAAGCCTGATGCCGATGCGTTACAGCCAGTGGAAGATTGCTTCGATGTATCTGTCCCACAAATATCCGAACGGCAGCCATTATCCGGGACTGTATGCGCCGGAAATCGAAGTACACGAGGACTGCGCAGAAGTCAGCTACCGCTATGTAATGCCGACCACACCGGCGAGTGAGTGCCGTCTGACCTACCGTGTCTTCGGCGATGGAAGCATTCAGACGACGCTGACGTATGATCCGGTGAAAGAGCTCGGCGATATGCCGGAATTCGGCGTGATGTTCAAGCTGGATGCCGATTACGACCACGTTACCTGGTACGGCATGGGACCGGAGGAGACGTATGTGGACCGCTGCGCCGGAGCAAAGCTTGGCGTTTATAAGAATAAAGTCGAAGACAATATGGCGAAATATCTCGTTCCGCAGGAGTGCGGCAACAAGGTTGGTGTACGCTGGGCAACCGTGACGAACCGCAAGGGCCGTGGTATGATGTTCAGCGGCGACAAGATGGAATTTTCCGCACTGCCGTACACACCGCACGAGCTGGAAAATGCGATGCATCCGTATGAACTGCCGCAGGTACATTACACCGTTGTGCGCGTGGCAAAACAGCAGATGGGTGTCGGAGGAGACGACAGCTGGGGTGCACAGACCCATCCGGAATACCTGATTCCGGTTGACCAGAAACTGGAATTTACCTTTACATTCCGAGGCATTTGAGAATAAAAGGAGATTTTCATGAGACAGAATATAAATTTTGGAAAACTTCTGCATGGCGGAGATTACAATCCGGAACAATGGCTGGAATATCCGGAAATTCTGGAACAGGATCTTGCGTATTTCAAAAAAGCGAAAATAAATGAAGTTTCCCTCGGCATCTTTTCCTGGGCATTCCTGGAGCCGGAAGAAGGCGTGTTTGATCTGGAATGGCTCAAAAAAATGGTAGACCGCCTGTATGAAAATGGAATTTCTGTCATGATGGCTACACCGACAGCGGCAAGACCGCGCTGGATGGCACAGAAATATCCGGAAGTACTCCGCATGGATGCGATGCGGCAGAGAAATCTGTACGGAGAGCGTCATAACCATTGCTATACCTCGCCGGTGTACCGGGAAAAAACGAGAAAGATCAATACAAAACTGGCAGAAGCGTTCAGGGATCATCCAGGTGTCATTGCATGGCATATTTCGAATGAACTAGGCGGAGAGTGCCATTGTCCGCTCTGCCAGGAGGCATTTCGGAACTGGGTAAAACAAAAATATGGCAGTTTACAGGCCTTAAACCATGCATGGAACACGGCGTTCTGGAGTCATACATACCAGAGTTTTGATCAGGTGGAGAGTCCGTCGCCAAAAGGAGACGCATCGCTGCACGGACTGAATCTGGACTGGAAACGATTTGTAACAGATCAGACAGCCGATTTTGTGAAATGGGAGATCAGCGCGCTGCGGGATGCCGGTGCCAAACAGCCTACGACCATCAATATGATGTATGATTTCAAGGGACTGGATTATCACAAGTTTGCCGACATTGTTGATTTTGTTTCCTGGGACAATTATCCGACCTGGCACAAAGAAGCGGAAGCAGTTACGGCAGCAGATACGGCGATGCAGCATGATATCATGCGCAGTATCCAGAAAAAGCCGTTTTATCTGATGGAGAGCTGTCCGTCCGCAACAAACTGGCAGCCGGTCAGCAAACTGAAAAAGCCGGGCATGCTGCATGCCGCATCCATGCAGGCCGTGGCGCACGGATCAGACAGCGTCCTGTATTTCCAGATGCGCCAGAGCCGTGGGGCTTCCGAAAAGTTTCATGGAGCGGTGATAGACCATTATGGAGGAGATGACACCCGTGTATTCCGGGAAGTGACAAAGGTAGGAGAAACCCTGGCGCAGATGCAGGAACTTTCCGGTGCCATCTGCAGTCCGAAAGTGGCTGTGATTTATGACACCGAAAACCGGTGGGCACTGGAAGATGCGGCAGGGCCACGGAATCAGGGCCTGTTTTACAAAGAAACCGTGGAAAAATCATACCGCGCCTTCCGCAGACTCGGCCTGGATGTTGATGTCATCGATGAAACGCAGGGCCTTTCGGACTATCAGATCGTGGCAGCGCCTGTGGTTTATCTGCAGCGGGAAGGATGGGTGGAAAAAGTACGGCAGTTTGTGGCCGGAGGCGGCACTTTTCTGGCAACGTACTGGTCCGGAATTGTAGATGAGACGGATCTTTGTTTCCTTGGCGGAACGCCGCACGGACTGCTGGATGTAATGGGACTTCGGAGCATGGAGATTGACGGCCTGTACGATGGGGAATGGAACGAAGGAGTTCCGGTCCCGCAAAACCGTCTGCATCTGACCCGGACGTACCGGTGCAGCAATCTCTGTGAACTGGTGAAACCATCGACAGCAGAAGTGCTGATGACTTATGGAAAAGATTTTTATGCAGGAATGCCTGCACTGACAGAAAACCAGTATGGCGCAGGAAAAGCATATCAGATCTGTGCCGGTTTTGAACAGGGTCTGTACGATGAGCTCTGCGGAAAACTGGCAGAAGAAGCAGGTGTCACATCGGTGGTGAAAGAGATTCCGGATGGCGTGGAGGTTACAACGCGCGAAAAGAATGGAATCCGGTATGTGTTCGTACAGAACTTTAATCGGAATGCCGTGGAAATCAAACTTCCGGTCGAACAGTATCCGGTGTGGAACGGACAGTATGATGGAACAATCGGAAGCTGGGAAACAGTGGTGCTGAAAGAAAACAGTCCGAATTTCCGGGAAAAATAAAAAAAATGTCTCAACAAAAGAACTGGTTTTGAGACATTTTTTTCGCAAAAAACAAAACGAATATCAGGCAGTTTCGGATTCTTCGGCGGAGAGTTTTTTTCTTATAATTTTCTCCCCAGCTCCACATGGCATCCATGATTGGCTGTAGGCTGTAGCCCAGGTCGGTGAGGGTATATTCTACCCGTGGCGGAACTTCTGCATAAACTTTACGGCTGACGAGCCCGCTCTGTTCCATCTGACGGAGCTGGCTCGTCAGAACTTTCTGGGAAACGTGACCGATGGATTTTTTTAATTCGCCAAAACGTTTGGTGCCTGGCATCAGATCACGGAGAATCAGGACTTTCCATTTATCACTGATTAAGGTTAAGGTAGTCTCTACCGGGCAGGCCGGGAGATCGGCTAAAGATATGGTGCTTTTTTCGGGAACTGACATAGAAAACCTCCATTTCGTAAAATTTTCTCATAAAAGCAAGCGTGGAAAAAAATCCTGCGGCAGGAAATACTCTGTGGATATATGAAAAATCCACGGAAGACCCTGCATTTACACAATAGTTTCCTTTTGGTGACTACAGCACAATATTGTGCTTACTTTATGTTAAGACGCTTTGGGCTTATTATAAAACTATCGAAAGAAAAAAGCAATTCTTTCGAGAAAAAAGGTCTGAGCGCATTTGAGAAAAAGATCCGAAGCGCATTCGAAAAAGGCCGAAAGCAAATCATAAGAAACAAGCTCAAAAACAAAATCAAAAAACGAAAATGGAGGACATCATCATGAGTAAAGTAGTAGAATTCTTAAAAGAAAACCCGGTACAGTATTTAGCAACTGTAGGACGCGATGGAAAAGCAAAATGCCGTCCGTTTATGTTTATTGGCGAAATGGAAGGAAAACTGTGGTTTTGTACCAACAACACCAAAGATGTTTATAAAGATATGCTGGCAAATCCGGAAATTGAAATTTCCACTTCCAGCCCATCCTATGCATGGATCCGTCTGAACGGAAAAGCTGTATTTGAAAACAACATGGCTGCAAAAGAAATGTGCATGGGAAATCCGATTGTAAAGGGCCAGTACCAGACCGCAGACAACCCGATTTTCGAGGTATTCTATCTGAACAATGCACACGGTGTAATCGCAGACTTTTCCGGAAACCCGCCGTACGAGTTTTAATCTGTCGCTATGAATTTGAAGTAAAAAGAGAAAGGAATCTGCCGCTATGGAGAGAAATGATTATCTGAAGATGTTAGTAGAGGAGATGCACTCAACCACGATGGCGACGATCGGTGCAGACGGTCATCCACAGACCCGTGTGATCGATATGATGCTGTGGGACAAGAAAGGAGTGTATTTTCTGACGGCAAAAGGAAAAGCCTTTTATGCACAGCTAATGGAGCAGGGCTATGTGGCAATTTCTGCGACGAAAGATAAAAAAGCAGTCTCTCTCCGCGGCAGAATCCAGAACATCCACAGTGAAAAGCTGGATGAAATTTTCGGAAAAAATCCATACATGCAGAAAATTTATCCCGGCGATACACGCGCGGCACTTGAGGTGTTCCGCGTGTACGAGGCCGAGGGAGAATACTTCGACATCAGCGATCCGTCGCATATCGTGCGGGACACGATCCTGATCGGCGGCGCAGAGCAGTCGATGGCTGGGTACGAGGTGGGAAACGAATGCATTGGCTGCAAGCTCTGTTTTTCAGTCTGTCCGCAGAAATGCATCGACATCACCCGCATCCCGGCCGTCATCGACCAGCACCAGTGCCTGCACTGCGGCCGATGCGCGGAGACGTGTCCGAGAGGAACGATTCGCAAAAGAGGGCAGTAGTCCCCTTATTTTAGCTACAGATTTTATGGGAATAGTGATAAGATAAAGTCTATAGAAACGATGGAAATGAGGGAATAACATGAACCAGAGTGAACGAAGAAATTTTCTGATCCAGTCATTGCTGGAAGAGAGCCGGGAGTACCGCGGAATGCAGATTCCGTCTGACAGCACCGGGCAGAGACAGCTTCTGCGGGGGCTGATGAATGTGCGCATGGTGAAAAAGAGCAGTGCAGAATTTCTGAACATTCAGGATGCGTATCTGCAGGAGGAGACGGCAAAAAAGGGCGTGACGAATGTCGACGACCTTACGCCGGTGCAGCAGGGGCTGTATCTCTGGCAGGGCGATATCACCGCGCTCCGGTGCGATGCGATTGTGAATGCGGCGAACAGCGGGATGACCGGCTGTTACGTGCCGAATCACCGGTGCATTGACAACTGCATCCATACGTTTGCGGGTGTGCAGCTTCGGCTGTACTGCGAGGAGATGATGGAAGCGCAGGGCCATGCGGAGCCGACGGGGCAGGCGAAAATCACGCCGGCGTATAATCTGCCGTGCCGCTATGTGCTCCACACGGTTGGACCGATTGTGGGCGGCCATCTGACGGAAACACACTGCCGGCAGCTGGCGGACTGCTATCGGTCGTGCCTGTCGCTTGCGGCGGAGAACGGACTGAAAAGCGTGGCGTTCTGCTGCATTTCCACTGGAGAATTTCATTTTCCGAACGAGAAAGCAGCGGAGATTGCCGTTGCGACGGTGAAAGAGTTTCTGGCGCAGAAAGAGACGAGCGTGGAGAAGGTCATTTTCAACGTGTTCAAGGACCGCGACCGGGAGATTTATGAGGAGCTGCTGGGAGAAAAGTAATCGCTGAAGAATGGGGAACAAAAGCAGAAAGAAAAGAAGAGGTGAATTTGTGATGTTTGAAAGTTGGAAAGAAAGAGAATTTGAAAAAAAGATGGAGCGTTTTCGCACCGCACTGCAGGAAAAAAACACGATTTTAATAGGAGCCGGGGCTGGGCTTTCGACATCGGCCGGATTTACCTACAGCGGTGAGCGGTTCCGGAAATATTTTGCAGATTTTGAACAGAAATACGGTTTCCACGATATGTATTCTGGCGGCTTCTACCCTTACGATACGCTGGAAGAATACTGGGCGTACTGGAGCAGATACATTTACATCAACCGTTATCAGGACGCGCCAAAACCGGTTTACCAGAAACTGCTCAGCCTGATGAAAAATAAGAGCTATTTTGTCATCACCACAAATGTAGACCACTGCTTTCAGAAAGCCGGATTCGATAAAAACCGTTTGTTTTACACGCAGGGAGATTACGGCCTGTTTCAGTGCTCTGAGCCGTGCTGCAAGGAAAAGTATGACAATGAAGAAATCATTCGAAAGATGCTGCTTGCCCAGGGGTATCAGATCCTGGAAGACGGAAGCCTTGTTCCGCCGGAGAACGGAAACCTGAGCATGCGGATCCCATCCGAACTGGTGCCGTACTGCCCACACTGCGGAAAACCGATGAGCATGAATCTGCGCGCGGATGACACGTTTGTGGAAGATAAAGGCTGGCATGAGGCATCCAGCCGACGCATCGATTTCCTGCTTCGTCACAACAGAGGCCATATCCTGTATCTGGAACTCGGCGTGGGATACAACACGCCGGGAATCATCAAATATCCATTTTTCAGCATGACAGCAGAAGATAAAGATAATCTTTATGTCTGCATCAACACCAGCGATATGCGTGTCCCGGATCTGATCCGTGACAGAGCGGTGTGCATTAAAGGGGATATTGGGGAAGTGCTGGATCGGATCTGAGACGGAAAAACATATAATATTCGAGAAAATTAATCACGTCACTTACGTGACGAGATGATGACATGATTGACGAGATAAATTCAACAGAGTTGCATACCTGCCTGCTGGAAATCACATTGCTGCCGCTGGCACATTACTGGCATTTCTGGTACGGCCCGCTGGATGCAGCCATCTACGGATCCTTTATCCTGGGAGCAAAAATCCTGTGGCACATCGTCGATTTCGGACGGAGTATGCGGACCGCAGCCGAAGTAAATGAACAGCTCCGCAGACGACGCATGGAGACGGTGGAGGAAAGAAGAGAAAAAATGAGAAAACGGCACTGATCTGTAAAAAGGATCGGCGCCGTTTTTTGCATAGGATAGGAAGGACTACTGTGCCTTCTGTGCAATCTCTTCATCCGAAATCAGATTGCTGTGATATTCGATTTTTCCCGACAGGACATCATCGTAAAAATTCTGTTTCCAGTCGATATAATCGATGGCTTTCTGCAGTTTTTCCATCGATGCGAGCAGCGCTTCGTTTTTTTCTGCGAGAATTCTTTACGCTCCGGAATGGAGGATGGACCTTCGAGGCAGTAGGCGAGATATTCCTTCATTTCCGCCAGCGTCATGCCGCAGCGCTTCAGGCAGCCGAGGCTCTGGATCCATTTGATGTCGCAGTCGTCGAAAACGCGGTAGTTGTGGCTGTCGCGTTTTACGTTCGGGACGAGGCCTTCTTTGCAGTAAAATTTCAGGGTTTCATACGACATGCCTGTCTGAACGCAGGCTTCTTTCATGGAATACATCATGCATACCTCCCAACAAAGTTGATAACAGAATTGAATCGGTAGTAACTACCGGGTAAGATAACCATAGTATAGAATTCGGACTTTGTCAAGCGATCAGCTCTTCAAATTTTTTCTGTTCCATCGGTTTATAATAATAGAATCCCTGCAGCTCGTCGCATCCTTCGGCGATCAGAAAATCTACCATCTCTTTCGTCTCCACACCCTCGCAGACAATCCATTTGTCTGTGCGTTTTAAAAGATGGAACATCTCTTCCAGCACAATTTTTCCTTTTTCGGAGAGGCCCGCCGAGAGGAAATGTTTGTCAATTTTAACTTCATCAAACAGAATATCCTTCAGCGAATTTAAGGACGAATATCCAGACCCAAAATCGTCCATGGAAATGCGGATATTCCGGTCGTGGAAAAAGCGGATCATCTGGTTGACGGCATCAATGTTATGAATGTACGTTGTTTCTGTGATCTCAAAAACCAGGTACTTCGAAGGAATCTGATAATGATCGAGCAGCTGTGTGATCCGCCGTGTGAACGTATCGATCTTGCGGAAATGAACCGGCGACACATTCAGCGAGAGCGGTAGCAGCGGAAGTCCGTTTTCCCGGCGGTCAGCGAGCCACTGGAAAGCAGCATTATACACATAATAGTCGAGCGACTCAATCTCTCCGGTCTCCTCCAGAATCGGCAGAAAGCTGTCCGGGAACCAGAGCGTGCCGTCCTCGCGCAGCCAGCGTACCAGCACCTCGGCGCTTGCAATTCCTGCGTTTTTCCGCTGATTTTCGGCTGGAAATAAATCTGAAATTCTTTTTTCGCAAGGGCATTCTGGAAGGAATGAATGGTCTCCGCGCGCTTCTGTTCCGTGCTGGAAAGCTCGGCGTTGTATTCGAAGACGCAGGTGGAAGTTTCCTTCGCACGCCGCCGCGCAATGTTGGCATGAGAGATGACTTCCTCCGCTGGTGTGTCCGTGTCATTCAGATAATAGACGCCAGTGTTCAGCGTCATGTAATTCAGCGGGTACGATTCCAGCACTTCGCGGATCGCCTGCTTGTGATAGGCGGAAATCTTTTCCCGCACCACGGCCGGATCCTGCCCGGTGATATCGATAATGCCGACAAAGATATCGGAGTGATAGCGGTTTACAAAGAGTGTCTGCGGAAAGAGTTCCATCTTTTTCAGGATGAAATTCAGAATGTTCGTACCCATCTCATAACCCCAGTAATCGTTGATCAGATGAAAATTGTCGACATCCGTCATCAGAAAGGCGTACTGCTTTTCTTCGCTTCTGTTATTGAGAAGCGTAAAAATTTTTTCTTTTAAAGAATCCGTGGAAATGCTCTCAGCAAGCATACTGCGGCGGGCGGCGAGAGGTCCGTTTTTCTGGAGCTGTTTTTTATACTGCTTGTCCTGGTACATTTTTTCGTCCGCCATTTGCAGCAGATCCATGATCAGATAATAATGATTTTTGCAGCTCAGCTCATATCCGACGGCATAGCTCAGCGGGTGATCCGCCGTCTGGTTGTAGGTGTCGATCATCGTCTGCAGCTGAAGATTCATCTGCTCCAGCTGGTTCCAGGTTGCATGATTCTGCACAATGACAAATTCATCACCGCCGAACCGCGCCAGAAAGCTGTCCTCGGTCAGAATGCGGGTCAGATAGGAGGCGAAGGTCTGGATAAAGACGTCGCCTTCTTCGTGGCCGTACGTGTCGTTGATTATCTTTAAATTGTTCATATCAAACATCATCACGCCGACATCGAGTGTATCGTCCGCGTTCTGAAGCTGGAGGAGCTTTTCTTCCAGCGACTTTTTATCGTGCACGCCGGCGACATCAAAGCCGGAGCGGCGGATCAGGCTTTTCAGATAATCGGTAAGCGTCAGTGCAGAGGCGCAGCCGAGCAGCGTAAGGATAATCAGAAGCGCAAAGGCGCGATGATCCAGCCCACGCTTGAAATGCAGAAGCAGCGATGTCAGAAAGACGACATAGAATGCGATCTGCAGATAGCACAGTTTGATGATTTTTTTGTTCTTTTCCATAATACTCCATACTTTCTAAATGCGTATGCAAAAAGTGAACCCTGCCATCGGTTCAGCTGGCATACACAATAATTTTCTTGGCCAGACTCTTATCCAGCCCGATTTTACTGCCCTTCACCATGACGAGATAATAACCGTGAAGCTCCGACAGAATCGAAATCCTGGCCCCGGGAACAAACCCAAGCGACTCCAGATAATGACGCTGCTTTTCCTGGCCGCAGATTTTATTGATGACGTAAAACTGATTGAAATCGGTTAAATTTAAAGGCATGCAGTTCCTCCTTTATTACGAGAGTACATCGAGTTAGAATTGCCTAACAGACAGTATAGCATAACATATTTGGAACAAAATAGAAAACTTTTTCATTGAGAAATTTTTTCAAAAAGGTTTTACGGGGGCGGATGCATTTTTGCGTTTCTTATTTTGGGGGAATCATGTATAATGGAAATGAAACATCAGTGACAAACTATGACATGGGAAAAGGAAGAGAAAACAATGAAACCTAGAATAAAAATCCTGCTGCTTGCAGTTCTGATCGCAGCACTCTGCAACTGTATGCTGATGATCGGAATGACAAAAAAGAAAGAGAACAATACAATTCCAAAAGACGCCAGCCTGATCTGCGAAGAAACCGTATCGCCGAATAAGGACTATATCACGGATGAAAAAGACCTGGTGAATTACACCGTGCGCGTCTATCAGGAAAAAAACAACGACATCATCGTCTATGCGGAATCCAATTCGCCGCTGTTCGATGAAGCACAGTACATCGTAACATGCGACCACGCCATCACCGCCGACGATGTCCATATCAAATGGACAACCCTCATGGGCAGTACCGAAGCGAGCGAGAAAGATGAGATCGGACTCGCACACGTTTCGATCTCAAAAGACGGGGAAGTGTTCAATGAAAAGACGATCAGCTTTGTGGCGAAAGCGGTGAATGCGGTTACGGATGTGATAGGGTAAAGAAAATAGGATAACAAAAAAGAAACGAGCAACTCCCTCTGCATGAGACGATTAACTTTACAAGAAAAGAAAAAATATCCCCCCACCCGGCTTGTGAGAGCTTGAAATATCAAATATAATGAACGAACAGTACATGGATCAGGCGCGCAGATCATGGGAGTACAAAGAAAAAAAGCGGTCAGCCCGGGTAAAAACGGTCTGAAAATGGGAGGAAAAGGATGAAAAAGAAAATATTATCTTTGATGCTGATGGTGTCTCTTGCAGCATCCCTTGCGGCATGCGGTCAGGACAGCGGGAAAAACAGCAACAGTACAGATTTGTCGAAAACAGAGACGGAAGCTTCTTCCGGCCAGACAGGGGAGGAAGAGACGACCCTGGTTTACGGTTCTGCTGATTATACCAGGATTAATCCGGCGATGGATGAGCACGGTGAAATTAATCTGCTGCTGTTCAACGGACTGACCGCACACGATGCGGATGACAACATTGTTCCGGGTCTGGCAGAAAAATGGGAGTACGATGCAGAAACCTGCACCTACACCTTTCATATCCGGGACGGCATCCAATGGCATGATGGAGAAAAATTTACGGCGGATGATGTGAAATTCACCATCGAAGCGATCATGGATCCGGAAAACGGATCTGAAAATGCACCAAATTATGAGGATGTAGAAGAGATTACAGTTATAGATGACAGCACCGTTTCCTTCCGCCTTTCCGAGCCGAACGTGGCTTTCCTGGAATACATGACGATGGCCATCCTGCCGAAGCACCTGCTGGAAGGTGAAAACATGCAGGAATCGGATTTCTTCCGTGCCCCGGTTGGAACCGGCCCGTATAAACTGGAGAGCTGGGACGAAGGCCAGTCGATTGTTCTAGTAAAAAATGAAGATTATTACCTTGGGGCACCAAAGATTGACAAGGTCATTTTCAAAATTGTACCGGATGATAATGCACAGGCAATGCAGCTGGAATCCGGCGAACTGGATCTGGCGCTGCTTGACCCGAAAAATGCACAGAATTTCAAAGAAAAAGACGGTTTTACCTGCTACGATATGACAACGGCAGATTACCGCGGAATTTTATTTAACTTTGCAAATGATTACTGGACGAAAAACAGGGATATCATTCCGGCCGTCTGTTATTCGATTGACCGCCAGGCCATTATTGATTCTGTACTTCTTGGCGAGGGAATGGCGGCATACAGTCCTCTGCAGCGTAACATTTATAATAACGAAAATGTAGAACATTATGATTACAATCCGGAAAAAGCACAGGAAATTCTGGAAGCGGCCGGATGCACCAGAAACAGCGATGGTTTCTATGAGCGGGACGGCGAAGAAATCGGTTTTGTCATCAGCGTGATGTCCGGTGAGCAGGACCGCATTGATATTGCCCAGGCAGCAGCACAGCAGCTCCGGGAAACCGGAATCAACTGTACCGTAGAAATTCCGGCACAGATGGACTGGGGCGGACAGATGGCCTGCCTGATCGGCTGGGGAAGCCCGTTCGATGCGGACGATCATACATATAAGGTTTTCGGCACGGACAAAGGGGCGAATTATTCGAGCTATTCCAATGAAAAGTAGATGAGTATCTGTCTCTTGCCCGCCAGAGTGACGATCCGGAAGTGCGGAAAGAATATTACGGAAAATTCCAGGAAGAACTGGCAGAAGATCCGGCCTATGCATTCATCTGTTATATTGATGCAAATTATGTGGCAGATTCCGGTAT
>ENA-OQET01000729-OQET01000729.1-human-gut-metagenome-genome-assembly--contig:-NODE-729-length-16285-cov-3.253497_pt1 | contig 16285 bp, 17 predicted proteins | sample MGYA00242800_ERZ504645 | MGnify/ENA primary metagenome ERZ504645 (study PRJEB26092, sample SAMD00036308) | human gut metagenome | host: Homo sapiens | study: EMG produced TPA metagenomics assembly of... | reverse complement strand
GAACAAAGTCGCATATTTGATAACATATTTAAACCTTCAATATAATCCCTCGCGATCGCCTTATTACCACTTAAGATCATCCATCCGATACGGAAACCAGCGATCATATGAGACTTGGATAAACCAGAGAATGTCACACAGAACAGATCTGGAGCCAGAGAAGCAATAGATACATGTTCTTCTCCATCCATCACCAGACGGTCATAAATCTCATCAGAGAAGATCATCAACTGATGTTCTCTCGCGATATCAACGATCTGCTGTAAGACTTCTCTTGGATAAAGAGCCCCCGTTGGGTTGTTAGGATTGATCAGAACGATCGCTTTTGTACGGGAATTTACCTTTCGCTTGATATCTTCCATATCAGGATACCATTCAGACTGTTCATCACAGATATAATGAACTGCTTTCCCACCAGCAAGCGTTGCACAAGCCGTCCATAAAGGATAATCCGGAGAAGGGATCAAGATCTCATCCCCATCATCTAATAAAGCAGACATTGACAGATTGATCAGCTCACTGACACCATTTCCAGTATAAATGTCATCGATATCAACATTTGGGATTTTCTTAAGCTGCGCATACTGCATGATCGCCTTTCTTGCAGCAAATAATCCCTGAGAAGCAGAATATCCCTGGCAGTCAGCTAACTGATGTCTCATATCATAGATGACTTCATCCGGGGTTCTGAAACCAAATGGAGCAGGATTCCCGATATTTAATTTCAGGATATGAGTTCCGTTACGTTCCATGCGGTTCGCTTCATCTACGACAGGACCACGTACATCGTAAAGCACATTATCTAATTTGGTGGATTTGCTAAATGTTCTCTTTGGAGAAGTTTCCAGATTCACAGCATTCCCTCCATTTCCAGAAAGCCAGTCAGCATCGACATCAAGAGTTTCTGATAAGAAATGAAGAATCTCTGAACGAGGAACCGTCTTGCCACTGACATACTGGCTGATATGACTTTTCCCAACCTTGACTCCAGCAGTCTCTGCTGCATGAATAAGATCAACCTGTTTCATATGTTTTTGTTCCATTGCAGACTTCAAACGATCTGCAAAGGTAAATGTCTGATTCATAACACCCTCCGATAAAAGTTCAAAATAAAATTCAAAGTTCAAATGATTTTGTTTAATATAGCACAAAAACAAGAAAAGTTCAATGGAAAGTTCAAAATAAAAACCAAAAGTTCAAAGAAATAATATACGAAATAAGAAAAAAAATTTAAAGTTCGACAAAAAGTACAAAGATTCGTATTGAAATTTAGAAAATATATGCTATACTTTGGAAAGTATAGATAATTAACACAAAGTGTAAAAAATAAATGGGGATGAAATAGAATATGGAAGCAACAAGATTACAGATGCAGAATTTCCTAATCTTTTTATTGGATCTGGTGGGAGTTACTGTTGGTTATTTTGCAGCAGTATGGCTGCGGTTTGGAAATATTGAAACAGGGTATACCGTGATGGGGAACGATACGTATTATCGTTGGCTCATTGCAATAGTAGTACTTATGATGATCTACTTTCTGTTTCGTCCAAATCGTGGTTTTTTAAGCGCAAATTTATAGAAGAAATGAGAATGAATCTGCAGACGGTCATTCTGATGGCAGCAGGAATGGCGATGGTCGCATTTCTGATCCAGGATGCAGAAGATTATTCCAGATTTATATATATCTTTACTTCTGGATTTGGCTTTGTATGGATGCAGATCACACATCGAGCTTATCGGAAGTATTGGCTATCAAGAAGAAAGGATCATTCTTATGCAAGAAAGATGATGATCATCACAACGAGTGATCATGCAGAAGAAGTGATCGGAAACATCATGGAAGAGAAGAACTGGGACTTGTGGATCACAAGTGTTGCAGTTGTGGACAAAGACATGACAGGATGGCTCATTAATGAGATTCCGGTTGTAGCACATTCGTATCGAAGTATTTTTGGAATATGCGATGCGTTCGGTTGTAGATGAAGTATTCTTATATATACCGATGGATGACGAATTTCCAATCGCGATGACGGTACAGAACCTTGAGGACATGGGAATTAAGACGAATCTTAACATTTCTCAGTTCCAGATCAATGAGAATCTGGAACGATCACTGGAGAAGGTTGGACCTTATGAGAGTGTAAGCTTCTCTGGTCATAATGTATCATTTGTCATGCTGATGATGAAGAAGCAATGGACATTGCCGGGGGGATTGGTTGGAATGCTGATCACAGCAATCGCAGTGATCATTGTCGGACCACTGGTGAAGCTAGAATCACCGGGGCCGCTGTTCTTTTGCACAGAAGAGAGTTGGGAAGAATGGAAGAATCTTCAAAATCTATAAGATCCGTTCGATGTATCAGGATGCGGAAGAGCGCAAGAAAGAGCTTATGGCACAGAATGAGATGGACGGCTTGAGTTTAAGATGAAAGACGATCCGAGAATCACCAAGGTTGGAAAGTTTATCAGGAAGACTAGGTATTGATGAACTTCCACAGTTTTGGAATGTACTGAAGGGGGATATGAGTCTGGTAGGGACAAGACCGCCTACAGTGGATGAGTTTGAACAGTATAGTGCTTACCATAAGAAGAGACTTTGCCAGAAGCCTGGACTGACTGGGGTTTGGCAGGTGAGTGGAAGAAGTACGATCACAGACTTTCCAGAGGGAAAATGCAAATGAAATGTTGTAATTTCCTAGAAAATAATGCTGCATATTGATTCTCCGAAATTAATTTGATAAAATATAAAGCATAAATACAGAATACATAATACAACACAATATAAAGAGGAGAATAACAATGCATTTATTAGGAACAATTGCAATGATCTTAGTGTTAAGCTTAATGATCGCAGGGCTTTTAAAATTAAATTACAAAGATTTATGGGTATCAGAAGATAAGACATCCAGAGAGCCAGAGGCAAGAAGATTAAGAAGTTGTTAAGTATAAGATTAATAAGATAAAAGAGCAGGTACGAAACAGAGTACCTGCTCTTTTGATCTTACAATAAGGAAGTATTTAAGGAAAGGATAGCCAGAATCTATTGACATTATAGAGAATAATATTTATAATGAAAAAGTATATGTGAAGACAAATATATGGAATGTTTTACACAGGATATAACAAGTATACAGGTAACAAAACAGGTCAGATGACTGAAGGGGAGATTTATGGATACTACATTAATAATTATGGCAGCCGGAATCGGATCAAGATACGGTGCAGGAATCAAACAGCTTGCGAAGATGGGACCGAATGGTGAGATCATTATGGATTATTCAATTCGTGATGCGAAAGAAGCTGGATTTAATAAGGTTGTATTTATTATCCGTAAGGACATTTTTGAAGAATTTGAAGAGATAATCGGCAGCCGAATTAAAGATCAGATTGATGTAGAATATGTATTTCAGGAATTAGATGACCTTCCAGAAGGATTTGAAGTACCAGAAGGACGTACAAAGCCTTGGGGAACAGGACAGGCTGTTCTTTGCTGCAAGGATGTCGTCAAGGAACCATTTGTGATCATCAACGCAGATGATTACTATGGAAAGGAAGCTTTTGTGAAGCTTCATGATTTCTTAGTATCTGGAGAAGATCTTGGAAGAGAATTCACAATGGGAATGGCTGGATTTATCTTGAAGAATACATTAAGTGACAATGGAACTGTCACACGAGGAGTTAGTGTTGTAGATGAGAATGGATTATTAAGCCAGGTTCATGAGACAACAGGAATTATGATGGGGGAAGATGGTAAGACCAAGTGTGATCTTCCAGATGTTCAGGAATGGATCAGTCCAGAGGATAAGGTTTCTATGAATATGTGGGCTGCATATCCAGAATTTTTAGAGTTCCTTGCAGAAGACTTCAAGACTTTCTTAAGTGAAGTAGAAGAAGGAGATCTGAAGAAAGAATATTTATTACCAAACATCGTAGATAAATTATTGAAAGAAGGACGTGCAAACGTCAAAGTATTAGAGACACAGGATCGATGGTTCGGTGTAACTTATCAGGAAGATAAGGAAGCTGTACAGAAAGCATTTGCCGAATTGATCAAAGAAGGTGTCTACCCAGCGAATTTATGGGGCTAAGATATATGGCATAATTTAGGGGCAGTCAGTGTTGAACTGGCTGCCTGTTTTATTTCAGAGGAAGTTTGGTGAGGTCCTCTTTGAAATAGAATAAGGAGGATTAAAGTGAAATACAGGAAAACAATTGCGGGAATTACGATAGAGATCTGTGAAAAAGCAATAGGAGAAGATCTTGTTTTGACTCTAAGCGGCGGTGAGAAACCGCATATTGGTTGTGTTGTTCAGGCAGTTCCACGCCCTTCGCTGAGTGGTGACGGAACGATCAGTGTCACTTCATCTGTGATCAATCTGACAGGTCATAAAGACGAATTTCTATGTCGCAGACTGGCTGAGAATCGATGCAGGGAAACAGGAAAAGTAGTGGTATGCACAGGCGGGGTGCACATGGATCATATAACGGGAGAACAGATCGAAGAATTATTAAGAATATCGATCGTATGATGACAGAATAAGATCATAGAAGATGATCAGAAAGCAGGTGATTTTTGAAATTATCATATTGCGGATGTTCATTGGGGAGCCAGACCAGAGAGAGAGCAGACATTTGGAAGGATCAGAGAACAAGAGATCAAAGAGACATTTCAAAGAGTCATTGATCATGCGAATAAGCAACAGGTAGATCTGTTATTGATCGCAGGGGATCTGTTTGATCAGCCGCCAACGCAGCAGGAGCTGAGAGAAGTGGATTATCTGTTGTCCAGATTGAATCATACAAGAACGGTTTTGATCGCAGGGAATCACGATCATCTGGAACCGCATGATGTATTTTCCCAGTATAAATGGAATTCGGAAGTTTATCTTCTGGATGGAAAACAAAGAGATCATATTTCTTTTGAAGATCTTGAAACGACCATTTATGGCTTTAGTTATTGGAAGAATCAGATCACGAAACCATTGTATGATCGCATGAAACCAGATGAGAGCGAAAGCAGTGATTTTTCAATCCTGTTGGCACATGGAGGGGATGAAAGTCATATCCCGATTCAGAGAGAAGCGTTAAAATGGTCTGGATTCGACTATATCGCTCTTGGACATATCCATAAACCAGAGATCATTTTCGAAGATCTGATGGCATATGCAGGATCGCTGGAACCATTGGATCACACAGAGATGGGATACCATGGGCTGATCGAAGGGGAAATCAGCGAAGAAAAGAAACAGATAACCTTCGTTCCCTTTGCAAAAAGAATGTATACACAAGTGGAAGTCATGATATCCGATGAGATGTCAGCGTTAGAGATCGTAGATCGGGTAGAAACAGAACTTTCATACCGTGGAAGAGAGAATATATATGAGATTGTATTGACAGGAAGTATTGATCCACAGATCCATCTGGACTTTTATGAGATCACGAGCCAATATATGGTCACAGATATCATTTATGAAACGAAGAATCAATGGGTAATACGAACAGCTATCAGAGGAAGATGATTTTATCATCCAGAAGGTCGCAGATATTTTAAAAGATGAACCAGAGGCTTTGCGTTATGCGATGGAAGCTTTAACATATGCCAGGGAGAAGTAAAAGATGAAGATTGAGGAGATCAATATTGATGGATTTGGAAAATTTCATAAATATCATTGCCAGACATCTGGGAAGTTAGAAGTTTTCTATGGCAAGAATGAATCTGGCAAGACAACACTTCGTAAGTTTATGATCGCAATGCTGTTTGGGCTGGAGAAATCAAGAGGACTCGCTGCAAGATATGATGATTTCACCAGATATCAGCCAGTAAATGGTGGCATTTACGGTGGCTCCATGATCTTTGAAAAGGACGGGATCAGATATAAGATCATGCGAAACTTCGGTCAAGGGCAGACAGAGTATCGCATATTTGATGCAGATACGATGGAGGAACTTAAGGGGAAGGAATACTTATTCGAATCTGATAAACAGGCATTTGAGAATACGGTTTCGATGACACAGGCAGAGATTCGTACAGGCAGAGAGATGAAGGAAGTTTTGCAAAATTCCATGGCGAATCTGCGAAGCAGCAAGGATGCCGCGATCGACCTTCGAAAAGCGATCGATCATTTGAAAGCCAGACGCAGACAAATGCGAAAAGATCCTGTTTTTGCACAGATTGACAACTTGCGTAGACAACAGGGGTCATGGCAGTATGATGCACAAGCGTTGAATGAATATGAACAGGAAGAGAGAGAGATTCGGAAACGTTTAAGACAAAAGAGAAAGTTGACGCTGTTTCAGAAGATTTTGCTGTGGTTTCGAAAGTTATTTGGCGGGGATGATGCAGAAAGAATTCGCAAAATAGAACTAAGGCATCGCTTAGAGATCATAGAGATCGAGAAAACGCAGCTTTTGCAGCAAAAAGAGCAGGCAAATAAGAGAAAGCAGGAATACGAGATCTTGCTGGGGCAGAAAAGGAAGAAAGAACTTGAGATTCACGAGATAGAACTTGCGATGAAAGCGATCGAGGAAGCTGCAAGCCAGGTACAAAAAACTTTTGGACAGGAACTAAATGAGAAGATCTCAGAGATTTTTTGTGATATGACGAATGGAAAATACACGCAGGCAGTCATGGACGAGAATCTTTCGATGATGGTTTATGATGGATCTGAGCATATCGATATGAAGTATTTAAGCAATGCTACAGTAGAGCAATTATACTTTGCACTGCGTCTTGCATCGGCCGATCTTTTATATGAAAATGATGCATTTCCGTTGTTTTTAGACGATGTGTTCGGTAATTATGATGACGAAAGACTGGCACAGACGATGCAGTATTTAAGTCACCATACAGACCGTCAGATCTTTTTATTTACGGGCAGGAAAGAAATACTTCGTTTATTGGATGAGAAAGAAATTTTATATCATCTTATTTCTTTATAGCTTTTTCTGTGCTAAGATAATGAGAGATAAAGTAACAAAGGAGATCAAAATATATGGCAAAGAAGATGACCATGGCAGACATCGCGAATTTATCAGGAGTTGGAAAAAGCACGGTATCCCGCTATTTTAATGGGGGATATGTAAAGGATGAGACGAGAGCGAAGATTCAGAAGGTCATTGAAGAATACAACTATACACCGAATGCATTTGCAAGATTGAATGCGAAACAAAGCAACGTGATCGGTGTAGTTGTTCCGACATTAAATTCTAAGATTACAAGCCGTGTGATCACAAGTATCGATCGGTATTTAAGAGAAAAGGGGTATACAACTCTTATTCAGAACTCAGACCACGATATTGATCAGGAATTACAGAATATCCAGCGCCTGATCCAGTTAAATGTGGATGGGATCTTGATCAGTTCCATAGCGATCACAAAGGACCACAAAGAGCTGTTAAAGAAAGCGGGAATTCCAGTGGTTGTTTTAACACAGGATTATGAAGATGGAATTTCCATTATTTATGATGATTATCATGCAGGGAAAACGATCGGAGAGTATATCGGGAAGAAAGGACATCAAAAGGTTGGATATATTGGTGTCTATGAGACAGACCAGGCAGTTGGGATCGAGCGTAGAAATGGTGTGTTAGATGGATTGAAGAAATATGGGATCACACCGGTGACAGGGAAGAGTGATTATAGTTTTATTGGTGGACAGATGGTTACAAGAGAATTACTTGAGAGGGAATCAGATTTAGATGCGATCATCTGTGCAACAGATCGGCTTGCGTTTGGTGCATATAAGATTTTACACGAACATAAGAAGAGGATTCCAGAAGAAGTGTCTGTGGCAGCGTTTGGAGGATATGATGAAAGTACCCTCCTGACGCCAGAGCTTACAACGCTAAAGTTTGATTCCTATGGAATGGGATACCTTGGAGCGGAAACGATCCTTAAGATGATCACGGGAGAACCAGTATCCAAGAAACAGATTGTGGGATATGAATTTATTGAAGGCGGAAGTGTCAGATCATAAATTCTTCATACGTGCTTATAATATCGCCCTCCTTCCGTATTATTCGGAACGGAGGGCTTTGCCGTTTACCTGTTGTTTTGTTAAGTCGTCTCACATAAAACACAAATAAAAGTAATAAAATAAAAAAATGTGGTATCGATTCCATAAATACTATTGACAAATAGAAGAGAAAGTTATAAGATACAGATATGGAACCGATACCATAATAAGTTTCACAATAAAAAAGGAGAGAAGATATGGATTACGCAAAAATCGCCAGCCAGGTCATCGAGCATGTTGGCGGCAAACAAAATATTAAGTCAGTTCAGCATTGTGCAACAAGACTTCGTTTACAGTTAAAAGACAACGATCTTCGCAATGAAGATGCAGTTAGCGACATTGAAGGAGTTAAGGGAGTGTTCTTAACACAGTCACAGTTCCAGATCATTTTCGGATCAGGACTTGTAAACTTAGTATGTGACGAAGTACAGAAGCAGTTAGGGATCGCAGTCGATGCACCTGCAGATGCTGAGAAAGAAGAGAAGAAAGGAAATGTTCTTCAGAGATTAGTAAAGTTATTAAGTGATATTTTCGTACCGATCATTCCAGCCATCGTAGCAGGTGGTCTGTTAATGGGAGTGAACAATATCCTGACAGCAGCGATGTTTAGTGGAAAGTCCGTCATTGATCTGTATCCACAGTTTAAGGGTCTGGCAACAGCGATCAACATGTTTGCAAGTGCTCCATTTGCATTTTTGCCAGTATTGATCGGATTTAGCGCAACGAAGAAGTTTGGCGGGAATCCATATCTTGGAGCAGCCATGGGTATGATCATGGTTCATCCAGATCTGTTAAGTGCATACAGCATCGGTATCGCCAAAGCACCAGTATGGGATATCTTTGGATTTAAGATCCAGGCGATCGGATATCAGGGAACTGTACTTCCAGTATTAGCAGTTGCATTTATTTTAGCAACGATCGAGAAGAAGTTACATAAAGTAACACCAACATGGTTAGATAACCTAACAACACCATTGATCTCTATCATGGTAACATCATTTTTAACATTTATCTTCGTAGGACCAGTGTTAAGAGAAGCAGGTAACTTATTAGCAGATGGAATCACATGGGTATATAACACACTTGGATTTGTCGGTGGCGGATTATTCGGACTTGCATATGCACCGATCTGTCTAACAGGAATGCATCACAGCTTTATCGCGATCGAGACACAGCTGATTGCAGCCAAAGCAACAACAGGTGGAAGTTTTATCTTCACAACAGCAAGTATGAACAACGTAGCACAGGGAGCAGCCGTATTAGCAGTTTTATTCTTAACAAAGAATGAGAAGATGAAATCAATCTGTTCTGCATCAGGTGTTTCTGCATTACTTGGAATCACAGAACCAGCAATGTTCGGTGTAACACTGAAATTAAAATATCCATTCTACGCTGCCATCATCGGTTCAGCCGTAGGTAATGCATATTGTGCAGCAACAGGAGTTTTGGCACAGGCATTAGGAGCAGCAGGACTTCCGGGATTCCTGTCCATGCTTCCAAAAGATTACTTAAACTTCGTGATCGGACTGCTCTTATCCATGGGAGTATCCGCAGTTTTAACTGCAGTCTTCTGGAAGAAGTTTAACATCGAAGGAGAAGATCACAAAGCAGAGACTCCGGTTAAAGAAGAAGTAAAAGAAATCGAAGTACAGGAACCAGCAGATACAACAGAAGAAACAAATGAACTATATGCACCAATGAAAGGTGAAGCTTTAGATGTATCAAAGTCCGCAGATCCAGCATTTGCAAGTAAGGCAATGGGAGAAGGTGTTGCGATCAACCCAAGCGAAGGTGTCGTATATGCGCCAGCCGATGGAACGATCAGTCTGATCTTCCCTACAAAACATGCAATGGGGATCACATTAAACTCAGGAGTAGAACTTCTGATCCATGCAGGAATCGATACAGTTAAGATGAATGGCGAAGGTTTTGAGACTTTCGTAGAAACAGGAGCCAAAGTAAAGAAAGGTGATAAATTATTATCTTTTGACATGGATCTTGTGAAAGAAAAAGGATACAAGACACAGACGATGTTCTTAGTTGCAGATGCGAAAGGAAAAGAAGTCGAAGTGGTTGAAGCAGCGGATGCAGATAATAATACGAAGATCATGAATTTAAAATAATCATTATTCGAAGAAGGAAAGGAAACCAGGGCAGATGTTTGAAAAATACAAGAAAGTCTATAAGGCAGATTATGAAAAATGGTATAAAGAAAATGAAGCTTACAGAGAACGTGTGGCAGCAGATCAAGACCGATTAAAATTCCATTTAATGCCAAAGACAGGATGGTTAAATGATCCAAATGGTTTATGCCAGTTTAATGGGACATACCATATTTACTACCAGTACACTCCATTTGAACCAACTGGTGAGTTAAAGACATGGGGACATTATACGACAAAAGATTTTATTCATTATGAAGATTTTGGACCAGTCGTATTCCCAGATGAAGACATTGATGCCCATGGTGTCTATTCCGGCTCTGCATTTATTGAAGATGATACGATCCACTATTTCTACACAGGAAATTTAAAATATTTTGACAGAGATGATTATGACTATATCAACAGTGGACGTGGAAGTAATACGATCACATTTACAAGTAAAGACGGCTATGAGTTTACCAAAAAGGAATTGTTAATGACAACCGACGATTATCCGGCTGACATGAGCAACCATGTGCGTGATCCAAAAATCTTTAAGAAAAATGAGAAATATTACATGGTTCTTGGAGCAAGGGATGTCGAAGGTGTGGGTATGATCCTTCTATATGAATCTACAGATCTTAAGAACTGGACATACAAGAACCGCATCACAACTCCACAGAAGTTTGGTTATATGTGGGAATGTCCGGATCTGTTTGAGATAGACGGACAGTTATACATCATCTGCTGCCCACAGGGAGTAGAAACACAAGGCATTGATTACGAAAATGTTCATCAGGTCACAGCAATGAAATTAGACTATGATTTTGATACCGATGAATATGAAATCACAGATATCAAACTTTTTGACCGCGGATTTGATTTCTATGCACCACAAAGTTTTGAGGATGAAAGTGGAAGAAGGATTCTGATCGGCTGGATGGGAATCCCAGACGCAGACTATACGAATCCAACCGAAGAAGCAGGATGGCAGCATGCACTGACGATTCCAAGAGAATTATCCGTAAGAGACGGAAAACTGATTCAGGAACCAATCGAAGAATTAAAACAACTTCGAAGCGAGGACAAAGCAGTTTGTACATTTTGTTATGGACAAACGATCATCATGCAAAATGCAATCTATGAAGCTGTTGTAGATTTTAAACGATGCAGAGAAATGGTAATGACACTGCGCGAAGGGATCACTCTTTCCTATAAAGACAATATCCTGACCTTAAATCTTGGGGTCTATGGAAGTGGAAGATCAACAAGAAAAGTCAGATTAGAAAAATTAGAGCATCTTCAGATTTTTGCGGATACTTCATCCTTAGAAATCTTTGTGAATCATGGAGAAGAAGTTTTTACAACAAGAATCTACAATCATTATGGAAGACTACTGATTAATGGAGAATGTTCTGGTATAATGACTGTATATCCATTAAAATCATTCGAAATTGAAGGAGGAAGACATGAAGAATAAATTATGTGGGATTGGAGAAGCACTGATCGATTTTATTCCTGAGGTTAAGGGACAGAGATTAAAAGATGTACCTTCATTTAAAAGAGTCGCAGGAGGAGCACCTGCCAATGTAGTCGGAGCAGTCACGAAGCTTGGAATTCCATCCAAATTTTTAACGAAGCTTGGAGATGATCCATTTGGAGATTATATCGTGGAAGTATTAGATGAAGCAGGAATCGACACTTCTAATATCGCAAGAGACAAAGAAGGAGAAACAGCCTTAGCATTTGTATCCCTTGCCTCTGACGGAAACCGTGATTTCAAATTTTATAGAAAAAACAGTGCAGATTTACGCTACAGTGTAGAGGATATCCCGGCAGATATCTTAAACGATTGTGGAATGATTCATTTTTGTAGTGTAGACCTTGTGGAATCTCCAATGAAGGAAGCTCACAAGAAACTGATCGATATGGCGATCGCGCAGAATGTGAAAGTATCTTTTGATCCAAACTTAAGATTTTCATTATGGGACGATCTTGATCAATTAAAAGAGACAGTCAATGATTTCTTAAAATACGCAGATATCATCAAGATTTCTGACGAAGAACTGGAATTTATCACAGGACATACAGATATCAAAGATGCTCTGGACGGTTTATTTGCTGATCGTGCAAAATACGTTATCTACACAAAAGGAGCTGACGGAGCAGAAGTGTATACGAGAAATGGAATGGTAGAAGCTTCTGGATATAAGATCGATGTCCGAGATACGACAGGTGCTGGAGATTCGTTTATCGGAGCATTCCTATACTGTCTGTTAAATGATGAAGTAGAAGATTTAGAGTCCGTAAGTGATGATACATTAAGAAACTATCTTGATTTTGCCAATGCTTATGCAGCGAACACAACAACAAAAGAAGGTGCATTAGCAGCCATGGCAGATCGAGCTGAGATGGATGAATGGATGAAGACATTAAAGAAATAAATCAAATAAATCCTTATAGACCATAGAAGAAAGAAGAGTTGAATGTAGTATTTGCCTCTTCTTTTTTTGTAGTAGAAGAAATCTCCGAGACTCCTAAATCAGAAAAGGAGATCGTAGAACGTAATTAAAACACAGTATACATGAAAAAATATTTGTTAAATCCTTGACAACATATTTTTTTAGTCATATAATTAGCGTACAAAGTATTGGTACACGAAAAATAAAACATACGAAGAATATAACAGGCAAATTATTTTGACCAGACAGGAGGATAAAAAGAATGGTTGAATTTAAATTAACGAAAGAACAACTGCTTGCAAAGGAATTGTTCAGAAGTTTCGCTGAGAATGAGATCAAACCAATTTCCAGAGATATGGATGAAGCAGAGAAATTTGATATGGATCTGTTAGATAAGATGAAGAAATACGGTCTGATGGGAATTCCATATTCTAAAGAATACGGTGGAGAGGGAGCAGATGTATTAACATATGCTTTAGCAATGGAAGAGGTATCCAAAGTTGATGCCAGTGCAGGAATCACAAATTTCCGTACATACTTCTCTTTGCTGTTCTTGTATTAACGACTATGCATCAGAAGAACAGAAACAGAAATTCTTACGTCCATTAGTTGACGGAAGTAAGATTGGATGTTTTGGACTGACAGAACCAGGAGCTGGAACAGATGCCAGCGGAGTTAAAACAACTGCAAAATTAGACGGTGATCATTATGTATTAAATGGTCAGAAAGTATTTACAACAAACTCTGGATTTGCAGATACATTCATTATTTTTGCTTACACAGATAAGAGTGCAGGAACAAGAGGTATGTCTGCATTTATCGTAGATAGAGACAGCGAAGGATTAACAGTCAGCAAAGATATTCCTCGTATGGGAATCAGAGCAGCATCCAACGCAGAAGTAGCATTAGTTGATGTGAAAGTTCCAAAAGAAAACCTGATCGGAAGAGAAGGAATGGGATATAAGATCGCTATGGGAGCTTTAGCAGGAGGACGTATCGGAATCGGTGCTCAGTCTGTTGGTATTGCACAGGGTGCATTAAATGAAGCGATCAAATACGTAAAAGAAAGAAAACAGTTTGGAAAACCAATCGCAAAATTCCAGAATACACAGTTCTTGATCGCAGCATTACAGACAAAGATTGATGCAGCAAGATTAATGGTATGGAGAGCAGCGAAAGCAAAAGATGATCATGAAAATTTTGCACCACTTGCAGCACAGTGTAAATTATTTGCTTCTGATGTAGCTGTTGAAGTTACAAGAGGAGCAGTTCAGATGCTTGGTGGATATGGATACTCAAGAGAATATCCAGTAGAGAGAATGTATCGTGATGCAAAGATCACAGAGATTTATGAAGGTACATCCGAAGCTATGAAGATGATCGTTGGCGGTGGATTATTAAGATAAGAAAGAAGGAGACAAGAGAATGAAGATTGTTGTTTGTGCAAAACAAGTACCAGATACAACGGAAGTAAAATTAGATCCAAAGACAAATACACTGATCCGTGATGGTGTTCCAAGTATTATTAACCCAGATGATAAAGCAGGAATTGAAGCAGCACTTCAGTTAAAAGAAAAATGCCCAGGAAGTACAGTAACTGTTGTTTCTATGGGACCACCTCAGGCAGATGTTGCATTAAGAGAAGCATTAGCAATGGGATGCGATGATGCATTATTGATCTCAGATCGTGCATTTGGAGGAGCAGATACATGGGCTACTTCTTCTACAATTGCAGCAGCATTAAAGAAATTAGACTATGATGTGATCATCACAGGTCGTCAGGCAATCGATGGAGATACAGCGCAGGTTGGACCGCAGATCGCAGAACACCTTGGAATCCCTCAGGTAAGTTATGTAGAGAAGATGGATGTAGAAGGGGAAGATACTTTAGTTGTCCAGAGACAGTTTGAAGATCGTCACCAGATCATCGAGGTGAAGACACCTTGTCTTTTAACAGCATTAGCTGAACTTGCTGATCCAAGATATATGTCTGTTCACGGTGTATTTGATGCATATCGTGAAAAAGAAGTTAAAGTATGGGGATTAGAGGATATCAAAGATACAGTCAATGAAGGAAATATCGGATTAAAAGGTTCTCCTACCAGAGTTAAGAAATCCTTTACAAAACAGGCAAAAGGTGCAGGAACGATCTTAAATGATCTCTCCGATGACGAAGCAGTTGCCGCAATCGTAGAAAAATTACAGGAAAAACACATTATTTAAGGTAAGGAGGACAATCAAAATGTGTAAAGATGTTTATGTATTTGCCGAGCAGAGAGATGGAAATCTTCAGAAAGTCGGTATCGAACTGATCGGAGAAGCAAGAAAGCTTGCAGATGATCTTGGACAGAATGTAGTTGCAGTTTTACTTGGAAATCAGATTAAAGACAAAGCAAGTGAACTGATCGCTCATGGAGCAGATAAAGTTGTAGTAGTAGATGATGAAATGCTGGCAGAATATGTGACAGAACCATATGCAAAAGCAATGATGGAGATCATTCAGTCCCATAATCCAGAGATTGTTCTCTATGGAGCAACATCGATCGGACGAGATCTTGCACCAAGAGTTTCTGCAAGGATTCATACAGGATTAACAGCAGACTGTACAAAACTTGATATTGATGAAGAAACAAAATTATTAATGATGACACGACCAGCATTTGGTGGAAATATCATGGCAACGATCGTCTGTGAAGATTTCAGACCACAGATGGCAACGGTAAGACCTGGTGTTATGAAAGCATTAGAAGCTGATGAAAGCAGACAGGGTGAGGTTGAAGTTGTTGAAGTAAACTTTACAGATGCAGATATGAATGTTAAGATCCGTGAAGTTGTAAAAACAACACATAAATCTGTAGATATCACAGAAGCTAAGATCCTGGTAGCAGGAGGACGTGGTGTAGGAAATGCAGAAGGATTTAAAGATCTTGAAGCATTAGCAGACACATTAGATGGTGAAGTAGCAGCATCAAGAGCAGCTGTAGATTCAGGATGGATCAGCAATGACCGTCAGGTTGGACAGACAGGTAAGACGGTTCGTCCAGAGTTATACTTAGCATGTGGAATTTCTGGAGCGATCCAGCACGCAGCAGGTATGGAGAATTCAGAATTCATCGTAGCGATCAACCGAGATGAAGACGCAGCGATCTTTGATATCGCAGATCTTGGTGTCGTGGGTGATATTAAGAAGATCCTTCCAAAATTAAATGATGCGATCAAAGCAGTCAAAGAAAAATAAAGTATAAATGAAAACTCCTAAAAACATAAAAACTCAAAAAATTAAAACTCCAAAAAACAGAAAGATGGACGGCGTGAAAACCGTCTATTTTTCTGCTTTTCGGAAAGTAAAAATACTTGACGAAGAATTGTTGAAATGTTACAATACAAAATATAATTAGCGTACGAAATATTTGCAAAATAAACAAAAGGAGAAATAAGATGAGATTTGTTGTGATTTTTAAAACAAATTCCAGATGATTCGATCAAAAAAGAATATCAGGATGTGGATCAGTTAAATGACAGTGATAAGAACGTAATAAAAGAAGCACTGGATTTAAGAGACCGCTATGGTGGAACTGTAGATGTGATCGGATTTGGACCATTATCTGCAGAAGATGTTATGAAAGAGACGCTTACTTATGGAATTGATGATGCCTTCCTGATC
>ENA-OQET01000728-OQET01000728.1-human-gut-metagenome-genome-assembly--contig:-NODE-728-length-16289-cov-5.071835_pt1 | contig 16289 bp, 15 predicted proteins | sample MGYA00242800_ERZ504645 | MGnify/ENA primary metagenome ERZ504645 (study PRJEB26092, sample SAMD00036308) | human gut metagenome | host: Homo sapiens | study: EMG produced TPA metagenomics assembly of... | reverse complement strand
ACAGAATCTGCGGATAGTAAGGCACAGATCGAAGTGGCACAAGAGATGGAAAATGAAGTCGGTTTTAGATTTTCAAAACTGACAATAGAGGGAGTAGAAGAATTAGATGGTTAATTATATGGAAGAATTATCAGTGACAGAAGCTGATAATCTAAAGAAAACAATTGCTGCATTATTCAGACAGACATGTATTTTTGCAGATGAAATATGATCCGGTAACACTTGTCCCAAGAGACAATCTGCATTATGAGATCTGTACGAGACACAGAAAGTTTATTGAGGATTATCTGTCTGTTTTGAACTGTGAATTAGTGCATGACCCGCAGGAACATATTTATCGTTTGCAAGGTGAGGGAATTGCGATAGAAAAGATAAATGTCACAGTTACAAAAGTGATCTTACTTGTCAAGCTGATCTACAGAGACAAGATTCTTGGAGAAGGATTGAAAGCCACAGTGACGAATCTGGCAGAGATTCGCGAATATGGAAAGAATACGAATCTTATTAATTATAAGCTTACAATGAGTGAGTGGAAGGAAGCTTTATATGTGATGAGTAAGCATCAGATCATTGAAGTGCCGGGAGCAATCCAGAATGTTGAGGATGAGACTCCGATTTATATTTACAGTACGATCAATCTGTATTGTGGAAGTATGGATATTAATGCGTTGATCAAAGAATACCAGGAAGAAGCAGAGGGAGGTGTGGAAGATGAAAGAGAAACAGTCGAAGAAAATATTTACCAGAATGTTAATGAATAACTGGGGTGGTATCAGCCATAAAGTGATGGAATTCCACGAGTATGTGAACCTTTTCAGTGGAAAAAGTGGATCCGGTAAGTCTACCGTCATGGATGCGATTCAGGTTGTTTTATATGGAAGTATCTCTTCCACATTTTTAAATAAAGCTGCAGATGATGCGAAAAACCGACGTAGTGTCTTCAGCTATCTTAGAGGAGCACAGAAGGATGGTTCATTCAACAGAGAGAATCAGGATTTCTGTTCCCAGATTGTATTGGAGATCAAGGACACCGGGAAGAATACACACACTTGTATCGGTGTGGCATTTGAGGTTGGAAAGGCAGATACAGATATTAGAAAATATTGTTTCTTTAGTCATTCCGGAAAGATACCGGAGGATGAATATCTGACAGAAGAGGGCATCCCGTATACGATTGCAAAGATTAAAAAACTGGTAGAAGCAAGAGTGGAATCTGTTGATAACAGAGGACGCGGTGATGTGAACCGTGTATATCCGTCTAAGGAAGCATATTTGAAAACGGTTTATGATATGATCTTTGGTTATGTAGAGCCGGGACGTATGATGACAATGGAGAAAAGCGCGATTGCACTTCGTATGACGAACGGAACGGGACAGTTTATCAAGGATTACATGTTCCCGAAGAGCAAGGAAGACACTGTTGCAATAATCAGTGATCAGCTTGGCGCTTACCGTGAGATCAAGGAACGCGTAGAAGATCTGGAGCAGAGAATCAAGCTGCTTGATGAGATCAGCCAGCACAACTTGGCGTTGCAGAAAGCAAGAGTGGATAAGATCCATGTAGAACGGATACTGAAATATATTGAAATTGAAAATTGTAAGGCACATTTGCAATCGAAAGAGGATGATCTGCAGGATATTCTCAAGAAGATTGAGGAGAAGGAAGAAAAGAGAAAATCCTATTTGGCAGAGAAAGACACTTATACAAAAGAGCAGGTGGAAGTTGAAGCAGAGCTTAAAGCCAGCGATTATGGTCAGAAGGAGAAAGAGTTAAAGGAGATTGAGAATACCATTCAGCTTCTGGCGACGAATTCAGAACAATGGAGAGACATTGTGAAAGGTCTTTCAGCCTGGGAGGAAGACGATGAAGTCAGTGCTTATGTGAGCAATCAGGCGCTGCATAGAATTGATGATATCCGAGATGGTGTTGTGAGTGAAGATTCGATTGAAAAGCTAAAGCAATATTTAAGTGATGCACTCGACAACATCAATACAGAATTAGGCGATGTTCGCGAAAGAATTCGTGAGAATCAGAAAGAACTTCAAGAGAAGCGGGAGATGGTAGAAGACCTCAAAAATGACAGAAAACCATATCGTGCGGAATTGAAACGTGCAAGACAGGAATTGCAGAATATACTTAGTACTCAGTATGGAAGAACAATTCATGTAAATATTTTTGCAGACTTGTTTGATATCACGGATGAAGAGTGGAAAAATGCAATCGAAGGCCGTATGGGACGCGTGAAGCATAGTCTTGTGACAGCGCCGGAGTATACGTTGGATGCAGCGAAAGCATTTCGCAAAATGAAGCAGATGAAAGGCATCGAGGACGTTGAATTAATGGATACGGCAGCAATCGTAAGAGACAATCCGAAGGCTGATGAGAATACATTGTACGAGTGCGTGCGTACAGAAGAATCTTATGTGGATACATGTCTGAAGCGATATCTGGGACGAATTAAGAAATGTGAGACAGTAGAAGAACTTCATGAGACAAGAGACGGTGTCACGAAGGATTGCTATTCCTATAGCAATTACATTTTCAGGCATCTAAGAAGAAATGATTATGAGAAATATGCCTGCATCGGAACGAAAGTGTCAAAGGCGAAGCTTCTTGAGCTGGAAGAAGAGACTGCGAAGCTGAAAAAAGAAGTGGAAGAGGACGGGCGCGTTGAGATCGCACTGCGTGCTGCACAGAAGTTTGAGTGTCTGAATCAGAGCACAGAACAGATCATACATCTTTCAAAAGCAGCAGAACAGCTTCAGGATTATTATGAGAAGCAGGAAAAGTTACGTCAGGAAGTAGAAGAACTGAAAAGAGGAGACCGGACAGTCGAGCTGAAGAAGAAAAAGCAGGAATTGTTAGAATTGCTTAAGAAAAACGCAGAGATTCTTGATAGCATTCAAAGTGAAGTAGTACAGTATGCGAAGACACAGGGACAAATCGAGAGCAATATCAAATCATTTTCAGAAAAGCTAAAGTTCCTAACAGAAGGATTTGTTGTAAACGAACAGCTTCAGAATGAAGTAACAGATGCGTTAAAAGTACAGAGTGAAGCAGCTTATAAGAGAGACAAGACAAAAGAAAAGGATGCTTTGGAAACGTTGGAAGAGACGGAGAGAGAAGAACTACAAAGAAGTAGAAATAAGTTCAACAATGCTTATCCGGTCTATGGTTTTACAGGAATAGAACATGAAAATGATGTGTATGACAAAGTGCTGAATCAGTGCAGAAAGGATTTTGAGCCGAAGTACAAGGACGAATTCCAGAAGCAGTACGATTTGGTATATCATACCCTGCGTGAGAATGTGATCGCATCCATTCATGGTGAGATTAAGGCAGCTTACAGACATAAAAAGGAAATTAACCGACTGCTTGCGAAGATTAAATTCTCAGATAGTATTTATCAAATTGATATTATACCGGCGCAGAATGAAAACGGTCAGTTTTACGAGATGCTTACAGCACCGGAACTGGACAGTAAAGTGTTTGATGATTACGGATTTGAAGGTCAGTTGAGTCTTGGAGAGGATGAGTTCTATCAGAAGTATGAGGAAGATATCAAGCGTCTAACTGAGAAATTCATGCCTCCGAAGGACGAAGACGCAAGGGCATTAAGCCAGTATCGTCAGCAGATGGAGCAATATGTGGATTACCGCAATTATTTGACTTTCAGTATGTATGAAAAAGTCGAAGATGAGAAGGGAAATATCCGCAAAAATGCAGTTGATGACATGGCTGGCCGTGATTCCGGAGGAGAAGGACAGAATCCGAAATACGTTGCTTTGCTTGCAGGCTTTGCAATGCTCTATATGCAGCAGACGAATCGTGATTCCAAGATCCGCTTAGTACTTCTTGATGAAGCATTTTCGAAGATGGATAAGGAGCGAAGTGAAGTGTGTCTGCACTACGCAAGAGAGCTGGAGCTACAGCTGATCGTATGTGTACCGGATGAACGTCTACAGTCGCTGATACGAAATGTAGACTGTGTATACGGATTCCGAAGACATCAGAATCAAGTATCTATGATGCATATTGATAAAGGTGATTACCTTGATATGGTTGAAGGAGACGAGAGATAGAAGAAAGCTTCCGATTGGAATTGAAGATTTTTAAAGAAAGCATTAAAGAGGACGGGAAAACAGTCAGCATCAGAGATACATTTGTGAAAAAACCAACGAAAGAGAACTTTTATCACGGATTACTTCTTGGAATTCTCGGATTCAAAGAAAACTGGTCTGTGATGTCAAACAGGGAATTAGGAGATGGATTCAGTGATATTTTGATTCGTATCGAAGATGAGGATGTTGGAATTGTCATAGAGGTTTAATATGAATGATCAATTTATACACGGAGTAATATTCGATTGGGATAGAATTGATAATGACAGCTATTTAAAGAAAATTGAGGCTTTTAAAGGCGTTGAGAAACTTGATTTTAACAAAGCGATAACTTTTTTTGTGGGAGAAAATGGCAGCGGTAAATCGACTTTGTTGGAAGCACTTGCTGTGGCACATGGTTTTAATCCGGAGGGTGGAACAAAGAATTATATTTTTTCTACTCATGATACACATTCAGAATTATGTGATGCAATAAGAATTTCAAAAGGCTATCGTAAGGAAAAGTGGGGATATTTTCTTAGAGCCGAAAGTTTTTATAATGTTGCAACGCAGGAAGAAGAATATGCAGATTTAACACACCCTTCCGCTAAATATCATGAAAAGTCACATGGAGAAAGTTTTCTTGAATTAGCGCAGAATAATTTGCATTCAAATGGCCTGTATCTTTTTGATGAACCAGAAGCTGCATTATCACCCCAAAGACAGCTTACATTGTTAATGCAAATATACCGATTTGCAAAAGAAGGAGCACAGTTTTTTATAGTTACCCATTCGCCTATTCTATTAGGTATACCAGATGCAGACATCTATTGTTTTGATAATGGGCGAATTCATTTGTGTGAATATGAAGAAACAGAGAGTTATCAAATAACGGAAATGTTTATAAATAATAGGCAGATGTTGCTTGATAGACTACTCGCAGATTAGAAAACGTTGAGGTCAATATAGAGTATGATGAGAATCGAAGGATAAAATATGGAATGGAACGAAAAGAATCTGCCATTGGCAAAATGGCTGATCGATAAGACGAATACAAAGGACTATCGCATAGGAAATCTCTCAGGAATGAAGCACCCAAAGGTGGATGGAGATCTTTTGAAAACTGTGGGTGGCAGAGATGAACTGGTCAGACAGGCAAAAGTTTTGGAACGAGTTCCGGCATTAGGCGGAGAAGAATATCTGCATTTTGACTGGAGAGAAATGAATACGGATATTACGAGGATTGATTATCGGGTAGAAGTGATTCCAAGATTATGTGAATTGATCGGTATCATGGATCCAAGAGAACGCCAGTTACAGGCAATTTCAAGAATATGCAAACTGCAGGTGGATGTATCCGAAAGCTGTCTGTGCACTTATTGTGATCACGTGTTAGAACAGTTGAATAAAGGAAATACGAAAGAGTTATCCAAAGCGGAGGATGAAGAATTTCTTAAATGCCTGAAAGCATTAGCTGCTCTGAAAGAACCGGAATGGAAGCGTGTGTTCAGCTCCAAAGTATTTGAAAAGAAAAATGATATCACACCATCTAAAGTTTTCGAACGTATTTATCAAGGTGCAGTTATTGAAGCTTTGAAATACTCTCCGCAATATGAAGAGGGCATGTCAGATGATGAGATACTGGCAGTACATGGAATATTGAGTTATTCTCAGACATTAGAATGGAAAGGTGCTGTGGAGTATTGCCTGACAGATCAAAATGGCATAGCGAGCGAGGAGAAAATTGACACTTCTTCGAATTATTATGGAACAGTACTTAATGCACAGACATTAGAGCATGCTATTCCAACTTTACGAAATAGTGTTGAAAAAATCATTGTGATTGAGAATAAAGCGAATTATGAAAGTATGGAATATGATCCAAAAGTTTTGTATCTCTTTTGTCATGGCTACTTTTCGCCAAAAGAAGTTCGTTTTTTGCAAATGTTAATGAAGACAGCACCGGAAGAAATCCGGTGTTATCACTGGGGAGATATGGATTACGGTGGAATACAGATCTTTTTATACAATGAGAAAAACATTTTCCCAAATCTGATTCCATGGAAGATGGACGCTCCCTCTTATAAGGCAGCGTTGGAAAATGGAAAAGGAATTAAGCTAAGCAGTGGAAAGCAGAAAAAGTTAGAGGCATTAAATGCCGGTAAATTGGAAACGCTGAAACAGTGCATATTGGAAAATAAGATGGAGATCGAGCAGGAGATGTTAATATAAAAACGTCTCGATTTCATCTACAGTCATCATATTATACACACTCTTATGAAAAGCGGCAGCAACTTCGAGTTCCCCATAACTACTTTCTTCAAAATCATAACTATCTTGAAAAGCACAGGCGAGAAGAGTTTTAAACTCCTCGCCTTCTTTACTGTCCAGATAATCTTTAAGCATCATGCAGCACGCATGAATATTATTGTAATATTTCTGATAATCCGGATGAAACTCAAGCAGCAAAGGACTGGTTGAGAATGCAAACAAAGTAGTAGGGCGAATCAGCGGACGATATAGTAACCGCCATTTTTTTATTTGCCTTTCATCAGTTGCAAAGAGTGTGAGAGATTTCTTCAATTCTTCCACAAAATCAGGATAGTCTTCCGGTGTGAGTGCAATAATTTTCTGGTTGCGCAAGTATTGATTTACATTAGCGGCATCCAATTGTTCAGGGGAAAGAGCCTGTAGGTATTGCGCCATAACTTTTATTATAAAGAAGGAAAATTATGGGAGACGGAATAAAGGAGAGTTCGATGACTTCCGGAAACAGTGAAAACAGCAGATACGATCCGTGTGGACCAGATTGCAGATTCGGTAGGAAAAGAAATCGAACTCAATCCACAGAACAAGAGAATCCGTGCTTATCATTATAAAAATGAAAAACAGGAAATCTATTATTTCGTAAATGAAGATGAGGCTGTATACAGTGGAGAAATCCGTGTTCCGTATCTGGAATCCTGCTACGCCTATGATGCATGGAATGGAACAAAGATGGCTCAGGAATATCGAGCAGAAAAGGAAGACGCAACGATCCTGTCAATGAAACTGCGTCTTGGAGAGAGCCGGATTGTGGTTGTTGAACAGGAGAAAGAGACGGTATCTCAACTAGAGAAATCCTTGTTTGAAATGATGTATGGGGTGGAAAAAGAGAAGATTCCAGTGAAGAAGAACTGGGAGATCGGAACCTGTCGTTCGATTGCTTATCCGAAGTTCTCAATTCCAGCCAATCACAAAATTTGAGGATTATGGAAAGAAAGAGAAGAAATTCTCGGGGTTCATTGCCTACAGAAATCAGATGGAGAGAATGACATCCGAATTGAAGTGCAACTACGCTGGAACGGGAACGTGGAGCGAATAAAGGAAAACAGGCACCGATTGGGATTTATAGTATGGTGAAAATATATCAGATTTAATATGGATTAAAATCTTATTCATTCCGATACTGTGTTGGTGTCAATCCAGTCATTTTTTTGAATACAGCGGAAAAATGGCTCGGATTGGCAAAACACAGTTCATCACTGATCTCCTGCATATCGATCGAAGGATTTTTGAGCATTAATTTTGCATACGCAATCCGTTTTTCCATGATGTATTCAGAGATAGAAACACCGGTTTCCTTTTTAAAGCAGGTGGAGAGGTAATATTTTGTATATCCGAGTGTATTGGCAAGTTCTTCCAGGTTGATCTTCTCTCTATAATGTGTGTCCAAATAAGTGATACATTCACGAATCATTGGATTTTTAATCGCAGAGAGTGTGGCTTCATGTACCTGATTGGTGATATCAAAATACATCGTCTCGATCAGCTGTATGACTTCTGTAATGTTGCTTGCAGCTTCAATCGACTGGATATAGTAATCGCTGCAGGTGTAAGCTTTCTCAAATGAAATTCCCCCCTGAATGGCAGCACGTGTGAAGATCGTGACAAGACCGATTCCCTCATCTTTCTTCTGGCGCAGAGGATCTCCCGGACACATGGTACCGACCTGTGCGGAAGAGATCTGGTTTGAAAAATCAGGAAAAGGAATTCCATCCTGTACACTTTGGGAAAGGAGTGTTTCATAGTAGTAAGGGGAATGTTCGGAAGCAGTGAAATCCTCTTCCTTCTCTTTGCTCTGTGACATTGGATTTTCCTGTAATTTAATATCATTCACTGTAATTAGTGCATCATTCAGTGTATAGTAGAGCTGACAGACATAGTGACTCAGAAAAGCGGTTGGAAGAACCGGAATCTGGTCAATCAGGCTGAGCAGCTCTGTTTTTGATTTTACGGACATATTTTTGATGTCCATTTTTTCTTTTATATAACTGTCAGAAGTGTAGGAACTGAAGACAGGTCCAAGCAGATGAATATTGACGAGTTTTTTCTGTTCCGTATAGGCAGGAACGGCCGCCCATAGAAAGAAAAAGTCATCGAATAAGAAGAATGGTTCCATGGAGGACTGAAAGTGCTGCTTCATATATGTATTGCAGGAACTTAAAGAAAAATATTCTTTAAAGGAGCGGAATCCGGATGATTGCTGTAGGAAAAATCGTATTCCGGTGTCAGGTGCCAGGAATAGAGTGATGCAGTATTTAAAAATAAGTCTTCCATATAGTTCAGATATGCGTAATTGCTCAAATGTAGTCCCTCCCAATTCTTTCACGTTATTAGCTTTCAAATTTCTCTCCACTATTATATATTAAAAAATACGAATTTCTATCACAAATTAATGAAAATAAAAATAGAACATGAAAATGTAATAGAAAACAAGAAATTATAACAGAAATAAGACTTGAAGTTTGCTAACATGGACTCATCAGAAAAGGAATGGAGGAAAAGCAATGGAACGTGACTTGAAGAAGTTGGTAGCGTCCATGACACTGGAAGAAAAAGCCGGGATGTGTTCTGGGGCAGATTTCTGGAATACAAAGGCTGTGGAACGGCTCGGAATTCCAGGCGTGATGATGTCTGATGGTCCTCACGGAATTCGGAAGCAGGAAGGGGAAGCAGACCACCTTGGATTGAATGAGAGTGTGGAAGCAGTTTGTTTTCCGGCAGCCTGTGCAACAGCGAGTAGCTTTGATGTAGATCTGATCCGTCAGATGGGAGAAATCCTTGGAGAAGAATGTCAGGCAGAGGACTTGAGCATGCTGCTTGGACCGGCAGTAAATATCAAGAGAAGTCCGCTGTGTGGAAGAAACTTTGAATATTTTTTCGGAAGATCCTTATCTTACAGGAAAGATGGCAGCAGCTTACATCAATGGCGTGCAGAGCTGGGATGTAGGAACGAGTATCAAGCATTTCGCAGTGAACAACCAGGAGTACAAAAGAATGTGTGTTTCTTCAGAAGTATCGGAACGTGCATTTCGTGAGATTTATCTTCCGGCATTTGAGGAAGCTGTGAAAGAAGCTCAACCGAAAACAGTAATGTGTAGTTATAATAAGATCAACGGAGTGTTTGCTTCCGAGAATGAAGATCTGCTGACGAAAATCCTGCGAGACGAATGGGGATTTGAAGGCTATGTTGTGACAGACTGGGGCGCAGTCAACGACAGAGTCAAAGGATTGAAAGCCGGAGTAGATCTGGAAATGCCATCAACTGGTGGGTATAATGATAAGAAGATTGTGGAAGCGGTCAAGAGTGGAGAACTGGACGAGAAAGTGCTCAATCGTGCGGTGGAGCGAATGCTGAAAGTGATCTTTTCTTATGTGGATCACAGACATTCGGAAGCAGTCTTTGACAGAGACAAAGATCATGAAAAATCCGTAGAGATTGAGACAGAATGTGCAGTTCTTTTGGAAAATAACGGCGTCCTTCCAATGAAGGAAGAACAGAAGATTGTTTACATCGGTGAATTTGCAGAAAAGCCGCGTTATCAGGGCGGTGGATCAAGCCATATCAATTCAAGCAAAGTAGTGTCCGCATTAGAAGCAGCACAGGAAAAGAACAGGAATGTAACTTATGTGAAAGGCTTTTCCAGTGAGAGGGATGAGATTGAGGCACAGGAAGTAGAGAAGGCCGTTCAGGCTGCAAAAGAAGTAGACATTGCAGTTGTTTTCGCAGGTCTGCCGGATGCATTCGAGTCCGAGAGTTATGACCGGAAAGATATGAAGCTTCCGGTGTGTCAGAATCATCTGATCGAAGAGGTGGCTAAGGTACAGCCGAATCTTGTTGTGATGCTTCACAATGGAAGTCCGGTTGAGACTCCATGGGCTGAGCAGACCGCTGCAATCCTGGAACTGTATCTTGGCGGACAGGGTGTCGGAGAAGCGTGTGACCGGTTACTTTACGGTCAGGCGAATCCAAGTGGAAGACTTGCTGAGAGCTTCCCGCTTCGCATAGAGGATAATCCAAGTTATCTTTCTTTTGGTGGAGATGGAAAGACAGTGGATTATACTGAAGGAGTCTATGTCGGATACCGTTATTATGAGGCAAAGAAACAGCCGGTACGCTGGGCATTTGGACACGGATTGTCCTATACAGAATTTAAGTACGATCATTTGACAGTATCATCGAAAGAACTGGATGATGAGAATGAGATTATAGTAGAAGTAGATGTCACAAATGTTGGTGCATGTGCAGGAAAAGAAGTGGTACAGTTATATGTAGCAGACAAGAATGGAACTGTAAACCGACCAGTAAAAGAACTGAAAGGATTCACAAAGCTTTTCCTTCAGCCGAGAGAGACAAAGAAAGCACAGATGAAGATTAGTGCAAGAGACCTGTCCTTCTACAATGAAGAAATCAAAGACTGGTATGCACCGTCAGGAACTTACGAAATTCTGATTGGACATGCAAGTGATGATATTCGGATTAGCTGTGAGGTTTCGTTTACAACCAAGAAACAGCTTCCATTCCAGGTGACAGGTACTACGACAATCGGAGAACTTCTTGCAGATTCCAGAACAGCCGCTGCAACAATGGAATTACTTGCACCATTGCAGCAGAACGGAGAGAATGGAGAAGAAATCAGTGAGGCGGATCAGCAGATGATTCAGGCAATTTTAGAAGGACTTCCGTTAAAATCTTTATCCATTGCAGGTGTAACGGGAGAAACGATTGAGAGAATCATTTACAAATTAAATGAGTTGTGTTAAGAGGGAGGAGAACAAAAGATGGGCAAAGATAAAATAAAGTTCAAAGAAAAACTGGCCTATGCAACCGTAAACTTTGGTAACATACCGATTATGACGATCATCAATGGATATCTGTTGATCTTTTATACGAATATCTGTGGATTAAGTCCTGCGGCATGTGCCACATTGTTTCTGATCGCAAGAATTCTGGATGGATTAAATGATCCTCTGGTTGGATTCGTGATCGATCATCTCCCGAATACGAAGTTCGGACACTTCCGTCCGACATTGATCGTAGGAACGATTCTTTGTAGTGCAAATTTCCTGTTGTTATGGTTTGGACCGATGATGGCTCCATCTGGTAAACTGGCGATTGCTTATGTTTCCTACATTTTACTTGGCGTTTTGTTCCCGGTTATGGACATTTCCCTGAACAGTCTTCTTCCGGTTATGACAGAGGATATGAACGAAAGAAACTCTCTTAGTTCAGTAAAAGGTCTGGCTTATGTGGTAGGTGCGTTGGTTGTTAGTGTTGCAGCACCACTGATTCTTGGAGATACATCAAATAAAGATGGATACATCAAGTTGATTCTTATCACAGTTGCAGTGATTTTCTTCTGTTCGATCATTGGAACACTTGGAGTAAAAGAGCGTATCAAACCACAGAAAGAAAAGAGTTATACGATTAAACAGTTATTCCAGATTTTATCACAGAAACCGGTATATATTACATTCCTTGTTGTATTGCTTTATACAATTGGAAACAATATTGTCAGTGCAGTTAACACATATTATTACACATATGTGTTAGGGAATTTAAGCTGGGCAGCAATCCTTACACTGGTAATGTGCGTTACGATTTTCCCGGCAACAATGATTGTAACAAAATTTATTGCAAAATACGGAAAGAAAAAGATGTATGCAGTTGGACTTGCAATTGTAGGTTTGTGCCCATTGATCCGTTTGATTGACGTGAAAAGTATTCCGATTTTGATCGTTTCATCTCTGATTGCAGGAGTAGGAAGTGGATTTGCGGCTCCATTAAATTATGGAATCCAGGCAGATAATACAGATTATGTGGAAATGACAATGGGAATCCGTGCTGAGGGCGCAGTTGCTTCTCTTTCCAGTTTTATCTCAAAATGTGCAATGGGAATAGGTGGAGCAATTCCAGGATATATGCTTCAGATGGCAGGTTTCAATGCAGTAGCTGAAGTACAGACACAGAGTGTAATCAATGTAATCATTTTCTGTCTGATTATCCTTCCGGCAATCATCAATGTGGTTGGAATTGGTATTTTCGCAAAGGCATATCCACTTACAAAAGAGAAACTGGAAGAGCAGACAAGAATTCTGCAGGAAAGACATTCAGCAGACAAAGCAGAATAAAATAGATTTATGGATACCGGTCATTTGTATGGGAATGGCCGGTAATGTAGTATAAGGAGAACATTATGGGTAAGATTTACGCAGCAAAGACAAATCATATTACAAATCCGCTTGGATTTTATATGGAGCAGATTGTATTTTCCTGGAAGGTAAAAGAATGCAAGGGAAAGAAACAGAAAAATGCAAGAATTTTGATCAGTGAGAAAGAGGATTTTTCAGAGATTCTTTTGGACACGAAAGAGGAGAATCTTGACAGTTGTGGAACGAAGGTAGATCTTCAAACAGAACCGTATACGAGATACTACTGGAAAGTCATTGTGGCAACAGATCAGGAAGAAGTAGTAGAATCCGATGTTCAGTTTTTTTGAGACAGCAAAGCAGGACGAACCATGGGTAGGAAAGTGGATCACCTGTGGCTGGAAAGAGGGAAGACATCCAATCTTTTCCAAGCCGGTTTCAACAGAAAAAGAAGTTGAGCGGGCAAGACTCTATATCTGTGGTCTGGGACTGTATGAGGCATATTTTACTTCGAACAAGACCGAAAAAACAGAAAAAATTGGAAAGGAATATCTGACTCCTTACTGCAACAATTATGACCAGTGGATACAGTATCAGACCTATGATGTGACAGAGCAAATGAAAGCAGGTGGAGAACTTTCTGTTCTTCTTGGAGATGGATGGTACAAGGGAAGATTTGGTTTTAGTCAGCCGGAGAAGAAAGGTTTCTTTGGTGATGCATGGAAGGTGATCGCAGAAGTACATATTGATTATGCAGATGGATCAAAAGAAGTGATCAGTACGGATGAATCCTGGAAAGTAACGGAAAGTAAGATTTCTTTTTCTAACATCTATGATGGAGAGAAGAGAGATGATACTTTGCCGGATGTTCCAAAAGCAGCAGCGATTCTTGCAGTGGCACCGAAGGGCAGACTGATGGAGCGGTTATCACTTCCTGTAACAGTATATAAAGAAATGAAGCCAGTGGAGCTGATTCATACACCGGCAGGCGAGCAGGTATTTGATCTTGGACAGGAGATTACCGGAATTTTCAGATTCCATGTAAAGGAAGCAGCAGGAACTGAGATCCTGATTCAGACAGGAGAAGTGCTCCAGGATGGTAACTTCTACAATGGAAACTTGAGAACCGCAAAGTCAGAATATCATTACATTTCGGATGGAACAGAAAAAGAGTTCATTCCTTATTTTACCTATTATGGATATAGATATGTGAAAGTAAGTGGTGTGACAGATCTGTCCTGCGATGATTTTACAGCACTTGTTCTTTGTAGTGAATATGAGAAGACAGGCGAGTTAGAGACAGGACATGAGCTTGTGAATCAGTTGATTTCCAATGTAGAGTGGGGAATGAGAGGAAATTTCCTGGATGTTCCGACAGACTGCCCGCAGAGAGATGAACGAATGGGATGGACAGGAGATACGCAGGTGTTTTCAGTTACTGCAAGTTATCTGGCAGATACCTATGCATTTTACAGAAAATTTTTATATGACATGTATCAGGAACAGCTGTTGGCAGATGGTATGGTACCTGAAGTTGTACCGACATTTGGTCCGAGTAAGACATCTTGTGCGTGGGGAGACGCGGCATGTATTCTTCCGTGGAATGTCTATCTGTTCAGTGGAGATAAGACAATTCTCGAGCAGCAGATCGACAGTATGAAAGCCTGGGTGGATTACATCAGAAGGGTGGATGGCGAGCATCACGGATGGAGAAACTCCTTCCATTACGGTGACTGGCTGGCACTCGACCGTCCGGGAGCAAAAGAAGGAAATGTATATGGTGCGACAGACGAAGCGTATATCGCAGATGTCTATTATGCAGCCAGTGCACAGATTGTCGCGAAAGCAGCAGAAGCATTAGGAAAATCTGAGTTGCAGAAGGAATATCAGGAGATTGCCGATCAGCAGTGGACAGTAGTCAGGGATGAATACTTTACAGCGACCGGAAGATGCGCGATCAAGACGCAGACAGGACTTACACTTGCGTTAAAATATCATTTATCAGAAAATGAAACAATGACAGCAGAGATGTTGAAAAAGCTGTTCCGACAGAACAAGTACAAGTTAAATACTGGATTTGTTGGCACACCACTTTTGTGTAATGTGCTTACAGAGAATGGTATGTCAGATATTGCTTACCAGTTGCTTCTGAATGAAGAATTCCCAGGGTGGCTCTATGAGGTGAAACTGGGTGCAACAACTGTTTGGGAGAGATGGAATTCTCTGGATGAGAACGGACATGTCTCAAGTACAGGAATGAACAGTCTGAATCATTATTCTTATGGAGCAGTGCTGGAATGGGTTTACAGACATGCGGCAGGTATTGATGTGACTGAACAGAATCCGGGTGGAAGAAAGATGAAGATTCATCCGAAAGTGAATGCAGAATTAGGTTATGTGGATGTTTCCTGGGATTCTGCCAGTGGAAGGTATCAGAGCAGTTGGAAGATACTGGATGGAAATAAAATACAGTTGCGTTTTTCTGTTCCTTTTGGATGTGAAGCGGAAATCAGTCTGCCTTATGTAGCAGACAGTGTATATGAAGAGAAAGAGAATCCATTGTTTGTAAATGTGAAAGAAGGAGTCTGCCTTGTAGAAGCCGGAAACTATGAAGTGACCTATGAAGCAGTAGTGCCATTAAAGAAAACTTACAGTGTGGATTCCACGATGGAAGATCTGATGAGTAATCCGAAGATCCGTGGGTTCCTGGCTTCCATGATGGACGTGGATATGCTTCCGGATATTGTGTATGAGATGTCTTTGAGAGATGTTGCAAAAATGTTTGCCGGAGAAATTGGAGACGAGCAGGAAAAGATGCTCAATGCAGCATTGGGACAATTCTGAATAATCGCCGTTGCAACTCCACGATAAGAAATAAAGTCTCCTGTAGTATAATTCTCATCCGTAATCGGATTAGCAGAACCGAATGCAGCCGGTTTACCGGCACCTTCTACGTCTGCGTGCAGTTTGACTGCCGCATCTGGAACGACAACCCCATTTTCATCTACGATTTCAATTCGGACATAAGCAAGTGCATGACCGTTCGCAGACAGTTCTGTCTTCTCAGGAATCAGAGAAATATTCTGGAAAGAGACTGGATGTTGATCAGTTATTGGAACAATTCCTCACGGAAAATCTGACAAAAGATCCGGGATATGAACAGATCGAGCAGGGACTGATGATCCGCCTGTTGCAGTATCTCTGTCAGGCATATGTTCCGCAGTTACATACGGACAGCAAAGAAGGAAAGGAAAAGGCGTTCCTCTATGAACTGGAATGCTACATCCGGACAAATGCACCTACCATGACAGTTGCTGGAGCAGACGACACTTCCGGTGAAGCAGATCGCACAGCAGGTGGGATATGAGAACGTGAGTCATTTCTATCATTTGTTTGAGAAGTATTATGGAAAGACACCGAGAGAGATCAGGAGCAGAGAAGGATAGTCACAGACGAAACAATAGGGAATAACAGATATACTAAGAAATATTAGCGTTTTTTCTGCATACCTTACTTTTTCAGCTTTAAGCCATCTCGAAATGCTTCGCCCACACGCTCGGTGACTTTATAATAGCCGTGGGTGTAGGGGTCAAATGCGATGGCGTTGACCTTAGACATATCAATTTTTCCATCCACCATAACGCTCTCATCGGCAGTGACATTGATCACCTTGCCGATGACGCCGCATCCGTATTCATTGTTCTGATACTCGATGA
>ENA-OQET01000725-OQET01000725.1-human-gut-metagenome-genome-assembly--contig:-NODE-725-length-16306-cov-4.172569_pt1 | contig 16306 bp, 19 predicted proteins | sample MGYA00242800_ERZ504645 | MGnify/ENA primary metagenome ERZ504645 (study PRJEB26092, sample SAMD00036308) | human gut metagenome | host: Homo sapiens | study: EMG produced TPA metagenomics assembly of... | reverse complement strand
CATCTCCATTGATTTTCGAACCGTAGATCGACTGATGTTTTAATGTTTCACAAATGGAAACCTCAGGAAGCATTTGATCGCCTTCTTTTAAGATACCCTCAATATCAGCGTTTAAAATAGTCATAAAGCTGTTGGTATAAAGGGGTCGTATTATCTAGATTTAAATGAAAAGTATCTTTAAAATAATTAATATCCATAAGCATCTCCTATATTGTTCTAATTGTATCTATTATACCATACTTTTTAAACATCAATATGAAGGAAACTAAAATAAGAAATTTATTGTAGAATAAATAAAGAGGTGTAAAAATGAATCGATGTCAATGGTGTAATGAAAAGAACGAAAAGTATGTTTTGTATCATGATGAAGAGTGGGGCGTACTACGATTGGATGATGAATATTTATTTGAAATGCTTGTGCTTGAATCTTTTCAAGCGGGATTATCCTGGGAATGTGTTCTAAATAAAAGAGAAGCGTTTCGCCAGGCATTTGATGGTTTTGATCGTTTTAAGATCCAGCTATATGATGAATCGAAAGTTGAAGAATTACGATCAAATCCAGATATAATTCGAAATCGTTTAAAAATACAGGCGACGATCCAAAATGCACGTATCTTTTCGGATATTGTAAAAGAAAAAGGATCTTTTAGAGCATATCTAGAAGAATTTACAGATGGTAAGATTTATTATGAGACAAATCTTACACATTCAACTCTATCGGATGCGATTTCTAAAGATCTAAAAAAGAAAGGTATGAAATTTGTGGGAACTACGATAATTTATTCGTATCTGCAGGCAATTGGAATTATAAACTCACATGATGAAACATGTTTTAAATACGTAAAAAAAGAAGATCGAAATTAACTGGAGTAGATCTTCTTTTTGATTAGAGATAAAAATGCCTGAGCGGCAGGTGAAAAAGTCTGGTATTTTTTTGTGACAATATATACATCAACCGAAAGTTCAGGAACAATCATGCGAAAGGTCAGATTTCTGCCAGCTGTATTGACAAGATCTTTTAGACATAATGCATATCCAATACCATGTTCAACCATAAAGGTTGCGTTATAGATCAAATTATATGTTCCTACGATATTTAATAAAGAATCAGCTGAGTTAAACCAGTCAACATTTTGATGACCTGCATATATTTGATCACCCAATAATATTGGTAAAGATTTAAGTTGATCGATATTTATATATTCTTGTTTAGCTAGCTCACAATCCGCAGGGATCAATAATCCGTATATATCTTTTCGATATAAATTTAAATACTCATATTTATCCTGACGTACTGGGCCTAGTAAAAGTCCCATATCATCAATTCCTTTATCAATTCGTTCCATGATGGCATCTGCGTTGCCGCTGTATGTACGTAAAAGAATATTAGGATGTTGACTATGAAATTCTTCCATCCATTCGGCAAGCATATCCATGACGATCGTTTCACCGCATCCTATTGAGATTTGCCCAGCGAGTTCTTTTTCTTCACCAGAAAGTGAAAGCTCTGTTGTTTTAATAAGATCTAATATTTCCTGAGTTCTTTTTTGAAGAAAGGTTCCTTCCTGGGTCAATGTAATTTTTCTTTTTCCACGTATAAATAACTGTTTACCTAGTTTTTCTTCTAATTCCATCATTTGTTTTGATAAAGTAGACTGACTGATATATAACGATTTTGCAGCCTGCGATATATTTTTTTGATGGCTTAGAACTAAGAAATATTCAAGAAGTCTAGTTTCGATCATAATAATCACCTGTTTATATTTTAACATTCCTAAAAAGCATAATAAAGCATGCAATATAACTATTTGCGATATAAATGTTTTCTGATTATAGTTAAGACAGGAAGTGATGATATGAAAATAGAGAATAAATCGTTTGATGAAGAACGCGCTTTTTATGGAGAAAGACAATTAATTATTGAACACTGTCAGTTTGATGGTCCACAGGATGGTGAAAGTGCTTTTAAAGAATGTGAAGATATACAAGTTTATTCAACCTATTTGAATTTGCGTTATCCATTTTGGCATGATCATGGTTTAAAGATCATAAGCAGTGATATGACAGAGAATTGTCGTGCTGCATTATGGTATTCTGATCATATTGAAATCAAAGATACCAAGATGCATGGAATCAAGGCATTGCGAGAATGCGATGATATTTTGATCAAAAACTGCAGCATTGATTCTCCAGAATTTGGGTGGATGTCTCATAATGTGTATATACAAGATACTAAGGCTATCAGTGAGTATTTTTTAATGAGAGCTTCAAATATCAATCTTAAAAATACACAGTTTAAAGGGAAGTATTCTTTTCAATATGTAAAAAATGGTTTGATCGATCATTGTGAGCTGGATACAAAAGATGCATTTTGGCATTCCGGAGATATTTGGGTCAAAGACTGTATATTAAAAGGAGAATATCTAGGATGGTATAGTAAAAATCTGGTTCTTGAAAATTGTACGATCATAGGAACACAGCCATTTTGTTATTGTGAAGGATTACGATTGATAAATTGTAAGATGATCGACACAGATTTGGCGTTCGAAAGATCTCAAGTCAATGCGACTATCACAACACCTGTTATCAGTATTAAAAATCCTTACCAAGGAAGGATCGTTGTCCCAGGCGTCAAGGAGCTGATTTTAGATGATCCTAACGCTAAAGGGGAAATAGTTTATGCCACAAATTAATATTCAAATCCATGATCATGATCTATTAGTAGAAATGATCGATAATTCATCTTCAAAGGCTTTGATCAAAAGACTTAAACAATCTGATATTGTGTTGGAGATGAAAGAGTTTGCGAACATGGAAAAATTTGGGGTGTTAGATAAAAAATATCCTCAAAACGATGAATGGGTTACGACTTTGTGCAGGGATGTGATCTTATCGGAAGGATATTTGCTGGTCATTTATTATGCACCAAATACTTGGAATTTTACAAAGATTGGAAAAGTGATCAATGTTAGTGATAAAGAGTTTAAAAGAATTTTAGGTAAAGGCAATGTACATGCCAGAATTCATTTGGTAAAGGAGTAAGACATGAAAAAAAGAAGGTTAGGAAACAGCGATTTAATGGTTTCTGAAATTTGTATGGGTTGTATGGGATTTGGAGATCCAACAAGAGGACAGCATACATGGACATTGGATGAAAAAAGTTCCAGAGAAATCATCATACAGGGGCTTGAAGCAGGCATTAATTTCTTTGATACCGCAATTGCTTATCAAAGTGGAACCAGCGAAAAGTATTTAGGAAAAACAATTCGAGAAGTTTCTAATCGAGATGATGTTATCATCGCAACCAAGTTTTTGCCTAAAAACGATGAAGAAATTGAAAAGGGAATCAATGGGATTCAACATGTGGAAAATATGTTGAACAAAAGTTTGGAAAACTTAGGTATGGATCATGTCGATCTATACATCTATCATATGTGGGATCATCGAACACCATTGATTGAAATTCTAGAAGGGTTAAATAAACTTGTAAAACAAGGAAAAACAAGATATATAGGAATATCCAATTGCTTTGCGTGGCAGCTTGCTCAGGCTAATGATCTGGCTCGTGAGCGTAATTTAACGCCGTTTGTTTCCGTACAGAATCATTACAATTTGATTTTTAGAGAAGAAGAAAGAGAAATGAAAGCTTTTTGTGAACAGGAAAACATCGCAATGACACCATATAGTTCTTTGGCAGGCGGACGTTTATCGAAACATTTAAATGAGACATCAAAACGATTGAAAGAAGATGATTACGCCAGACTAAAATATGATAGTACGAAAGAGGTAGATCAAAAGATCATCGAAAGAGTGGAAGAATTAGCCAGCGCTCATCATACATCCATGAGTGCGATTTCTTTAGCCTGGCTTTTGACCAAAACGACCTCACCAATCGTAGGGATGACAAAACCAAGTCATGTAAAAGGGGCTGTTGATGCCTCCAATCTAGTCTTGAATAAAGATGAAATACATTATTTAGAAGAGCTGTATGTCCCTCATAAATTGGTCGGTGTCATGGCACAAAATACGAAAGAATCATCCAATGAAGCTCATGTTTGGAGCGTACAAGAAAAATAATAAGGAGGAAGAAAAAATGAGTACAGTAAAAACAGATGCACAATTTATGGAAAGATTTGAAAACTTTGCGTTTAAAGAAGTTGTTGAAGAAGAAAGTGTAGCCTTGGAAACAAATACACGCTATTTAGCTATTCTTGCAAGCTTGGTAGGAAGCCAGGGATTGGATGCCTATAAGTTTATTTTAAACAAAGCCTTGGATGAAGGTATGGATCCAATCATGGTCAAAGAAATGGTCTATCAATCAATTGATTATGTTGGTATGTCAAGGATGTGGAGCTTTTTAGCAGCAACCAATGAAATTTATCAGGAAAGAAAGATTTCTTTGGATGCTGGAGAAGCGACAACAACGATGTTTGATCGTCTTGAAAAAGGGGCCCAGGCACAAGTTGAGATCTTTGGAGAACATATGAAGGAAGCTTGGAAGACATCTGTGGTAAATCGTTGGTTAGCTGCGAATTGTTTTGGTGATTATTATACAAGAACAGGTTTAGATCTAGCGCAAAGAGAAATGATCACCTTCTGTTTTTTGATGGCTCAAGGGGGCTGTGAACCACAGTTGATTGCCCATTCAAAAGGGAATATGAATATGGGAAATGATGCAGAGTTTTTAAAGAAAGTGGTTCATCAATGTTTACCATATATTGGATATCCTAGAAGTTTGAATGCTTTAAATGCGATTGACAAAGCTAAAGAAGCATAAAAAAATCTATGAAGTATCATAGATCGTGAAAAATTGGTTTCATTTGATCAAAGGTGCAAAAAGCTTGAAATCCAAGTTCTTTTAATAAGACTTTGGATTCTTCGATTTGAGAACCTAAATGTTCAGGCTTATGAGAGTCAGAACCAATGGTTATGATTTCTCCACCTAACTGATGATAAAGTTTTAATATTTCAAGTGAAGGAGTCGTATCTTTTAAACCATATCGTTTAGATGAGGTGTTGATTTCGATTCCTTTTTTATCTTGGATGACAACTTTTAAGATTTTTTCGATGAAAGGTTTTATTTTTTCAAAAGGATAAATGCCGGCAAGATCATATCGATTGATCAGATCCATATGCCCCAATACACTGTAGTTTTTATAATTGGATACGAGCTTATGCATGGCTTCATAATAGCCTTCATTATATTCTTGCTGGGTCTTGTTTTTCTGGTATCCCTGATTCCAGAATTCTAAATCGCCAATTTCATGAATAGAAAGAATGATAAAGTCAAAGGAATATTTTTGGAATAAGGCTTCGTATTGAGGAATAGTGTGCATCTGCATTCCAAATTCCATACCTGTTTTGATGGTGATTTGAGCACCGTATCGTTGTTTCATTTCTTCAATAGTTTTCATGTAGTTAGGATAATCACAATTGGTCAAAGGTTCATTTTGACGATAGATAATCTTTTTTCCAGGTTCCTGATCAAATTTGATTCCATAGTCTACATGTTCTGTGAAGCAAATCTCATCCATATGCATAGAAATTGCATCTTGAATGACTTTTTCCATCGGATAAATGGAGTCATCGCTGAAGTCTGTATGAACATGATAATCGGCAAACATAGGATCCCTCTTCTCTAGTGATATTATTTTATCATATTTAGGTAGAATAAATGAGAAATCATCTTGAAATCATAAGAGGAGCTTGTTATAATTGGTTAGCACTTACTTTAGGCTCACAAGGAGTTTAAGGCGGAAGGAGGAAATAGTATGAAAAAAGGAATTCATCCAAATTACCATACTGTTAAATGTATCTGTTCATCTTGTGGTGCAGAATTCGAAACTGGTAGTACGATCAAAGGCGATGAAATGCGTGTAGATACTTGCAGCAATTGCCATCCATTCTTTACAGGTCGTCAGCGTTTCGCAGCTGCTCAGGGACGTATCGAGAAATTTAACAAGAAATATGGTTTAAACAAATAGGTTTAACGTATACAAAAAACAAGAAGTCTGGAGAAATCCAGACTTTTTTTGTCGTTTCATCAAAATCGAGTGTAATAGAAAATATGAAATGTTATCAATGTGGAAATGAAGATGAACGATATTTTGCCTATGATAAAGGTGTGTACTATTGTCGTAAATGTGTTGCCTTTGGAAGAATGGATGCATATGAAAGAAAGGAGAGCTGTCATTTATCTACACAAGTTATTGAAGTAAGCCCGCAGTTAAAATATGAACTGACGGATAAACAAAAGGCAATCTCACACAAGATCGTAGAATATCTGAAACAAAAGAAAGATGTATTTGTATATGCGGCAACTGGGGCAGGTAAGACCGAATCAGTTTTTGAATGTATTTGTTTTTACTTATCGCAAGGAAAGAAAGTGGGATTTGCGATTAGTCGAAGACAGGTAGTTCTAGAAATTGCCCAAAGATTACGTCAGGCATTTCCAACGTTACATGTTGTAGAGGTAACACAAGGATATACAACGATTACAGACGGAGATATTATTGTTTGTACCATGCATCAACTATATCGCTATCCGGATGGCTTTGATCTTTTGATCATGGATGAAGTCGATGCGTTTCCTTATGTTGGAAATGATGTGCTGCAGACAATTACTAAAAGAGCCTGTAAAGGTCAAAAAGTTTTGTTGAGCGCTACGCCAGATGAAGAAAGTCTACAAAAAATCAAACAAAAAGAAATGGAGATGGTCACGTTATTTGAAAGGCCTCATAAACATCCTCTGGTGGTACCAAAAGTGTATGAGTGTAATTTATTTTTTCAGGTGCTCATGATCATAGGTTGTTGTTACAGTTGGATAAGGCAGTCAAAACAAGTGTTGGTCTTTGTACCTAGAAGACAAGATTGCATATGGTTAAATACGATCTTAAAACTCTTTTTTCGATCTTCTATGATACATTCGCAAACGAAAGAAAAAGATGAGATCTTAGATCAATTTCGACAAAAGGGATTAGATGTACTGGTTTGTACGACACTTTTAGAAAGAGGTATCACGGTACCAAGCGTGCAGGTAATTGTATGCCAGGCAGATCATGCGGTATTTACCAGTGCAAGCTTGATTCAAATATTTGGTAGAGTAGGAAGAAGTTTTGATGATCCGACAGGAAAGGGAGTGTGCTTATGTTTTCAAAAAAAATCAGGCAATCAAAGAATGTGTCGATCAGCTTTGCCAGATGAATGCTTCTGCCTCGACTGTTTAAGGCCCCTTGATGAAGAAACCACATTTACCCGTATGTTTTTAAATGAAGATGTGTTGTGCAGCAGTTGTCGATCTAAGTGGTTAGAACATAAGAAAATATATAATATTAATGGTATAAACTATCATGTTTTATATGAATATGATGAAAATTTAGAAAGTTTCTTTTTTCGCTATAAGGAACAAAGAGATATTGTCTTAGCTCCATCCTTTTTACATCTTTATAAAGATCAATTTAAAAAACAATGAAGAATATATGGTGTGTGGTGTTTGCAAGCTCGGATGAAAAATATTTCCAGAGAGGCTTTTTACCATTGGAAGAAATTTTTAACAGCATAAATATAAAGATATATTTTCCTTTATATAAAGCACTTGACTTTAAACAAAGTAAGCATTCAAAAAAAGAAAGGGCACAGATAGAAAAAATCATTCAAAGAAAAAATATATATCCCATAGCCTTAAAAAATATTCTTTTGGTCGATGATGTTCTAACCACGGGAGCAACATTACATAGGTCTTGTGAATTGTTAAAACCGTCTGCAGTTTTTGTGATTGCGGCACATTCTTTATGGATCAATGAAAATAAGCCCTATGAACAGGTAGAAAAAAAGCATACATTTTGGTAAAATTAGGCCAAAGGGGGATTCTTATGAGTCAAAAGCATTCAAAGAGTCAAGATGAAATATCTCAATTATTAGATTCTTTTGAAGTAGAAGATACTTTGGAAGAAAAGATGGAGAATTTCACACAGGAGAAAGAAAGACAGTCACGTATCGAAAGAGCTAGAAAGAACTCTCAAGATTTTAATAGAAGAAATACCGAAGAAATGGATCTTACACAGATCATTGATCCAATCGATGATTCTGAATTCGAAGATGAAGAATATGAGGAAGATGGTTCACAAACAAAGACCATGATGTGGGATAAAGATCAAATTGATCCGGAAACCACAGATACCAATAAGACCGTTGTCATCAATGATGATGAGATCCAGTCTTTGTTGGAGGAAGATAAAGGTCCTAGATTAAAACGTGAAGTTCATCGAGGGAGTGCCAGAAAATCGGATCGGGATACAAAAAAAATTGCAATTATCGTTGCAGGAGTGATTGCGGTCATTTTAGCGGGAGTTGCTATTTTTGGTGTTATTAATTTGATTGGTGGTTTAGGAAGCGATGACCAGATTTCAGAAGAAGAACAAAAACAAAACTATGAAGAAATTCTGGCGTGGGCTAACGATTATGATTCCTTAACGGATGATGAAAAAGCCGATATCATTGATTTTGAAACAATGTTTAATCGATTGAGCGATGAACAACAAAGTGAAATCAATAAAGTGTTGAAATCAAAAACAGGAAAAACATTTGATGAGCTGTTGGCACAGGTCAAATCAGACGCTAAGGATAAAGCGGACGCTTCTAATAACAATACTGAAGTAGCTCAACAAAAAGCAAAGTTAAAAGAGCAGATCAGTAATTTAAAAGATGATCTGGCTGATGCGAAACAAGCTTTAGATGATGCTAATTCGAAGCTAAATACAGCTAAGAGTAATTTAAGTTCGATTCAATCTAAAGTTTCTTCGGCTAATTCAACTTTACAGAATGCACAATCTCGAAAAGCATCAGCAGATCAGACTTTGGCAGATTTAGAGGCTGAAAGAGAAGCGATAGAAAGCAAAGATAATTCTGAATTAACAAATGAAGATTATCAAAAACTTCAAGAACTTTATAACAAACGCCCAGGTTTATTAGAAGAACAAAGCGCAGCACAGTCTGCAGTAGAAAGCGCACAGGCAACATATAATGATCTAGTTTCTCAGCAAACGCAGGCAAGTAGTGAAGTAGACAGTGCACAAAGTGCGGTGAATGATGCACAAAGTAAATATGATTCTATTAATTCACAGTTGCAGCAGCTTCAAAAAGAATTAGATAATTTAGATGATTAATAAAATCTTTCTGGATAACCGGAAAGATTTTTTTCTTATTTGGACGACTCTATGTTATTATCAAAAGACAGATGTAAGAGAGGGAAGAACATGGATAGAAAGAAAATTAAAAAACAAGCTAAAATGCTGATGAAAAAGCATTTTGGATTTTTGGTAGCTATATGTCTCGTTTCAGCAATGATAACTTCAGAATTTGGTGGTACGCTTAGCTGGATCTTTTCGCAAAATAATGAAGCAATTAATGAAGAAATGACAGCTTTACCATCAGATTTGAGTACTTCAAAAGTATTACAAGACATTTTCGATGACAATTTAGATGCGGGTGAAAAAATGGCAGATGAAATAAAACAAAAAGAAATATCATCTGTTAAAAATCCTGCATTTGGAAGATCAAGAGGCGTGTTTGCAGCTTTGATCAACTCTATAACGTCAGGGTCTATTTTTTTGTCTATGGTGGCTGCAGTCAATTCAATGGTCGGTTCAGAAAGTTTGGCTGTTTTACTATTGATTCTATTAGGCTTGTTTGTTTTTTTAATGTTTTGGTTTTATGTTCAAAATACATATGCTGTCGTGCTAAGAAGAATGTTTTTGGAATCTAGAACATATCAAAAAATACCATTTGAACGTTTTATGTTTTTAAGCAGGGTAAAACGGTGGACAAGAGCAAGTTTTATTATGTTTGTTCGATATGTATTATATACCTTATGGTCGTTGACAATCGTAGGTGCTTTTGTCAAACATTATTCCTACTTGATGGTACCGTTTATTGTGGCTGAGAATCCAGATATAAAAGCTTTAGAGGCAATCACGTTATCAAGAAAAATGATGAATGGCCATAAATGGGAGTGCTTTAAAATAGATGTTTCAATGTTGGGTTGGACCATTCTTTCTTCTTGTACGCTTGGATTGTCGGCAGCATTCTTTAGCAATCCGTATAAAATGATGATAATTTTGTGAAGTATATGTTCATTTAAGAGAAAAAGCTAAAGCAGAAAATCTAGTTTATTCTGAATGTTTAAACGATATGTATTTATATGCTAAAGCTAGTGAAGAAACTTTAAAAGAAGCATATCCAGAAATTAAAAATAAAGATCTGAATGTTAAACCACTACCGGGAATTAGAGGATTTTTCGCAAATTATTTTGGAATTCTTTTTAAAGAAGGAAAAGCAGAACGAGAATATCAAAAAGAAAGTCACAAAGCTTTGGAATATGCATCAATCAAGGAAGAGGCAGAAGGGAATCAATATCCTACACGCTTATTTACTATTCCTGAAGAAAATAAACGAGTTATTCTTTCTCGACTGGATCCAGCTAGAGATTATACAATTTGGTCGTTGATTTTGATGGTTTTTTATTTTTTCCTGCATCGGATGGTTATGGGAAGTTAGTTTACATTTGATAACAGATGGAGTGTTTGTTAATCGTGGAGCTATGCATGGCCCTTGGCTTCCAATATATGGTTCTGGAGGAATTCTTATTTTAACTTTGTTGAAGAAGTTTCGAGATAAACCATACCTTTGTTTTATTTTGATTTTTGTGTTATGTGGTTTTTTTGGAATACACTACCTCTTATGTCATGGAAATGAATACCGGGTTGAAATGGTGGGATTATAGTGGATATTTCTTGAATCTAGATGGAAGAATATGTGCTGAGGGGATTTGTGTATTTGGTATAGGCGGTATGGCTTTTATTTATGTTTTGGCTCCAGTATTTGATAATATGATTGCCAAGATAAAACCTATGATGTTACGAGTCATGTGTGTCTTCTTGCTTATGTTGTTTGGTATAGATATGGTGTACTCACATTATGTACCAAATGTAGGAGAAGGAATAACTGATTATGGAGAGGACTAGGTTTAAGATTTTCTTTGGATTGTTATTTTAATGACTGCTATTTTTTGTTAGAATAGTATAGGGTATAAGAAAGCCAGGTGAAAAAATGCGTAACGCTATCATACTAGCGGCGGGCAAAGGAACTCGTATGAAATCAGATGCCAGTAAGGTGATGCATACGATCATTGACCGTCCGATGTTAGGGTATATTATCGATGCATTGAAAGCAGTGCATGTTGACCGTATCGTTGTTGTGGTTGGATATCAGGCACAGACGATCAAGGATGCATATCCAGATGTAGAATTTGCAATGCAGGAAACTCAATTAGGAACAGGACATGCAGTCATGCAATGCCAATGTTTGAAAGATGCTAAAGGAGATACATTGATCATTAATGGAGATGGTCCATGTATCCAACCGGAAACTTTAGAAAGGCTGTTTAAAGAAAATGAAGATGCAGCTGGGACATTATTAACAGCCGTACTTGAAGACGGAGCTCATTATGGACGTATCGTTCGTAATGAAAATAATGATGTTATCTCTATTGTAGAGGCAAAAGATTGTACAGAAGAACAAAAGAATATTCGTGAAATCAATGCAGGTATGTATTGCTTCAAGAATGATGTATTGTTTGAAAACATCAATGAATTAAAAACAAATAATGCTCAGCACGAGTATTATTTGACAGATATAGTCTCCATTCTTTCCTCAAAAGGAATGAAGATCAAAGGACTTCCAATTGAAGATCGAGATGAAGTAATGGGAATCAATGACTGTCTGGAATTAAATAAAGCATATATATGGATGAGAAATAAGATCAACCGTTGCTGGATGGCCAATGGTGTTCAGATTGTTGATCCAGAGCGCACAGTGATTGGTAAAGATGTAAAGATTGGGCATGATGTAATCATTCATCCAAATGTAGAAATTTTAGGTAAAACGGTAATTGGAGATCATGTTGAAATTTTAGGTGGTTCTTATTTAAATAATGCTGTTATCAAAGATCATGTAACGATTGATTCCAGCAAGATCCAAGATTCAAGCGTGGATGAATATACCACAATTGGACCAATGTCTCATTTAAGAAACAATACTCATGTAGGGAAACACTGTCGTATAGGTAACTTTGTTGAATTCAAGAACACAAATTTTGGTGATGGCTCAAAATGTGCTCATTTAACATATGTTGGAGATAGTGATGTTGGTAAAAATGTTAATTTTGGTTGTGGCGTTGTCACAGTAAATTATGATGGCAAGAACAAGTTTAGAACAACGATCAAAGATGGGGCTTTCATCGGATCTAATGTAAACTTGATTGCACCGGTTACGATCGGGGAAAATGCTCTGTTAGCAGCCGGCAGTACGATAACGGATGATGTTGAAGATGGCGATATGGGAATCGCAAGAAATCGTCAATCCAACAAAGAAGGTTATGGTACACAATATAAAAACAAGTAGAGGGAAGGACAAAACATGAACAACACAATTGTATTCGCATTATCATCAAGCGTAGGACTCGCAAAAGAAATTTGTAAGGAATTGAATTTACCATTGGGAAAGTGTGAAGTAAAACATTTTGCCGATGGTGAAATCTTAGTTGAATTAGGAGAATCTGTACGAGGAAAGCATGTATATTTTGTACAGAGCACAAACAAACCAGTAAATGAAAACTTAATGGAATTGTTAATTGGTATCGATGCATGTAAACGTGCCAGTGCTGCAACCGTTAACTGTATTATTCCTTATTATGGATATGCTCGTCAGGACCGTAAGGCAAAACCTCGTCAGCCTATTACGTCTAAATTGGTCGCAAATTTATTGGAAAGCGCAGGAGCAAATCGCGTTGTAACAATGGATCTTCACGCAACACAGATTCAGGGATATTTTGATATTCCTACTGATGATATTACTTCTTTAGGATTGATTGCAGATTACTTTAAACATAAAGAAGGCCTAGATGTAAAAGATATCGTTGTTGTATCTCCAGATCATGGAGGAACAGTACGTGCTCGTAACTTGGCAGAAAGCTTAAATGCACCAGTTGCAATCATTGATAAGCGTCGTCCTAAACCAAATGTAGCGGTTGCGATGAATTTGCTTGGAGATGTAAATGGGAAAGTAGCAGTTATTATTGATGATATGGTTGATACAGCAGGTACTTTGGTATCTGGTATTGATATGTTAAAGGCTAAAGGAGCTACAGCAGTATACGCTTGTTGTACTCATGGTATTCTTTCAGGTCCTGCAATTGAACGTTTGAAAAATGCCGGACTTGCTGGATTTATTTGTACGAATACGATTGATCAGACAGAAAAACAAAAGGAATACCCAGAAATGGTTGTTCTTTCAGTAGCACCATTGATTGCAGCTGTAATTAGTGCGGTAGAACATAATTCTTCTATGTCTGATGCATTATCACATGCTTTTGAATAAGATCATATGAAAACACTATTTATTGGATATCCAAAGTGCACAACGTGCAAGAAAGCATATGCCGCGCTTTGTGATCTAGGAATTGAAGCTGAATATAGAAATATCAAAGAAGAAAATCCAACAAAAGAAGAAATTCAAGGCTGGATCGATAAAGGTATTTCTATTGATAAGTTATTCAATACCAGCGGTATGCTTTATCGAGAATTAAATGTAAAAGAAAAACGCAAGACTTACACCCAGGAGCAGTTAATTGATTTGCTGGCTTCAGATGGGATGTTAGTCAAGCGTCCGATCGTCATTCAAGAGGATAAGATCATCATTGGTAATAAGCCAAATGATTATGCTTCTTTGAATAAAGATTGAAAATTATTAGAAATCTGTGTGCAGAGAGTTTCGACATCGATCTCTTTTAGCTCACAGATTTTTTTTGTCGTGAACTCAACATACTTTGGTTCATTTGTTTTACCACGATAAGGAACCGGTGTTAAATAAGGGGAGTCGGTTTCAGTTAAGATTTTGTCTAGAGGACAAAGTGTTGCGCATTCGACACCTTGACGATTGTTTTTAAAAGTGATTGGGCCCGCAAAAGATATATAAGCGCCCATTTTTAAACATTCATTCATAGTTTCCTTGCTTCCGGAAAAACAATGGAAGATGACCTTGGTCTTTGCGTGTTCTCTTAAGATATCCAGGCAGTCTTTAGTTGCTTCTCGCATATGGATGGATATAGGAAGATTGGCGTGATTGGCCATTTGAATTTGTTTGATAAAAAGCTCTTTTTGTTCATTGATAAATGATTTATCCCAATAATAATCCAAACCTATTTCACCTAGACAATCTATCTGATTTGAATCAATTGCCTTTTGTAAGATCTGTATATGTTTTTCAGTAATGTCTTTGGCATCTTGAGGGAACCATCCAAAGGCAATTTTAAAATGAGGGTGTGTTTCTTTAAGTGCTAATGCTCTTTTGAATTCTGTTTCGTTTGTACACATGATCATGCAGTTGGAAACTTCGTGCATGTTTTTTAAAACTTCATCGATTCTTTCATATAATCGATCTTCTGTGATATGACAATGGCTATCTGTATACATATAAAACCTCCTAGTCTAAAAAATATATAAACATAATTTTTTATCTTTTCAATCTATGATAAAATATCGAAGACAAAGAAAGGAAATTAAAATGAAATTATATACAAAAATTGCCAGTGCTCTAGTATTGAGCTTAGCTTTGGTGGGTTGTTCAAGTACGCAGAGCGAACCCCAAACAGAAGATACAACCGATGAAACAACACAAATTCCTGAACTAGATTCCTTGATCCAGTTCCAAGATTCATATCCAGATGATATGCAGGTGGCAATCATGAATACAGATCAGGGAGAAATTGATTTTGTATTATTCGCAGATCAGGCTCCAAAGGCTGTTGAAAATTTTGTGACACATGCCAAAGAGGGATATTATAATGGTGTGACATTTCATCGCGTGATTGATGATTTTATGATCCAGACTGGTGATCCAACAGGGACTGGTTCCGGTGGTGAAAGTATTTGGGGAGAACCTTTTGAAGATGAATTCAGCTATGAACTTTATAATTTTAGAGGAGCGGTCTCAATGGCAAATTCCGGTGAAGATACCAATGGCAGCCAATTCTTTATTGTTCAGGCTGATACAATGGATCAGGAATTGAATGGATGGCCAACTTTGGCAGAAGAAAAATATCATGAAGTAGGTGGAACACCTTGGCTTGATCAAGTTCATACAGTGTTTGGTCAGGTGATTTCTGGTATGGATGTTGTAGATGCAATTGCTGATTTAGAAGATACAGATATCACCGCTGTGATCAATACAATTGAAATCACAACTTATAAAGAGTATAAAGAAACACATTAAAAAGGCATGTCTCAATTAAAAGACATGCTTTTTTGTCTATGAACCTTTCTTTAAAGATCGTAGGATAATCTTTGGTCCAAAGATATACATGATTGCGATCAAGATCACAAAGACGATGGAAACAAAAATTGTATAATAAATTAAATAACTAAATATATCAAATAAGAAGAATGGAACACAGAGAACGACTATGATAGCCCAGCTGGCTAGAAATTCAAAGACAACATTCAAGTTCTGTTTGATAGCACTTGTTTCATCTTCCCAGTTGATTTTTGGATGAATTCCATCAATCAAAAGTGCTAAAAAATTAACGACTAAACTTGCCAATAAAGCTCCAATCACAAAGGCAGCATCATAATAGATTGGATAAGGTAACAACATGTGCACTGGTATCAATAATAAGATACATGATAAGAGTGAAAAGAAGATGCCTAAGGATACTTTAGCAGCCAGTTGTTTAGAAAAATCTAAAGGTATGTACAGCATAAATGGAATGTTTTTTCCTTCGCGTGAAAATGATGTAGCACTTATTCCATTTAAAGAGCCGAAAAAGAATCCAACGATCATACCGCCTAAATATAAATATAGAGGTAGGTTAATCAGCTTTGTGATATCTATTTGGGCTAAGGCGGCTTTGGCCTCTTCTATATCAGGTAATGCCATAAATACAACAACCATGATAATTGGAGCTACTAAGCCGGATAATACGCAGTTTGAAAAGTAGGCAGGCGTACGAACTAGTTTATAGAAGTCGGTTTTAAAATAACTGAAAAAAGGATTCGCTTGATGATTGACTTTTAATTTAGCTTTTTCTTGGAAGGAGATCCTTTTGCACTGGTTGCAGAAATCAGATATAAGTATTTTGAGCATAGGTAGAACAATCCGCCTGTAATGATAACTATAATGATATGAATAAACAAATCTATAATAGATAAGTTAACAATTGCTTTTGAGGCAAAAGGAACATTAAAGAAAATCT
>ENA-OQET01000723-OQET01000723.1-human-gut-metagenome-genome-assembly--contig:-NODE-723-length-16312-cov-5.541118_pt1 | contig 16312 bp, 13 predicted proteins | sample MGYA00242800_ERZ504645 | MGnify/ENA primary metagenome ERZ504645 (study PRJEB26092, sample SAMD00036308) | human gut metagenome | host: Homo sapiens | study: EMG produced TPA metagenomics assembly of... | reverse complement strand
GACGTTTGACATCATCCGGCAGTATTACGTATTAGTGGACCGGCATTTCAAGGAGAAGAAGCAAGTGCAGGATTATGCCGATATTCTTTGCCGTTCTCCCAAGACACTTTCCAATCTGTTCTCGACCTGCGGGTTGCCTTCCCCTTTACGGGTGATTCATGACCGCATTGAGGCAGAAGCCATGAGATTGCTGCTGTATACCCACAAAAGCGCTAAGGAAATCAGCTCCATTCTGGGCTTCGAAGACTTGTCCGCGTTCAGCCGATTTTTTCAAGAAAATGACCGGCGAGAGTGTCTCGGACTACCGGAAAAGAGTGAAACGGGAAGAATTGCCAACTGTTGCGGAATAATTGCCATTTCGTACGTGGTGGAAAACAAGGAACTTTGCAAAAACAAAAATCAAGTCATATTACTGAAACCATTTAAAAAGTAGACAAAGATGAAACGAAATTGCAAAACTTGTTTATGGCTGCGTTGACGCTGGCCGCTTCCACTCAAAAGTTGGGTGTTAATTTGATCCGTGTAGCCATCCTGGTTATTTTCGTATGGATTGGTGGGTTGAAATTCTGGAATTATGAGGCTGAAGGGATTGTCCCTTTTGTGGCGAACAGCCCGTTCATGAGCTTCTTTTATACAAAGAGTGCCCCGGAGTACAAGGAGTATAAGCTGAAAGAGGGCGAGTTCAATGAGGCGAAACATCAGTGGCACGTGGAGAACAATACGTATGGTTTCTCTCACGGTCTGGGCATTCTGATTATGACCATCGGCATTCTGACATTTCTGGGGATATTCTCTCCGAAAATCGGACTGGCGGGAGCTGCACTGGCCATTGTCATGACAATAGGTACCCTCTCTTTCCTGGTGACAACCCCTGAAGTGTGGGTGCCCGACTTGGGAAGCGGGGAGCACGGCTTTCCGTTGCTGACGGGGGCAGGGCGCTTGGTCATCAAGGATACGGCCATTCTTGCCGGTGCCATTGTCGTACTGTCTGACAGTGCAAAAAGAGTATTGAACCAATTAAGGAAATAGACGTATGAAACAGTATGATGCCATTATCATCGGATTCGGCAAGGGCGGAAAGACGCTGGCAGCCGAGTTGGCAAAACGGAAGCTGGACGTCGCCGTAGTGGAGCGTTCGGAAAAGATGTACGGAGGGACATGTATCAATATCGGTTGCATTCCCACAAAAACATTGGTGCATGCGGCAAAGCAGGCGGATAAAGACGCTTCTTGGGAGGTCAAGAAGGCATACTATCGTCAGTCCATTGCAAGGAAGGAAGAGGTCGTCTCTTTCCTGCGTCAGAAGAATTATCACAATCTGGCCGACAATCCTCATGTAACGGTCTATACAGGCATCGGCTCCTTTGCGGGTCCGGATGTGGTGGAAGTTGGGATGGCGGAAGGGACATTACAATTGCAAGCTCCCCGGATATTCATCAATACGGGTGCCGAAACCGTCATTCCACCGATAGAGGGGATACAAGGTAACCCACGGGTATATACCAGCACCTCCATTATGGAACTGACTGAGCTGCCGGCACAGCTCGTCATTGTAGGCGGGGGATACATCGGACTGGAATTTGCTTCCATGTATGCTTCGTTCGGTTCGCAAGTCACGGTGCTCGAGGGCTCTTCCGAACTGATATCCCGGGAGGACCGGGACATTGCGGACAGTGTCCGGGAGGTATTGGAACAGAAAGGAATCGTTTTCAGGCTGAATGCACGCGTGCAGTCCGTGAAAGGCCCTGACGTCATTTACCGGGATGCAGTCACGGGAGAGGAGCATCAGTTGCAGGCTGATACCATCCTGCTGGCTACCGGCCGGCGTCCGAATACGGCTGGCTTGAATCTGGCGGCGGCAGGTGTAGAGGTGAATGAGCGCGGTGCCATTGTGGTGGACGACTATTTGCAGACTACCAACCCCAAGATACATGCTATCGGTGATGTAAAGGGCGGTTTGCAGTTTACCTACATTTCTTTGGATGATTACCGCATTCTGCGCGAAGACCTTTTCGGGGCGGGAGAACGCAAGGTGTCCGACCGTGACCCGGTGAGCTATTCGGTATTCATCGACCCGCCGCTTTCACGCATCGGGCTGAGCGAAGCGGAAGCACGCAAGAAGGGATTGAATATAAAGGTCAACAAGCTGCCGGTAGCCGCCATTCCGCGTGCCAGGACTTTGGGCGATACGAACGGACTCTTCAAGGTGGTGGTGGACGCCGATACGGACAAGATAGTGGGATGTACGCTGTTTGGTCCGGAATCGAGCGAGGTCATCAACCTGGTGGCAATGGCTATGAAGACCGGGCAGGAATATACCTTCCTCCGTGATTTTGTCTTTACACATCCCAGCATGAGTGAAGCACTGAATGACTTGATGGGCTTTTAAAGATTATTTAGGCACAATATCCGTCAATTTGCAGGAAGAGCATTTGCGTATCTCCCCAAAAATGACGAATATTGTGCCCGAATTCTATAAACCCCAATAGTCATGACCCGGATATCTGCCATAGGCATTGCACTGCTGTGCATTTTATGCGTAACCTCTTGCGGCTTAAAATCAAGACAGACTACTACCGAATCTTCTTCCGAAACGGGCTATTCTCCGGTTACGACAGACACGGCAGCTACCATTGTACCGTGCTATGCCAAAGGCTATACGGTGAAATATCTTCCGCACCATGTCCGTCTGGTGGATATACACGACCCTCAAAAAGAAAGCAGCAGCACTTTCCACTATGCGCTGGTACCGAAAGGCATAAAGCCTGTCGGCATACCGAGCGACTATACGGTGATTGAAACGCCGGTAGAGCACGTTATGTGTATGACATCCCTGCAACTTTCCAACTTCATCCGTCTGGATGCCTGCAATTATGTGGTGGGCATCACCAGTACGCGCCATCTCTTCAACAAGGAGATGAACGACCGTTTGAAGTCCGGCGAGACCGTGAAGATTGGTATCGAAGGGACTTTGATAATGAAGTGATAATGAGCATGAATCCGGAGTTATCTTTATCTCTCCTTTCAAGCGGGGGCGGATATGATGCCATGCGGGAAAATCAGGTATTCCACTGGTTCCCCATTTGGGGATATAAGGAGATGACTCCGTTGGGGCAGGCTGAATGGATAAAATTCATCGGCATGTTTATAGGCCAGGAAGTGGAGGCGAATGAAAAGTTTGCTGCGATAGAGAAGCGCTATAACGAATTGAAGGAACTGGCTGCCAACGTGAAGAAGCGTCCGGTGGTATTCAGCGGCGAGATACGGGGTGGCAACTGGTATGCAGTGGGAGGAAAGAGCTTTCTTGCCGAACTGTTCCGTGATGCCGGTGCGGATTATTTCTTGAAAGACGATCCCCGTTCGGGAGGTGTCACGCTGGATTTTGAAACCGTATATAGCCAGGCGGAGAGTGCCGACTATTGGCGCATTGTCAACAGCTATGACGGGACATTCACGTATGATGCCTTGAAGTCCCTCGACCCGCGTTATGCCGACTTCCGTGCGTTTCGTGAGAAGGGAGTGGTATACTGCAACATGCGTGAGAAACCCTTCTACGAAAGTATGCCCATGCAGCCCGAAATTGTATTGGAAGACTTGATACATGCTTTCCATCCCGATTTGTTGCCTGACTATAAACCGACTTACTACGAACTGCTGAAATGATAAAAAGACCCGTACTTCCGTTGATGTTGCTGACACTGGCATCTATCTTTCTTTTTTTTCCTGCTGAACCTGCTTTTGGGGTCGGTTCACATCCCTCTGCGCTCCGTGTGGAACATATTGTGGGGAAATACGGATGAATCCGTTATTTGGCAGAATATTATCTGGAAGTCCCGCGTGCCCCAAGCGTTGACGGCATTGGTGGCGGGAGCAGGGCTGTCAGTCAGCGGTCTGCAGATGCAGACGGTGTTCCGCAATCCGCTGGCAGGGCCTTCGGTATTGGGCATCAGTTCAGGTGCCAGCCTGGGTGTGGCTTGTGTGGTATTGCTGTCCGGGGCGATGGGCGGTGTGGCATTGAGCCGTTTGGGGTATATGGGCGAGGTTGCCTTGTCGGTTGCCGCCATTATCGGTGCGCTGGCTGTGATGGCGCTCATTGTCTATGTCTCCCAGAAGGTGAAGGGCAACGTGACGCTGCTGATAATCGGTGTGATGATAGGCTATGTGGCAAGTGCCGTCATCGGCGTATTGAAATATTTCAGTGTGGAAGAGGATATCCGTGCGTATGTGATTTGGGGCTTGGGCAGTTTTGCCCGTGTCTCGGGCGACCAGATGGTGCTGTTTGTCTGCATCATGGCTGTGCTGCTTCCGTTGTCCTTCCTGCTGATAAAGACGATGAATCTGTTGCTGCTGGGCGATGGCTATGCACGCAATCTGGGACTGAACATCAAGCGGGCACGCCTGCTGGTTATCTCATGCTCCGGTGTGCTGGTGGCTATTGTAACGGCCTATTGCGGTCCGATTATGTTTATCGGGTTGGCGGTTCCCCATCTGTGCCGTGCCATCTTCCACTCTTCGGACCATCGGGTGCTGATGCCTGCCACATTGCTGGTAGGCGCTTCCCTGGCATTGGTCTGCAATCTGATAGCCCGTATGCCCGGCTTCGAGGGAGCTTTGCCGGTCAACTCGGTGACGGCACTGGTAGGTGCGCCGGTAGTGGCTTCTGTACTTTTTAGAAAACGGAAAGGAGAATTGAATGAATAAGGAAACCATACATATAGAGAATCTTTCCATCGGTTACCCCGGTAAGGGGGATGTGAAAGTGGTGGCAGACGGCATTTGCGCCGGAATTAACAGTGGTGAGCTGACTTGCTTGTTGGGAGCTAATGGAGTGGGGAAGTCCACGTTGCTCCGTACGTTGTCCGCCTTCCAGCCTAAACTTGGAGGAAACATATTTATTGAAGGAAAAGAGATAGGGGACTATACCGACAAGCAGCTTTCGCGCGTCATCAGTGTGGTGCTGACGGAGAAGTGCGATATACGCAATATGTCCGTCGTAGAACTGATAGGTCTGGGACGCAGCCCCTACACCGGTTTCTGGGGAACCCTTTCGAAAGAGGACAAGACTGTGGTGGACAAATCTATCGCCCTGGTAGGCATTCCACATCTGGCACACCGCATGGTGCATACGCTGAGTGACGGTGAACGGCAGAAGGTGATGATAGCCAAGGCGCTCGCCCAGGAAACTCCCGTCATCTATCTGGATGAACCGACAGCTTTCCTCGATTTTCCCAGTAAAGTAGAGATGATGCAACTGCTTCACCAACTCAGCCGGCAAACGGACAAGACGATTTTCCTTTCTACCCACGACCTGGAACTGGCCCTGCAGATAGCGGACAAAATATGGCTGATGGATAAGGTGAACGGAGTGACCATCGGTACACCCGAGGACCTTTCGCTGAACGGCAGTCTGAGCAACTTCTTTGCCCGTAAGGGTATTGCCTTCGATTTGGAAACGGGACTGTTCAGGGTAGCCAATGAATATACCTCCCGGATACGTTTGGCGGGTCACGGGCAGAAGTATGCCATGGTGCGCAAGGCGTTCCAAAGAAACGGGATTCTGGCAAACCGGAATGTTGAATCGGAGATCTATATCGAAACCGGAGATTTGAAGGGAGACGGCAGCTTCGTATTCCATCGACCGGGCAAGGAGCCGGTAACGGTGTACTCCATTGAGGAATTGCTGCAAATAGTCTTGTCATTCCATTCCCTATGATGCACCATTCTGCAAAGGATAATTATGTCCACTTAACGACGACTCCGGTCCCCCGGCTGATTACGTCATTGGCTGTGCCGACCATCATCAGCATGCTGGTGACGTCTTTCTATAACATGGCAGATACCTATTTTGTGGGTAAAATAAATACCCAGTCTACGGCTGCCGTAGGTATCGTGTTTTCTGTGATGTCCATTATCCAGGCTGTGGGATTCTTCTTCGGTCATGGTTCGGGGAACTACATCTCCCGTAAGTTGGGGGCGCAGGAAACGGAGAGTGCCGAGAAGATGGCATCCACCGGCTTCTTTTTTGCCTTGTTTATCGGAGCGGCTCTGGCTGTGCTGGGATTGCTGTTCCTTACACCGCTTTCCCTTGCTTTGGGGTCGACGCCTACTATTCTTCCGTATACGGAGCGCTATTTGGGAATCATTCTGCTGGGTACTCCTTTTATGACCGCCTCATTGGTGCTGAATAACCAAATACGTTTTCAAGGTAATGCGGCGTATGCCATGGTGGGGATTGTGAGCGGGGCGGTCATCAACGTAGTGCTCGATCCTATCCTGATTTTTGTATGCGATATGGGCATATCCGGTGCCGCACTGGCCACAGTAGTCAGCCAGATATGTAGTTTCATCCTTTTGCTATATATGGGGCGCAGAGGAGGAAATATACGTATACGTTACAGAAACTTTACGCCTACACTGGCTTTCATCAAGGAAATTATTGGGGGCGGAACTCCGTCACTCACCCGGCAGGGACTGGCAAGCGTGGCAACCATTTTGCTGAATGTGGCGGCCGGTGTATATGGTGACGCAGCTATTGCAGGGATGTCCATTGTGACGCGTATCTCTATGTTCATCAATGCTTTCCTAATTGGTTTCGGGCAAGGCTTCCAACCGGTATGCGGATTCAATTATGGTGCCGGGCTGTATGCCAGAGTGCGCCAAGGATTCTGGTTCTGTGTGAAGGTAGGCTTTTTCTTTTTGCTGGTTTGTGCGGTGGCAGGTATGGGATATGCCGAGGAGATTGTCTCCATCTTCCGCAAGGGAGACCCTGCTGTTGTAGCTACCGGTGCGGCAGCATTGCGCTGGCAGTTCATCACCTATCCGTTGGGTGCATGGATTGTGGTCAGCAACATGATGTTGCAGACTATCCGCAAGCCCGTACGCGCTACGATACTTTCCTCTGCCCGTCAAGGGCTGTTCTTCATCCCCCTCATCTTCATTCTTCCTTATTTCTTAGGACTGAAAGGGGTGGAGATGTGCCAGGCGGCGTCGGACATGCTGACCTTCTTCCTCGCCATTCCATTGACCTGCGGGGTGCTGGCGGAGATGAAGAGGAAGGAGGCGGAACAACTGCAACAGCGGCAATCTTGAAGTTTCTGCGTCCCTATTCAATTTTCACGGGAACTATCGGTTGCCGCTTCACTTTATCGAGGGGAGCTGCATGGTACTCGATGCGCCCGAAGTCTATCTGTCTCAAATCAATGCTTCTGATTGTACTGTTGTACATGGTGCGATAGTAGATGATACCGTTTGTCATATCTGTGGCCGATGTCCATTGGGTGGCACTTGGAATATTGGCAGGAACCTGGCCGAGGGGAAACTCGATGCCTACGGGTATATCAAAGTTATTTAGTATCTGAAAACATTGGAGAACGGTTTCCTGTGCGGTATTCTGTGGTGGTGTAGAAGTCTGGTAGAAAGCGGCACGGATAAAGCGGGAAGGGGGAGTCACATCTCCCGGAATTCCCAAAAAGCCGCTTCCCGAACCGAAAGGGGCTATAGTCACATTGCCCAGCGATTTGCTTTCGGCACTGCCCGGGTAGAGGTTCACATAATTGTTTAAGTTGGTCATCTGCCAGTCAAAGCCGGGGGAGTTTGTCAATACTCCCAGTTTGTTTTCATAGAAACGGGGCTGTCCGTCGATGAACTCCAATACCAGTTGGCGGCCGGTCTTGTCTGCAATCCGCCAATGTACGGTGGAGGCGCGCGGGTCAATGGCTATGACCGTCACATTTTCAATAGCCTCCTTTACCTCGTCCACAGTAGAAAAGCTTCCCAACAGCCATGATACCAATTGTAAATCGGCTATGCTCGACGCTTTTCGTGTGGGGTCGTACTCCTCATATTTGCCATATCCGGGAAAGTAGAACAGCCCGGCGGAGAGCCCGGCTTCATTCAAACCTTCGGCCACGAACTCCTTTTGCTCCACTGCCAGGCCTACGTAGCCATAGCGTGAGGTGAACTCCATGCCGGACAGACTGCCTCCGGGTGTCAGTGATTGTTGCGAATAACCGCGCGGTACGATGACGTACTGGCTGTTCAGCTCACTGCCTCCCCATTCGATGGTGCGAGCTACGACGTGCGCATTGTCTTTGGCCGTCAGGGTGATACCGGTACATGCCTCTGCTGTTTGAGGGGCGAAGGTGAGGGCTGTCATTGCTGCCAGCAGGATAGGAATTCTTTTTGCCATATTATTCAGTTTATATTGTTGAGTATCTGTTTGTATACTAAACAACTCTGTATGGCAAAATGTTCCCTTACCAGAACCGGTACCCCAGCGTAAAGAATGCGGCGAAGTTCTTGGGAAAATATCCTCCTTCTTCCGAATGACCTATCATCTGGTTTATCTGCTCATTGACTTTTACCAGTCCCACTTGTGTCTCTGCACCGATGATGAATCTTCTGTATTCAAAAGTAAGTCCCAGGGCAATACCTGCATCGAAACGGTTGTTACCCATTTTCCCGTCTACCATACTGCCGAAAGTGTCTATCTTGAACTGGTATCCTCCCTGCATACTGCTGCTGCTATAATCGTAGGTCTCGCCGGAGGTCTTGCCTGCCACGCCTATGGCCGCATAAGGGCCGACGCTCAGCGAGGCATGATAATCCTTGCCCAGATGGAGGCGGGCCGCTATCATGAGGGGGATTTGCAGATACAGTTCATGCATTTTGGCCTTGCCGATGTGGCTTATCTCGTCTTTACCGCCGATGGACACGAATTCCAATGCGGATTGCAGCACCCAGGTCTTGTTGAGGACATATACTGTACCGACACCAGCTTTGTAAGCTATTTGGGTGTCACTACTGGAGTGTTTTCCATGAAAATGGGAGGTACCGATTCCTGCTTTTGCATGAAAGGACAGCGGGCTTTGTGCCAGACCGGTCAGTACGGTCATTGCCATACAGACGGTAATGATTATCTTCATTCTTCATGAGTAAAGTTTTTCCGTTTTCGGTTATGAGTAATATTGTTAGTTCGCTGTTGGGGCAGCAAGGGGTCACAGTGCCGGTGACAGAGCTCAATCAGTGCCTTGCCAAACTTTTCCAGCAGCTCTTCGGGAATGATGTCCCAGAGTTCGCGCGCCAGGTTCATCTGTCCGATGGCGGCAAGTGTTTCTTCGCTGCATCCCGTCTGGCGTGCCAGGTCTTGAATGAATTCCTTATTCATGGTCACTTTCTTGCTGTGGGTATCCAGATTGCCTTCGGCCAGTTTCACGGCCTTTCCCATCATCACGCCGAGGGTGACGTGCGGTACTTGCTCTTCGGCTGCTATTTTCAAGGTTTCGCCGATAAAGTTGCCGTAATGCACGAAAGCCTGGGTGGGGAGGTCGGGATAATACGCCTTGATGAAACGTTCGCTCTTTGCGCCGGAGCTGATGACGATACGAGGGCTCTGGGTTGCCTTTGCCACTTCCATGGACTTCCGGATGGAATTGACGAAGGCTTCCGAGGAGAATGGCTTCACGATGCCGGAGGTCCCGATAATGGAAATGCCTCCTTCGATACCGAGGCGGGGATTGAAGGTGCGTTTGGCTATTTCTTCTCCACCGGGGATGGAGATGGTAATGAGAATAGGATTGGGCTGTTTGGCAATATGGAGGCGTTCAAGCCATAGCTTGACGTTCTTCTTTATCATTTCGCGTGGGGTGTCGTTGATGGCAGAGCTACCGAGCTCAAGTCCCAGACCGGGCATGGTGATGACACCTACGCCTTCGCCGCCGCAGACGATGATGTTGTAGTCGTCCTGGGGAGTGTCTTCCGGCAGCGGGTCGTCTATGCGGAAAGGTATGGCTATATTGGCCACAACTTTCATCCCGTTGGTGATGTCCGGGTCGTCGCCGGCATCCTTGATGACGGTAGCGCTTGTCTCGAACATGCCGTCACCGTTTTCCAGAAGGTCGGAGTGGGGAATATGGTGCTGCGGCTCTACGGGAACCTGTATGGTTTCTCCGTTGGGAAGAACTACCGGAAATTCTGTAGGACGCTTTTTGAAGTAGATATTGAATACATCCCAGGTGGCGGCTACGGCGGCAGCGGCGGCACATGTTCCGGTAGTCAGTCCGCTGCGCAGGGGGAAGAAGTCGGGTAAATGTTTCTCGACTATGCGGCGCAGGCCATGCTCGCCGTTTACACAGATAAACTTGCCGGATGTCTCGGGGCGTCGGATGGCAAAGATGCGTATACCCAGTTGCCGGGCAGCTTCCACCTTCTCGCAAAATCCGCCGGATATCCCGCTTTCTTTGAGGAGGATGGCTTCGGGATGAAGCTGTTTCATCAGGACTTGCTCGTCTTCTCCGGGTGTGTAGTAGTAGAGGTTCTTCTCGGAGAAGCCCTGTTCCCGGGCGAGCTTGCGCGAGCTGTCACGGTCGAGGATGCGGAAGTAACAGCAGGCATTCTGCCACAAAGGCTTCAGCTTACCTATGGTCTGTACGCCGGTCAGTGCAAGTAAGATGAAAATCTTTTCTTTCTGTATCTTCTCGATGGCATCGTCATAATCCCTGCACCAGGTGATGTGTTCTTCATCGCGTTTCGGGAAGATACGCTCGAAACGGATGACGGGGATATTCGATTCCACGGAGACTTGTTCCAGAGTCTCATGCAGCTGTGTGGCAAAGGGGTGCGCGGCGTCTATCAGCAGCTTTATGTGATGCTGTGCACAGAATGTTTCTATTTCTATTGCATCCATAGCGCCTTGCAGGCGGATGCCATTATGCAGAAGTACGTCCTGCTCATCCCCTTTGGTAGAATAGTAGAAAGTTTTCCGGCTTCTTCAAGGGTTTGGATGGCTATGCGTCCTTCGGTGGTTCCGCCAAATATTAATATCATGTTTGAATGTTTATGGGTGATTAATCGTTGATTTATTTCCGGTACAGATGCTTGAACTCGTGTGCATAGAGCCGTGACAGACCTTCACGGTTGCCGATGGCTTCGCCTACGACAATCATGGTTGTCAAGGTGAGGTTATTTTCCTTCACTATCCTGGCAAGGTCTTTGAGTTCCCCCTTGAATATTTGTTCGTCTTTCCATGTCAAGTGGTAGCAGACAGCTACGGGGGTAGTTTCCGGATATTCCTGCAACAGTTCTTCCTGCACCTGCTCCGCAATGCTTGCACTGAGGAAGATGCACATGGTACTTTGTGAGCGTGCCATGAGATGTAGCTTTTCGCGTTCGGGCATGGGCGTACGTCCTTCGCCGCGTGTTAGGATGATGCTTTGCACTTTTTCCGGAATGGTGAACTGCGACTTCAAGGCAGCTGCCGCCGCCTGGAAGGAGGATATGCCGGGGGTGATGTGGTAGCTCATGCCGTGCTGGTCAAAGTAGTTCATCTGTTCCTGAATGGCACCATAGATACAAGGGTCACCCGTATGCAGGCGTACGATGAATTTTCCCTTGTCATAGAACTTCTTCATCACTTCAAATTGTTCCTCCAAATCCATGGAAGCGGAGCTGAGTACGGTAGCTCCGGCCTTGGCACAGAGAGTCAGCTCCCTGGGAACGAGACTGCCGGCATACAGAATGAGGTCGGCGCGTTCCAGCATTTGGCGTCCGCGTACGGAAACCAGGTCCGGGTCGCCCGGGCCGGCACCCACTATTTCGATGTGGCCCTGGCGCACAGTTCTTATGTCGAGGGCGGCGGCCACGGTATAGTTCTCTCCTTTCTTTTTGGGCACCAGCAGCCGGGAGTTGTTTGCACTCAGCAAGGCGGCGGCTTCGCTGACGCTGGGGGTACCCATGTGCTTCATGACGGTTTTACTGGGATGGGGCACCTCTATCTCTGCCAGTTCCTCGGCTGTATAGAAGTAGACCGGGAACTTCTTTTGGAGCGCTTTCACTACCGGTTCGTCACTTTTGGCTTTAATCGTGGAGATGGAGGCGATGCTTTGGGGCATGATGCCGTATTCCTTCAGCGTGTTCATAATCTCTTTCTCCACTTTCCGTACAGGGGCCTGCCAGCCGGGCAAGGCCGATGCCGAGGTGTACGACACAGGGCACGTAGCATATCATAGGCATTTCCGGGAAGTTGGGGACTTGGGGAGATACGCACAGAATCAGTTTGAAGCGTGAAGGTTTAATGTCCTGCACCCGGTAGAATACTTCTACATGAGGCGGCAGGTGCGCCTCCATCCAGTCCGTGCCTTCATTGCGCACCGTGAGCAGCAGGGCGGTGGGCTTGCCGGAAACGAAGAGGCTGATATGCTCGTTCATGCATACTCTTTTTTTCTCTTCGGGCGTCTTGGCAAGTTCTGCCAACAGGAGGGTGGAGGGCTCGGCGTTGATGACCGGAAACCACCCGAAACGTTGGGGCAGGGTATCGAGTCCCCATAGACCGGTGCAGTCGCTTTGCGTGGTGACTACCGGTTCGGCCCCGAGGATATTCGCTACCTGGTGGGTCAGTTCGTTGGCTCCTCCGATGTGTCCGGAAAGTACGGAGATGGCAAATTTACCGGTACTGTCCACGCAAACCACGGCAGGGTCGGTATATTTGTTCTTCACGCAAGGAGCGATGGTGCGGACACAGATTCCCATGGCGCCAATGAAGACAAAGGCATCATAGCGGTTGAAGTTTTCCGCCGTAAATTTGCCGGCGGATTCTATATGTGTGCATCCCTCTTCGTGCCTGAGGGTGAAGATTTCGGAGTCGGGAAGTTCGTTGAGTAGTGATTGGGCTATGCTCAAACCGGCTTCGGAGATTAGAATAATAGCTGTTTTCATAATGGGTATGTTTAAGAAAGCGTGGCTTTCATAATTTCAATGGGGTTATATTCGTTCAAGGCGATATGGGTGGAAGGGTGGAGCACCATTCCGTTCCGCTCGATTCCTCGGCAGAACGCCTCCTTGCTTTCTGCCGATACGGAGTTGAAGACGATGCAGCCTTCGGGGTGCAGCACATGTTTCACTTTCTCTATCATTTCCTCCAGATGTCCGCCGTGTCCACCGATGAAGACGGCATCGGGGCGGGCAAAGGGAGTGAGGTCGGTGTACAGGAAATCTCCGGTTACCGCCGTAATGCCCGGTGCGCCGAAGCGGCGGGAGTTGGTGTCCATCAGCTCTTTTCCTTCGGGGCGTATCTCGAAGGAGATGACGGCGAGATGGGGAAATTGCAGGCGGGCTTCGATGGAGACGGAACCGGTACAGAAACCGATGTCCCAGAAGACGCGGCGGCGGTTCAGTTCCAATGCCTGCAGGGTGAGCAGGCGGATGGGAGCCTTGGTTATCATGCGGGCGCGTCCGTCAAGATGTGCAAACTCTTCATCGGGGATGCCGAAGGGACGGACTGGAAAGTCTGGGGCTTCGCTACCGTGCAGGGAGTTTGTGCGGCATTGTCCGGGATGGCTGTCCAGCAGCAGGCAGTTGGGATGTTCGAAGTCGCCGGCAACCGCTTCCCGGGGTGTCATCCGGCGTATGCGTTCCTTTTCGGGATTGCCGAGATGTTCGCCGATGTATAGTGTGTAGTGAGAGTATCCATATTCCAGTATGCGGGCGGCAATGGTGACCGGGGTATGTTCGCGGTCGGTGAGGATGCCTATTTTGGGGGCACGCTCTATGAGGGCACGGTCGAACTCCTGCCACGGGCGTCCTGTCAGGGAGACGGTGCGCATGTCGTCATACGGCATGACGAGGCGGTGTGCCAATGTCTGCAAGGAATTGAAAGCGGGATAGAGCAGAATGTCTGCCTCGGGAAGCTTGCGCTTTATGGTATTGGCAAAACCGAAGAACAACGGGTCACCGGACGCGAATACAATGATGGAGTCGTCCGTAGCCGTCTCTTCGAAGCGGGTAAATATTTCTTCATAACGGGAAAAGACGCGGTCCAGCGGCACGGTGATGGAAATCCATTCGGCCCCGGCAGGCAGCAGAGGACCGACAATCTCCTTATGCCGTATGCCGCCGGAGAAGACCTTCCCCTTCCGTATCTGCGCCAGTGCTTCCGGCGGAAAGAAGGGGGAACGGTTGTCATCCATTCCTATGATTATAAATCTGTGTTTCATTCAATGAGTAATCTTATGAAAATATCAAGTAATGTAAGGGGGCATAACAAGTAATGTTATCGGTCGTAACAAGTAATGTTATGGAATGTCTCTTTTCGCTTTACACATCCCTCCCGGGGCGCAACTGCTCCGCATCGTTGTAGCACAACACGGAGTTCACCAGCGTGGCAGCCAGGTTGCTGCCTCCTTTACGTCCTTCTACGATAATCTTGGGTATTTCCGTAAACGGTTTCACCATGTGTTTGGACTCTTGCACATGCACAAATCCTACCGGTGCGGCAACAATGCCTGCCGGATGTGCCTTGCCCTTACGTATCAGGTCGCAGAGTTCCATAAGTGCTGTAGGTGCATTGCCAAATACAAAGAATGCATCGGGATGCTCCTCCACAGCCAAACGGATGCCTGCCTGGGTACGGGTAATGCCTTTCTCTGCAGCCATTGTCGCCGTGCGTGGGTCGCCGAGGTAGCATTTCACCTCTATGCCCAATCGTTGCAGCGCTCCTTTGCGGATGCCGCTGGCTGCCATCGTGACGTCTGTGACAATCGTCTTGATTCCGCCTTTCTCGATGGCTTGATACAAGGAAGCCACGGCACCTTCGTCCGTATGCAGCAGATGCTCCATTTCAAAGTCGGCGGTGGTATGTATGGCATGGAGTAAAGCCCATTTATGGTCGAGGGGAATATGCTTGTTCTTCAGTTCCTTTTCGATGGTACGGAAACTGCGAATCATGATGTCTTGCCCGATACCCGTGGCTTCGGTATTCGTGTCCCGGTAATAGCCGCGCGGAGTGATGAAGGCTCCGTTCCATTCGTAGGACTGTGAGTTGCCTATCAATACGACTGTAAACATATCCACCTCTTCGGGATTGAAATCTCCCAGTGTGGTGATGTGTACCGCTTGTTCCGGGCGTCCTGCCTGGCGTACATATCCCACGGGCGTTTCCGGTGAGCGTCCTTCCTGCAGAAAGAGTTCCTTCAGGCGGTAAAGCTGCCAGTAGCGTCCTTCACTTTTGGGGTTGTAGACTGCCGTCACGAAGTCGGCGGCAGCGGCTGCGGTGATACGTTTTTCAATACGTTCCCAGGGAGTCATTAGGTCTGAAAGGGAGATGACGCAGAAGTCATGTCCTACGGGAGCTCCCAACAGTGAGGCGGCTTTTTGGAAAGCGCTGATGCCCGGCAGCGAAACGATTTCCACGTTGCTGTTCCTTTCCCGCTTCATCTCGTAGACAAGCGGTGTCATACCATAGATGCCTGCATCCCCGGAGCTGATGACGCAGACCGTCTTTCCCTGTTCCGCCAGCTCGAAAGCCTGCTCGGCACGGGCGCGCTCACGCTTCATGCCGGTATCTATACATGCTGTTGAGGGGTGGAGATAAGGGATTACAAATTGGAAATAATACTTATATCCCACCACTACATCTGATTTTTGCAAAGCGGAAATTACGGCGGGAGTTATATCCGATTCATTGCCCGGTCCGATGCCGGCAACAATTATTTTGGGGTGTTTCATATCTATATGTTCTATTGGCATACAAAGATAGAACTTATATTTGATGAAACCGAAAAAACTCTGCGCTAATCCGCGTAATCTGTGGTGAAACTTTATTGTCTAAACCTGCAAGTGCCGGTATTCGCTCGGAGTATAGCCTACGTTTTTCTTGAACACGCGGTTGAAGTGCTGCGAATACTGGTATCCCAGCTCATAGGCAATCTGGCTGACCGTCTTCCCGCTTCCTATAATCATTTCTTTGGCCAGGTCGATGATTTTGTTCTGGATATATTCTTGCGCCGTCTTTCCGGTTTCCTTCTTCACCAAATCTCCGAAATAGTTGGAGGAGAGGAACACTTTGTCTGCAAAGTATTTCACGGAAGGCAGTCCTTCGGTCTGCGGTTTGTCGCTCTGGAAATAGTCGTCTATCAGTGCTTCGAATTTCATCAGGATGTCCTTGTTGGCTGCCGAGCGGGTGATGAACTGGCGTTCGTAGAAACGCATGCAGTAGTCCAGCAGCAGCTCGATGTTGCGCGCAATCAGACCCTTGCTGTGCTTGTCGATGGGGCGTTGGATTTCCATCTTAATCTTCTTCAGACAGTCGAGGAAGATTTCTTTCTCGTCTTCGGACAAATGCAGTGCCTCGGTAGAGGAATAGGAAAAGAAGGAATACTGCTTTATTCCCTGTCCCAGCGAGGTGCCTTTTATCAAGTCGGGGTGGAACAGCAGGCCGGAGGCGCTGGGCTGCATACCTTCCAGCATGTTGACCTCGGTCACCTGGCCCGGGGCGAAGCTGGTTACCGTGCCTTCCTGGGTAATCGTAATACTGTTTTCC
>ENA-OQET01000721-OQET01000721.1-human-gut-metagenome-genome-assembly--contig:-NODE-721-length-16329-cov-3.851376_pt1 | contig 16329 bp, 17 predicted proteins | sample MGYA00242800_ERZ504645 | MGnify/ENA primary metagenome ERZ504645 (study PRJEB26092, sample SAMD00036308) | human gut metagenome | host: Homo sapiens | study: EMG produced TPA metagenomics assembly of... | reverse complement strand
TACCTGATTCTGCTGTAGCACACGATTCTGCATCTTCAGAACATCGATCTTCTCCTGTAGACGCTCATTCTCTGCTCTCAGTGTCTTCTTGCATTTCGCATTCTCATTCCATGAAAACACGGCATTTCCTACCGAATTAATGACCTTCCTGCATCGGAGATAAAACAGTGGAAAAAGATATTCTTGACTGGAGTAAGACTCCTCCGGCAAAAACACTGATTCCCGCCAGATAACCACACACCACGATGAAAAATCGCTAACAGGTGGTTTGAATTAAAGTTTTTCTTTTGCAAATTTCATACGTCTATCCTCTTTCATCATCTATCGTTTTAAATATGACTGCATTCCTAAGATCACATGATCTTCTGGCCGGTCAGCAATATGAACCGGTATCTTAAATTCTTCTTTGATCCACTCTGCCGTCTTTGGAAATGCTGCCCCGCCTCCAGATACATAGATTCCCTGATTCATAATATCTGATGCAAGTTCTGGCGTAATGCTTTCTAACACTGCTTTTACCTGCACACAAATGTCTCTGACCTGACTGTGGGCCTTTTCTTCAACGATCTGAATTGGTATCTTCTCTTGTTTTGGAAGTCCACTCACAAGATCTCTTCCCTTGATCATAGCTGCTTCTTTATCTTCTATCTTCGCATATGCAAGTTTTAAGTGTCTTGCACTTCGTGTTCCGATCGCTAATTTATAATTCTTCTTTACATAATCTCTAATCCACTCATCGATCTGGTCTCCTCCATATGGAAGAAGTCTGCTTGTTACGATCCCACCTAAAGATATCACAGAAATCTCTGTTGTTGAAGCTCCTATATCAATGATCATATTTCCACATGGCGCATCGACATCAATTCCGCTTCCAATTGCCGCAAGGATTGGCTTGGGAACTAAAGTTACATCCTTAACCCTTGAAGCTGATTCCCATGCAAGATCTTCAAATGCTCGTTTCTCAACATTCGTAATATCCACTGGAACTGCGATCATAAGACCGGTTTTCCTGATCCGTTTGAAATAATGGTCCAATACCGTTCCTAACAGATATCTCATATTCGTATAATCTGAGATCACGCCGTGTTCCATTGGTTTCACTACATGAATACTGTATGGCTGTTTCTCATACATCGCAAATGCTTCGTTGCCGAATGCTTTTAGTTTCGCATCTTCATCAAATGCGATCATGTTCTTTATCTTTAAAAATTCTTCTTTATCTCTTGTACAGATTCTTAAATGTCTGGTTCCAAGTTCAATTCCTAGTTGTGCCGTTTTCATGTTCTGCTCCTTACATCATGTGTTCTTCTCGAAAACTTAAATATGTCTGGTCTCCGATGATAATGTGATCACATAGCGGAATCCCAAGAAATTCTCCTGCTTCTTTCATCCGCTTGGTCGTCAGAATATCCTGGCGGCTTGGCGTTGGATCTCCAGATGGATGATTATGGATCATAAGTACGGAAACCGCTTCGCATCGAAGTGCTTCCAGAAATAATTCTCTTGGTGATGCCACTGTCTGATTCACTGTACCAACAGAAACCGTAAGTTCCTTTATAACTTTATTCTTTCCATTAAAAAAAATTAAAATCATCTCTTCCCGGCTTAAATGCCGCATCCGTTCCATATAATAATCTGCAATGGATGCTGGTGAATGAAAGCTTATCTTATCTTCGACTTTCGCACTTGCTAATCGTTTAGACAATTCTGCAATACACAAGATCTGTATCGCCTTTACTTTCCCAATTCCGGGAATCTTTTGTAATTCTTCTCTTGAAGTGTGGCAAATTCCCAGTATTCCCTCATAAAACGGATCGATCGACAACACTTTCGTTGCAAGATCTATTGCCGTCTGATCCTTTGTCCCACTTCTTAAGATCACTGCCAGAAGTTCTGCATCTGACAGCATTGCTGTTCCATTCTTTTCACACTTTTCATAAGGTCTTTCTGACACTGGTAATTCCTTTAATGTCTGATGTTTTTCTTCCATATCTGATCCTTTCTGTCGAAAAATCTCCATGGTCAAAACATTTCTCACATTAAATCTTACCATAACTTTTCACTGATGTATAGAAATCAAACCGTTGTTTTCCTTAAATTTTTCTTATTTTATTTTATGAAATCTCTGGAATTTCTACCAAACCTTTTTCTGCCATTCGCTGCAGGGACATGATGATTCCATATTTGGCATGTGGATATGTAAGACCTCCCTGGAAATATACTGCATAAGGCTCTTTCATTGGTCCATCAGCACTTAATTCAATGGATGCGCCCGATACAAATGTTCCTGCTGCCATGATCACCTGGCTATCATATCCTGGCATATCCCATGGGATTGGTGTTACATGACTGTCGATCGGTGATGCTTTTTGAATTCCCTCGCAAAATGCTGATCAATTTTTCAGGATCATGAAATTCCACTGCCTGAATGATATCATGTCGGTCTTCTTTTCCATCTGGAATCACTTTAAATCCTAATTTTTCATATAAATTGGCTGCAAAGATCGCTCCTTTGACTGCTGCATTGACAACCGTTGGTGCCATAAAGAATCCCTGGATAAACTGACGATTAACTCCAAGACTGGCTCCTACTTCTTTTCCAAGCCCTGGTGTTGTAAGTCTGTATGCACACTGCTCGATCAGATCGCTTCTTCCACAGATGTATCCACCGATCGGTGCAAGTCCTCCACCCGGATTCTTGATCAGGGAACCTACGATCATATCAGCTCCAACTTCCGATGGTTCTTTTTCTTCGACAAATTCACCATAACAATTATCAACCATTACGATCAGGTCTTTATTGATCTCTTTTACAAATGCGATCGCTTCCCCGATCACATCAACAGATAAGGTTGGTCTTGTCGCATAGCCTTTTGATCTCTGGATATGGATCAGTTTTGTTTTATCATTGATCGCATTTTTGATCCCTTCTAAGTCAAAGCTTCCATCTTCTAACAGATCAACCTGTGCATATGTGATCCCGTATTCTTTCAGGGACCCTTTGGATTCACGGATTCCAATGACTTCTTCTAAGGTATCATATGGTTTTCCTGAAATTGCAAGAATCTCATCTCCCGGACGTAAGTTTGCAGATAATGCAAGTCCTAATGCATGTGTTCCACATGTGATCTGCGGTCTTACAAGTGCATCTTCTGTTCCAAAAACATCCGCATACAATGCTTCCACAGCTTCTCTTCCAGAATCATTGTATCCATATCCTGTTGTGCCACCCAGATGCATTTCCGCGATCTGATGTTTCTGCATCGCATTTAATACCTTGATCTGGTTTAACTGTGCGATCGCATCTAACGTTTCAAAACGATCTTTTAATCCTTTTTCTACTTCCTGTGCATAGTCGAAGACTTTCTCATCGACTCCCATTTCTTTATAATAGTTCTTTAACTGATCCATCATAGATCCCCTTTTCTTTTAATATTGTAAGCATATATGTTAAAATCTCATCTTCTGACCCAAATTGTGATTTATCTACCATACAGACTTCCTTTTCTCTTCCAAACCAGGTCAGCTGACGCTTTGCAAAATGTCTGGTGTCTTTCTTGATCTGTTCGATCGTATCCTCCAAAGAAAGATTTGCTTCTAAATACTCAAACACCTGACGATACCCGATTCCCTGCATGGAAACCATTGTTTTTTCATATCCTTCTTCTTTTAATCGTTTTACTTCATCGATCAATCCTTGTTCCGCCATAATATCAACGCGGCGATTGATCCTGTAGTATAAGATATCTCTTTTGTGGTTTAATACAAAATAAGCAAAATTATATGGTGAGGTCTTTGCTGCTTCCTTCTCATTATGCTCTGAGATCGGATATCCATTTAATTTATAAAATTCTAATGCACGGATTACCCGCTTTACATTATTTTTATGAATTTTTTCTGTAGATTTTGGATCGACTTGTTTTAACATCTCGTATAAACTGTCGTTTCCTTCTCTTTTAGCTTTTTCTTCCAGTTGTTTTCTGTATTCCTGGTCTCCATCTTCTTTTGTGAAATCAATATCATATAAAAGACTTTGGATATAGAATCCTGTTCCACCAACGATTAGTGGAATCTTGCCTTTTGCATAGATTTCCTTTAGGGCATCTTTTGCCATCTGCTGAAATCTCGCTACATGAAATTCTTCTTTAGGATCAAGTTCATCCACCAGATAATGCTTGATCCCTTCCATCTCTTCCGGCATGATCTTGGCAGTTCCGATATCCATCTTCTTATAAACCTGCATAGAATCTGCGGAAATGATCTCTGCATCTAAGATCTTTGCTAATCGGATCGACAGTTCTGTTTTTCCAACTGCTGTCGGTCCTGTTAAAATTACCATTGGTTTCATCTATTTAAAATCCTTTCGGCATAAGTTCTGATAATCGATATGTTTCAAATCCATCTGGGCTTTGACAGATTACTTTCAGATCTGAATTGAATTCATGTAGAAACTGGCGGCAGATCCCACATGGATAAACCGTTTCTTTGTCACTGCCATTGGATGCGATCGCGATCATTTCAAAGTCATGATATCCTTCACTGACAGCTTTGACTGCCGCTGTTCTCTCTGCACAAATGGCTGCTCCATAAGAAGAATTCTCCACATTACACCCGGTGAATACTTTTCCTTCTTTGGTAAGAATTGCTGCTCCTACTTGAAATCTGGAATATGGTGCGTATGCTTTCTCTTTTGCTTTATCTGCAAGATCTAATAATTCCTGATCTGTCATATTCTTCCCTCCTTGCCTGTTTTCACTATACGATCCTCTTAAACTTCTTGTCTATCTCATACTTACTCATCTTGATGATCGTTGGTCTTCCATGTGGACACTGGTATGGATTTTCCAGTTTCATCAGTTCATCTAAAAGATGTTCTACTTCCATTAACGATACTCTCTGATTTCCCTTGATCGACATCTTACATGCCATTGTCGCAATCTTTGATGCGATCACTTCTGTATCCAAGGTACCATTTTCTTGACTTACCGCATCTAAAAGTTCCATAAATAAGTCTCTTTCCCCGATCCCATAGAGATTGGCTGGAACTTCCCGGATACAATATTCATTCCCTCCAAAAGATTCGATCGTAAATCCTAAACCTGCGAATGCATCTTTGTATCTTGTTAACGCTTCTGCTTCCGTCATAGAAACCGTCACAACCATTGGCGGTTCTAATCTCTGGCTGTATATTTCTTTTTCTTTGAAATTCTTCATCAGCCTCTCATAATTGACTTTTTCATGTGCTGCATGCTGGTCCATGATAAATAACTGGTCTTCGTACTCAATAAGCCAATATGTCTTAAAGAGCTGACCTAAGATCTTGCGGTCAGGTCTTGCCTGAACTGAAAATACTGGATCTTCTCTTAGTGTCATCTGATTGCTGCTTAATTCATCGGTCTTGTATTGTGGAAATTCTTTTTTCTGAGTATTGTAGTTTAAGCCTGCATAAGTCGGTTTCTTTGTATTTTTTGATGATTCGCTGGCTGTTAGTGTTTTCTTTACAGGATGTGACGGCTTTTCAATCTGTTGTTGTACAGCTTGCCTTTGCTTTTCAACCTGCTGTTGTACACCTTGCCCTTGCTGATCTACCTTCTGAACCTCTTCTTTCCTTCGGTTTACCTCAAATGGCTCAGGCTTTTTCACTCTTTTGTCTTCGGCAATTCTTTCTTCTTCGGTGTCTCTCTTAATACATCCTGCACCAGATCTTTCTGAAGTAATGCCGCTCTGACTGCATCTACTACAAGCTCGTAGATTTCTCTTCCATTTCGGAAACGGATCTCCATCTTTGTCGGATGAACATTCACATCCAGCAGTTCCTGATCGATCTTGAAATCAAGGGCACACAAATGGGATATGCTGTGTTTCATCGTAAAGGTGCGGTATCCTTCTTCGATTGCCTTGTAAATGATCGAGCTTTTGATATATCTTCCATTAATAAAGTAACTCTCATAGTTTCTGTTTCCTCTGGAAACATACGGTTTTTGCGACAAATCCCGTGACTTTCACATCTCATTTTGTGCTTCTAGCGGGATCAATGCTCCTGCCACATCTCGCCCATAAATATGATAGATGATATCCTTTACCTTGCCATTTCCAGAAGTGTAAATCTTATTTTTATTGTTATGGATAAATTTAAATGAGATTTCCGGATGACTTAGGGCAATGTGTACCATCATCTGTTCCACATACCCTGCTTCGGTTGTCGCACTCTTTAAAAATTTTCTTCTTGCTGGCGTATTATAAAACAGATTCTTTACCAGAAATGTTGTTCCATCGGGTGCTCCGATATCTTCAAAAGCTTCTTCCTCGCCTCCATAGATCTTATAGGATATTCCACTGAAGCTTTCTGCAGTCTTCGTTACCAGCTCAACCTGTGCAACTGCGCTGATACTTGATAATGCCTCTCCTCGAAATCCAAGAGAAGATACACTTAACAGATCTTCAACCGAACGGATCTTGCTTGTCGCATGACGTAAAAATGCAGTCTTTACCTGATCTTTTGGAATTCCGATCCCATTGTCAGTTACCCTGATCAATGTCATTCCGCCGTCTTTGATCTCCACAGTCACTGCATTTGCTTTTGCATCCACTGCATTTTCCACAAGCTCTTTGACAACAGAAGCTGGCCGTTCAATAACTTCTCCTGCTGCAATATTATCGATCGTCTTTTGATCTAGTAATTGTATCTTCGCCATAAAATTACTCCTCGTTCTTTAACTTCTCCTGTAACACATATAAATAATTCAATGCTTCCAGCGGTGTCATGTCAGAAAGATCTTTTTCTCTTAGTTCTGCCATAAATGGATGTTCCATCGTTGGTTCATCGCTTTCTCTGAAGAAACTTAACTGTTGTGCCTCTCCATATGGCATGATATCCTTCGCTCCTGACGTCAGATCATGTTCTTCTAATTCTCTTGCGATCTCTTTTGCTCGATTGATCACGGCATCTGGGACTCCGGCAAGTTTTGCAACCTGTACTCCATAACTCTTATCTGCACCACCTTTTACGATCTTACGCAGGAACACGATGTCATCTCCCTGTTCTTTGACAGCAATGCAGTAGTTATGTACACTGTCGATCTTACCTTCTAACTCTGTCAGTTCATGATAATGTGTCGCAAACAGAGTTTTTGCACCGAGGAGCTTGGAATTGCTGATATATTCCACAACTGCCCATGCAATGGACAACCCGTCAAATGTACTCGTTCCACGTCCGATCTCGTCTAAGATCAACAAACTGTTTTTCGTTGCATTTCTTAAAATATTGGCAACTTCACTCATCTCAACCATAAATGTACTCTGTCCAGAAGCAAGATCATCTGATGCTCCAACCCTTGTAAAGATACGATCTACGATACCGATATTTGCTTTCGCCGCTGGTACAAAAGAACCAATCTGCGCCATTAATACGATCAGAGCAACCTGTCTCATATAAGTTGATTTACCTGCCATGTTTGGTCCCGTGATGATTGCTACACGATTCTTCTTGTTATCAAGATATGTATCATTAGAAATAAACATATCATTTGGGATCACCTGCTCCACAACCGGATGTCTTCCATCCTTGATATCAATCGTCCCTCTGACATTTAACTTCGGACGTACAAAATGATTGCGTTCTGCGACATATGCAAGGGATGCAAGTGCATCGATCTGTGCGATTACATTCGCTGTTCTTGAGATTCGCTCCATCTCTCCTGCTAATGTTTCACGGATCATAACATAAGTTTCATATTCTAACGCATACAGACGGTCTTCAGAACCCAGGATCGTATCCGCCAGCTGGTTTAATTCTTCGGTTGTGTAACGCTCGGAATTGGCCAGTGTCTGCTTACGGATATAATGATCAGGTACAAGATCTTTGTAGGAATTTGTTACATCTAAATAGTAACCAAATACTTTATTGAACTTGATCTTTAAGTTCTTGATCCCTGTTTTTTCACGTTCTCGTTCCTCAAGTTCCATCAACCATTGCTTTCCTTCTGTTTTAGCACGTTTTAATTTGTCTATATCTTCCTTGAATCCTTCCTTGATGATCCCACCTTCTTTGATCGCAAGCGGTGGTTCTTCAATGATGGAATCTTCCAAAAGATTGTGGATATCTTCCAATGGATCTAAATCTTCTCTTAATCCAGACAATAATGGATCTTTGCATTCTTCAAGAACTGTTATGATCGCAGGCAGCAATTCCAACGATGTTTTAAATGCGATCATATCTCTTGGATTCGCTGTCTTATAACTTACTTTTGTCATTAAACGTTCCAGATCATAGATTGGATTTAAGTATTCTCTTAATTCTTCTCTTACGATTGTCTGATCGGTAAGTGTTGTGATCGCATCGTATCTCTCTTCGATCTTTTTCTGTCCACCAATGGCTGCTCAACCATGTTTCTTAGCATTCTGGCACCCATGGCTGTTTTTGTCTTATCTAATACCCATAAGAGTGAACCTTTTTTTTGTTTATCACGTAATGTCTCACAAAGTTCCAAATTTCTACGGCTTGGAGCTGTCGATGATCATAAATTCACTTGTCTCATAAGCTTCAATATGCATCAGATGATCCAGAGAACTCTTCTGTGTCTCATGAAGATATCCAAGCAATGCACCCGTTGCGATCACTCCCATTGGATGATCCACAAGTCCAAGGCCTTCTAAATTCCCTACTTTGAACTGACGCTTGATCCTTTCCTCTGCCTGTTCTTCATCAAAATGGTATGGCTCAATGCTTGAGATCACGATCGACATCTTGTCTTTTAAGTAATCAAAATCCATGCCGCTGATCAAAAATGCATCATTACAAATGATCTCTGCCGGCTCGAACTTGAAGATCTCATCTCTGACTTTCGCTAAACTATCCATTGCTGTTGTTCTAAAATCGCCCGTTGTAACATCAACAAATGAAATTCCGTAACTTCCATCATTTGCAAAAATACACATCAGATAGTTATTCTTCTCATCATCAAGACTCTGCTGGGAAATATTCGTTCCTGGCGTTACAATACGTACGATCTCTCGTTTTACGATTCCCTTTGCCTGACTTGGATCTTCGACCTGCTCACAGATCCCGACTTTATATCCTTTTTCTACTAATTTATTTAAATAGGAATCCACAGCATGATAAGGAACGCCACACATTGGTGCGCGCTCCTCAAGTCCACAGTTCTTCCCTGTTAATGTGATCTCTAATTCTTTGGATGCTGTCAGTGCATCATCAAAGAACATCTCATAGAAATCTCCGAGACGATAAAATAAGATACAATCTTTATTCTCTTCTTTGATCTGCATATACTGCTGCATCATTGGTGTCAGTTTTCCTTTTTTAGCCATGGATCTGCTCTCCCATATAATAGAAACCTTTTTCCTCAACTAATTTAACATCTGCCATTGTACCAATCTGTTCTTTACATCCTTTAAAATGAACTAACAGGTTATTTTCCAATCTTCCTGTTAACATTCCTTCTTCGTGCGTATTCTCTTCTTCGATCAGAACTCTCTCGATATCTCCGACTTTCTTCTTGCAATTCTTTGCAGATGTCTCTTTTAATAAGGCAAGAAGTCTGTCAAAACGATCTTTGATCACATCTTTGTCCACCTGATCTTCCATGCTCGCTGCTGGTGTTCCGGAACGTTTCGAATATACATATGTGTATGCACTGTCAAATCCAACTTCTCTTACAACATCTAATGTCTCCTTGAAATCTTCTTCTGTTTCTCCAGGGAATCCTACGATAATATCTGTTGTAAAAGACACTCCAGGGATTCTCTCCTGAATCTTCTTAGCAAGTGCCACATACTGTTCTTTTGTATAATGACGGTTCATCAATTTTAACAGGCGGCTGCTTCCTGACTGCATTGGAAGATGCATATGTTTACATACTTTCTTGCTTGTTGCCATCACTTCGATCAGATCATCCGATAAATCCTTTGGATGTGGTGTCATAAAACGGATTCTTTCTAGTCCTTCGACTTTCTCTACTTCTCTTAACAATTCAGCAAATGACATCGGTTCTTCTAATGTCTTTCCATAAGAATTTACATTCTGTCCAAGAAGCATAACTTCTTTGACACCTTCTGATACGACCTGCTTTACTTCTTTGATGATATCTTCCGGCTTACGGCTTCTTTCTCTTCCTCTTACATATGGCACGATACAGTAACTGCAGAAGTTATTGCATCCATACATAATATTAACTCCACATTTGAATGAGAATTTACGGTCACTTGGAAGATCTTCCACGATCTGATCTGTATCTTTCCAGATATCAACGATCATTCCCTTGGAGTCTACTCTTGCTTTTAATAATTCTGCTAATTTAAAGATATTGTGTGTTCCAAAAATGATATCTACAAATTTATAGCTTGAACGGATCTTCTCGATCACATGCTCTTCCTGCATCATACATCCACATAATCCGATCATCATCTGTGGATTTCTCTCTTTCATCTTCTTAACCTGCCCCAAATGTCCATATAACTTTGTATTGGCATTCTCACGAACTGTACATGTATTAAAGATCAGGAAGTCTGCTTCTTCTGTTTCAACTTCTTCATATCCGATCGTTTCTAAGATCCCTAATAACTTTTCAGAATCCTTCTCATTCATCTGACAGCCAAATGTGGTTACATGGCATGTGAGCTTTCTTCCTAATTCTTCGGACTTTTTCTGAACCCATTTTTTCATTTCTTCCATATATTCATACTGTCTTGACGACTCGTTCTTTAACTGTTCCATTCTATTATTTCTCCTTACTTTTATAATTCATCTCTATTTTTACAGTATCTTTGATTATAACATGAATGTTCTGCTTAGACAATTTTAATTTTGTAGTTAGCTAACTGTAGATTTTGAGTATATGATAAAGAATAAATAAACGATCAAAAGAGCAGCTAGAGAATTTTAATTTTTTTTGTGGCATACTACTCTTCAACCAAAATTTTTTTCGATATTTTTCTTGTCACATAGCTTTGTTTAAAGTAAAATATAAGTAATATTTATGTTAAGTTATTGTTAAGAAGGAGAACTGTCGTATGAACTATACTATCATACTTGCTCTGATGGGAGGCCTTGGCCTCTTTCTTTATGGGATGAAACTGATGAGCGATGGACTTGAGAAAGCTGCCGGTGCGAAGCTTCGCCGGATTCTTGAAATATTTACTACAAACCGTTTAACGGGTATGTTAGTCGGAATCTTTTTTACCGCTGTTATTCAGTCCTCTAGTGCTGCTACTGTTATGGTAGTCAGCTTTGTAAATGCAGGGCTTATGAACCTGTCTCAGGCTGCTGGGGTTATCCTTGGTGCTAACATTGGTACTACTGTTACTTCTCAGCTTGTTTCTTTTAACCTTTCTGAGATTGCCCCTGTCTTTTTAATGGCAGGTGTTATTATGGTATTATTTATGAATAATCCTACCGTCCAGAAAGTGGGAGAAGTTATTCTTGGATTTGGTGTTTTATTTATGGGCTTAACTTCCATGTCAAGCGCTATGTCTGTGTTAAGGGATTCACCTTTGATCACATCTTACCTTCAGACACTGGATAACCATTTCCTTGGTGTTTTATTTGGATTTATCATGACTGCGATCTTACAGAGTTCTTCTGTTACTGTAAGTATCGTTCTTTTGATGGCATCTCAGGGATTATTGCATCTTCCAATCTGCTTCTTTATTATTCTTGGATGTAATATGGGATCTTGTGTGTCCGCATTGCTTGCCAGCTTAAGTGGTAACAAAGGTGCAAAACGTGCTGCGATGATCCATTTCTTATTTAATGTATTTGGAAGTATCATCATTTTTACAGGACTTAGCTTTGCACTTACTCCTATCACAAACTTTTTCTTAAGTATTTCCGGTGGAAATCTTGGACGAAGTGTTGCAAATGCTCATACAACATTTAAGATCATTGAAGTATTATTTATGTTCCCATGTACACCTTTAGTTGTTGCATTAACAGAGAAGATCATCCGTGGAAAAGATGAAAAAGTCCACCATAATGAACTGCAGTATATTACAGAGATTTCCTTAAAATCTCCTGCAACAATGATCCCTCAGGCGAAGAATGAGTTAAGACGTATGGCTAATATGGCACAGGAGAATTTAGACCATGCCATCCACGGATTTCTAAATCAATCCGATGAATTTGTTGATAAAATCTATCATCGCGAGGAAGATATCAATAATGTCAGTCATGCGATCACTGATTATCTGGTAAAGTCCAACCAGCTATCACTGCCTTTAGCCGATCAGAAGATCTTGGGTTCCATGTTTTATGTTGTTAATGATATCGAACGAATCGGTGATCATGCAGAAAATTTTGCTGATTTTACAAAAACAGAGATCAAACATAACACTGGACTTACTGGAGATGCAAAAGAAGAAATCAAAAAGATGTACACTGCTGTTTCCAAACTGTTAAAACTTTCCCTGGAATGTTTCATGGAACAAGATGGTGTCAACAAACCTGAAGAAAAGCTTGCTGAGATTGCAATTCTGGAAGCTTCGATTGACAAAATGGAACGCAGATATCAAAAACACCATATCAAACGTCTTGCCAAAGGCGAATGTGAACCAAGAGCTGGTTTATTATTCTCTGATATGCTTTCTGAATTAGAGCGTATTGCCGATCATAGTGTGAATATTGCTTATTCCATGAGTGATGAAGATGAAGATGAAATACTTGCTGCTGAGAATGAAGCCCTCACTGCTAAGAATTAAATTTGAGTTGAACATAGAATACAAGAAAGAATCCTACTTTGTAGGATTCTCCGCCTGCGGCGGGTCGCTTCAGCGACATAATTCCCCTCCGCCGCAGTGCGATCCTGCCCGGAGGGCCTTTTTTGTGTTATAGGAACATTACGGAGTAATTTCCTATAACATAATAAACAAAAAGACCACCATACTTCCTTGTATACTTTATGTATCTTTGATCTGCAGATCCTTTTTCTTTTCTCTACATTTTCTTCACATACTTGATCATCGCAAGCTGCCAAACAAACAAGATTCCTGTCCGCCCTTATTTTTATTTCAAATCTTATCCTCCTGTTATGTGTCTTATGTTAAAATAATGGATCTCTCATACTCTCACAATCGGAACATTCCAATGATAAAAAGACCAGATTGCTAATATTATATCAAACACAATAATACCTATACTCCAAAACTTATCATATTTCTTTTCTGATTTTATATCACGATAAATTAATTGCATAGTCGTAGCTATTATGCTTAATATAGCTCCAATCGCCATCTGTGGATATGTCCACCAGAACCCGCATCCTGTTGTAAATATAGCTTCTAGTAGGAAATATAATGTTTCTTGATATTTGTTATTTACGAATCTCCTCATCATAGTCATCCCTCCTGTTTTATTTTTGTTCCAAATCCTATCTCTCTTATCTTATTGCTCTATTTTCCTTTTATGGCTACATCTGAGTATTCTTCAATTTAATTTCTCCCATCTAAAATTAATCCCAACATCAGTCTTACTATCATATCTGTTTTCTACAAAAAATCTATAATTCCCATTTTCCACGATTTTAAAATCATGAATAATTTCATCAGATCCCATCACATAACGTTCTTTTCCATCATCATTTATAATTCCTGCTACAAAATTTGTTTCTTTTTTATTTGGGTTCTCATTTTGAGAATTCAGAAAATCAAATTTTATAATATCTCCTTTTTTTAAGTACATCGAATTCGATTCGGTTCTATTTTTTGCTTTTAATGTCTGAATAAAATAAATCAATTTTCCTCTCTGAATTCTTTCTTCCATTTTTACTACTGTTAATTTTTGATTTATACGAATATCATCATATTCTTTTAAATTCATACTCCTCTTTTCAACAGTTGCCATTTCTGGATGATTTTCTGTATTTAATGACATAATTGCTGACATATAGAGTCGATGATATCCTCGTGTAATAAAAACAATGGTCCAAAAAGAAGCACAAGCAATAACACATTCATACATACTCCACCTAGCATTTTTCTTTTATTTAGATGTCGCACTGCTTTTATCCTGTATATTCTTGTTTTAAGTTGATTCTTATCTTCATACAAAGCTGCACAAAGATATTGCTCCCTTTTGAAATGGTTGAATTCCCAACCTACAAACTGTAGTAAAATATTGTTTTTTATCTTTTAAAATATTTGTAACAGCATGATCACAATAACTTTCATTCCAACTGTCTATATCATAGACAAATCTTCGGATCAATGGATTCCACCAGAATACAATTCGGCTGAATGCACAAAGCTGTTTCCATAGGATGTCTTTATGCTTACAATGCATGAGTTCATGTGCAAAGATTACATCCAATTCTTCTTTTGAATAATCATTTACTGGCAACAAAATAACTGGTTTTATAATACCGCAAATTATTGGCGTTGCAATTGTATACGTCTGTTTTACTATGACATTTACATGAATTTTAAGTTTTTTCTCCCATTTATCTTTGACCATTACCACATTCTTTTCACACAAGCATGCATGATTAACTAAATATTTTAGTCTCTTATGTATCTTCATGCTATGAATAAATGCCTTTATCCAACCAATTATCCAAATAATTAATAAAACTCCAAAAATATAATCTAATGGCCTATCTGGTGAAAAAAATTGTATTATCATCATAAACATTAAGTAATAAGATAAATACCACTGGAACCAAGAATGATAAGATTACAAATCTCAGCATTCTTATACTTGTCCATATCAAACCTCTTTTCTCAAGCCATTTTTCTAAAAACTTAAAACAGATAAATATACAGCTTCCTGTCAATGCATTTAATATAATCGCGCTCATTATATAAATGATCATCTGCTTTATCGCATACATTATATCAATCCAAATCATCTATCAAATCCTGTAATTCCTCTTTCTCCTCTGGTGTGATCGTCTTGGTCAATGTCTGAAACATCTCCTTTATGGAACCATCGTGCCAGAAGTCTTTCATCTTTCTCATCTGTTCCTCTCGATATTCTTTCTCAGAAATGATCGCTGTAATATAGCTATAATTTCCTCTTACCTCTGTGTTTAAAAAACCTTTCCCTTTTAGTTTCGTTACATATGTTTTTACGGTGCTTCTTGCATAATTCCTGTCATAATGTTCTTTTAAATAATCGATGACATCATACGTTGTGATGTCATCTCCTAACTTCCAGATACTCTTCATTATTAAAATTTCTACTTCTGATAATTCTTTTAATTTCATCCTTATCACACTCCTTTAATTTCTATCTTTATAATCGATTATAGTCATAGTTAATCTGATTGTAAAGCGATTTCGAAAAACACTTCTTTTTCTCTTTTATGCCTAATTTTATTTTGATTTTTTTAGTGAAAATGCACAAAAAAGAATGGCTAGACCTGCCTTGTCAGCCATTCTTTTTTGCTTTTATAATCCTATCACTTTATAATCTATAGGTGCTACATTTGTCTTGATCACAGTGTTGCTCAAATTCTTTAACAGCGCCTGTAATACATTCTCATTTACCCCTTCTTTGACCTTGTTAAGATCTAGATTGATCTCTTCTTTTTTCATCGTCGGATTGACGAGAAGTAATATTGCTTTGTTCTCACTTGCTTCTCCAAAGACATCTTTTTTCTCACTGATAAATCTTAAGATCGCAAGGACATTTTCAGTCGGTGCCATGTATAATGCATATCCTGTTTGTAAGACTTTTTCCCGATTTCTAAGACTTGTCAGTCCCAAAACTTCCTGATAGGTTTCTTTGTCATTTTCAAAAAATGCTCCTCGGTTAAATGGGTCCATCAATCCGTGCATTCCATATTCATCTCCATAATAAATGCATGGCATTCCTGGAACAAAGAACTGAACTGCCATTGCAAGTCTTGTGAGTGCTTTTCCTTTCTGATCCATCTTTGATGTTATGACATATTCTGCCTGTTGTTCTCTCGATGGCAGATTCTCATTCATTCCGGTTGCAAGTGTTGTCCGAATTCTTGGAATATCATGAGAAGATACCAGGTTCATCAGTGCATAATACAATGGTTTTGGATAATTACACTGCTGGGATAGCAAGAATGTCTTCATATCTTTGGCACTTTGATTGCCGAGTAAATAATCTGTGACGTTGACTTTCAGCGGATAATTCATTGCGCTGTCTAAACCTTTTCCCAAAGCATATTTACGTTTCGTTCCATAGCTTTCTTTGGTTGTGACATCTTCCCATACCTCACCGATCAGTGCATAATTCTTGAATTTCTTCTTTAATTCGCTTCGCAATTTAAAGATAAATTCATCCGGAAGTTCGTCTGCAACATCCAAACGGAATCCTGATGCTCCAAGTTTTAACCAATGCTTGAT
>ENA-OQET01000720-OQET01000720.1-human-gut-metagenome-genome-assembly--contig:-NODE-720-length-16342-cov-5.359297_pt1 | contig 16342 bp, 9 predicted proteins | sample MGYA00242800_ERZ504645 | MGnify/ENA primary metagenome ERZ504645 (study PRJEB26092, sample SAMD00036308) | human gut metagenome | host: Homo sapiens | study: EMG produced TPA metagenomics assembly of... | reverse complement strand
CATAATATATCAAAAGATAAAAAGAATCTTATATATCTTTTTTATATCATATGTTTACTTCTAATGTTAATGAGTTTATAAGATTATTCCAATTTAAAAAGAATGGGGTTTGAAATTGAAAGTCAAAAAAGATTTATCCTCAGAAGTATAGAAATATCAATGGGTTTTTTAAACTGGGAGAACGCGTCTAAAGATATTGAAATATTTAATTTAGCAAGCTATGCATTAGAGTATTGTTTAATAACGAATAATAGGAAAAACAATATAATATTAGACAATTTAAAAAATAAATGCTTTTATCTAGATACAAATATAATTTATCGTGCTATTGGCATTAATGGTGAGGATAGAAAGCGAAGAACTTTGCAGTTTCTTTCTAAAATAAAATCAATATCAAATACTATTTTTATTACTCAAAAGACTAATGAAGAATTTGAGCAATCCATCAAGTTATATGTTAAAAGGCTAAAGAAATCAGAAGCACCTTCTGTTAATTCACAATTGTATACAGAATATGTGACATATGATGATATCTATAGGTTTTATCATGTATGGTGTTTAGGTAGGGCTAATACAAGCATTGATCTATTTAATGCATATCTTAAAAATGAATTTTATGCTCTATGTAAAAATTATGATATCGTTATAGATAAAAACAGTCCATATAATGGAAAAAAATGAACAAGAAAACATAAAGGCATTAGCCGCACAAATAAAAGGGATGAGTGAAAAAAAGAATTTTGAAACATCATTATATGATGCTCATAATGTTTTGTGGGTTGAAAAAAAGAGAAGTTCTAAGGAATCTTCTATATTTTCAGCGAAACATTTCTTTTTGTCTTCCGATTGGAGTTTACATTCATGGGATATAAAATATCATTCAAAAAATAGTGTCCCTATTGTCATTCATCCTTCAGAATGGTTAAGCTTAATTTTAAGATACGTGGAAAGAACGAATGATGATTTTAAAAGTTTTGTTTCTTTTCTAAATATAAAGTCACAAGAACAAGTACTTAGTGATGAGCAAATTAATATTATTTTAGCTGGAATATCAGAATTAACTTCAGATATTGAAACACAGCGCTATCTTCTTGAAACAATTATAGAAGAAGATTTTTCATCAGGGGTTAATGGTAGATCAAATGCTGAGATAAAAAAAATAGTTAAGACTAAAGCAGAACATAAGCTACAAGAGAAACTTGAAAAGATTGAACAAGATAATAAATCACTTAAAGAAAATGTTACGAGCATAGAGAAACAAATAAAAGAATCATCTGATAAGATGGCAGAAAAAGATCAACGTATTTCAATCTTAGAACAGCATTTGGAATCGGATAAGAATCAAAAAGCTAATTATGAAAAGGATATAATTAAGCTACAAAATGAAAATGAAAAGTTGCAACTTTGTATAAATAAAAGAGATACACTTATAAATAAAAGAGATACACTTAAAAAGAAAAGAAGAACCTTGGTTTGGTTATTATTGATAATCGCATTAATTGTATTCTTAATCATTTGTTTTTTTATTTCTTCAAAAACTGATAATAACGTGATGGGGTATTTTCTCTTATGGATTGATGGATTAGAAGATACTCAAAAAGTGGTAATTAGATCTATTTTAGGGTTTATTGTATCTTTAATTCTCTTTCCTTTAATAAAAAAATCTTGGAGTGCTTTTCATGACTGTCTGGTCCTGAATAAAGAAATAAAAGATTTGGTTAAGACTCTAAAGATGTAGTTTTGATAAGCGAAGCAATTTAAATAAGATTGTTAATGAATCAGGCGGCTTCATCCGTGCTTTAGTGCCGGATGGAGCCGCTTTTTTTTGTGCCCGTATGCGGGGGAAACGGGGATTATGGAAGAAAAATAAGGAAAATCATTCCCTACTATGGAAATACTATGGATTGTGCCTGCGTGGAGTTGCGCACCTTTGCAGCGTAACCAATACGGAAGGATATGGAAATAATAACGATGGACAATGAGGTCGTGAAGACGATGATGGAGAAGATAGACCGCATAGCGGACTATGTTTTCAAGAAAGACAACGTGCCGAAGGAGGAAGCGGAAATCCTGCTGACAAGCGAGGAGGCGGCGGACCTGCTGAAAATCAGCACGAGGACACTGCAACGGATGCGAAAGGACAAGACTATTCCCTATATGATGGTGAGAAGCAAGTGCCGGTACAGACTGACGGATCTGGAGGAATGCGTGAGACGGAAAATCGTACACTGCAATCCCAAGACGTTGGAGGAGTTCAAGCATAACTACCTGATGACAAGAAAGGAGGCGGATGATGGAAGGGATTGGTAAGGAAATGTTCGAGGAATGGATGAAGCGCCTCATGGAACGGATTGACCGGCTGGACAGCATCATATCGGTACTGATAAACAAGGAAGCGGCAGGTGTGAAGTACATGGACGGAGAACGGCTGTATGACAATCAGGACCTGTGCGAGATGCTGAGAACGAGCAAACGGTCGCTACAGTGGTTCCGCAGCGAATACGGACTGCGCTACCAGAAAATCAGCCGCAAGACCTACTACAAGGAATCGGACGTGCTGGAGTTTATCAGCCGGAACATGGAAGAGGTGACGCTGGACGGCAAAAAGGTGCTGAAAGTGAAGGAAGGAACGGGAAAGAAAGCTCCGGGCAAAACGGCGAAAGGGAAAAAAGGAGGCAGAAGGAATACCGGGACTGACAAGCACACGTGAAACGGAGGCGAAAAGAAAAATCAGTAATGGATGGTGACCGGATGTAAACGGAAAGCTGAGGGTGAGAATGATGCAAACCGGGACTGACAAGCATACGTGAAACGGATGCGAAAAGAGAAACCGGAAGTGGATGGTGACCGGATGTAAACGGAAAGCTGAGGGTGAGGCTGATGCAAACCGGGACTGTAAGGTGAACGGGAAACCGGAACAAAAAGAAAAACAGACCTGCACGGGAATACCGGCGGGACTATCATCAAACAATAAAAAAATCAATCAATGGAACAGAAAAAGAAAAGCAAGAGGATGTACTGGTCGTCCGCGACGAGAAGACGGGCGAAATCAGTGTGGTTGCCGGACTGGATGCCAGGGGCTATCCCAAGAGGGCACAGGCAAAGGCGGAACACTCGCAGGAGTTTTTGCGCTTTGACCGCCACGGGGATGCGATAGACAATTTCATGAGAAATTTCTACCGCCAGTGTAAGGAGCCGACACGATTCGGTTTCTACAGGGTAGCAGCGGACACGGTGGAAGCTCTGCTTCCGGTTATCAAGGACCTGCTGAAAGACCCTGTGGCGAACGCTGACCTGCTCGCACCGCACAAAGTGGATACATCGGCGTACCAGCAGGCTGAGGAACAGCAGACTACGGAGGAGGCGAAAAAAGAAAATGCCGAAACGGAGACTGAGGAACAGCAGGCTGCGGAGGAGGTGAAAAGAGAAAATGCCGAAACGGAGACTGAGGAACAGCAGACTACGGAAGAGGTGAAAAGAGAAAATGCCGAAACGGAGGCTGAGGGACAGCAGGCTGCGGAGGAGGTGAAAAGAGAAAATGCCGAAACGGAGGCTGAAGAACAGCAGGTTGCGGAGGAGGTGAAAAGAGAAAATGCCGAAACGGAGACTGAGGAACAGCAGACTACGGAGGAGGTGAAAAGAGAAAATGCCGAAACGGTAGCTGAGGGACAGCAGGCTGCGGAGGAGGTGAAAAGAGAAAATACGGAAGAAAACAATGTGGAACAGAAAACGGACGAGAAAATGGAAGAAATGAAACAGAAAAATCAGGAACAGCAGCCGCAGGCGACGGAAACGCAGACGGCACAGGGACAGCAGCCCGCACAGGAAGGGCAAGCGCAGGCAAAACCGGAGAAACCGAACCTGATTGCGGACAGCGATGTGGACTGGAAGGAACTGGAACAGTTCGGCGTGAAAAAGGAAAACCTGTCTGAAAAGGACATGAAAGCCCTGATGAACTACGGGAAGACAAGGCTGGTGACGGTGGAACCGGTGCTGGGCGGAGAACGCTACGAGCTGCAAGCCCGACTCTCGTTGCAGAAAGCGGAAGACGGAAAGCTGAAACTTACCCCCCACTTCGTACGCCATGAGCCGAGACTCGACGTGCCATACAACGGCTATACATTCACGGACGAGGACAAGCAGGCACTGAAACAGACGGGCAATCTGGGCAAGCTGGTGAACGTTGCCGATACGAAGACCGGAGAGATGCGTCTGGCGTACGTCAGCATCGACCGACTGACGAATGAGATAGTGGACGTACCGACGAACAAGGTGCGCATCCCGAACCGGATCGGACTGACGGAACTGTCGAAGGCGGAACAGGAAATCCTGCGTGCGGGGCTGGCACTGCCCAAGGAGGTGACACTGAAGGGCGGGCGCAAGTTCGAGGCCATGCTGCAGGTGAACGCTGACAAGCGCGACGTGGAGTTTGTGCCGGAGCATCTGTGGCAAGGACAGTCGCAGCGACGCGGAAACGGACAGGAGAAAAAACAGAAAAGCCCGGAAGCCCCGGATGCTACCGGACAGCAGCAGAAGGAAGACGGGAATCAGGAGAACGGACAGCGGCGCAACCGCTCGTGGACGAATGAGGACGGAAGCATACGTCCGATAGGCAAATGGAAGGACGACAAATTCACGGAACAGCAGAAGGCGGACTATGTGGCGGGCAAGGTCGTGGTACTTGCCAACGCGAAGGATGACAAGGGACAGCCCTGCACAAAATACCTGAAGTTCGACCGTGAGAAAGGCAGACCGCTGACCTATTCGGAAAACCCTGACCTGGCACAGACCGTTGCCCCGTCGAACGAGAGCCGCACACAGCTTGCGGTGAACAACGAGGGCAAGACGAACGAGGCCACCAGACATGTGAAGGAGCCGCTTCAGCAGGGACAGACCGCACCGAAGGACGACGCCCAGAAACAACAGCAGGAAAAACCGAAGAAGAGCAAAGGCATGAAGGTATCCTGAGTGCCACCACTAAATCCATTACAAGAGAATAAACAACGGATTGAAACGGGGCCTCATGCGCCATGTACCGCATATCCCACGGATAACCGGCGTACCCCGTTCCATTCCACAAGGAACAAAAGTATCAATGATTAAAACAGAAAATGTATGATTACCATATTGGCAGAAAAACCGAGTGTGGCGCGTGAGATAGCACGCATCGCCGGAGCAACAAGAAAGGAAGAAGGATTTTATACAGGAAACGGCTACCATGTGACATGGGCACTGGGACATCTGGTACAACCTGCCCTGCCTGAGGGCTACGGCTTCAAGGGATTCAGCAGGGACAGCCTGCCGGTGATACCGGAGGAGTTCATGCTGATACCCCGCCAGGTAAAGACGGACAAGGGCTACAAGGCGGACGCGGCAGCGGTGAAACAGATAAAGGTGATAACGAAACTGTGGAACGAGAGCGACGGCATAATAGTGGCAACGGACTGCGCACGCGAAGGGGAACTGATATTCAGATACCTGTATGCCTATACGGGCTGTACGCTGCCCTTCCGCCGCCTGTGGATAAGCTCGCTTACGGACACCGCCATCCGCAAGGGATTGAAGGAACTGAAGGACGGGCATGAATATGACGACCTGTATCTGGCGGCAAAGGCACGCAGCGAGGCGGACTGGCTGGTGGGCATCAACGGCACGCAGGCACTGACCGTAGCCGCCGGACGGGGCACGTATTCGGTGGGACGCGTGCAGACACCCACGCTGGGTATGGTCTGCAAGAGGTACTGGGAGAACAGACGCTTTACACCGGAACCGGTACACCAGCTGCATTTCTCGGTGACACCGGCGGGTACGGATACGGTAGTGAAGTTCTCCTCGGTAAAGAAATGGCAGGACAAGGAAGAGGCGGCTGCATCATACAATAAGGTAAAGGCGAAGATGTGCGCCACCGTCACCAAGGTGGAAAAGAAGGAGAAGGTGGAGAACCCGCCGCTGCTGTACGACCTGACCACACTGCAGAAGGAGGCGAACACGAAACACGGATTCACGGCGGAACAGACGCTGGAGCTGGTGCAGAAACTGTATGAAGCGAAGCTCGTCACCTATCCGAGAACATCGAGCCGCCATATTCCGGAAGATGTGTTTGCTGAAATACCGCTGCTGTTTGAACGGCTGGCAGGACACTCCGCCCTTGCAGAGAAAATCGGGGAACTGGGGGAACTGAACCGCCGTTGTGTGGATGCCTCGAAAGTGACTGACCACCATGCCCTGCTGGTGACACCCAACCGCCCGCTTGCCCTGTATAAGAACGAGCAGACCATCTACGACATGATTGCCGGACGCATGGTAGAGGCATTTTCGGAGGGATGTGTGAAGGATACGGCTACCGTAGTAGCGGAGGTGGTGCCGGACGCAGGCGAAAGATGCGAGGGCCTGACATTTGAGGCGAAAGGCAGCATCGTGCGCAAGGCAGGCTGGCGCGGCGTGTACGGAGAGTACGGCGAGGACAGCGGGAATACGGCATTGCCGGACTGGGCGGAAGGCGACACACTGGTGATGGCAGGATGCTCGATGAGTTCGGGCATGACACGACCGAAACCGCTGCATACGGAAAGTTCGCTGCTGGCAGCGATGGAGACCGCCGGACGCGATGATGTGGAGGATGAGGAGGCACGCCAGGCCCTGAAGGACTGCGGTATCGGCACACCCGCCACACGTGCCGCAATCATCGAAACGCTGCTCAGAAGGGAATACATGGTGCGTGTGAAGAAATCGCTGGTGCCGACGGAGAAAGGGCTTGCCCTGTATTCCATTGTCAAGGAGATGGACATCGCCAATGTGGAGATGACCGGACGCTGGGAAGCGGAACTGGCAAAGATAGAACAGGGAAAGACACCGCAACGAGGCTTTTATGAGGGACATAGAAAGCTATACCCGCAAGATTACCACGGACCTGCTTGCGTGTGACCGTATTTTCGGGCACAAGGCATCGGGCTGTACCTGCCCCAAATGCGGCACGGGCACGATGCAGTTCTACGGCAAGGTTGTGCGCTGCGACAATCCGGACTGCCTGCTGCCCGTGTTCCGCCAGATAGCGGGCAAGACACTCACCGACGAGGAAATGACCGGTCTGCTGACGGAAGGAAAGACGGCGATGCTCGGCGGGTTCAAGAGCAAGCAGGGCAAGTCCTTCAGCGCTGCGGTGACTTTTGATGCGGAGTTCAACACGAAGCTGGTGTTTGCGGAGAGCAAAGGCGAAAGAAAAGGTACGAAAACAAAAGGAAGAAGAAAATAATGAGTAATTTTGCCACTGATTCATGTCATAATCTGTTTCAACCTGGTTGTACTTTTTATTTACATGGATTTAGTGGTGACTGATTGTCGGCTGCACTCGGCATAGTTCTGACAAGTCCGACTCTGCCCTCATTTGCACGACAATTAGTGGTGGCACCCGGAGGGATACCGGGTGCCTTTTTCCTTTTCATTTCCATAATCATTTATCCACTAAATCCATCATAAAATGAAACAGAACAAGAAAACCGCTCCGGCGGAGCTGTCCTACTACGGGCTGTATCTGCTGGACTATCTGAGAAAATATCATCCGGACAAAGTATCAGACACCCCATTCATTACTGGAAGGGAGGAAGCCGCCTCGGAAACATTCGAGAAGGAAAGGACGGCGGGAAGTACGGTGGAAGCCGCACAGGAGGAAGCCATGCGCGTCCTGCTCGAAGGGCTACACTTCTCCCCCTACGCACTGCTGCTTGAGGTGGTGGAAAACGAGTTTTCCGAAGAGGTGCAGGAACAGGAACGCGAGGCGTTCTGCCGGGAGATATTCCCGCACCTGAAAAACCTGTTTGCCGGCTATTCCACAACGGACGACACATTCGCCCTGTCGCCCGAACACGACCTGCTCTATACGGAGCTGACGGGTGTGATAATGCTTTATCTGGAGGCTTATGGCGTTTAACAAGAAGCAGAGGCTCAGGGAAAACATCGAGGCGATACGGACGGCATTCACACTGGAGAAGGAACAGCGTACGCCCACCGCACGGGAACGGGCGCTGCTGGAGAGGTACTGCGGCTTCGGGGGACTGAAGTGCATACTGAATCCCGCCAGGGAACTGACGGATGCCGTACACTGGGCGAAATCAGACCTCGAACTGTTTGCCCCGACGGTGGAGCTGCACCGTCTGATACGGGAGAACAGCCGGGACGAAACGGAGTACAGGCGGTATGTGGACTCGCTGAAGGCATCGGTGCTGACGGCATTCTATACGCCGCAGGCCATTGCGGACACCATAGCGGACGTGCTGCACGACCGCAAGGTACGCCCAAGGCTGGTGCTGGAGCCGTCGGTGGGTATGGGCGCATTCATCAGCCCGGTATTGTCGAACAATCCGCAGGCGGAGGTGATGGCATTTGAGAAAGACCTGCTGACGGGCAAGATGCTCGGACACCTGTACCCGCAGCAGAAGATACGCACGGAGGGTTTCGAGAAAATAGAAAAGCCGTTTCTGAACCATTTTGACCTTGCCATCTCCAATATCCCTTTCGGGGATTTCGGAGTGTTTGATGCGGAGTTCAGCCGCAGCGCATCCTTCGGCAGACGTTCGGCACAGAAAGCCATCCATGACTATTTCTTTCTGAAAGGTCTGGATGCGGTGCGTGACGGCGGCATCGTGGCGTTCGTCACCTCGCAGGGGGTACTGAACAGTTCGAGGGTTTCCGTCAGGAACGAGATGTTCAGCAAGGCGAATCTGGTATCGGCAATACGACTGCCCAACAACCTGTTTACCGACAATGCGGGTACGGAAGCCGGCAGCGACCTGATCATCCTGCAAAAAGACCTGCAAAAGAAGGGACTGACACAGGAGGAACGGGTGCTGACCATCATACAGACGGAACATAACGGCGGACTGACGGACAACGCCTATTTCGCCTACCACACGGAGCGTATCATACATACCGATGCGAAGAGGGGTACCGACCCGTACGGAAAACCGGCGATGGTATATACGCACAGCGGAGGTGTGGAGGGCATTGCCATAGACCTGTACAGGATGCTGTCGGAAGACCTGTCGGCACGGCTGGACATGGAACGCTACAACGGCATGGGGCATGAAAAAGAGGATGTGCGGCAGAACATTGCCGTACTGACCGAGGGTATTGAGGCGAAAAGAGAAAACTCCGCTTCGGCTGCGGGTGAGCTGGAGGAGGCGAAAAGAGAAAATACCCATCCGGTTGAGGGTGAGCGGGCGGAGGTGAAAAGAGAGAACTCTGCTTCGGCTACGGGTGAGCGGGCGGAGGTGAAAAGAGAAAATACCCATCCGGTTGAGGGTGAACGGGAGGAGGTGAAAAGAGAGAACTCCGCTTCGGCTGCGGGTGAGCTGGAGGAGGCGAAAAGAGAAAGCGGATTGCCGGATGCTGGTGTAGCGGACGGGACAAAACGGGAAGAAAACAGTGTGCAGCCGAAAGCGCAAGCCATGACCGGCATGTCGCAGGAAACGCAAAGCAGACAGACGGGAGGAACGGTAATGGACCTGTATGACCTGTTCGGCTATACGCAGGAGGAAAGACGGATGGCTGAACAGGGCCTGAAACCGGACAGGAAGAAAGGCGGAAAGTACAAAGGAAAGAAACCCGTGCAGCCGACACTGTTCTCCCTGCCAGCGGAGGATACGGAAAGGACAACGGACAAGGGGAATGCGGAAGCGGTTGCCGGCATCACCCCGGAAGAGGCACGCGAAATGGACGAAATCATACGCGGCGGAACGGATGCGCCGACGGCTGCCGAAACGGAGGCGGCTGTCCCGACAACGGAAAAGACGGGACCCGGCACCGCAACGGAAGAATCCTATGACCCGGAAGATGAAGTGTACCGCAGTCTGGACTGGGAAACGAACCCGCCCATCAACGGATTCTATGAAATGATGATGGACCTCACGCCGGAACGACGTGCGGAACTGCGCCGGCTGGGAAAGGCGAAGATGGAAGCCAACACCGCCAGACAAGCGGCCGGAACAACGGAGGCGAAAAGAGAAAAAGCCGATGCGGGGAAAACGGCGGAAACGCAGGATACGACTGCTACGGTAGTCTATCCGGTGGAAAACGGATTTGAGGCGGAAAGGAAGCGCCGGATTGCGGAGGTGGAAGAAGCCATGCGCAGGGAGGAAGCCGCCCTGACACCGGAAGAGCGGCAGCGCAAACGGGAGGAGGAAATGATGCCGCGCCCGTTCAAGGGCATACTGGAGCCGCACCTGAAGGACGGCTCGCTGGCATGGGAATACACGGCAGGCGTACGGTTCCAGGTGGGCGTGCTGAAGGATGTCACCCGCTACGGCGCCACATTCCAGCCGCTGGACATGGACGGGATGCAGGCACAGAAGGCACAGCTATACATAGACCTGCGCAACACCTACGAGCGGCTCTATGCCTACGAAGCGGAGAAGCACGAGGAGAACGAAATGCTGCGCCGTCACCTGAACACCTACTATGACGAGTTCGCGATGCGGTACGGCTGCCTGAACGCCAGACAGAACGTGAAGCTGCTGATGATGGACGCTTCGGGGCGCAACATGCTGGCACTGGAACGCAGCGAGGGCGGCACCATGGTGAAGGCGGACATATTCGACCGCCCCGTTTCCTTTTCGCAGGAAACGACCGTCACAGCGGAATCGCCGGAGGAAGCCCTGTCCGCCTCGCTGAACCTGTATGGCGGAGTAAACCTGCCCTACATGGAATCCATCTGCGACATGCCGCAGGCGGACATGCTGGAAGCTCTGAAAGGACGGGTATTCTACAACCCGCTGGCAGAGGGCTACGAGATAGCCGACCGCTTCATAGCCGGGAATGTGGTACAGAAGGCCGCCGATGTGGAGGAATGGATAAGCGGACACGGGGAGCACAGGATGCTGCCGCAGGCAAGGGAGTCGCTGGAAGCGCTGAAAGAAGCCATGCCGGAACAGATTCCGTTTGAGGAACTGGACTTCAACTTCGGGGAACGATGGATACCCACGGGCGTGTATGCCGCCTACATGAGCCGTCTGTTTGACACGGACGTGCGTATAAGCTACTCGGAGAGTCTTGACGAGTATTCGGTGGCGTGCGGCCACAGGACGATGAAAATCACCGACGAGTTTCTGGTGAAGGGGTACTACCGCCATTATGACGGGATGCACCTGCTGAAACACGCCCTGCACAACACCTGCCCCGACATGATGAAGAAGGTCGGCGAGGACGAGAACGGGAACGACATAAAGGTGCGGGACAGCGAGGGCATACAGCTGGCGAACGCGAAGATTGACGAAATCAGAAACGGATTTACGGAATGGCTGGAGGAGCAGTCGCCGGAGTTCAAGAAACGGCTGACGGACATGTACAACAACAAGTTTAACTGCTTCGTACGACCGAAATATGACGGCTCGCACCAGAAGTTTCCGGAACTGAACCTGAAAGGACTGGGAATCACAGACCTGTACCCCAGCCAGAAGGACTGCATCTGGATGCTGAAACAGAACGGCGGAGGAATAGCCGACCACGAGGTGGGAACCGGCAAGACGCTGATCATGTGCGTGGCAGCGCACGAGATGAAGCGTCTGGGACTGGTACACAAGCCGATGATTATCGGGCTGAAGGCAAATGTAAGGGAGATAGCCGAATGCTACCGCACGGCATACCCCAACGCAAGAGTGCTGTATGCCTCGGAAAAGGATTTTGCCGCATCCGGCAGGGTGCGCTTCTTCAACGACATACGGAACAACGACTGGGACTGCATCATCATGAGCCACGACCAGTTCGGGAAGATACCGCAGTCGCCGGAACTGCAGCAGCGTATATTGCAGGCGGAGCTGGATACGGTGGAGGAAAATCTGGAAGTGCTGCGCTCGCAGGGCAAGGACGTGTCGCGGGCGATGCTGAAGGGACTGGAGAAACGCAAGTTCAACCTGCAAGCCAAGCTGGAGAAGGTGGAACACGCGATAAAGTCGAGGACGGACGATGTGGTGGACTTCAGGCAGATGGGCATCGACCATATCTTCGTGGACGAGTCGCACCAGTTCAAGAACCTGACGTTCAACACAAGACATGACCGTGTGGCGGGTCTGGGCAACTCGGAAGGCAGCCAGAAGGCACTGAACCTGCTGTTTGCCATCCGCACCATCCAGGAGCGGACGGGAAAGGATCTGGGAGCGACGTTCCTGTCGGGCACGACCATCAGCAACTCGCTGACGGAGCTGTACCTGCTTTTCAAATACCTGCGCCCGAAGGAACTGGAAAGACAGGACATACGATGCTTTGACGCATGGGCGGCAATCTTCGCCAAGAAGACGACGGATTTCGAGTTCAATGTGACGAACAACATCGTGCAGAAGGAACGCTTCCGCTACTTCATCAAGGTACCGGAGCTGGCGGCATTCTACAACGAGATAACGGACTACCGCACGGCAGAGGATGTGGGCGTGGACCGTCCGCACAAGAACGAGATACTGCACAACATACCGCCCACGCCCGACCAGGAACATTTCATCAAACAACTGATGGAATTTGCCAAGACGGGCGACGCCACGCTGCTGGGACGCGGAAAGCTGTCGGAAACGGAGGAAAAGGCGAAGATGCTCATCGCCACGGACTACGCAAGGAAGATGGCACTGGACATGCGCATGATAGACCCGGCGTATGAAGACCACCCGGACAACAAGGCGAGCCACTGCGCAAGGATGATAGCGGAATACTACCGCAGGTATGATGCACAGAAAGGAACGCAGTTCGTGTTTTCGGACCTGGGGACGTACCAGTCGGGACAATGGAGCGTATATACCGAGATAAAGCGCAAGCTGGTGGAAGACCACGGCATACCGGCACACGAGATACGCTTCATACAGGAATGCAAGAGCGAGAAGTCAAGGAAAGCGGTGATCGAAGCGATGAACGAGGGATATGTGCGCGTACTGTTCGGCTCGACCTCGATGCTCGGCACGGGCGTGAACGCCCAGCGCAGGGCGGTGGCCATCCACCACCTGGACACGCCGTGGCGTCCGTCCGACCTCGCCCAGCGTGACGGACGGGCGGTGAGAAAAGGTAACGAGATAGCGAAGCTGTACGCCGACAACCGGGTGGATGTCATCATCTATGCGGTGGAAAAATCGCTGGACTCGTACAAGTTCAACCTGCTGCACTGCAAGCAGACGTTCATCAGTCAGCTGAAGAGCGGTGCGATGGGCGCGAGAACCATAGACGAGGGAGCGATGGACGAGAAGTCGGGCATGAATTTTTCGGAATACATGGCGATACTGTCGGGAAACACCGACCTGCTGGACAAGGCGAAGCTGGAGAAGAAGATTGCCTCGCTGGAGGGAGAACGCAAGTCCTTCAGCAAGGGCAAGCGCGAGTCCGAACTGAAACTGGAGGGAAAGACCGGAGAACTGAGGAACAACCAGGCCACCATAGCCGCCATGACGGAGGACTGGGAGAAATTCACGGCTGCCGCCCGGACAGACCAGGAAGGCAACCGGCTGAACCTGCTCAGGATTGACGGGCTGGATTCTACCGACGAGAAGACAATCGGCAAGCGCCTGCAGGAGATAGCCAGGAATGCCACGACGGGCGGACAGTACAAGCGAGTGGGCGAACTGTACGGCTTCCCCATCGAGGTGGTCAGTGAAAGGACACTCAAAGACGGGCTGGAGTTCTGCGACAACCGTTTTGTGGTGGCGGGCAACTACAGGTACAGCTACAACAACGGGCATCTGGCGATGGCTGACACACATGCCGCCGCCACGAATTTCCTGAACGCACTGGAAAGGATACCGGGCATCATCGACCAGTACAAGGAAAAGATCGCCACGCTGGAGCGTGAAATCCCGCAGTTGCAGGAGATTGCCGGAAAGACATGGAAGAAGGAGGACGAGCTGAAACAGCTTAAATCAGAACTCGCCGCACTGGACCGCAAGATACAGCTGGAGCTGGCTCCGCCGACGCCGGAAAGCACTGAAGAGAACCGGCAAGGCAGCGAGAAGAAACAGACGGAACAGCAGACGGAACAGCAGACGGAAAGCCCGCAGGCGGACTTCGTGCGCAGCCATCTGGTTATCGGAAGACCGGGGCTGACGGAACCGAAGGGCATGAAGCTGTAGTTCCGCATTGTCCGGTAATGACCACGGGCGACTGCCTTTGCATGAAGCGAGGCGGCCGCCCGTACTTTTTTCAATGAAGAAATGTATTACAAGACATCCGTGTTATTTTATGACAATAAAAAAACACTGGCATACAAATGTTTGAAAAGAGAAAATCCGTATCTTCGTAACTGAAACAAAAATGGATGCGTATGTTTACAAACAGGGAAGAAGTATTGGAAAAGGCCTTGCAGGTATTCGCCAAAATGAATTATGAGAAAGCAACCCAGATGGAAATAGCCAAAGCCTGCGGCCTGTCAAAAGCCGGACTGGTGTATTATTTCCCGTTCAAACAGGATTTGTTCGTGGCAGTTGTGGACAAATATGTATTCCATGCCCAGCAGTTGGAAAACAAGTTCCAATTTACAGCAGGTTCGTTCCCGGAGTTTATCGACCAGTATATAGCCGGAGTGGAAAGAACCATGAACAACCTCGGACGTCTGCTTGATAACAGTAATCCATACGGGTGCAGCTTCAATTTTTACTATTACCATCTGCTGATGCAGGTACGGTTATACTATCCCAATGCGGAAAAGAAAATAGCTGACATATTCAAGCAGAACTACCAATTATGGGAATCCGCCATCCAAAGGGCAAAAGAGAATGGGGAAATCCGGCAGGACGTGGATGTGGAAGAAGCCGCTTCGATGTTCTGGCAAGTATTTTTCGGTATCTCCTTTGAATATTCTTTCTTTCAAGGATTGAATATCAAGCAACTGGCAAAAAAACTACATTTCATCTACTCGCTGATTAAAGCCTGAAACCGGGTTTTCAACAAGAACGGTTTCTATATATCCTACAAGTGCAGAGTTTTAACACAATAAAACCAACTAATCAGTTGGTTTTTGCATTCCTTTTATTTATATTTGCAGCAATGAGTTTACTTTCAGCAATATGGACAATGTTCAGCGACAGAGAGAAAACATCGTTCTGTACAAAGATAAGAAGGACGGTGCGGACTACATACGGATAGAGTATGCAGGCAATAGAGACATATCTCAGCTGCTCGTCCTGGACGCCGATGTGGAAATGGCAGATAATGGTTCAGCCTACATACCGGCAGCCATTTTCAGGCTATCGGATTTCTACGACCGCTACTCCCCGCACGCCTATATTGATTACAGCAGGGTTTATGTAAGGCATCCCAAACCCAAAAGGGAATACACACTGCCGGAAGGCTATCTTGAACTACTGGAGCGGAAACGGTACAGCCCATCGACCATAAAAACCTATCGTGCCTATTTCAGCGACTTTATGGAATACCATAAAGGCCGCAACATCGACCGCCTGAAAGTGGCTGACATCAACAAATATATCCTCTATCTTGTAAACGAAAAGAAAATATCGGTATCGCAGCAGAACATGCGCATCAACGCCATCAAGTTCTATTACGAGCAGGTAAAGGGCGGACAGCGCCAATACTATGGCGGCATTACCCGCGCGAAGGAATACAAGTCACTGCCCGAAGTACTGAGCCGTAATGAGGTGGCCCGTATCCTCGCGTGCCTGTCGAACCGGAAGCACCGCTGCATGATTTCATTGATATACTCAGCCGGATTACGGCGGAGCGAGCTGCTGAACCTCACCCCGAAGGACATCATAAGCGAAAGGATGCTTGTGCGTATCATGGGCAAAGGACGGAAATGCCGGTATTCGCTGCTGTCGGAAAAGCTGCTGAAGGATCTGAGGGAATATTTCAAGGAGTACCGTCCGCAGAAATGGCTGTTCGAGGGAGAGACACCCGGAGAACAGTATTCCGCAAGTGCGCTGGTAAAGATACTGAAAGAAGCCGCCAGCCGTGCCGGAATCAAGCACCGGGTACATGTACACATGCTTCGCCATTCGTTTGCCACCCACCTGCTGGAGCAAGGAACAGACCTGAGAACCATACAGGAACTGCTGGGGCATAATGACATCAAGACCACCTCAATCTATCTTCATGTGACGAGCGCACACAAGTCAAGCATACCCAATCCGCTTGATTCACTGGATGATTCATAGGGTGCAGCTATTAGAGATCAGGAAACACACCTGCCGGGTGTCGGTTATCGAAATATCCTATACCTAAAGGTGCATTTATAAACAAATTATGAACAGTAGCAATATATGATACATAGAATATTAGGATATTTATGGTATAAGACGGAATACTTAACCCGACATGCAGATACAAGTATGTATTCTTGGCATGTCCCAAGTGTGTTAAGTACCGT
>ENA-OQET01000719-OQET01000719.1-human-gut-metagenome-genome-assembly--contig:-NODE-719-length-16388-cov-5.535391_pt1 | contig 16388 bp, 16 predicted proteins | sample MGYA00242800_ERZ504645 | MGnify/ENA primary metagenome ERZ504645 (study PRJEB26092, sample SAMD00036308) | human gut metagenome | host: Homo sapiens | study: EMG produced TPA metagenomics assembly of... | reverse complement strand
CAAAAAGATATTTTAACATTCGGTCCGATTAGTATTCATCCGGCTTATCAAAGGATGGGCTACGGAAAAATGCTTATAGAACATTCATTCCAGGCAGCCATACAGTTAGGCTATGATACGATTGTTATCTTTGGAAGTCCTGCCAACTATATCAGTCGTGGATTTAAAAGCTGTAAAAAATATAATGTTTGTATTGAAAACGGGAAATACCCTGCGGCAATGATGGTCAAAGAATTGATTCCTCATGTACTGGATGGTCATAAGTGGATTTATCAGGAGAGTCCTGTTATGGCGATCAGCGAAGAAGCAGCGGCACACTATGATAGCACATTAGAACCAATAGAAAAGAAGTATCTTTCAAGTCAAGAGGAATTTTATATTATGAGTCATTCTTTTGTGGAAGAATAGAAAATTGGATTTGAGATAGGAGGTATCAATCATGAGTCAACATATTACAGTTGTAGACTATAATCCTTTATGGCCAAAAAAATATGAAGAAGAAGCTTTACTAATTAAGGATATTCTCGCAGATAACTGCGTTGCCATTTATCATATCGGGAGTACGTCTGTCGAAGGTTTAGCCGCAAAACCTATTATAGATATTATGGCAGCAGTACAAAATCTTGAAAAGGTTGACGATGCTGCAGAAGCCTTTTCTAAAATAGGTTATGAATATCTCGGCGAATTTGGGATAGCAGGCAGACGGTATCTTCGTAAGGGTGGAGATGAGAGAACTCATCAAATTCATATCTTTCAAACAGAGGATTGGAATAATATTGGAAGACATCTTGCCTTTCGTGACTATATGCGTACTCATAAAAAAGAACGAGACGAATATGCAAAAATCAAAAAAGTTCTTGCACAGAAATTCCCTTATGATATTGATGGATATTGTGACGGAAAAGAAGAATTTGTGCGTAAAATTGAGAAACTCGCTCTCTCCCAATTTGATGGAACATGGGATAAAATGTACCTTGCGGCACGAAATGTACAGAAAAAAAGAGAGATTTCTCCGCTTGTAGAGGCTGGCGGCGTCTCCGCTGCAATTCTTACTGAAAAAGGGAATATCTATGTTGGTGTTTGTATCGATACTGCTTGCTCTTTGGGAATGTGTGCAGAAAGAAATGCGATTGCCAATATGATTACAAATGGCGAGAATGGCATTTGTCGATTGATAGCGGTTGATCGGAATGGAAAAGCAATCCCGCCTTGTGGTGCCTGCCGGGAATTTATGGTACAGTTAATGCCGGACCATTATCACTCTATTCAGATCATGATGGATTATGAAAATAAAAAAATGGTTACATTAGGAGATATCACTCCTAACTGGTGGATATAAGTATGGCGGAAATATCATTTTTGGTATTTCCGCCACTTCTTTTATATACTCTTCGCACTATTCATTCTGTCCACCCAGTTACATAAAATCACAATACTCTCTAAATTTACATTAATATATGTACGCCGCCTTTTCTACCGCCCAGAACAGTTTTTCCTTTGAGATCTGCCCACTGAAAATGCTCGTTGTCTTGCCGTGCAACGAGAAAGTTTCCGGCTCGCTGTGTGAGCTGTGCAAAATTAACGACATAGTCGGAAGCTCCTTCGCTGTACATATAAACGGAAGCTTCAGATCCCATAAATCCAATATCGGCTTCTCCGGAAATAACGGCAGTCATTGTTTTATCGGCTCCAAATCCGGTGACAAGTGTGAGGTCGATGTTTTCATCTTTGAAGTATCCTTTCTCAATCGCCACATATAGTGGAGCATAGAAAACAGAATGAGCCACTTCGTTTAGTGTGATTTTTACAGGGGAAGTTTTTTGAGACGATACTTCAAAGGAGTCGGAAGCTGTCGTTTTATCTCCGGTTTCGGCTTTAGAGCATCCCATACACAAAGAAAATACAAGAAGGAAGGCAAAAAGAGAGGTTAAAAGTTGTTTTTTTCATGAAATCTCCAGATGATTTGGTTTTATTGTAATATATGTAAAATATAACCGTACAGTGAAAAGGATATAAAAACAGAGCGATACGCAAGTCTCCCGGTTTTGGGGATTCCTGTAAGTAACGCTCTGCTTTTAAATTTCAGTTTTTCTAAAACAGTTATGGCTTTCTAATCGTCAAATTCTTCCTCGGCATAATCGTCTTCAAAGGCTTCATCATAATTTTCTTCACTATCATCATAATCAGATCCTCCGCGGGAAGTGATCGCAAGTATGAGTGAAATAATTGCCAATACTCCGCTTACAATAGCTGCGATGAGAAGCTGCAGATCATCTCCACGTTTCAAAAATGCAAATACGCCGCTTCCGAGATAAAAAAGCATCGGAAGAAGGAAAGCAAAAATCGTATTTGACTTTTGCATGATAAAATAGAGAAGTGAAGATACGAGCATACAAAGGGCAAGGATAATGTATAAAGTGCCGCTTGTGCCGCCGCCGTCTGTTGTGCCGTTAAGTCCGGTCATGAATCCTTTATAAGTAAAGAATCCGAATCCTGCGAGAGAGATGATCCCGAGAATGATGCGCACTGCGCGGAATCTCGGAACGCTTTCGTAATAATCATCTTCATAATCGTCGATTTCCGGTTCAGGCATTTTACGCGAAGCTTTTGTGTCATATTTGTCGTTTTTATTTTTGGATGATTTTGAGGAGGCTTTTTTTACTTTGTCAGTATCAAGAACTCCTGTTGCAAGCATATCATCATAGCCTTTTTTAACAGCTTTCTCCCGTTTTGTGCGGACTTGTTCCGGTGGGATGTTACTGTACCGTTTATCTTCGTTCGGAGCTGATTTTTCAGTAGTTTGTTTGGATGAAGGCTTTCTTTTCGGGACTTTCTTTTCGGGATTTTCCTGAATCCGAACTGTTTTCTCGTCAGTTGCTTTTTCATCAGGCCGCCGTTTTTGATTTTGCGCAGGTGACTTCACCCGGTCGGAAGCTTTTGGGGAAGCTTCTGCAGCAGCGCGTTTTTTGGGGCTGCCGGTATGAGCTGCTTCCGGCTCTTTGTGCGCCTTTTTGATTTTGTTTTCGTCCTTTTTTTTGAGCAACGTCGCTCTCGTTTTTTTGCGGCTGGTCTTATCTGCCGCTTCGGCTTTTTTGGCAGATGCCTTTGCCGCTGCTTTTTTTGCACGTTGCTTGTCTAAATTCCACTGTTTTTTTACAGTCACGGCAGACTGCATATTCATTAAAGACAGGATCTCCGATGTTGTCAGTGCCGATTTGTTTGTTTTTGATCTCAAGTTTGTTTCCGCATATCGGACATTTCATAAAAATCAATACTCCTCTCTCTTCGTTAAATCGAATTTATAATGGTTTTATTATAACATTTCAAATGAGTTAGAACAATGAAAAATGTAACAATAAATCGAAAAATATCAAATATGATCGAAAATATAGCGCGATATGTGATATGATATCAAAATTAAAAGATAAAAAACAGCGTCATAATTATACAGATATTGCAAAAAATGACAGCAGAATTTGTAACAAAGGCGAAAGGAGAAATTATGAGATTTGAAGCAGATACACATTCACACACGCTGGCAAGCGGACATGCATACAGCACGATAAAAGAAATGGCGGCGGCAGCAGAAGCAAAAGGCTTAAAAGCGCTTGCGCTTACGGAACATGCTCCGAAAATGCCGGGAACGTGCGGGTTGTTTTATTTTCAAAACCTGGATGTCGTTCCAAGAAAATGCGGAGGAATTCGCCTCTTAATGGGAGCGGAAGTAAATATAATGGATGAAACAGGCAGGATCGACCTTCCGGAAAGTACCTGCCGTGATCTGGATATAGTTATTGCGAGCATTCATCCGCCATGCTATGGGATGGGGCACACAGAAGAGGAAAATATGAGAGCATACGAGGCTGTGATGAAGAAACCGTATATTAACATTATCGGGCATCCTGATGACGGTCGTTTTCAGATTGATTACGAACGTCTTGTGAAGATGGCAAAAGAGACGGGAACGCTTTTGGAAGTAAATAATTCTTCCATGAGACCGTCAAGCAGCAGAAAGGGAACTCGTGAAAATATTCTTACAATGCTTGATCTTTGTAAACAGTATGATGTTCCGGTTACGACAGGCAGTGATGCACATGTAGATGTAGATGCAGGCAATTTTACTTATGTAAAAGAAGTGCTTAAATTTTGCGATTTTCCGGAGGAACTTGTTGTTACGACAAAATTTGATGTATTAAAACAATATTTGAATATGAACACTTTCGGTATGTAGGAGAGAGCGGACTTTTGTATGCAGATGAAAGGGATAAGGTACTTTTGTAAAACTTTATAAATTTAACTGATTAACGTATGGACTTCAAGAATTTAATGTGCTAAAATATAACAGTGCTTGAAATAATTGCTGTGGATGCAGAGGTTGCTCGGATATATGCCACGGTGTTGAAAAGGAGAAGTTTATATGAGTAAAAAAATCAGGACAGAGGCAGTTGACTATCTTTTTGAAGCGATTCTCAGTCTGAAAAATAAAGGAGAATGTTATACTTTTTTTGAGGATATTTGTACGATTAACGAGCTGCTGTCTCTGTCACAGAGATTTGAAGTGGCAAAAATGCTCAGAGAGCAGAAAACTTATCTTGAAATTGCGGAAAAGACAGGCGCTTCAACGGCAACGATCAGCCGGGTGAACCGTTCTCTTAATTAACGGCAATGATGGATATGACATGGTTTTTGAAAGAATTGATAAAAAATGAAAAAAATGCCGGAGCGTTCATGCGTGTCCGGCATTTTTAATACGTACTTTTGTACTCGTCAATCTTCTTTTGAGCAGAAAGTTCGTCTATGATTTTCTCTATCATAACTTTTTTCAAATAGACGTCAAAGCTTAAAGAGCAAATAAATGCAAAAAGACGAAGTTCTTTTTGATCGGCGTCATCTTCTATATTTGAAAAAGCAGAGAATGAACTTTCGTATGCTTCTTGAACGGATTCGGAAAGCGGCTTGATACGGGATTTTTCAAGCTTGCAAACTTCGGTATACAGTTCGGAGAGGCTAAGCGCCGCCTCGTCTGAAAAATATTTGTCCCGCAGAGGAGCAAGTACGGTTTCAATATCTTTGATAGAAAGAATGCTTTTAAAGTAGTAAATAAATATAAGAAGAAGTACATGTTCTTTAGAATATTTTTTCTTGACGGACGGAGGAAGAAGATTATTTTTTGAGTAGTTGTTTATCATTGTTTTTGTCAAAATCTTATCTTCGTCACGGCGTTTTGTTCCGGCAAGATGTTCGTCCATAAAAGTTGTTACCTGATCCATATATAAATCAATATTCGGTATTTCTTCCGGTTTGATGTAATCAATACGTTTTAAGTTTTCTGTTATGCTGTTTAACAGATCTGTCATGTCTATTTTCATAATATCACCTCGATATCCTTATTATATAGTAGTGAAAACTAGATGGCAAGCCTTTTCTAAACCTTTATTAACCGGGATTTCCCATCGTTGTTTTTGTATAAAAATGTAGTTATCAGCCGTTTTATCAGGAGTGCGCCTTGATAAATGATAACGATATGGAAGCGTTTGGCATGGGATAAATGAACGAAAAAAGAAGGTTGACTTTAACGAAAATATGTTCGATAATAAGAACAATACACACTCGTTATTTGAACTAAATATTTTACGGGTAATTGAGAAAAAGAAAGATAAGGAGCATATAAATGGCTGTATATGATACGTTGAATAAACCTCAAAAGGAGGCTGTATTTCATACGGAAGGTCCGCTTTTGATCCTGGCGGGAGCGGGTTCGGGAAAAACAAGAGTTTTGACTCACAGAATTGCATACCTGATTGAGGAAAAGGGAGTGAATCCATGGAATATTCTTGCCATTACGTTTACAAATAAAGCGGCGGAAGAGATGCGTCAGAGAGTAGACAGCCTTGTCGGGATCGGAGCAGAGAGTATTTGGGTCAGTACGTTTCATTCCATGTGTGTACGGATCTTAAGAAGATACATAGATCGTCTCGGATATGACAACAGATTTACGATTTATGATACGGATGATCAGAAGACGCTGATGAAAGAAGTATGTCGTAAGACAGATATTGATACAAAGCGGTTTAAAGAAAGGATGCTTTTATCGGTAATTTCTTCTGCTAAAAACGAGATGATCCTTCCGGAAGAGTTTGAATTGAATGCCGGAGGAGATTTTGTACAGCTTAAGATCGCAAAAGTCTATAAAGAATATGAGGCGCAGATGCGGGCGAATAATGCGTTGGATTTTGACGATTTGCTTGTAAAGACAGTTCAGCTTCTGGAAACGCAGCCTGATGTGAGGGAGAATTATCAGGAACGTTTCAGATATATCATGGTTGACGAATATCAGGACACGAATACCGTACAGTTTCGGCTTGTCAGCCTGCTTGCGGGAAAGTATAGGAATTTGTGTGTAGTCGGCGATGACGACCAGTCGATCTATAAGTTCCGCGGAGCTAATATACGAAATATTTTGGATTTTGAAAAAGAATTTTCAGATGCAAAAGTAATTAAACTGGAACAGAACTACCGCTCTGTCGGGAATGTATTGGAAGTTGCGAATAGTGTGATCCGCAACAATAAAGGCAGAAAAGAAAAGACTCTTTGGACTGATAATGAAAAAGGGGAGAAGATCCGTCTGCGGCAGTTTGATACGGCATATGACGAAGCGCAGTTTATTGCAGAGGATATTAAGGACGAAACGGCACAGGGAGCAAATTACAGTGATCATGCAGTTTTATACCGAACGAACGCGCAGTCGCGTCTTCTTGAGGAAAAGTTTGTCGCGATGAATATTCCGTATAAGATTGTCGGAGGCATCAATTTTTATTCCCGAAGAGAGATTAAGGATGTTTTGTCATACTTAAAAACGATTGATAACGGAAAAGACGATCTGGCTGTGAGAAGGATTATTAATGTTCCGAAACGGGGGATCGGTTTGACAACGATTAATCGGATTCAGGAGTCGGCTGCTGCGAGAGGAATAGGGTTTTATGACGCCCTTTCAGCTCCGGACCTTATTCCCGGGATCGGACGCAGCGCATCGAAACTTGATTCATTTGCAGCTTTGATCGAATATTTTAAAGGAAGATCGGAAGAGAGCGGGGTGACAGATCTTCTGACGGAAGTGATCGAGAAGACAGGGTATACGGAAAGTCTGGAAGCGGATGATCCTGAGGAACTGGAAGCAAGAGTGCAGAATATAGACGAACTTGTCAGTAAGGCGGCCGTATATGAGGAAAGCTGCAGTGACAGAGGAGAAAGACCGACGCTGAGCGGTTTCCTTGAAGAGGTGGCTCTTGTCGCTGATATCGACAGCGTAGCGGAAGATCGGGATTACGTGATCCTTATGACTCTTCACAGTGCGAAAGGTCTGGAATTTCCACATGTATATCTTGCGGGAATGGAAGACGGATTGTTCCCAAGTTATATGTCGATCAGCGGAGATGATCCGGAAGAGTTGGAGGAGGAACGAAGACTTTGTTATGTGGGCGTGACCCGCGCTGAAGAAAAATTGACTCTTACCTGCGCGCGTATGCGTTTGGTCAGAGGTGAGAGACAATATAACAGTATGTCCCGTTTCATTAAAGAGATGCCTTCTGCATTGATTGATACAGGAAAGCGAGAAGGCGGTTTTTCTCAAAATGTTTCTTTGGGAGAGAAGAGGACGTATTCGTCCGAGGTCAGTGGATACAAAAGATCTGCGTATGCTCAGAAACCGGCATTTGCCGCGATCCAAAAGGGGAGCGGACTGATGGCGAAAAAGTCGGAGGGACTCTCTTACGGAGTCGGAGATCGTGTACGGCATGTAAAGTTTGGAGACGGCACGGTGACGGAGATTAAAGAGGGTGGAAGAGATTATGAGGTGACGGTGCAGTTTGATACTGCAGGAGTCAGAAAATGTTTGCTTTGTTTGCAAAGCTTATAAAAATATAGATTGGAGGATAACATTGTGAAAATAGGTTCACATGTCGGAATGAGTGGTAAGGAGATGCTGCTTGGTTCTGCAAAAGAAGCAGTATCTTACGGGGCGGATACATTTATGTTTTATACGGGAGCGCCTCAAAATACGAGGCGGAAAGAAATCGAAGAATTAAATATCGATCCTGCATGGGAATATATGAAAGAGCACGGGATTCAAGAAATCATTGTTCATGCTCCGTATATTATTAATTTAGGCAATGCGGTAAAGCCGGAAACATTTTCTCTTGCGGTTGAGTTTCTCGCAAAGGAGATAGACCGTACGGTAAGCTGCAGAAGCCATACGTTGATTCTGCATCCGGGAGCCCATGTAGGAGAAGGAGTCAGCATAGGAACAGAGCAGATCATAAAAGGACTAAACGAAGTTCTTACGCAGGATATGGATTGTTGTGTGGCGTTAGAAACAATGGCGGGGAAAGGATCGGAGATCGGTCGTACGTTTGAAGAATTAGCCAGGATTTACGACGGGGTAAAATATAGCGATAAATTGAGAGTTTGTTTTGATACATGTCATACGAGCGACAGTGGGTATGATATTATTCATCATTTTGATGATGTGATAGAAGAGTTCGATCGTATTATAGGAAAAGATCAGATTGCCGTATTTCATATTAACGACAGTAAGAATGTTCCAGGCGCTGCAAAGGACAGGCATGAGAACATCGGATTCGGACATATCGGTTTTGAAGCGATCAATTATATCGTTCATCATGCGGACTTTAGGGATGTTCCGAAAATACTTGAGACGCCATATATACCATCTGTGGAAAATCCAAAGAAATCATATGCTCCTTATAAATATGAAATTGAGATGCTTCGGGCAGGGAAATTTGATCCTGATATGAAAGAACGGATTGTAAAAGAGCATGAAAAAAGCGTCTGAACGGAGTCGAACCGTCGCACATGCCTCCGGAGGGCATTGCTCTATCCACTGAGCTACAGACGCATCGTTGTGTTAAACAACTTTAATTATCCTAGCATAAAGTAAGCAAAATGTAAAGTGTTTTCAAGTTGTTTGTTGCCGTGAAAACTGATACATGTTAGAATAGCATTCATATGATAAAGAGTTTCTATATAAAGGAGTGTGGAAAAATTGAAAACAATGTTGGAATTGATCACAACGGAAATGGAAGCGGCTTTTGAAAAAGCCGGTTATGATAAAGAACTTGCAAAAGTAACTCTTTCAAATCGTCCCGATTTGTGCGAATATCAGTGCAACGGCGCGATGGCAGGAGCAAAGAAATATAAAAAAGCCCCGTTTATGATTGCGGAAGATGTGGCGGTATATTTAAAGGAAAGTTCTTATTTTGAGACGGTAGAAGTTGTAAAGCCGGGATTTATCAATCTGAAACTTGCTCCGCAAAGTGTTGCGGATTATTTAAATCAAATGTCAGAAACAGAAAAACTCGGAGTAGAAGAAGCGGAAGAACCAAAAACGATCATGATAGATTACGGCGGACCGAATGTTGCGAAACCGCTTCATGTAGGACATCTGCGTTCTGCAATTATCGGCGAAAGCGTAAAACGGATTACTCGTTTTAAAGGAAACAAAGTGATCGGTGATATTCATCTGGGAGACTGGGGATATCAGATGGGACTTATCATCACGGAATTAAAGAAACGCAAACCGGAGCTGCCGTATTTTGATGAAAATTTTACGGGAGAATATCCGGCGGAAGCTCCGTTTACGATCGGCGAACTGGAGGAGATATATCCGACAGCAAGTTCATATGCAAAAGAAGACGAAGAATACAGGAAAGAAGCGTTGCATGCGACATATTTGCTCCAGAACGGCCACAGAGGATACAGAGCGGTTTGGAATCACATCATGAATGTTTCGGTTACAGATCTTAAGAAAAATTATGAGAGACTGAATGTAGAATTTGATCTTTGGAAAGGCGAGGCGGACGCGCAGAAATATATACCTGATATGGTACAGATGTTAAAAGAAGAAGGCTATGCGCGTTACGACGAGGGCGCTCTTGTGGTCGATGTTCAGGAAGAGTCGGATAAAAAAGAAGTTCCTCCGTGTATGATCTTAAAGTCAGACGGAGCGGCGCTCTATGATACGACAGATCTTGCAACACTTGTACAAAGGGAAGAAGATTATCAGCCGGACGAAGTTATCTATGTAGTAGATAAACGTCAGGAACTTCACTTTACACAGGTGTTCCGCTGTGCAAAAAGACGGGGATCGTGAGCCCGAATACAAGATTGGAATTTCTCGGATTCGGTACGATGAACGGGAAAGACGGAAAACCGTTCAAGACCCGTGAGGGCGGCGTTATGCGTCTTGAAAATCTGATCCGCGAAATTAACGATGAAATGTATAAGAAAATTATGGATAATCGTACAGTGGAGGAAGAAGAAGCGAAAAAGACGGCCCGCATAGTCGGACTTGCGGCAATTAAATATGGAGATCTGTCGAATCAGGCAGGCAAAGATTATATATTCGACGTAGACAGATTTACTTCATTTGAGGGAAATACAGGTCCGTATATTCTTTATACAATCGTGCGTATTAAGTCCATTTTGGCAAAGTATAAGGAAAACGGAGGAAGCGCAGAGAAACTTTCGATCCGTCCGTCGGGAAATGTATATGAGAAGGCGCTTATGCTTCAAGTCTTGAAGTTCAACGATGTGTTTGAGGCAGTATGCGAAGAGACTGCTCCGCATAAATTGTGCGCTTACATTTATGAGATCGCGAATGAATTTAATAAGTTTTATCATGAGACGAAGATCCTCTCCGAGGAAGACGAAGAGAAACGTTCCGGTTATATTGCGCTCCTCGGACTGACAAAGCGCGTGTTGGAGACGTGCATTGACCTGCTTGGATTTGAAGCGCCGGAAAGGATGTAATGGAAAAATGACGGAAAAACTGTTTTATAAAGACAGTCATCTTTCAAAGTTCGATGCAGAAGTTCTTTCGTGTGTCAGAGCAAAAAGGCAGCAGGTGAAGGATTCGTTTGGCAGGCTGGACGGAAAAGCAGGCGAATATTATGAAATAGAACTTGACAGGACAGCCTTTTTTCCGGAAGGCGGAGGTCAGTATGCCGATACGGGAGTGCTATATATGGCAGACGATGATACGTGCGGCTTGGATGAAACGGCTCGAAAGAAAGTTCAAGTGCTCGATGTCCGTGAAAGGAACGGGCGTATCTTTCATATAACGGACGGTTTCATTGAAGCCAAAACTGCGGTGAAAGGAAGTATCGACTGGGAAGAACGCTTTATGAAGATGCAGCAGCATACGGGAGAGCATATCGTTTCAGGGCTGATCCACGCCGCATACGGGTATAATAATGTCGGCTTCCATCTTGGCAGTGAGGACTGTACGATGGACTTTGACGGTGAGATCACAGAAGAGGAACTTCGCCGGATCGAGGCGGAGGCAAATAAAGCTGTGTGGAAAAACCTGAAAGTATTTACGCATTATCCGAAGAAGGAGGAACTGTCTCAGATAGAATATCGGAGTAAGATCGAGATCGAGGGTCAGGTACGTATTATAGAAATTCCGGGGTATGACTGCTGTGCCTGCTGTGCTCCTCATGTGACGTATACAGGAGAGATCGGACTGATCAAGCTGGTTCAAGCGCAGCGTTATAAGGGCGGAGTGCGGATCACTATGCTGTGCGGAGTCCGCGCGTTTTCGGATTATGTGAGAAAGGAAGCGCAGGCAAAAGAAATTTCCAGGCTTCTTTGTGCGAAAGAAAATGAGATTGCAGATGCGGTTGCGCATTTGGCAGAAGAGACGAATCAGCTGAAATATGAACTTGCAGAAAAAGAGCGGCGCCTAGTGAAAGCGTATGCGGACATGATTTCGGAAAGTAAAGATGCAGTTTGCATTTTTACGGAAGAATTCGGCGGTGATTCCATGCGTATGTTGATGAATTATGTTTTAGACGCAGGGCATTGTATTTGCGCAGTGTTCTTTGGAAATGAAAAAGACGGGTATCGATATGTGTTGGGAAGCCGTCAACAAGATGTACGTGAAATGGCGAAAGAGTTTAATAAAAGATTCGACGGACGCGGCGGCGGAAAACCCGAGATGGTTCAGGGAACAGTCCGAGGCGAGAAAGAAGCGATCGAGCGATGGCTGATGAAATATGAGTTTGTTTGTATATAGGAAACAGTGAATGGTAATAAATAAAGAAAAATGATACAAAACATTTGAAATGTTACAAAAATATTAAAAAGTGTTGAAAAAATGCGGGTGATTTGTTATTATTTATTCGATAGTGAATCGTAAAATAAGAAGAAAAACCTGCATTTTTTTGATTGGCATCTATTACAGTACAAGTTTCCGACAGATGTTTTTCATTTTTTTAATTAAGTTTGTTGAAAAGCGGACGGTTGTGTTGTATGATGCTGTTATGTGGGGAAATAGATAATAAAATGAGGAAAGGTGGCAGTATGAGATTAAAAAAGGTACATAGCACATTTCTGACGGCGGCTTTGGCTTGCTCATTAGCAGTGACGCCGGTGTTTGCAAATCCGGCAGAAGATGCGGAGAATTTGAAAAATCAGAAAACAGAAGCGGAAAGCGAGCTTTCTAATCTTCAGACGCAGTTTGATACATTGATCCAAAAGGCGAATGAACTGGAACTTAAGCTGATTAAGACAGGTGAGGCGATTATTCAGGCGCAGGCAGATCTGGAAGCTGCGGAAGAAAAAAAAGAAGAACAGTATGAGGCGATGAAAAAGCGGATTAAGTTTATGTACGAATCCGGAACAGGCAGCGCTACAGTCGAGAAAGTTATGACATCCGGCGATATGTCGAGCATGCTCAGTCAGGCAGAGTATTCGCAGAAGATGCATGAATATGATCGTGAACAACTGAAAGAATATACAAATACAGTAACAGAGATTGAAAATTTGCAGAAGACACTTGAAGAAGAGCAAAAGAATCTGGAAGCAACGGAAAAAGAGTACGAGGCTGAGCAGGCGACTCTGACCGAGACGATCAATTCTAAAAAAGATGAGATCACCAATTTGGACGGCATGATCCAGGAAGCTGCAAGAAAAGCCGAAGAGGAACGAAAAGCAGAGGAAGAACGCCGCAGACGGGAAGAGGAAGCAAAGAACAATGTGACTCCGGAACAGCCGGTGACACCTTCCAATCCGAATAACGGAAGTTCAGGCGGTTCAGGAGCGGCGCCGTACGATCCGGTAACGGGAAATGTTATTGTAGACCGTGCATATGGATGTATCGGACTCCCTTATGTGTGGGGAGCGACAGGACCGAACTCTTTTGACTGCTCGGGACTTGTAGGATATTGTCTGACAGGCGGTTATGGACGTGTAGGAACAACGTATACATTTATGGGATGGCCTCGCGTCAGTGATCCTCAGCCGGGCGATGTATGTACGAACTGGGATCATTGCGGTATTTACATTGGAAACGGTATGATGATCCATGCGCCTCAGCCGGGAGAGAATGTTAAGATAGGACCGGTACAGGCAGGAATGGTTTATGTTCGTCGCTAGGCGTACAAAGTCAGTCGGTAAGTTATGATAAGATGTATAAAATCAAGTGAATAATACATAGGTCGATCGCAGGAGTTGTGAATTTTACAGCTCCTGCTTTTTTTAATAGATTTCATTTTTAAGGATTGACAGAGAAAAAAGATAGGTGTATAGTAAAAGCATAACAATTAAATAAATGCTTAATTGTTGAAATAAAAAGATTTTAAAAGAAAAGAGGTATTTAATATGAAAAAGACTTATAAAATTGAAGTAGATTGTGCAAACTGTGCGAATCTGATGGAAGATGCGGCGAAAAAGACCGGCGGAGTAGAAGATGCGGTGGTGAATTTCATGACACAGAAAATGACTGTACAGTTCGAGGATGGGCGAGAGCCGAAGTCGGTTATGAAAGATGTGCTGAAAGCCTGCAAAAAAATAGAGCCGGATTGTGAAATTGAATTTTAAGAAACTTCTCAAAGATTGAATGAAAGTGGCTAAAAAGAAAAAGGAGCGCCCGATATGCTGATGGCAAAGGGCGCAGATTTATATACAACATATGAACGAATGAACATATGTGTATATTAAATAGCGAGGAGGATGCAAGGTGTAATGAGTAAAAAACAGAAAAAAATGTTGACGAGGATCATGGCAGCGGCATTTGGTGTTATTCTATTGAATTTTGTACCTGTAACGGGAATTTTGCGGTTCACACTTTATTTAGCAGTATATTTAGTCATAGGATACGATATTTTGAAAAAGGCAGGCAGAGGTATTTTGAACCGGCGCATGTTTGACGAGAATTTTCTGATGGCAGTCGCAACAATCGGAGCTTTTGCTCTTGCCGTCTATTCAAAAAGCGGCGATTATAACGAGGCAATCGCGGTAATGTTGTTTTATCAGATCGGAGAGTTGTTCCAAAGTTATGCAGTCGGGAAAAGCCGCAGAAATATCAGTGCATTAATGGATATCCGACCGGATTATGCAAATGTAGAATGTGACGGGAAACTGGAAAAAAGAGATCCTGATGAAGTCGGAATAGGAAGTATCATCGTAGTACAGCCGGGTGAAAAAGTTCCGCTTGATGGGATTGTCGTCGAAGGAAGCTCCAGTTTAAATACAAGCGCTTTGACAGGAGAAAGCCTTCCGCGTGATGTGCGTCAGGGAGAAGAGGTGATCAGCGGCTGTATTAATATGACGGGAGTACTGAAAGTTCGGACTACGAAACAGTTTGAAGAATCAACGGTGTCTAAGATTTTGGAACTTGTGGAAAATTCCGGTTCCAGGAAATCAAAATCCGAACATTTTATCTCCAAATTCGCCAAAGTGTATACTCCGGCAGTTTGCTACGGGGCATTGGCGCTGGCACTCTTGCCTCCGGTAATAGAGATGGTCTTTCTCGGACAGGCGGCTCAGTGGGGCGTGTGGATTTACAGAGCTCTTACATTCCTTGTGATTAGTTGTCCCTGTGCACTTGTGATCAGTATTCCTCTTAGCTTTTTTGCGGGAATCGGCGGGGCAAGCAAAGCAGGAGTGTTGATCAAAGGCTCTAATTATATGGAAACATTGTCTCAGACAAAATATGTTATGTTTGACAAAACAGGAACTTTAACAAAAGGCGCTTTTGAAGTAAGCGCGGTTCATCACAATGAACTGGAAGAAGAAAAATTATTAGAATATGCGGCGCTTGCAGAATGTGCGTCATCACATCCGATCAGCAAAAGTCTGCAAAAAGCATACGGAAAGGAAATTGACAGAAACAGGGTTTCGGATATCCGGGAAATCAGCGGTCATGGGATTACAGCCGTCGTGGACGGTCATGAAGTTGCGGCAGGTAACGACAAGCTGATGAAAAAACTCGGTTTGAAGTATCATGAATGCCATACGGCAGGTACGATCATCCATATGGCGATTGATAAAAAGTATGCAGGGCATATCGTGATTTCCGATGTTGTGAAAGAACATTCCAAAGAAGCGGTTGCGGAATTGAAAAAAAGCAGGGATCAAAAAAAACAGTCATGCTTACCGGGGATTCGCGGAAAGCTGCCGAGCAGACGGCAAAAACTTTGGGAATCGATCAAGTGTACAGTGAACTGCTCCCCGGAGATAAAGTACAAAAAGTAGAAGAACTGCTCTTGGAAAAAGAAGGAAAAGAAAAGCTTGTATTCGTAGGTGACGGCATTAATGACGCACCGGTACTGACTCGGGCGGATATCGGAATTGCAATGGGGGCAATGGGATCGGACGCGGCAATCGAAGCGGCAGATGTAGTGTTGATGGACGATGATCCGTTAAAGATTTCCAAAGCGATTAAAATCTCTCAAAAATGTCTGAGAATCGTATATCAAAACATTATATTTGCTTTGGCAATTAAATTTGCCTGTCTTGGACTTGGCGCTCTTGGAATTGCAAATATGTGGTTTGCGATCTTTGCCGACGTAGGGGTTATGATCATTGCGGTCTTAAATGCAGTCAGGGCGCTTAGAGTTCAAAATCTATAGATCTGAGTTAAATTTTGATTTATACGTCTTTGTTTATGCAGGAAATATCCATGATCTTTTCGATCATATGATGAAGCGTTTGTGTTTTTTTCGAGTCGACGGCACGGTAATATGTTTCTTTTCCGTCCCTGCGGGATTCGATCAGACCGCTTGAACGAAGCAGACGTAAATGATGCGCGACGGCAGGACTGCTCATTTCCATCATAGAAGCGATGTTGATAACACATTCTTCGCAGTGGCACAAGATCCAGAAGATGCGGATGCGGGTAGGATCGCTTAGTTGTTTAAATATATCTGCGGTCGTCTGAAACTCTTCAATATTCGGTAAATGACTCATTAACTGAGACATTGACTGATTGTGCCGATGGGGCAATGTATAATGTTCCATAAGAAAACTCCTTTCGGTACATAGTTTGTATAATATATTTTTTCGGAAATTCGGAAAACCCGGACGTC
>ENA-OQET01000717-OQET01000717.1-human-gut-metagenome-genome-assembly--contig:-NODE-717-length-16408-cov-2.655857_pt1 | contig 16408 bp, 21 predicted proteins | sample MGYA00242800_ERZ504645 | MGnify/ENA primary metagenome ERZ504645 (study PRJEB26092, sample SAMD00036308) | human gut metagenome | host: Homo sapiens | study: EMG produced TPA metagenomics assembly of... | reverse complement strand
GCATCGTTTTTCACGATAGGACTTTGACAGAAAATTCTATGCGAGGAGGTCAGGCTATGAAGGGCGAGCCCTGAGGAGCGCGCTGCTGCGGTGGGGCGGTATATTGTGCAGAGCGGTGCGACCGTGCGGGCGGCGGCAGCCGTGTTCGGCGTAAGCAAATCCACGATCTGGAAGGACCAGCACCGCCTGCGCCGCCAGAATCCCGGCCTTTGGGCTGAGGTACAGGCTGTTGTGCAGAAAATAAGGCCGAGCGGCATCTGCGCGGCGGCGAGGCCACCCGCCGCAAATATTTGCGGCAATCATCTTGCGCAGGCCCGCACGGCACAGTATAATAAAGAAAAGAATAATCAAAAGGACGGTGTATCTATGAAGCGGCAGGACTACATTAGCTGGGACGAGTATTTTATGGGCATTGCCCTGCTTTCCGCCATGCGGTCAAAGGACAACAACAGTCAGGTCGGGGCCTGCATCGTCAGCCCGGAGAACAAGATCCTGTCGCTGGGCTACAACGGCATGCCCATCGGCTGCAATGACGATGATATGCCCTGGGAGCGCGAGGGCGATGACCTTGAGACAAAATACATGTATGTCTGCCACTCGGAGCTGAACGCCATTCTGAACAGCCCCAACCACGACCTGCGCGGTTCGCGGATGTATGTGACACTCTTTCCCTGCAATGAGTGCGCCAAGGCGATCATCCAGAGCGGCATCAAGGAGCTGATCTACCTTTCGGACAAATATCACGACACCCACGCGTGTGTGGCCAGCCGCCGCATGTTCAAGATGACCGGCGTTGCGTGCCGGGCCTACCAGCCCACCGGGCGCGAGATCAAACTGGATGTATAAGGAGCAGCAGCTTATGAATACCATCATCATCGGCATTGCCGGCGGCACCGGCAGCGGCAAGACCACCTTGACCGAAAAGCTGCGGGAGCATTTCGGCAGCAATGAGGTCAGCGTCATCAACCATGACAGCTACTATAAGCGCCATGACGAGCTTCCCTATGAGGAGCGCTGCAAGCTGAACTATGACCATCCCGACAGCTTTGACACGGCGCTGATGATCGCCCATCTGCGGGAGCTGCGCGCCGGGCATCCGGTGCAGGTGCCGGTGTATGATTACACCATCCACAACCGCAGCAACCAGACCGTGCTGGTGTAGCCCGCACCGGTCATCATCGTTGAGGGCATTTTGATCTTCGACTCCCCCGAGCTGTGCGAGCTGATGGACATGAAGGTCTTTGTGGACACCGATGCCGATGTGCGCATCCTGCGCCGCATCGTCCGCGGCCCTGCCGATGACAGCTATGGCATCGAGGTGGCAAAGCTGGCCGGTCTACCCGGCACCGTGACCCGCCGCGCCCACGAGGTGCTGCGCGCACTGGAAGCCACTGCCCCCCAAGAACAGGGTGGAGCAGATGGATTTTGATGCGCTGCAGGAGTATAATTCTCCCGCAGTGCCCAGCGAGGTGCTGGAAAAACTGGATGCGCTGGATGTGGAAACGCTGACCCCCATTGAAGCGCTGAATTTCCTGTACGAGCTGAAAGAACCTTGAAGGGCAGCCTGAACGGCTGATTTCCTGAAAAATCCTAAAAAACAGGGGAGGGAATGAATATGGCAGTCATCCATGTTCTGGACAAGCATACGGCGGAGCTTATTGCAGCCGGTGAGGTGGTGGAGCGGCCTGCTTCCGTGGTGAAGGAGCTGCTGGAAAACGCCATTGATGCCGGAGCAAACCAGATCACCGTGACCATCGAATCGGGCGGTGTGAAGCTGATCGAGATCAGCGACAACGGCTCAGGCATTGAAGCAGAGTATATCCCCACGGCATTCATCCGCCACGCCACCAGTAAGATCCGGACGGAGGATGATCTGAACCATATCCACACCCTGGGCTTCCGTGGGGAAGCGCTGGCTTCCATTGCCAGCGTGGCGCGGGTAGAAGTGCTGACCCGTACTGAGAACGACGAGTGCGCCTCCGTCTACCGCATCGAGGGCGGCGAGGATTATCCGCTGGAGCCCGGAGCACGCGGCGTGGGCACTACCATCCGGGTGCAGGATCTGTTCTACAACACCCCGGCCCGGATGAAGTTCCTCAAAAAGGATTCCAGCGAGGGTACCTTTGTGGCGGATATCGTGGCCCATGTGGCCCTGAGCCACCCTGAGGTCAGCTTCAAGTTTGTCCGGGAGGGCAAGCTGCAGTATGTCACCCCCGGTGACGGCAAGCTGCGCAGTGCCGCCTACGCGGTGCTGGGCCGGGAATTCAGCCGTGACCTCATGGAGCTGGACAATCAGGAAGGGGTGTACCGGGTGTGGGGCCTCATCACCCAGCCCAGGAGCTGCCGTGCCAGCCGCAGTATGCAGTATTTCTACATCAATGGGCGCTATGTCCGCAACCGCACCATGATGGCGGCTATGGAAACAGCGTTCAAGGGCACCACGATGCAGGGCAAGTTCCCTGGAGGAATCTTGCTTCTGGAAATGCCCGCTGACCTTGTGGATGTCAATGTCCACCCGGCCAAGACTGAGGTGCGCTTTGCCCGGGAAAACGATATCTTTGACCTCGTTTATCACGCTGTCAAGCTGGCACTGGCCCAACCGGGCACCGGAGAGCGGCGTTTTGCCTTTGAAGAGGATAAAAAAGATGAAGAATCCAACAAATCTGAAATAAGTGATAACGCGACAGAAAAAGATGTAAAGAAGAATAACTTTACAGGGCTTTCTGCCATCATTCCGGGCCAGGCTGAGCCGGGAACGCTCCATGAGCATACCCCTCAGCCCCAGCGGAGCTTCCGGAGCTTCACTCCGGCACCGGCAGCAGCACCGCCGTCCCGTCCGGCACCTGCAAGCCACCCGGATATCCTGCCTTTGCCGGGCACTGCCGAGGAAAAGCCGACAGAGCACAGCTGGACAACGGTTGCATCGGGCCTGCCCATCCGGCAGGATGCCACCCTGCACAGCCCGGCATCAGCTCCCACGGAGAGTGGGCCAAAAGACCCGCCTTTGCCGCAGCGCTGGGAGAAGGTGCATTGGACATGAACCGGACAGTGCAGATCTGCCCGAACATCAGGACCACATGGCGGCATGGGACCCTGCCCCCAAGGAGGAAATGCCTGCCGCCCCAGCTCCGCAGCAGACCTCTGCTGCCGAGGCATACGCCGGAACAGCTGGGCTTTGACGTGCAGGAAGGCCCTGCCCCTCTGCGCTATGTGGGTGAGATCTTCAAGACCTATATCCTCGCTGAGCGCGGGGAAGAGATCTGCATCATTGATAAGCACGCCGCCCACGAGCGCCAGCTTTTCGAGAAGCTGGCGGCAAACTATGGAGATGTTCCGGCCCAGCTGCTGCTGGAGCCGCTGGTCGTGGAGCTGTCGGCGGAGGAAAAGACTGCCCTCCTCTCCAACCTTGAGCTGCTGGAAAGCGCCGGACTGGAGATCGATGACTTTGGCGGCAACAGCGTGTTTCTGCGCTCTGTGCCCGCGGATGTGGAACAGGGCAGTGCCGAGGATCTGCTGGTGGAGCTGGCGGATAAGCTCTCCAAGGGCAGCCGCGATGCCCTGAGCGAAAAGACCGAGTGGGTGCTCCATTCCATCTCCTGCCGCGCGGCCATTAAAGCGGGGGATAAGGCCTCTCCTCAGGAGCTGATGGCACTGGCAGAAAAGATCCTCTCGGGCGAGGTACCGCCCTTCTGCCCCCATGGTCGGCCTTGTGTCCTTAAATTGACCCGGAAGGAGCTGGAAAAAGCAGTTTGGACGGATCGTGTAACAAAAAGCACCCGGTGCTGGTGGTGGTCGGCCCCACGGCTTCCGGCAAGACCGCGCTGGGTGTTGCACTGGCCGAGCAGTTCGGCGGTGAGATCATCAGCGCCGATTCGATGCAGATTTATAAAGGGCTTGATGTGGGCACCGCCAAGGTGACCCCCGAGGAGACTCGCGGCATTCCGCACCATGGGGTAGATATCCTGCAACCTGATGAACTGTTCAGCGTGGCTGATTTCACCGCGCTGGCCGGAGCGCTGGAGCATGAGATCTCCGGCAGAGGACATCTGCCCATCCTCGTGGGCGGCACCGGGCTCTATGTCCAGAGCTTTTTTGTATGGTATCCGCTTTGCCGCTGAGAAAACGCCGGACGGTTTGCGGGAACAGCTGGCCGCGGAACTGAATGAAAAGGGGTCCGGAAGCCAATGCTATGCGGAGCTGCAGGCGGTGGACCCCGAAGCAGCGGCGGCCATCCATCCGAACAACCATATCCGGGTGCTGCGGGCGCTGGAACATTACCGCGCCACCGGCAAAAAGCTCAGTGAGCAGAAAGCAGACTCGCTTCCGCCCGAAAAGCCCTACCGTTCTCTGATCCTTGGGCTGGATTTCCCGGAGCGCGCCCAGCTCTACCGCCGCATCGACCTGCGGGTGGATCTGATGATGGAGCAGGATCTGCTGAACGAGGCAAAAACGTGTGTGGGAACACCGGGATACCTATAAGACGGCGGCCCAGGCCATCGGATACAAAGAATTCTTCCCCTACTTTGCGGGGGAGAGCGCGCTTGCCCCCCTGTGTGGAGAAGCTGAAACAGGCTTCCCGCAACTATGCCAAGCGCCAGCTGACCTGGTTCCGCCACATGGAGGGCATCTGCTGGCTGGATGCCTCGGCCCCGGATGTCCGGGAACAGGCTGCACATCTCACAAATGAATTTTTAGCGAAAGGATGAGCGATATGCAGGAAGAAAACCGCGAGGGCATCTCCGGCGCACTGAAAACGCTGGCCGCTGTCGTCATCGTGTTTTTGCTGCTGGCGGCATTGTATGTGGGCTATCAGGCAATGCAGGTGCTGTTTCCGCCCAATACCTACGAGACCGCCCTGCTGGCTACGGTGGAGGACACCGTGGATGCCGAAGGCGTGCTCCTGTTTGAGGAAAGCTACGTTGCGGGCGGCGGCACGCTGGGGTATCTGGTGGCAGACGGTGAGCGTGTTTCGGCAGGCACAGCGGTGGCTGAGATCTACAGTGATGCAGCGCAGGCCACCCTGCGCCAGCAGCTGACCCAGATCAATGATCAGATCGACCTGCTGCAGCGCTCCCAGAACACCACTTCGGTGCAGCTGGAATCCCTGCGCAAGAACCGTTCCGCCGCTCTGTACGACCTGATGGATTCGCTGGATGCAGGGGACTACGAGGATACCGATACGGAGAAGGAAAACTACATTCTGGCCCAGAACAAGCTCTGGGTCATCACCGGCGAGGTGGCCAGCTTCTCCGACCAGATCACCGCACTGACCCAGCAGGCCGCCACGGTGCAGTCCCAGCTGGGCAATCCGTCCCAGATCACGGCCCCGCAGACGGGCTATTTCATCCGCAGCTCCAGCTCCGGGCGGCTGAACGCAGGTTCTGCCGATATCCTTGCCCTGGATGCGACCAATCTGAAAGCTTACATCGAATCCTCCCCGGAGATCGCGCTGGACGGCTGCGCAGGCAAGATCGTTTCAGGCTTTACCTGGTACTATGCCGGGGTGTGCTCGGCCAAACAGGCGGAAAAGCTGCTGGGCAGGGACGGCAAGCCCTTGACCAAGAGCGTTGAGATCCGCTTTCCCGGTCAGGTGGAAACGCCCTCAGGCAAGGTCAGCGAGGTGACATCGATGCGGAAAACGACATTGCCCGTTTCGTCCTCTCCTGCGAGATCATCAACGGCGACGTGCTCCGGCTGAACTGTGCCGATGCCCAGATCATTGTGGGGCGCAACACCGGCCTGCGGGTGCCTGCTGCTGCGGTGCACTACCTCAAGGAGGATGGCTCCGAGGCAGAAAGCCAGGGTGAGAACTACATCCCCGGTGTGTACGTGAAGTACGGCAACCTGGCCCGCTTCTGCCGCATCGACCCTGTGGACGATGCCCATCCGCAGATCACAGACGGTGATGACCTCATCGTTTTGCCCAGCGGAACGGCTGGTTCTGTCAGTCAGGTTCGGCTTTATGACGAGATTATTGTCTCCGGACAAAATTTGTATGATGGAAAACTTTTGTAGTTATTGACATCTGCGGCAAAAAATCCGATAATAGTAAAAGCTATTTGCATCTCTTTTGCAAAAGGCGTCAGGCAGCTGCGGCTGCCCGAATGAAAGGAGCAAGTTTCTATGTCTTTTGTGGACAGCCTGAAAAAAGGACTTTTCGGCAGTGAGGACGATTACGACGATCAGTACATCGACGACGGCCCCCAGATGGTGAACAACAACAGCGGTCTCGGCGTTGGCATGGACGATGCAGGAAGAAGCCCGGTGGAGGGTGGCCCCAGAAGAAGAACAAGGTGGTCAACATCCTCGCCACCACCCAGCTCAAGGTCGTTCTGGTAAAGCCCGAGCGCTTTGAGGATGCCAGCACCATTGCAGACCACCTGAACAACAAGCGCACGGTCGTGCTGAATCTGGAGTCTACCAACAAGGAAGTTTCCCGCCGTCTGGTGGATTTCCTGTCCGGCGTGGCTTATGCCAACAACGGCCAGATCAAGCGCGTTGCCAACAGCACCTTCATCATTACCCCGTACAACGTGGACATTATGGGCGATCTGCTGGACGAGCTGGAGAACAATGGCGCGTTCTATTGATCCTGCTCCCAGGGCAGTGCGGGGCTTTGTGCCCGCCCGCACCGATGAAGAGCGCTTTCTGATGCGGCATGTAGAAGATCTGGCCCGCGCGGCCGAGGGACGCGGCATTGCCCGCTACTCCGGCTTTTTAAGCGACAGGGAACAGGATCTGGCCCGCGCGGCGCTGAACCGTGCCGATGTGCCGGAGAGCGACCATCACTTTGAGGGCGGCTGGCCCGGAGCAGAGCGGAAGCTGCTCTGCCTGGAGCCGGAGGGCTGCTACCCTGCAAGTCCGTTGTGCTGCGTGAAGCTGACCTGCCGCACCCTTTCCGGGGCGGTACTGCCGAGTCACAAGGATTATCTGGGCAGCCTGATGGGGCTGGAGCTGCGGCGTGAAGCTCTGGGAGATATCGTGCTCCCGGCCGATACGCCGGGCACCGCCTATGTCTTTGCGCTGGAAACGGCGGGGGAGCTCATCTGCCGGGAACTGCTGCAGGTGGGCCGGACAGAGGTCACCACCACGCTGCTTTCGCTGGATGAGGTACCCGAATTCCCACAGGCAGAGCGCAAAACGCAGACAGCCACCGTGTCATCTTTGCGGCTGGACGCTGTGCTTGCGGCCATGCTCCATTGCAGCCGTGGGCAGGCGTGTGAGTGGATCGCGGCGGGCCGGGTGGAGATCAACCATCTGCCTGCCGAAAGTGCCCACGCCCCGGTGTATGAGGGTGATGTATTCACGGTGCGCGGCAAGGGGCGCTTTGGCCTGACGGCCCTGCCCGGAAAAAGCAAAAAAGACCGATCGATCATCGAGTTTTTTCAATATTGAATGAAAAGGGAGGAAACCACTATGCTGACCCCGCAGGATGTGCGTGCTGCACAGTTTGAAAAGAACATCCGCGGCTACCGGACCGAAGAGGTGGACCGTTTCCTGGATAAAGTAGAGGAGCAGCTGAAGCAGGATGAAGATCAGGCTGAGGAGCTGCGCCGCCAGATCGCTGAGCTGACCGCCGAGAATCAGCGTCTGCACAAGGAAATGGAGAGCTACGAGGCTGACGGCGATATGCTCAAGAGCGCGCTGATCAATGCCCAGCGGATGGGTGAGAATGTCATCCGGGAAGCAAACCAGAAGTCGGAAGAGATCCTGCATCGCGCAAATCTGCGCGGTGATGATATTATCCGTGATGCCAACGAGCTGCTGCAAAAGGCAAGTGACCGCGCGGATGAGATCATCAACGAGGCAAACGAGAAAAAGCTTGCCCAGGAGCGCGAGTATGACCGCGTCCGGCTGGAAGTGACCCGCTTCAAGTCCGATGTGCTGAACCTGTACCGCAGCCATGTTGAGTCTCTGAGCCGCCTGCCTGAGTTCCAGAAGGAGGAGCCCGCTGAGGATGCTCCTGCCGAGGATGAGGCTGCAGCCGCCGAGACCACTGCCGCCGCTGTGACCGAGGAGATCGCAGAGGCACAGCCCGCTGCAGCGGATGTGGATGCTGAGGACGAGACCCCTGCGGATGAAAAGACCAGCGAGGAGTTCTGGGCACAGGACGAGAGCCAGCTCAAGCTCGACCCGCCCCCGGCCCCTGCCGCCGAGGATGAGGCTGCAGCGCCGGACTACGCCGCTTTTAAGGGCGTGAAGTTCAGCGAGTGATCCCAAAGCGTTTTAGTAAATTAGAGGAGTGTGTAACCATTGGCTAAGAATAAGTCTCAGTACGATAGTACCCTGAATCTGCCCAAGACTCTGTTTGAGATGCGTGCCGGTCTGCCCAAGAAGGAGCCCGCCATGCTGGAGGATTGGGAGAAGAACGACCTGTACAACAACCTGATCAAGCATAACGACGGCAAGCCCAAGTTTGTCCTGCACGACGGCCCTCCGTATGCAAACGGCAACATCCACATGGGCACCGCCCTGAACAAGATCATCAAGGATATCATCATCCGCGACAAGAACATGGAGGGCTTCCAGGCTCCCTATGTGCCCGGCTTTGATACCCACGGCCTGCCCATTGAGCTGAAGGCGCTGTCCTCTCTGGGCGAGAAAAAGAAGGACATCTCCAAGCTGGAGCTGCGCCAGATCTGCGAAAAGTTTGCCACCGAGCATATCGACATTATGAGCGACCAGTTCAAGCGTCTGGGCGTTATCGGTGACTTTGAGCACCCCTACCTGACCCTGAAGCCTGAGTTCGAGGCCCGCCAGATCGAGATCTTTGGCGAGATGGCCAAGAAGGGCTACATCTACAAGGGCCTGAAGCCCGTGTACTGGTGCCCCGACTGCCGCACCGCTCTGGCTGAGGCAGAGATCGAGTACGGCGAGGACGACTGCGATTCCATCTTCGTCCGCTTCCACGTTTCTCAGGACCCCAACGGGGTGCTGGCAAAGCACGGCATCCCGATGGATAAGACCTACTTCGTGATCTGGACCACCACCACCTGGACCCTGCCCGCCAACGAGGCCATCTGCCTGAACGGTGCCTTTGAGTATTCCTTTGTCAAGATCGGCGAGGAGTACCATATCATGGCCACCGAGCTGGTCAAGAGCGTGATGGATGCCTGCCATATTGAGAACTACGAGATCGTGGGCGAGCCTGTTTCCGGCGCTGAGTTCGAGCTGATGCGCTATCATCACGTCTACCTGCCCAAGGAGGGCATCGTCATCCTGGGTGACCATGTCACGCTGGAAAGCGGTTCCGGCTGCGTCCATACCGCAGGCGGCCACGGCGTGGATGACTTCAATGTTTCTCAGAAGTACAACGTGCCCATCACTGTTCCTGTGGACGACGGCGGCTGCCTGACGGAGCTGGCCGGTAAGTACGCAGGCCAGCGTGTCTGGGCTGCCAACAAGACCATTCTGGCCGACCTGACCGAAGCCGGTGCCATCATGGGCCAGGTGCACATCAAGCATCAGTACCCCCACTGCTGGCGCTGCCACAACCCCATCATCTTCCGTGCCACCGAGCAGTGGTTCTGCTCTGTTGCCAAGTTCCGTGACGATGTCTACAAGGCCATCGACACCGTGAAGTGGATGCCTGACTGGGGCCACGACCGCATGAAGGGCATGGTCCGTGACCGCAACGACTGGTGCATCAGCCGTCAGCGTACCTGGGGTGTGCCCATCCCGGCTTTCTACTGCAAGAAGTGCGGTGCTTACCACATCACCGATGCCACCATCAAGGCTGTCAGCGCGCTGTTCCGCAAGGAGGGCTCCGATGCCTGGTACAAGTACGAGGCAGAGCAGATCATCCCCGCAGGTGAAGTCTGCGAGAAGTGCGGCGCTTCCGAGTGGACCAAGGATACCGATATCATGGATGTCTGGTTCGATTCCGGTTCCACCCACGCTGCCGTTCTGGAGGAGCGCCCGGAGCTGAGCTTCCCGGCCGACATGTATATGGAGGGCGGCGACCAGTTCCGCGGCTGGTTCCAGTCCAGCCTGCTGACCAGCGTGGCTGCCAAGGGCTGCGCACCTTACAAGTCTGTTCTGTGCCACGGCTGGGTCGTGGACGAGCAGGGCAAGCAGATGCACAAGAGCGCCGGCAACGGCGTGGAGCCCAGCGAGATCATCAAGGACTATGGCGCGGATATCATCCGCCTGTGGGTCGCTTCTTCCGACTACACTGTGGATGTGCGCGCCGGTAAGAATATCTTCAAGCAGCTGAGCGAGGCATACCGCAAGATCCGCAACACCGCCCGCTTCATTCTGGGCAATCTGGATGGCTTTGATCCCAACACCGATTGTGTGGCAGATGACCAGTTGCAGGAGATCGACCGCTGGGCACTGGCTGCTCTGGATGACCTGATCGTGAATGCCAAGGCAGGCTATGATGTGTATGACTTCAACAAGGTCTATCACGCCGTCTACAACTTCTGCGTTGTTGCCATGTCCAACTTCTACCTGGATGTGACCAAGGACCGCCTGTACTGCACCAACGGTGTGGGCCGCAAGGCTGCCCAGACTACCATGTACAAGATCCTGGTCGCACTGGACAAGATCATTGCCCCTATCCTCTGCTTCACCAGCCAGGAGATCTGGGACTTCCTGCCCAAGACCGAAGGCATGAACAAGTACGTTGTGTTCGAGGCAATGCCCAAGGCAGGCCAGTACGCTGCAGACAATGCCTTCAAGGCAAAGTGGGCACAGCTCATTGCTGTCCGTGACGAGGTCAAGAAGGTGCTGGAGCAGGCCCGTGCAGAAAAGACCATCGGTGCTTCTCTGGAAGCTTCCGTTACCCTGTACTGCAATGATGCCGTCTATGATCTGCTGAACAGCATTCCCATGGACGAGCTGGCTGACCTGATGATCGTCTCCCATGTGGAGCTGGTCAAGGGCGAGGGTGGTTCGGCCTCCGCTGTTGAGGGTCTGGGCGTTGCTGCTGCACATGCCACCGGCGAAAAGTGCGAGCGCTGCTGGAAGTACTCCGCAGACATCGGTACCCACGCCGCACATCCCACCCTCTGCGCACGCTGCGCAAGCGTGGTGGAAGCATAAGCCTTCCTGAAATAAACGCTGCGGCGCTCCTTTCGAGCAGGGGGCGCCGCTTTTTGGTATCAGAACACAGGCGGCAGCGTGCCGCCGTTGGGAGTATTTTTATGGCATTTGTGATCTTCAATCTGCTGTGCGTTGCGGCGCTGGTCGGCCTCGATCAGGCCATCAAGTTCTGGGCTGTCAGCGCTTTGCAGCCGGTGGGCGCAATGCCGCTGATCCCCCATGTGGTGGAGCTGCGGTTCGTGCTCAACCAGGGCATGGCATTCAGCCTGCTCAGCGGCAAACAGTTGTTTTTGATCGTTGCAACCAGCGCAGCGCTGCTGTTGGTTGCTTATTGGCTGTTCTTCCGCAGCCGGAACAACCGTCTGCAGCAGGCCGCACTCATCCTGGTGCTGGGCGGCGGCATCGGCAACCTGATCGACCGTGTGCTGAACGGCGAGGTGGTGGATTACATCAACCTGCTGTTCATGCGGTTCGCAGTGTTCAATTTTGCAGATATCTGTGTCTGCGTTGGTGTGGCGCTCTGGGTGCTGGTCATTTTCCTGGAGGAGCTGCACGAGGATACGAAAAAGGGCCCGAAGGAGCAGTAAGCCATGGAGCAGCGTGAATATATCGTGGAAGCCGAGGGCGCAGGCCAGCGCATCGACCGCTTTCTGAGCGGCGAGGACACCGGCCTTTCCCGCAGTGCCCTGCAGGGCCTTGTGGCGGAGGGCCATGTGCTCTGCAACGGCAAGGCCCCGGCCAAAAGCCTGAAGCTCAAGGCAGGGGATATCATCCTGCTGGAGATCCCCGACGCAAAGCCCATCGAGGCTGTACCGCAGGAGATCCCGCTGGACATCATCTATGAGGATGCACACCTTCTGGTGGTCAACAAGCCCAAAGGGATGGTCGCTCCACCCGGCTCCCGGCAACCCGGACGGCACCCTGGTCAACGCTCTGCTCTGGCACTGCAAGGCAGCCTTTCCGGCATTGGCGGCGAGATCCGGCCCGGTATCGTCCACCGCATCGATAAGGACACCAGCGGTCTGCTGGTGGTGGCAAAGATGATGCAACCCACATCGGCCTTTCCCAGCAGATGGCAGTGCACAGCGTGGAGCGGGCCTACAATACCATCGTCTATGGCGGCTTTGCCCAGGATGAGGGTTTTGTGGAGAGCAACCTGGGCCGCAGCAAGACCGACCGCAAGAAGATGGCGGTCTATCCGGCCAGTGAGCCCCACACAAAGTACGCCTATACCGGCTACAAGGTGTTGGAACGGCTGGGCGAGTTCACGATGCTGGAGTGCCGCCTGAAAACGGGCCGTACCCACCAGATCCGCGTTCACATGGCTTCCATCCACCATCCGGTGGCGGGCGACCCGGTGTATGGCCCCCACAACTGCATCACCAGCCTGCAAGGCCAGTGCCTGCATGCAAAAACGCTGGGGTTTATTCACCCCATCACGGGCGAACACCTGCGGTTCGATTCTGAGCTGCCGGATTACTTCATCCGCTTCTTGACCACGCTCCGTCAGCGCACAGGAGGAAATACCCTATGAAAGAGACGACCATTGACCAGACCCTAGTCCTCTGTGATCTGGACAGCCTGCTGCTGGATGCCGCAGGCAATCTGCCCCAGCTCCAGCGGGACGTGCTGCAGCTTTTTGCCAGCAGGGGCGGCAGGCTGACCGTTTTCTCTCAGCGCTCGCCCCGGGCGGTCCGCTCTCTGTTGGGCGGGGTGCGGCTCAGTGCGCCCGCGCTGGTCTGCGGCGGCACACTGGCCTACAACTTTTCGGAGGGCTCCGGCACCGCGCTGTGCAGCTTTGAGGGGATGGAGGAGTCTGTCCTGAAGATACTGCCCTCCCTGTCCGGCGTGGGCATTGCCCTGCAGATGCGCGATGGCTCCACCCGCGCTGTGCGGATGAGCGAAGGGCTGGTGTTCCACCTCAAGCAGGAGTGGACTCCCTTTGTGCTGAGCAACGCCGCCGATGTCAAGGGCGAGGACGTTCTGCGCATCCTGTTTTATCAGGACAAAAAGCAGATGCCCCTTCTGCCCACACTGCAAAAGGCGCTGGGGGACGCGGCAGCCTTCCTGCATGCGGAGCGCCTTGCACCGGATACGCTGGTGCTTACCCCTGGCCTTGTCTCAGGCAGTGCCATGCTCAACGCCGTCTGCCCTCCCTCCGGCTATGCCGCCGAGCAGCTGACGGTGCTGGCCGGCTGCACCCAGATGCTCGACCTTGTCCATCTGGCGGGGGAGAGCGTTGTGCCTGCGGATGCCGCGCCTGAACTGCGCCTTGCTGCCAACCGGATGACCCTGACCGACCACGATACCGGTGCGGCGGCAGAGCTTTTGTATGGCATGGTGCGCCGTGCGGAAACTTCTGCGTAAAATCATTGTAAAGCTCTCTGCAAATTCTCCGCAGAGGGCTTTCTTTTTCAGAGAAAGTCGGGTACAATGGAATGAAGAAAGCCAGTCTCACAAAAACGGAACAGAGATTTCTGTGGACAGCGGCCCTTGTCTGCGTGGTGTGCGTTGCGCTGGCGTTTGGATTTGCCGTTCCGCGGCAGGCAGAACCGGACCGTGCAGCCGGGAGTGAAACACCGCTCATCCAGCTGGCACGGGTCGATCTGAACACCGCCGGGTTAGATGCTCTCTGCACCCTGCCGGGAGTGGGGGAGCGGCGCGCCCGGGCCATCATTGAATACCGGGAGCAGTACGGGCGCTTTGCCGCGGTGGAAGAGGCTGCTGCTGTGCCCGGCCTGACGGAAGCAGTGGTGGATGAGTGGGATGGACTTGCTTATGTGAGCTGAAGCGCTGCGGCGAAAGCCGCAGGTCAGGGAAAAAGGGAGTAAACTACTATGAAAGAGGATACGATCTTCATCAACCGTGAACTCAGCTGGCTGGATTTTAACCGCCGTGTGCTGGTGCTGGGCAAGGATAAGAATGTCCCGCTGGCAGAGCAGGTGAAATTCCTTGCCATTTATGGCTCCAATCTGGATGAATTTTTCATGGTGCGTGTGGGCTCCCTGCAGGAGCGCGCCAACCTTGCACGCAGTCAGAAGGACAAAGACAAGCGTGAGAACAAGACCAACATGACGGCCGAGGAACAGCTGAACGCTATCATGCCCAAAGTTGCCCATCTGCAGGAGGACTGCGATAAATACTACGAGAAAGCGCTGGAAAATCTGGATGCCTGCGGCTATAAAAAGGTAAACTTCGATGCGATGGATAAGGAGCAGGAGCGCTTCTGGAAAAAATACTTCCAGAACGAGCTGTTCCCCATCCTCAGCCCGCAGATCGTGGACAACCACCACCCGTTCCCGTTCCTGCGCAATAAGGAGATCTACCTGGGCGCTCTGCTCAAGGAAAAAGAGGGCCAGAGCCTTGGCATGATCCCCATTTCCAGCCAGATGGAGCGGCTGATCCTGGTGCGCCGGGAGGGCAAGACCGAGTTTGCCCTGACAGAGGAACTGGTGCTCCATTACGCGTCTCTCATCTTCGGCAAGGATGCTGTGCAGGAAAAGTGCCTGTTCCGCGTCACCCGCAACGCTGACATTGACGTAAAAGAGGGCATGATGGACCATGATATCGATTACCGCGAGATCATGGCCGACCTGCTCAAGCGCCGCCGCAAGCTGGCCGCTGTCCGCCTGCAGGTAACTCCCACGGCCCCGCAGGAGATCCTGCGTCTCCTCTGCGATAAATTAGAACTGAGCCATAAGCGGGTATTCGCCCAGAAGAGCCCGCTGGATCTGAGCTTTTTCTACAAGCTCACCGGTAAAATGGAGGCCGAGGGCAACCCGGAGCTGTTCTATCCCTCGGCCCGGCCCATGCTGCCGCCCCAGGAGTATGACCTTGCCGCAGAGGTGGAAAAGCACGATGTCCTGCTCAGTTATCCGTATCAGTCCATCCGTCCCTTCATCGCGATGCTGAAAAAGGCCGCGCGGGATCCGGAGGTCATCTCCATCAAGATGACCCTTTACCGGATGGCGCGGGAATCCCAGATCGTGCAGGCCCTGATCGAAGCCGCCGAAAACGGCAAGGAAGTGGTGGCTCTGGTGGAGCTGCGTGCCCGCTTTGACGAGCAGAACAACATCGACTGGTCCAAGCAGCTGGAAGAGGCTGGCTGTACCATTCTCTATGGCTTTGATGATTACAAGGTGCACTCCAAGCTGACCCTCATCACGAAAAAGGGCCCGCAGGGATACAGCTATATCACCCAGATCGGCACCGGCAACTACAACGAAAAGACCAGCGAGCTCTATACCGATTATTCGTTCATCACGGCAGATCTGGGCATCGGCGAGGAAGCCTCCAACGTGTTCCAGAACCTTGCCGTGCAGAAGCTGACGGAGACCACCGAGAAGATGCTGGTGGCTCCTCTGCGCTTCAAGAGCGTGCTGCTGGACGAGATGGACCGGGTCATCAATGCAGCCAAGCTGGGCCGCCCGGCATCCATGATCCTGAAAAACAACTCCATCAACGACCCGCAGATCATCGACAAGATCAGCGAGGCCAGCTGTGCGGGTGTCCGTGTGGATATGATCGTGCGCGGCATCTGCTGCGTGCGTGCCGGTGTGCCGGGCCGCACCGAGAACGTGCATATCCGCAGCCTGGTGGGCCGCTATCTGGAGCACTCCCGCATCTACTGCTTCGGCAGCGGCGAGGCCATGCGCATTTACATTGCGTCCGGCGACTTCCTGACCCGCAACACCGAGCGCCGCGTTGAGGTCGGCGTCCGCGTGGACGACCCGGCCATTGCCAAAAAGCTGCGCGGCATCCTTGACTTGCAGCTGCGCGACACCGTCAATGCCCGCGAGATGCAGCCGGACGGCACCTATGTGAAGGTGCGCCCCGCCGAGGGTCAGCCCCCGGTGGACAGTCAGATGGCGATGTTCGGCTATTTCCAGAACGGCTTCGTGCAGGAGACGGACAAGCCCGAGAAACCAAAAGCAGAATCCAAGCCCAAGGCGGCAGCCGTAAAGGCCGCTGTAAAACCCGTACCCCGGCAGCGTGCGGCACTGCGCCCCAAACGTGCAGGTCTGCTGCAAAGCCTGTTCGGCCGCGGGAAAAAGTAAGGAGAATCCGAAACATGAAAAGCTGTGTAGTGACCGCAAATTATGCCTGTGACCCCAACAAGGTGTGGCTGTATCTGACCAAGCCGACCCTCAACGGCTGGCGCAGGGACGTCAGCAGCTATGAGGAGAGCGACGACGGCCTGAAGGCTGCCGAAAAGAACACCGACGGCAGCGAGACTCAGATCGTCTTTACCCGCAAGGAAAAGCCCCAGGTGCCTGAGCTGCAACTTCCAGAAGGGCAAGATCAGCGGCACCTTTACGGCGCTGCTGCTGGGCGGCGGTGACGCCACCAGCGGTGGAATGCA
>ENA-OQET01000716-OQET01000716.1-human-gut-metagenome-genome-assembly--contig:-NODE-716-length-16410-cov-2.441995_pt1 | contig 16410 bp, 19 predicted proteins | sample MGYA00242800_ERZ504645 | MGnify/ENA primary metagenome ERZ504645 (study PRJEB26092, sample SAMD00036308) | human gut metagenome | host: Homo sapiens | study: EMG produced TPA metagenomics assembly of... | reverse complement strand
GTATCGCAAAGTGCAGGCTGTATTCCGGTGGATGCAGACAGCTGGAGGGCAGATGGGGTATTTTATCAGGGGCATAAAAAGTCTTTTGGGAATACAAGGCACCGGGGGCTTTTTTCATAAGAAAGGGGCTGGAACTGAAGCCATTGAAGTATGGCGGCACAGGGCGGAACAGTCAACAGCTTACTTATGAAGACGGTGATTATGAGTATGAGGTCGGCACTCAGAATCTGCCGGGGATCAGGGCACTTCTTGCCGGTGTGGAATTCGTGCTGGAAACCGGCGTGGACAGGATAAAGGAAAAAGAAGAAAGGATGATGAAGCTTTTGTATGAAGGGCTTGGGAAAATTCCCGGGGGTACAGGTATATGGCAGCTTTGCGGAATGTAAGGGACCTGTTATGAGCCTGAATTTTCAGGGGCTGAAGGCTTCCGGATGCGGCATATATCCCTGGAAAATGGTTATGAAATTACAGTGCGCGCCGGACTTCATTGTTCCCCCTGATTCATGAGGCAATGGAACAAAAATAGTGGAACTGTGAGAGTGAGCGTTTCCTGGTTTACGAAAGAAGAGGAAATCCTTGCATTTCTGGAGGCAGCAGGCCAGATTGCAGTATCATTGAGAGGAGCCGATTAAATGAAAATTCTTGGAAAACAGCCGTCAAGAGAAAAGTGTGCAGAATCAGGCTGGTTCGCAACGGATTACCTTCTGGATGCGCCTATAGACAGAGCTTTTATATTAAGTCTGAGACCTACTGGGAAGTTTTGTGTATCTGGATATGCTGAAAGAGCCTTTTTCAAAATAGAAAATGATTATTATATGATAAAGGGAGTGCAGGGAAAAGATTATTTCAGAATTGCAGTTCATGGGAAGCATGAGGATGAACTGCAAAGGTTAGAAGAATTTTGTATTCCGGTCCCCAAAAAGAATAAGTTACTGCTTACTCCGTGTTCCTGTTCACGGAATGAACAATAACATAATCTTTAAGGCTGATTGCATGCAGAACACAAGTCTGCTATACTGTGCTCATGAGATTATTACAGGGGGCAGAGTATGAGACTGGAACGAGACAGCATTCCTCTTGATAAAGAATTTCCTTTTCAGATATCAGAAGTGGAGCTTAACCCTTCCAACAGTCATCCGGGAACCTGGCACTGGCACAGCTATTTTGAGATCACCTGGGTTCTGGAAGGAAAGGGAAACTATTTCGTCAATGGACAGGAATATACCATGGAAGAGAATGATATTATCATTTTCAATAATGTAGAGCCGCATGGCTGGAAGCTTCTGGGAGGCAGAATGAAGCTTTTGGTTATGATCTTTTCGCCAGAGTTTGTAGCAGAGAAGATCAGTACTTTTGATACGGAATATCTGCGGCCCTTTGTTGAGCGTGGAACTAATTTTAAGAACAGAGTGGGCCATGAAGAACCGGTGAATACGGAGATCCGTACCAGCATACAGGAGATTTACCAGGAATGGCAGGAGCGCAAGGAGGGCTATCCGCTTATGATTAAGGCGAATGTTCTGCGGATTCTGACCATGCTGATCCGGGCTTATCAGGATGAGACCAAGTCCGGTGAAATGCTTCGGGAAAAGAAAAATGCCATGAAACGTCTGGAGCAGGCTTTTACTTACATAAACGCTCATTATTGTGAGAAGATTACGCTGGAGGAGGTTGCAGCGTCTGTTTATATGAGCTCCAACTATTTCTCCTCCTATTTCCGTAAGTTCACCAACATCAGCTTCAGTGATTATGTGACACGTCTGCGTGTGAACCGGGCCCGGGAGCTGCTTCGGGAGGATGGGGCAAATGTGACTGAGATTGCCCTGGCATGTGGGTTCAATAATATTTCCAATTTTTACAGATTATATAAGAAGCATATGGGAAAAACTCCCGGATATGAGAAGAGTAAAAATAATTAAAATTCAGGAGCAGATAAGACATAGACCTTTTTTAGGCTGGCATGTTAGGATAAAAGCAGGAAGCTTTTTCTTGATGTGCCAGCTTTTTATGTAATGGAAAATTTCGTTGGAATTTATTATCACGCAAGAGGCTCTTTCAGACAGACAACGTAAAAAAAAGGGGATTGAAAAACGGAGGGAATGGAAAATGATAAAAACAGACAGGTATGTACAGACGGAAGCGGCAGGAATGTTATACCGGCTGATTCCGGTTACAGAGGTAAATTATCCGCTGTGTAATTGGAAAAGAGGAGATTAAGGGAAACGACTCTCTTATTATTGCAAAAAAAGGAATATCCGGCAGTTGAGTTTGCAGCAGAGGAAAACGAAGAAAAGCTGGAACTAAAGACTGGGAAAAGTTCTGGCCTCTCTGGAACTTTCATCTGGAAGAATAGAGTGGAAGCACGCGGACGGAACCAGGTGGTGCATACAGGATAAGGCGGACTTTAACCAAAAATTGACGTAGTACGCTATACAACTGGAGGTGAGAAGCCGGTTATCAACCGTGTTAAAAACAGTTGACGGTGAACGTAACTTTATCCAGAATCTGAAGCCGGAGAAGGTGCGCGACGGTTATCGTGCAAGGGTACTTTTTCGACTGGAAAGAGGAGGAAGAGATTCACGGTCTTGGCCAGGCGGAGGAAGGAATTTACAATTATCGCGGACACAATCAGTATCTTTACCAGCACAATATGAGGATCCCAATGCCTCTGTTTGTTTCCACAGAAGGATATGGAGTGCTTTTTGACTGCTGTTCTTTGATGACTTTTAATGATGAGGGAAGGGAGTCTTACCTGTTTTTGGATACAGTGGATCAGATCGATTATTATTTCATGGGCGGCAATACCATGGATGGAATTATCCATGCTTATCGCTATTTGACAGGCAAGGCGCAGATGCTGCCGAAGTGGGCTTATGGTTATATCCAGTCCAAGGAGCAATATTATACTTCAAAAAGGAATTAGAGGAAATTGTACGCCATTACAGAGAAATCGGGGTTTCCGCTGGATTGTGTGGTTCAGGACTGGAATACCTGGGATCCGGGCAACTGGGGGGTAGAAGATTCTGGATCAGTCCCGTTATGGGGATAACAAGGAGTGCATGGAGCGGATTCATGAGATGCATGCCCACAGCATGGTCTCTGTATGGCCGAATATGAATGCCGGAGGAAAAAATTCATCAGGAATTTTTTTCGATGCCGGATATCTTCTGTATGATTATGCAACCTATGATGCTTTTAATGAAAAGCAAGAGAAATGTACTGGAAACAGGCGAAGGAGGGGCTGTTTGACCAGGGCTTTGATTCCTGGTGGTGTGACTCCACAGAGCCGTTTTTCCGGTCCGGACTGGGGACGGTGCGGTGAAAACGAGAGCCCTGGGAGCGTTTCCAGCTGGTTGGAGGCGAGCACAAGAAATACCTGGATCCTGCTGTGGCCAACGCTTTTGCCCTGGAGCATGCAAAGGGAATTTATGAGAACCAGAGAAAGGGATCGGGAGGATATGCGTGTACTGAATTTGACACGTTCCGGTTATGCATCTGGTCAGAAGTATGCAGCTATGCTGTGGTCTGGAGATACCTGCGCGGACTGGAAGAATCTGAAGATCCAGATCGTAGAAGGTTTGAATATGGGACTGAGCGGTTATCCCTATTGGACCTTGGATATCGGAGCCTTTTTTCACAGTTGCAGATAAGTGGCAGAACCGTGGATGCGGATGCAACACGGATCCGGAGCCCAAGTGGTTCTGGCAAGGAAAATATAATGAGGGTGTGAAAGATAAGGGATATTGTGAGCTTTATACACGCTGGCTTCAGATGGGAACATTTCTTCCTATGTTCCGGTCTCATGGTACAGATACGCCGAGAGAAATCTGGAATTTCGGGGAAAAGGGCACTATGTTCTATGATGCTATCGAGAAATTTATCAAGCTGAGATATCATTTTATGCCTTATATTTATTCGCTGGCAGGGGCGGTACATTTTGAGGATTATACCATTATGCGAAGCCTGTTGTTTGATTTCCCGGAGGACAGGGAGGCGCGAAAGGTGGAGAATGAGTTTATGTTTGGACCATCCCTGCTGATCTGTGCAGTTACGGAGCCTATGTATTATGGTCCGGAAAGTACCGTGCTTAACAGGGAAAAGACATGGGAGTGTTATCTGCCGGCTGGTACGATCTGGTACGATTACTGGACAAATGAGAAATATGAGGGCGGCCAGTATGTGAAGGTGGAGACACCTATTGACCGGATCCCGATTTTCGTGAAGTCGGGTGCGATCATTCCGGTGGCTGATGGGCTGGTTTATGCAGAGCAGGAGCCAGAGAAGCCGGTACAGATTATCGTTTATCCTGGGGCAGACGGAGAGTTTGTGCTGTATGAGGATGAAGGAAATAACTATAACTTTGAGAATGGGGCGTATGCGACGACCAGATTCCAGTGGAAGGATGCGGCAGGACAGCTGGTGAATGGGCGTAGAGAGGGCAGCTTCCCGGGAATGAGGGAAGCGGTTTATGAGACGGTGATTATAAAGTAGGATACTGCGGTGCGGGAAGCGAAAGTGGAAAGAAGGAAAGATATATGGTTGTAGAGAGAAATAGGGCTGTATTTACTGAGGCTCCGACGGCTGTGCCAGATGGAAATGTGGATGTTTCAGGGGGCGGACGATGGAAAATCTGGCAGAATGCGGGGACGAAGATTGACGCGCCGATTTTGGGAAATGGAGATTTGCTGGCGGCAGTGGCCGGGGATGGGAGGTATCCACAGTTCTGGTTTACGACCAATGACTTCTGGCAAATGGAAAGTGCGGCGAACTGGGAATTCTTTCATGATAACAGTTCTGCCAAATGTGATCCGGCGGTAAGCGGCGGAAGCCCCAGACCGGTAGGGCGTATGGTGTTTGATATTCCTGCTATGGAGGGTGCCAGGTGGTATACGGAGCAGAAGTTTGCCACGGGAGAAACTATAACAATATTGACAAATTCCGCCGGAGAGAAATGTTCTCTGAAAAGCTGGGTGGCTGCAGATGAGAACATTCTTGTGGTAGAGTTTGAGAGTGAGACAGATCTGGATGTGGAATTTGATTTTATTTTCCGGACGAAATAGGAAAAGGCTGCGAAAAAGCTGTGGATGTCTGGGGAAGCGGTGAGTTGAGAATATCCAGAACGGAATGTTCGCTGGACTGGTGACGGGACGTCCGCTGCAGGTAAAGAAAACCGGCGGTGGGATTGTAAGTGGATACCGGCAGTTTTTCAGATCATGTGGATATTTCCAACTAAGGTTTGGTTTTGCTGGGGCTTTCTGAAGGAAACGAAAGTAATTGGCGGCGTTTGAAAGTTTGGGTTCTTTAAAGAAAGAATCTATTATATCCACTGAGGAAAGTGGGAATAAATCAAATAAAGCGGTATTTTACAGAACCTTCGGCGGGAAACGGTATTTTAAAGAATGTTGAGGCAGTTAAAGCATTTGGAAATACAGGGAAGCTAAGTGACAGAAGCACTCACAGAAAAATAAAAGCCGGTGAGCGGGCAACCTTCGTTCTGCCAGTGCGCTCCTGGGCGAAGTGCAGCAGACCTTATGAATATGCCTTTTCCAGGGCAAGGTGGATAACGGAAGAAGATGTGGAAACTCTTCATGAACGGCACCTGGTATGGTGGAAAAAGTTTTGGAGTGTTTCCGAAATTTCCCTGGATGATCCGGTGATCGAGCAGAGATATTATCTGTCAAAATATATGCTGGCAAGTGTATCACGGGATCCGGAATATCCGCCCAATATTCTGGGAATCAGTACTTTTGACCGTCCGGCATGGAATGGAAATTATAAGATTAATTATAACCATCAGTCTCCCTATCTGAATCTGATGGTTTCCGGACATTTCCAGCAGTCCGATCCTCACGATGCGCCTTATCTGAAACTGATGGAAATTTCAGATGAGATGTGTAAGCGGCTGCTTCACCATGAGGGACTTTATTATCCTCTGGGCCTGGGACCTCACGGCCTGGTAAGTGAGGCCCTGCTTTTGCATATGAAATCCCCAGCCATTCACGGTGCTTTGAATATGATCTATCGTTATGGAATCACGGAGGATGAGGCGTATGCACAGAAGGTTTATCCCTATCTTCGCGGTGTGGCAGATTTCTGGGAAAAAGATCTGGTGTGCAGGGATGGCGTTTACCATGTAGTTGGAGATGGTATGCACGAGCGCACAGATGGGAACATCCGTGACAATGGCGTTCCGGAAGATCCGGTGAATACATTAGGTTATCTGAAAACCTTCTTTACCTGGATGCCGAGAATCAGTGAGGCACTTGATCTGGATGAGAAAAAGAGGGAAAAATGGCTGGAAATAGCAGAGAACCTGGCACCTTATCCAAAGGGGACAATTCGGGAGATTCAGGAGAATCCAACTCTTTGGAAAGAGGTGGATGTGAAGCTGGAGGATCTGCTTCCGGAAGAAATGCTGGACAAAGAGATTTATTATGATGAAGGTGTCGGCGGCAAATGGTCTTTCCATTTTCCAGGAAATGTAATGCAGATTTACCCGGGTAATGCAATTGGGCTTGGAAGTGAACCGGAAGAGCTGGAAGTGGCGCGAAATACAGTGCAGATACATGCACTGGTGGAGAATGCGCTGGGAGAGCTGGAATACAGGAAGGCACTTGAAAAAGCAGAATTTGCAGATAAAGATAATGCAAATAACTTGCTGTTCAATAGCAATGGTGAATTAGAAAATAGCGAAGCTTACAGCAATGGAATGGAATCTGGTGGAGTAAAAAATCCTCATTTCTACAAGGCTGGTGCTTTTAATGCCTCTAACCTAAGCTGTCTGTTTTTCACTGCCGCAGTACGTGTAGGCTACGCTCCGGAAATCATCTGGAAAGAAATGCGCGATATGATCCTGAACCGGGGAATCCCAAACGGTTTTCTGAAGGAAAATCCTCATGGAATCGAGCAGCTGAACACCATCCCGGATGCCATCCAGGAGATGATGCTGCAAAGCTGCGAGGGCATGATCCGCATTTTCCCAGTATGGCCGAGAGCTGAGCATCCAAACGCCTTTTTCCGGAATTTCCGTGCCTGGGGAGGGCTTGAGGTAAGCGCTGCTTTGAAAGACGGTGAGGTAGAGCGGGTTAGCATACTCAGCCACAAAGGTCACCCATGCAGAGTGAAAAACCCATGGCCAGGAAAATCTGTGAAGGTTTCCTATGAATACGGAAGACCGAATGAAGTGCACTTTGGAGAGTACTTAAATATAGAGCTGTATAAAGAAGAGCATGCAGAATTATTCCGGATCTAGAGCCTGTTTGAAAAATCATTCCCGCAATCTGTACGCCCCACTTTGCGGGATATTTCACCCGAATTCAGTTTGCCGTAGCCCACTACGGCGCCCTCATCCGGGCGAAATCTCCCACAAATTGTGACGCACATCTTGCAGAAAGCCTTTTTTCAAACACGCTCTAGAGCGTGTCAGAAGGCCGGCAGGGAACAATCCCTGCCGGTCTTCAAAGCTTTACCCCCGGAATTCCAACGGGCTTTTACCCTGTATGTTTCTTAAAAAGTCCTGCTGAAATACCCCTGATCATGATAGCCGCACATTTCCCCGATCTGTTTCACGGACAGACCAGGCTCATGGACCAGAAGGCGCTGGGCGTGGCTCATGCGCAGGGTGATTAGATATTTGGACGGGGTACAACCGTAGACTTGGCAGAAAATTTTTGGGTCAGGTAGCTGGGACTGTAGTTCATGTTATCTGCGATCAGGTTCAGATTAATGTCCTCGCTGTAGTTTTCTACAATGAAATCTTTCAGTAATGTGGCAATCTGGGCTGGTGTCATGGCAGCAGTCCGGGCATTAAACACCTCTTCGTAATCATTTCCGGCAATCTGAAATTCCTGTTTGATCTTGGAGAGAGCTTCTTTAAGCTCCTCTGAATCAACTGGCTTCAGCAGATAATCAGAAACCTTTAAATGTGATGGCCTTTTTTGGCATATTCGAAATCTGAAAAATTCCACTGGTGATAATAAATTTTCAGTAAATGGAAACTGCTCCCTTACTTTTGTGAGCAGGGTGATTCCATCCATCACAGGCATACGGATATCCGTAACTACAAGATCAGGGCTTAGCTTTTCTATCAGAGCCAGAGCCTGATCGCCTGTTTGTGCAGTTCCTGCCACCTGAAAACTCCGGATCCGCTTTCTGGATTTTCTGGACAAGATTTGTGAGCAGAAGTTCTTCATCCTCCGCAACGATGACAGTGTACGTCATGCTATTTTGGATTCCTCCTTGCTTATTCACTTATGCAGTCAGCTTTCATCTGCTGATTTGTCTGTCTTGGAAAACTACCGTCCAATAGACACGATTCCGTGCCCCTCAGCGGTATTTCCATATCTGAAAATAATGTCTCCATTTACAGAATATTTTCCATCTGAGATACACATTTATAGTTCCCAGACCGTTTATTTTCAGTTCCGGAAGTCCCGGATTCTGAATGGCTTTCATAATGTTGGCAGTGATCCTCTCTTTGGTTCCGCTGTAAAGCCAGGACCGGAATCCGTCACTTCAATCTGCCAGCTTCTTTTCGTGACCACACTGGTGATCGAAATGTTCCATGGCGGTGCACAGTTCGAACCATAGCGAATGGCATTTTCCACAATAGGCTGGATGATCAGCTTGGGGACTGGTTGGGAAAGAAGGCTTTCATCTACATGGATGCTGTAATTCAGGCTGGACTGATAACGGACCTTCATACAATACAGATATTTCTGTACATAATCCAGTTCATCCTTTAAAGTGACCGTTGTCTCCGCGGTATTGGTAATATAACGCATGATCTGGGAAAGATTCCGGCACATTTTTACCACGGTCTCAGAATCTCCGTTCTCTGCCAGAACTATAATGCTGGACAAGGTATTGTAGTAAAAATGAGGATTGATCTGTGTCTGCAAAGCCATGCTTCTGGCTTTCATTTCCTGCTCCTTAGCCTGATTCAGCTGCTCCATGGAATCCTTCAGATTGTCGCTCATCAGCTGAAAGGCCTGGTAAAGCTCCTCCAGTTCATTAACGGAAACCGGATATGCAGTTACCTTTTCCTGTCCAAGTGTATCAAGTTCCATGCGCTGAATAATATGCTTCAGATGCTTTACCGGTTTTACGACTGAACGGGAAAGCCGGTAGGAAATAAAGATGGAGACTGTCAGAAACAGCGCAACAATTGCCGCAAGAATACGAAGCAGATTGTAAACCGGAGCCAGAACTACAGATTCCGGCTGAATGGTAAGATAGGTATAGCCGGTATAGGCGGATACGGACTCTGCGGCATACTCTGTCCTGCCTGTAAGCGGGCTGGCAAGAGTGAGGGCGGAATCATCTCCCTTGGTAAGTTCATAGTAGGGCTGAAGTGCTGCTTTGTATTCCTGGGAAATATCGTAGGGATAGATCAGACCACCATTGCTGTCAAAAACATAGACGCTGGCAGCATCTTCATGGTTCCTTTTTTTATAAGTGATGATACTTTTAAAAACAGATTTGCACTGCTTGGCTGTTTCAATCACACCCACGCCACGTTTATATTGATTATTAAAGGATCGGTACAGGGAAATAAACCACTGGTCATAGGTGGCTGTTTTTGTATATTCTCTGTACAGTAGGTGGGAGTAAGGACCTTTTTTTCCCTCCAGTTCACGGGCGGCCTCAATCCACTCATCCTTTGAGCCATCCGTCTTTTTGACTATAGTTGAGATGCCGGCTTCCAGAACATATCCGGAAAAATCATAGAGATTTACCTGATCTGCCTTCAGCTCGGTTCCGGAAAGGGAAATAAACAAATCTGACATGGCAGAAAGCATATCGCTGGAAATGTTTAAGTTGAAGGAATTGTCCAGAATGGTTTTGGATTGATTGCTGTAGTTAATGTTTAAAGATACTGCATCCAGATTGCGGATCGCGGAATCTACCTGAGTCTGAAAGCTGGAATTGAGAGTGTTCATGGCACTGATCTGACTTTGCTTGAGCTGTCTGGAAACAAAAGCATAGAAAAAAAGCAGCAAAAGAAAAAAGAATCAGGCAGGCCAGACTGATATAGGCAAAAAAAAGGCTTGGATTGCAGACTTCTGTTTTTCATCCGGCACACCTCCTTCTATAATATCAAAAATGATGGGTTTTAGTATATCATATTTGTATAAAAAGTACAAATAGATAAAAGAAAATTATTTTTTATGGTGTGAAAATAGTATAACATAAAGTAAAAAAATGTACAAATTGAAAGTTAAAATATCCATGGATTAAAAAAATCCCAACTGATAAAATAATATCATCAAAGAGCAGAGGGATCGGCGAAGATTCCTGTATGAAAATGTTATTTTTATAAAAGGAGGATATGTAAATGAAGAGAAAGAGTTTTGTAGCAGTGGCTTGTGCAGCAGCAATGATCGCGTCCATGACAAGCGGACTTACCGTATTTGCAGAGGAGACTGCAGATTTTTCCGGTGAGGAGCTGAGTATTCTGGTATCAGCAGGCTGGATGGATAACAGATATGATGCAACAATCGAGCGTTTTGAAGATACTTATGGTGTAACAGTTGACCTTCAGACTATTCCGGCTGACCAGTATTCTGACCTGCTTCAGTCCAAACTGGCTACTGATTCCTGCGCAGATATTTTCTGGATCCAGTCTAACCCATTTGCAATCGAGTCTACAATCGTTGATCCAGAGAAATACTGTATTGATTTCACAGGAGCTTCCTGGGAAGATCTTATGCCGGAAGCAAGAAAAACATCCTGTGTATACAATGATAAATTATACGGACTTCAGATCTGGCACAATTCACCAGAATATGTAATGGTTTATAACAAAACATTATTCGAAGAGAATGGCTGGGAGATACCATCTACTTATGCAGAGCTGAAAGACCTTTGCGCTAAGATCGCAGAACAGGGAATTACTCCATGGTTTATGCCAGGTGCAGATGGATGGCAGCATCAGCTGGCATTCTTCCAGATCGGTGGTGTTTACGAAGAAGCTACACCAGGACTTTACGATGCTTTGAATACAAATCAGGCTACATTTGCTGACAATGAGAAAATGCTTGAGGTTCTGAACGAGTTCAAAGAGCTTTCCGATGCAGGATATTTCGGAGAGGACTGGATTGGAACTGACAGCACCAACCTTGGAAATGAATTTGGCGACAGAAACATTGCAATGGCAATGGCAAACTCCAGTTATATTCAGCAGATCAAAGATGACACAGGCACAGAGGATGAGTTTGGCATGTTCCTAATCCCACTTGGCGATAACACCTGGTATCCGACCAACCCGGCTGGACCTACTATGTTTGGCTACAAGGGAACAGAGCATGAGGATCTTGTAAAAGAATTTTTCAATTTTGTTACAACAACAGAGAGTCTTCAGGAAATCCTTGACAACTCTCCTGCATACACAAACGTTGATATGAATGATGATGCAATTGAGCAGCACTGGCTGCCAGAGGAAGAAGAGTTCCTTGCAACTGTAGATGACAGCAAGAAGGGCGTATCTGTTCTTCAGACTGGTACCAAATATACAAACGACTACTGGATGCAGTTCGGTCAGGATATGGTTGCATTCTGCCAGGGCGAAATGGAAGCAAATGATGTTCTTGCAAATATGGATACAAACCGTGCAGAGGCTGCCAAGACAGTTGGAGATGCAAACTGGAACTAAAGTATTTCGGTAAGAAATTGACATAATTATTTAAGCATAAGATATTTAATAAGGATATATCTTCAGTGCGAAGGAGTGATTCCTTCGCACTGTTTGATAAAGGGGAGGTATCGCCTTTGAATAAGAAGAAAATTTATCCCCAGTGGTTTCTGATATTGCCGCTGGCTTTGTACATTATCTTTTTTCTGCTTCCCAGTATAATGGGTGTTGCATATTCATTCACTGACTGGAATTCAAGAAGTGTATTAAATGGTGTTCATTTTGTCGGAATTGACAATTTTAAAGAGATTTTCACATCAAACAAAGATTACTTAAGCGGTATTGGAAATACATTGAAATTTACCATTATTTCCAATATTGTGAAGCTGATTCCGGCACTTCTGATTGCCATCATGCTTCAGGAAGGACTGAAAGGAAAGGGACTTTACAGAACACTTTTGTATCTGCCGTCTATCCTTCCTTTTGTTATCATTGGTCTTGCTTTCAAGTCCATTCTCAACTATAACAATGGTCTTTTAAATGCAATTCTGGATGGTCTGCATCTTGGAATCCTGAAACAGAAATGGCTTTCGGATCTTGGCGTTGTGTGGAAATCCATTTATGGTGTGGATGCATGGAGAGGTATTGGTTATGTAATGACGATTTTCCTTGCCGGTCTTAATACCATTCCGAGATCCTACTATGAGGCAGCTGAGATCGATGGGGCAAACTTCTGGCAGAGACTTCGCTATGTGACACTTCCAATGCTCAGCGGCGCCATTATGATCAACCTGGTATTTGGTATTACATACGGTCTGAAGGTATTTGATATTGTTTACGTTCTCACAAACGGTGGCCCTGGACATGCAACAGAGGTTCTTACCACCTATGCATTCCAGCTTTATTCCAGAGGTCAGTACGGTATGTCTTCTGCTTTAAACAGTATTCTGCTTCTGATCACAGCAATTGCCGGTGTTGTAATTGTTAAAACTTTAGGAAAACAGGAGGTACAGCAATGACAAAGAAAAAAGTTCAGAATCTGCTGAAACATCTGGTATGCATCCTGCTGTGCCTGACAGTTATCCTGCCTTTTTATATGGTAGTTATAAATTCTTTCAAGAGTAAAGGCGAGGCTTCCCGAATGAGTCTTGCCCTGCCGAAGGAATGGTTGTTTTCCAATTATACCGAGGTTATTGACAAAGGAAACCTGATCCAGGGATTTTCAAACAGTTTGCTTTACGCACTGGTTGCAACTACTTTTGGGGTTGTGCTCTGTGCAATGGCTGCCTTTGTAATGTGCCGCAAGCGTACCAGATTAAATGTACTTTTTTATATTATTTCGTACTTTGCGGACTGTTTTTCCCGGTTAACTATGTAACATTGGTGAGAGTATTAAGCACTCTTCATCTGAACGATACGCGACAGGGAATTATTATGGTGTTTACAAGCGCCATGATTCCGTTCTGTGTGTTTACTATCCGCAACTTTGTGGTTTCCGTTCCGGTGGAGCTGGACGAGGCAGCAGTCATTGACGGTGCAGGTCCTATCAGCCTGTTTTTTAAGATTATCATGCCTCTTCTGAAGCCAACTATGGTGACCTGTTTTATCCTGCAGTTCATGGGTGTGTGGAGCGATTTCCTGACTCCATTGTATCTGTCAAGCAAGAGTAAAATGTTTCCGATGACTATGGCAGTTTATCAGTTCTTTGGAAAAAATAAAAGCTACTGGAATTACATTTTTGCTGATATTGTACTTACCTGTATTCCGGTTGTGATCGTGTATATGATCGGACAGAAATATATTGTGGGCGGTTATGACTTCCGGTGCGGTGAAAGAATGATCTGGGGCGCGCAGCGAGGCTGCAAATTATAATTGAAATTCCTTCTAAACCGGGAATGGTTCTTTGAATGTTAGGATTTGGAGAGCTGTTTCCGGTATTTTTTTGCCTAAAAGGTGCCTACATTTGCCAGAATGCTGAAAAATAAGAAGAAATCTGTTATCTTTATCTGTGAAGAATTTTATTGTATGCAGTCTGCGGCTTCTGAGCTGCAAATTGCGGATTTTTCAGGAAATGATCCATGAAATGTGATAAAGTATCTGGAGAAAATGTAGGAGTGGGAAAATGATGAGGCATAAAATTGAGATGACAGCAGTGAAAAAAATGTGGAACCGGATCAGCCAGATTCTCGCAGTTGTTCTGGTGCTACTTTCCGGAATTGATATTGTCCGGTTTGCAATTTTGGGAGATAAGACAGCATTTATTACATTCAGTATGATCGCGGTGGTTTTTATGCTGGTGGCGTATATGGCATGGAAAAGCAGAATGCCATTTTTATATCTGCTGATTGCAGTGACGGCTTTTGTTCTGTATTTTAATACCAATTTTTCTACCAGTACATATTATTTTAACTGGTTATTTCTGGCAGTAGGCTATTGTAGCCACGCTGGGAGGAAGCCTGGGGACAACGGTGATGATCTGGAAAAAAATCCCTATGGGGCGTGTGGCAGTTTTACCGCTTGCGGCAGCAGTTCTGATACTGGCAGGATTTCTGGGATTTTGGAAAGTAAGGTATGATGCAGGACATGAAGCGCAGGGACAGGCTCGGGATGAGTTATGGGCAGTTCCGTCGAAATATGATGAGGAAGAACCAGAACAGGCTGGAACTGTGGAAGAAGTTGTATACGATACCAGGGCTTATGCCACTGATGGAAGAAGCGTGAAAAAGTCAGCTTATGTATATCTTCCATATGGTTACAGTAAGGAAAAAAGGAGTATAATATTCTGTATCTGATGCATGGAACTGGTGATGATGAAAAAATCTGGCTGAAACAAATCCATATAATAAACCATGCTGGATAACATGATCGCAGATGGAGATATTGAGCCACTGATCGTGGTGACACCAACCTTTTATGTGGAAGATGACTGTGCAGATGATCTGGATCAGCTGACCTATTCTTTTGCAAAGGAGCTGCGAAATGATCTGATGCCTGAGATTGAATCCTCTTATTCTACATATGCAAAATCGGCAGATGATAAGGGAATTTTCCAAGAGCCGGGATCACAGAGCCTTTGCTGGTTTGTCAAGAGGGGCGGTAACGATGTACCATTCCGTATTGTGCCAGAGCCTGGATTAGTTTTTCCTGGTTTGGGGCATTCAGCGGAAGCAGGACAGATAAGACTGCATTTGAAGACACCATTCAGACAGGCGAATTTTGCAGAACTGCCAATTCATTATTTATATGTGGCAAGTGGCAACCTCGACTTCGCCCTGCCTGGACAGGTGCAGGACTATCAGGCACTTCTTGACATAGAGCCAAGACTCCTGGGCAGGAGTGAATACTTGCTTTGATGTATTTCCTATGAGATACATTCTATGGGAAACTGGCATCTGGCGCTGTATAAATTTTTTACAGAAGATTTTCTAGAGCCATTTTTTCAAGCACGCTCTAGTGGGAAGTGCGTTGCTGCGAACAGGAGAACAGCAATGCGCTTTTTGCACAGTTGGCGCGTGCTTTTTTGGCAGGTTGCGTTTGGAATAGCGCAGCCTGCGTTTTTATTTGGTAGAATTAAGCTGAGAAGCAGCATTCGGTTATGAGCAAGTAGCGAAGCGGACCTGGAATATCCGCTTGACATTAAAAGAAAATTATAGAAAATTTCAGGAGGAAATCATGAAGCAGTCATTTAACGAAAACTGGGTATGCTACAGAACCGGAGAGAAAGAAAATGCATTTGCAGTAACTCTTCCGCATGATGCCATGCAGCTGGATGATAGAAGCGAAACAAGTGCCGGCGGTGTGAATACAGGATGGTATGAGGCGCAGGATTACACTTACGAGAAAACATTTATCCTTCCAGAGAAAGCGAAGGACGAGAAAGTGATCCTGGAATTTGAGGGCGTTTACCGTAAGGCAACTGTATATCTTAACGGCAAAAAAGTGGCATATCATTCTTATGGATATATCGGATTTTATGTGGACGCAACAAAGCATGTAAAATTCGGGGAAGAGAATGTAATCCGTGTGGAAGTGATCAACCACGATCAGCCAAACAGCCGCTGGTATTCCGGTACCGGAATTTACCGTCCGGTGTGGCTGTATACAGTGCCGAAGAAACATTTAAGATTTGACAGCGTGAAGATCACTACACTGGATTATAAGGAGCCGAAGATCCGTGTGGAAGCATGGCCGAATGCTGCCGGCGAGGTGAAAGTGGAGATTCTGGAGAAACAGATTGTTACCAGAAAAGCTGTGGCTGGCGAAAGTGCAGACCAGACAGACGAGACCATAGAGCTGTGTATTGACGAAAATGCAGTACAACCAACCGTTCAAAATTCTGACAAAGCATCAGATAAGATCATCGCCTTGGAAATTCTCCAGGCAGATGGTAAATTTTCCAGAGAAATTGCCCTCCCAGGAGCAAACCTGTGGAGCCCGGATGCACCAAATCTTTATACCTGCCGTGTAACCTTTGGCGAGGATATTCAGGAAGAAACCTTTGGAATCCGTGTAGTAAGCTGTACTCCGGAAGAGGGCTTCTGTATCAATGGAAAACGTGTTCTGTTAAAAGGTGGCTGTATCCATCACGATAACGGTCTTCTTGGTGCATGTGCGTATGAATTTGCAGAACGCCGTAAAATCCGCATTCTTCTGGACGCTGGCTATAATGCAATCCGTTCTGCACATAACCCATGCTCCAAAGCACTTCTTCGCGCCTGTGACGAGATGGGAATGCTTGTAATGGACGAATATATTGATGGCTGGTATATCCATAAAAC
>ENA-OQET01000712-OQET01000712.1-human-gut-metagenome-genome-assembly--contig:-NODE-712-length-16448-cov-3.825256_pt1 | contig 16448 bp, 17 predicted proteins | sample MGYA00242800_ERZ504645 | MGnify/ENA primary metagenome ERZ504645 (study PRJEB26092, sample SAMD00036308) | human gut metagenome | host: Homo sapiens | study: EMG produced TPA metagenomics assembly of... | reverse complement strand
AGACGATGGGAATTTGATATGGAAAACAGCAATATGAAAGGTCATTGGATTGGTATTTTCACTGCCAAAGCCGATGAAACAGAGATAGATTTCACGGAGTGCGTGGAAACAAAGAAATTATTGATGAAGCCCTTTGTGAAGTCGTACCTGAAAAAGCAGCAGATACAATTTGTTGCGGATATAATAAAAATTATTCTTAAAGAGTCATACATAGAAAGGCGGTTTATTATGAAGAAGTATGAGTGTATGACAGTTGATTTAAGCGCAGAGCCATCGTTTAATGTTCATATTAAGCTGGATCGGTATATTGAGAAACTCAATGAATATGGAAAATCAAGGCTGGCGTTTGATTTCCGGAACTGATGACTGGAAGTATCGATCTTGAGCGTGAAATTGATGATGAAGAATAACAGATAGGAGGCGTATAACCTATGAAAAATATGATTGGATACTGCGGACTGGATTGTGGAAAAATGCGACGCATACCTTGCGACTATCAATGACGATCAAGCATTGCGGGAGAAAACAGCGAAATTATGGGCAGAGTTAAATAATGCACCTATTCTGCCGGAACATATTAACATGTGAGGGCTGCCGTGTGAATGGTGCGAAAACGGTATTTTGCGAGCACATCTGCGAAATTCGGAAATGTGCGTTAAAAAAAGGAATTTCCACCTGTGGCGACTGTCGGGAATTAGAAGCCTGCCCTACTGTTGGTGCAATCCTCGAAAATAATCCGGCGGTTTTGGAAAATTTAAAAAAATCAAATTATTAAAATAATTAGATTGTTAGCTTATTTGTTGGATCTTCTCCAGATATGAGCAGTTTCTGCATCTTTGATCAGCTGATCTCTGAAATCTGGATGAGCGATATTGATCAAGGCTTCTGCACGTTCCCATGTAGACTTACCTTTTAAGTTTGCCATACCATATTCTGTAACGATATAATGAGCATTTGAACGAGTATCTGTGACGACAGATCCGTTATGTAATGTAGGAAGGATTCTTGAGAATGTTTCCCCTTTCTTATTTGTGAAAGTAGAAGATAAGCATACAAAACTCTTTCCACCATTAGATAAGTAAGCACCCATAACGAAATCAAGCTGTCCACCGGCACCACTGATCTGACGGATTCCTGAAGACTCAGCACTGATCTGTCCATATAAGTCAACATCTACCGCATTGTTGATAGAGATAAAGTTATCGATAGATGAAATCGTAGCGATGCTGTTTGTATAATCAACAGGAGCGCTCATGCACTCTGGGTTATCATTTAAATAATCATATAATTTTTTTGTACCTGCTGCGAAAGCATAAGTCTGACGGTAACGGTCGATGTTCTTGTGAGCACCTGTGATCTTACCGGCTTTTGCAATATCAACGAAAGCATCAACATACATTTCTGTATGAACACCAAGGTCTTTTAAATCGGATTCTGCGATCAAAGATCCTACAGCATTAGGCATACCACCGATTCCAAGCTGTAAGCAGGCTCCATCAGGAATCTGATCAACGATCAGTCTTGCAACTGCCTGATCCACTTCTGTAGCAGCTCCGCCACCACCTAATTCGTCAATAGCAGGATTGTTTCCTTCAACGATCATGTCAACTTTGGAAATATGGATACCTTCTTCGAAACCACCAAGGCAACGAGGCATATTTTCATTAACTTCGACGATAACGCATTTTGCTTTTTCAAGCATAGCTGCTGTATGAGAAGCACTTGGACCAAAGTTAAAATATCCATGAGCATCCATAGGTGCAACCTGCATCATAACAACGTCTGTTCCTGGAAGACAATCACGGTAATAGCTTGGTAATTCAGAATAACGGATCGGAGCGTAGAAAGAGAATCCTTCGTTGATCCATTTTCTTTCTAAACCACCCATATGCCATGAATTCCATGTAAAATGATCTGCTGGGTTTTCAATCTGAGTGATTGCTAATGGACGCATAACGATACCACCATGAATCTGAATATTTTCAAGATCAGGCATACGTTTTGCTAAAGCTTCGTCTAAAGCAACTGGAGTAGTAACACACCATCCATATTCCAGACGATCTCCGGATTTTACGACTTTGACAGCTTCATCAGCAGTTGTTAATTTTTTTGATATTCTTGCGTGAATGACATAATAAGTCCTCCTAAAAATAAATTCCATGAAACGATAGTTTCATTGTTAACACACTAGTTATATTCTAACATTTTGTATCAGTAAGTACAAGGGAAAACGTTAAAAAATTATCAAAGCAGTTTAAATATTTGATGAAAAATTGATTTTATAAAAGTACAAAAAAGTGTAGTTATTTTACAAAGATTGTACTATAATATGAAATTGTATTTAGGAGGGATAAAACAAATGGAAAATAAAAAACTGACGTGGAAACATTACCTTGGAATCGCAGTTGTTGCGGTATTGGTAATTTATTTAGTGATTGGTTTTAGTTTCAGTAATAAATTCTTCTGGGGAACTAAGATCAATGGAATGAATGTTGCTGGTAAGACAGCGGATCAAGTGATTGAGATGTTTGATAAGAAAGCAGATGACTATTCATTAACGATCAAGGAAAGAAAAGACAAGACAGAGACATTAACAAGTGATCAGCTCAGAACAAAATTTGAAGGTGCTGATGAGATTAAACAGATTAAGGAAGATCAGGGATCTTTTGGATGGATCAAGGGCTTATTTGGTTCAGAACATTATGATAATGTGACAATGTATTCATATGATACAAAGTCTTTCACAAAAGCCTATAAGAAACTGGATGCATTTAACAACAAGAAGATGATCAAGATCGCAAATGCAAAACCAGTATACAAAGATGGCAAATTCGAGATTCAGAAAGAAGAAGAAGGAACAGAACTTAAAAAAGATGTAGCAGCTAAGAAGATTGGAGAAGCAGTGAAAGATGGTCTTTCTACTATCTCACTGGATAAAGAAAACTGCTATGATAATCCAGAGTATACTTCTGACAATGATAAATTGATCAATCTGACAAAAGATATGAACAAAAAATTAAAAGGAAGTATTACATATAAATTTGGAAAACAAGTGGTAGTTCTTGATAAGAATACATATAGCAGCTGGTTGAAGATCAAGAAAGACTATTCAGGATATACAGTAGATAAAAATGCCATGGAAAACTGGGTATTGAAATTCATGTACAAATATAATACACAGTATGGATGGCATAAGTTTAAGACACATGATGGACGTACAAAGAAGATTTACGGTGGACCTTATGGATGGCGTATCAGCAAGGACAAAGAAATGACTTCTGTGAAGAAGATGTTAGCAAATGGAACAACAGAGACACGAGAGCCATATTGGAGAGAAAAAGGAAAAGTCTACGATGGTGTCAATGGTGATATCGGAGATACTTATGTAGAAGTAGATATGGGAGCACAGACGGTTTACTATTTCAAAAAAGGAAAACTTAAATTCGCAACATCCTGTGTTACAGGTAAGATGACAGCAGACCGCAAGACACCGGAGTGTGTTGCATATATCCTTTATAAACAGCCAAGTGCAACATTAAGTGGACAGGGATACAGTTCTGATGTTAAATATTGGATGCCATTCATTGGAAATGTAGGTTTTCATTCTGCACCATGGAGAGGTTCTTTTGGAGGAAGTGAATATATATCCAATGGATCTCATGGATGTGTCAATCTTCCAACATATGCTGCGGCTACATTATACAAACTTGTAAGTCAGGGAGACCCGGTTGTAGCATATTATTAAAAAGGAACCAAAGAAATGAGAATTACTATGACAGACTGGATTCATCGAGTGCTAGATGAATATATCAAAGAAGGAGACTGCTGTATTGATGCAACGATGGGAAAAGGTGGAGACACCTATTATCTGTGCAGCAAAACAGGAGAAAGCGGAAAAGTCTACGCCTTTGATGTGCAGGCAGATGCATTAAGTCAGACCAGAGAAAAACTGGATAAACATAAAATGAATGCAGAACTGATTTTAGATGGCCATGAGCATATGAAAGAATATGTCAAAGAAACAGAAGTATCTTGTATTATGTTCAATCTCGGGTATCTTCCAGGCGGGGATCATCATCTTGCGACAAAGACCAATACGACGATTCAGGCAGTTGAAGCAGGGCTTGGGATGCTAAAGACAGGTGGGATTATGAGCATTTGCATTTACAGTGGCGGTGACAGTGGGTTTGAAGAACGTGATGGGGTGCTAGAATACCTAAGCCAGCTAGATGACCGTAAGTATTTTATTGCAAGACAGGACATTCCCAATAAGAAAAATAATCCGCCAATGACCGGTATTTATCATAAAATTATAATAAAGAAACAATGGATTCCATATACTTGTATTAAATTGAACCTTAAAGTAAGCAAAAAAGAAGGGTACAGGATATGAAAACCATTGTTTCTGTTTTTTATATGTGATAATATGTAGTATACAGATATATGCAGTGTCAGCAGAAGAAATAAACTTAAATGCAAAGGCAGCTGTGATCATGGATGCTGAAAGTGGGAAAATCCTCTATGAGAAATCCAAAGATCAAAAAATGCCGAATGCCAGTACAACAAAGATTTTAACATGTTTATATATTTTAAAGCACTGTGATCTTGATCAGATGGCAGAAGTTTCAAAGAATGCAGCGATGCAGCCGAAAGTAAGATTAGGGGTGAGAGAAGGGGAAAAGTATAAAGTCAAAGATCTGCTCTACGGATTAATGTTAGAGTCCTATAATGATTGTGCAGTTGTATTAGCAGAACATGCAGAAGGAAGTGTGGAAAAATTTGAAAAAAGAATGAATCAGATGGCAGAAAATATAGGTACTTTGAATACCCATTTTGTAACACCAAATGGTCTGGATGGTATAGATAAGAAAGGACGGCATGAAACGACAGCACAGGATCTGGCAAAGATCATGGCGCGATGTATTAAGAATCAGCAATTTCTTGAAATCACGCAGACAAAACAATATACATTTACAGATGGCAGCAGAAAGAGAAGATTTATCTGCAATAATCACAATGCCTTGTTATCTAGCATGCAAGGAGTGATTTCTGGGAAGACAGGATACACTTCAAAAGCAGGATATTGCTATGTGGGGGCTGTAAAGCAGAAGAATATGACGATGACATTTTCTGTTCTTGCCAGTGGGTGGCCGCCGCACAAGACCTATAAATGGAAGGATGTAAGGAAACTGGTTCAATACGCCACAGATCATTACGAGAGACGAGAGATCATTGCAGATACAAGCAAGATCAAAGAAATAAGTATAAAGAATGGTCTTAAAGAAAAAGTCTTGCTGAAAACAGGAAATCTCAAGGCAGCATTTCTGGTAAAGAAGACAGATAAGATAAAGATTGAGAGTGTCTTACCATCTTTTATTGATGCACCTGTGAAAGAAGGGCAGAGAGTCGGGGAAATCAAATATCTTATCAATGGAAAAAGTCAAAAGAGTATTCCAATCTACGCAAAGAAAAGCGTAAAACAAAAAGATTACTGGTATTATTTTGAGAAAATAATTCAAAGATTTACGCTGACAACCTAATGTGCTATGATAAAACAGATAAGAAAACAAGGGAGGCGAAACAATGCTGTTTTTAGAATATCCAAAATGCAGTACCTGCAAGAAGGCAAAGAAATGGTTGGATGAACAAGGTATATCTTACGAAGACCGTCATATCATTGAAGACAATCCAACGGCCGAAGAGTTAAAAGACTGGCACGAAAGAAGCGGATTGCCACTGAAGCGATTTTTTAACACAAGCGGTATGAAATATCGTGAGTTAGGGTTAAAAGACAAATTGCCAGAGATGTCAGAAGAAGAACAATACGAACTGCTTGCAACCGACGGAATGTTAGTAAAACGCCCACTGGTTGTAGGAGATGATTTTGTGTTGATCGGGTTTAAAGAAGCACTATGGAAGGAGACATTAGCATGAATCGAGAAAATGCATGGACAACATATGAAGAAGCAGATATCAAGGCATTAGAAGGACTTTGTAAGGAATACAAAGATTTCTTATCCAATGGAAAGACAGAACGTGAATGTGTAGCACAGTCGATCGAATTGGCAAAGAAAGCTGGATATCAGGATTTAGAAGAACTGATCAAGAACCAGACACCATTAAAAGCTGGTAGCAAAGTATACCGCACATGGATGGAAAAAACGATCGCATTATTCCAGATCGGAGAAGATGCGATTGAAGATGGATTAAATATCTTAGGAGCACACATCGACTCACCAAGACTGGATCTTAAACAGAATCCATTATACGAAGACACAGAGATGGCATTATTAGACACCCATTATTACGGTGGAGTTAAGAAATATCAATGGGTCACACTTCCCATGGCATTACACGGTGTTGTTGTGAAGAAAGACGGAACAAAAGTCAATATCTGTATCGGTGAAAAAGATGAAGATCCAGTAGTGGGAATCACAGACCTTTTAATTCATTTATCAGGAAAACAGATGCAGAAGAAAGGAAATGTGATTGTAGAAGGAGAAGATCTTAATGTCCTGATCGGAAGCAAACCATTAAAAGGCGAAGAAAAAGAAGCAGTCAAGAAACAGTTGTTACAGTTATTTGATGAAGAATATGGAATCGAGGAAGAAGATTTCTTATCCGCAGAGATCGAAGTCGTACCAGCTGGAAAAGCAAGAGACTTTGGATTAGACCGCAGTATGATCATGTCTTATGGACAAGATGACAGAGTCTGTGCATATACATCCTTAGCAGCTATGTTAAATGTAGAAGCACCAAAGAGAACATCTTGCTGCATCTTAGTAGACAAAGAAGAAATCGGAAGTGTTGGAGCAACAGGAATGCACTCCAGATTCTTTGAAAATACAGTCGCAGAAATCTTAGCTTTAACAGGAGATTATAATGATCTGAGGCTTAGGAGAACGCTGCAGAATTCTTACATGTTATCATCTGATGTAAGCGCAGCTTTCGATCCAAACTATCCAAGTGTAATGGAGAAGAAAAACTGTGCATATTTCGGAAAAGGATTAGTATTAAACAAATACACTGGAGCCAGAGGAAAATCAGGGTCAAATGATGCAAACCCAGAATATATCGCTCAGTTAAGAAAGATCTTTGATGAAGCAAAAGTAGCCTTCCAGACAGCTGAACTTGGAAAAGTTGACGAAGGAGGCGGAGGAACGATCGCCTACATTCCTGCTGCCTATAGCATGAACGTCATCGACTGCGGAGTTGCAGTGTTAAGCATGCATGCACCATGGGAGATCACAAGCAAATCCGATATCTATGAAGTGGAAAAAGGATATGAAGCATTTTTGAAAAACTGCAGATAAGATTTGAAAAATTGCAGGAAAATATAGTATTATAATAAAAGAAGCAGATTCAAGTAGTGATCGGGGAATTGAATCCCGGCCAAACGCTTGGATTTGCTTCTTTTTATAAAAATACCTAAAACATAGAATATCTTTCAATATACTATTTCGCAGGGATGATCTCAATCCAATATCCATCTGGATCATTAATAAAATAAATCCCCATATCATGATTCTCAAAACAAATACATCCCATTTTCTCATGGAGTGCGTGTGCTTTGTCAAAATCATCTGCAGTCAAAGCCAGATGGAACTCTTCATCTCCAAGATTATAAGGTTCTTTCTGGTCACGCATCCAAGTAAGTTCTAATAAGAAATCAGAAGATCCATCTCCAAGATAAACGATTTTAAAACTTCCGTCGGAAGCATCCTTTTCACGAACTACATCAAGTCCGAGAGCTTCTTTATAAAACTCTAAACTTTTCTCAAGATTTAAAACGTTAAAATTAAAGTGATTAAATTGAAACATATGTACATCCTTTCTTACAATTCTTAAGTTTTTTTTAAAATTATAATAACAACAAATTTACGTGTTTACAAGAACAAAATGCAAAGATATAATGATAAGAAGAATGAACGAAAAGGAAGGAGCAACATGAAAACATTTCGATTAAGATGTAAAAAACTTTGTGCAGTGGTATTAATGATCGTGACAGCATTTGGATTCTCATTTGCAACACCAAAGACTGCACAAGCAGCCAATACAAAGTATTGGATCAAAGTCAACAAACAGGCCAATGTAGCAACCGTATACCAGTTAAAGAATGGAACATACAAACCGATCAAAGCATTCCTGGTATCTTGTGGAGGTGCCAATACACCAGCAGGTACATTTTATACACCAGCCAAGTACCGTTGGCAGACACTAATGGGACCAAGTTATGGGCAGTACTGTACAAGAGTCCATGGAGGAGTCTTATTCCATTCCGTGTGGTATTATGAAAAGAATCCTTCAACACAGTCTACGGTTCAGTTTAATAAACTTGGACAGACTGCATCTCATGGATGTATCCGTTTATCAGTAGGAGATGCAAAGTGGATCTATGATAATTGTGCATTAGGAACGAAAGTTACTGTATATAGCAGCAGTAATCCGGGACCTTTAGGAAAACCAAAAGGGATCAAGGTATCTACAGCAAGAAGACAGTATTGGGATCCAACAGATCCAAGCAAGAAGAACCCATACCGTAAACAGAAAGCTACATTGACAGTAGCTAAGAAGAAAGCTAAAACAGCAGAATATGGAACTTCATTATAACGTAAAATCAGGAGTTACAGCCAAAGACAAGATCACAAAGAAGAGCTTAACAAAGAACATTACATATACAACAACAAAATATGTAAAAAGGTAAATACAGAAAAAGCAAAATTTTCAACAAAATCTTTAGGAACATATCGTATTAAGTATACAGTGAAATCTTCTTTAGGAGTTAAAACAACAAAGACGATCGTTGTAAGAGTTGTTGATACATTAGCACCAGTGATCACAGCAAAGAACCGTACAGTGAAAGTTAATACAGCAAATGCGGTAACAGGTGTAACAGCGAAGATGAGAAGTGGAGCTAACAGAACAAGTGCAATGACAGTGAAGATCAAAGCACCTGGAGCATCTGCTTACACAACTTATACATATGCAAAAGCCAAAGCATATAAGTTTAGTAAACCTGGACAATATGCGGTACAGTACAGTGTGAAGAATACAAACAAACCATATAGAGCAGCAACAAAGAAGATTACGATCACGGTAACAGGAAATGTAAATGCCCAGATCAATACATCTGCTGAAACTGTAACAGTACCAGCAGCAAGTACAGATCAGACAGTGATCAATGCAGTTCGTGCAGTTGTAACGATCAATGATAATGGAACGGTTGTGGCAGGAACGAATACAACAGTTACAGTTGTTCTAGTCAAAGATCAGGCAGGAACAGTCACAGCAGCGAATGTTTCTTACAAAGGTAAGAATGGAGTGACAGTGACAAAACAGATCAAAGTTCAGTTTGAACAGGCAACAACAGGAACGACAGAACAGCAAACAACATCAACAGAGTCAACAGCACAGCCACAGCAGTAAGGAATCTTAAAAAGAAGGATGTATTTTAACGATACATTCTTCTTTTTTTCGAAGTTTTTTGACGGTAGAGTTGACACGGCATTTCAGTATGATAAAATAAATAAGATTAAAGAATTTATCAGCTGTTTTCACAAAGCATAGAAAGAAGACGGCCAGAGATAGATACGGCTAGGAGGAATAAAATATGGCAACACCTTATAACCATAAGGCAATCGAACAAAAGTGGAGAAAACACTGGCAGGAACATCCTGTCAATGTAAATGACGGTAAGAAACCTAAATATTACTGTTTAGATATGTTTCCATATCCATCAGGAAGTGGCCTTCATGTAGGACATTGGAGAGGATATGTGATCAGTGATGTATGGAGCCGTTACAAATTATTAAATGGATACTATGTCATTCATCCAATGGGATGGGATGCATTTGGACTTCCAGCAGAAAACTATGCGATCAAGATGGGAACACATCCTCGTATTTCTACAGAAGCCAATATTAAGAATATCAAACGCCAGATCAATGAGATTTCCGCAATCTATGACTGGGATATGGAAGTTAACACAACAGACCCAGAATTCTACAAATGGACACAGTGGATTTTCGTAAAGATGTTCAAGAAAGGCCTTGCATACGAGAAACAGATGCCAATCAACTGGTGTCCATCATGTAAGACAGGACTTGCGAACGAAGAAGTAGTAAATGGTAAGTGTGAACGCTGCGGTGCAGACGTAACCAAGAAGAACTTAAGACAGTGGATGTTAAAGATCACAGCATATGCAGATCGTCTGTTAGCTGATCTTGACAAACTTGACTGGCCAGAGAAAGTTAAGAAGATGCAGGCAGAGTGGATCGGTAAGAGCCACGGTGCAGAAGTTAACTTCAAAGTTGATGGAAGAGATGATGAGATCACAGTTTATACAACTCGTCCAGATACATTACACGGAGCAACATTTATGGTATTAGCTCCAGAACATGAATTAGCGAAAGATCTTGCAACAGATGAGACAAGAGAAGCAGTAGAAGAATATATCTATCAGGCATCCCTAAAATCATCTGTAGACCGTATGCAGGATAAAGAAAAGACAGGTGTATTTACAGGAAGCTATGCGATCAATCCGATCAATGGAGCAAAAGTACCAATCTGGTTATCAGATTATGTACTTGCAGATTACGGTACAGGAGCGATCATGTGTGTACCAGCGCATGATGACCGTGACTTTGAATTTGCTAAGAAGTTTGACATTCCGATCATTCAGGTTATCGCTAAAGATGGTAAAGAGATTGAGAACATGGAAGAAGCTTACACAGAAGCATCTGGTATCATGATCAATTCCGGAGACTGGAATGGAAAAGAATCTTCTGAATTAAAAGAAGAAGCACCAAAGATCATCGAAGAGATGGGAATCGGTAAGAAGACAACAAACTATAAGTTACGTGACTGGGTATTCAGTCGTCAGCGTTACTGGGGTGAACCAATTCCTATCGTTCATTGCCCAGACTGTGGAGCAGTTCCAGTACCAGAAGAAGAATTACCATTGACATTACCAGAAGTTGAGAAATACGAACCAACAGGAACAGGAGAATCTCCATTAGCAGACATCGAAGACTGGGTAAACTGTAAGTGTCCTGTATGTGGTAAGGATGCGAAACGTGAGACAAACACAATGCCTCAGTGGGCAGGATCATCATGGTATTTCTTAAGATACATCGATAACAAGAATAATGAAGAATTAGTATCTAGAGAGAAAGCAGACAAATACTTACCAGTAGATATGTATATCGGTGGAGTAGAACATGCTGTATTGCATCTGTTATATTCAAGATTCTACACAAAATTCTTATGTGACATCGGAGTGATCGACTTTGATGAACCATTCCACAAACTGTTCAACCAGGGAATGATCACAGGTAAGAACGGTATCAAGATGAGTAAGTCCAAAGGAAATGTCGTATCCCCAGATGATCTTGTAAGAGATTATGGATGTGACTCCTTAAGAATGTACGAACTGTTCGTTGGACCACCAGAATTAGATGCTGAATGGGATGAAAGCGGTATCGATGGAGTGCATAGATTCTTAACAAGATTCTACAAACTTATCATGGATCAGAAAGACAAAGGTGTAGAAGCTGATAAAGAATTATTAAAAGTACGTCATAAACTGATCTACGATATCACAACACGTTTAAATAACTTCAGCTTGAATACAGTTGTGAGTGGATTTATGGAATATACCAATACATTAACAGCAATGGCTAAGAAATCTGGAGTTGACAAAGAAACTTTAGAGACAGCAATTGTATTACTCGCACCATTTGCACCACATATTGCAGAAGAATTATGGGAAGCAATGGGACATGAGGACAGCGTATTTGCTCAGACATGGCCAACATATGATGAAGAAGCTATGAAAGAGGATGAAGTAGAGATCGTTGTTCAGATCAATGGTAAAGTAAAAGGAAAACTTGTCGTCGGTGCAGAAGAAGACAAAGATTCTGTTCTTGCGAAAGCTAAGGAAGTTCTTGGAGATAAATTAAACGGTAATATTGTGAAAGAAATTTATGTACCAGGAAGAATTGTAAATATCGTTCAGAAATAGAATAATAAAATGGCGCAGATAACGATAACAGTGTCTGCGTCGTTTTTTTCTCAAGATCAGTAAGGATATATGAAGATCAGAAAGGCTAAAACATGTATACATTTGACAGCAGAATCCGATACAGTGAAATAGACAGAAGTGGCAGATTATCGATTCCGGCAGTGGTTGATTATTTCCAGGACTGCAGTGCATTTCAGTCTGAAGAACTTGGTGTTGGAGTAGAATATCTTGCCAATAAGAAACGTGCATGGATCCTGAATTCATGGCAGATCGTTTTGGAAAGAAGACCAGAGGAATGTGAAAAGATCACAGTTGGAACATGGGGATCTGGATTTGACAAGTTTCATGCAACGAGAAATTTTATCATGAAGACAACACAGGGGGAACGATTAGCTTATGCCAATTCTATCTGGGTATATATAAACACAGAAACAGGAATGCCAGTCAGACCAACCAAAGAAGAAATTGATGTCTACAAATTAGAAGCCCCATTAGAGATGGAATATGAACCAAGAAAGATTAAACTTTCCAGAGAATGGGAAGAAAAAGAACCAGTGAAAGTACAAAGAAGCTGGATTGACAGCAATGATCATGTCAATAACAGCTGGTATGTCAAAACAGCATTTGAACAGCTGCCACAAGATTTGGAGATCAGACAGCTGAGGGTCGAATATAAAAAACAGGCGTATGAAGGAGATATTCTATATCCAAGATATGCAAGGGAAGAACAAAGGATACTGGTAGCATTGTGTGATGAAAAACAAAAACCATATGCAGTGATTGAATGTAGATAGATATTAGATGGAAGGAAAAGCAGATGAAACAGACGAAGATCGTAATTTTAGGAGCGGGACATGTCGGAACACACTGTGCATTGTCATTGATGTTTCGTAGCCTTGCAAATGAAATTGTTTTAATCGACACAGATGAAGAAAAAGCAAAAAGCCAGGCATTAGATCTTGATGATATGGGAGCGTGTCTTCCTGCGAAAGTTGTGATTCGTTCAGGCAGTTATGAAGATCTTGACGATGCGGATATTCTTGTCAATGCGATCGGACGAAGCCGCAAGGAGGGAGAGACAAGACTTGATATGTTCGGAGATTCCATGGAACGATTGAAAGATATCATTCCAAAGATTCAAGATACAAAGTTTCGAGGAATTCTGATCAGTATTACAAATCCTGCGGATGTAGTAGGAGAATGTTTGAGGAAAGCGTTAGGTATCGAGAGATTCCGTTGCTTTAGCACAGGAACGAGTCTTGACAGCTTAAGGATCAAGAGAATTTTAGAAGAGAAAACAGGATATCACAGAAATTCCATAGAGGCATTCTGCATGGGTGAACATGGGGATTCTCAGATTGTTCCATTATCCCGTGTGTCTGTCGGAGGGAAACCATTTGCAAAACTTCAAAAGGAGTATCCTGATACGTTAGGCAAGATTACGATCGAAGATCTACAGGACGAGGTTCGACAGGCGGGCATGACAGTGATCATCGGTAAGAAAAGTACAGAATTTGGAATTGGGATCGCGTTAAGTGAGATCGTCAAATCAATCGTATACGATGAGAAAAGGATCTGGCCGCTTTCTGTCCATCTGGATGGGGAGTATGGACAGAAAGACGTGGCAGCAGGAGTTCCGGCCGTGATCGGAGCAGACGGAATAGAAGAAATTGTAGAAATGGATCTTACAGAAGAGGAGAAAAGCCAATTTGCGCATTCCTGTGATGTGATCCGCGGTTATTTAAAGAAAGCAAAAGAAATGCTTTCTTAAACCTAAATTACATGATCAGTGGACGGATCATATCGATCCGCTGCTGTTCTTCTGGAGACATGGATTCTTTCAGACCATCGATGATCATGGAAATTTCTTCGTTTGTAAAAGAAAGACCTTGTTCTGAAAGACGGCTTGAAGCCGCCATAAGGTCTGGGAGAATTAATTCAAGAGGTTTTCCGTGGCAGCTGGAGATCACAAATTTTATGATTTCCAGCTTTTTGGGTCAAGAGAAGATAAATGATCGAATGAAATAGGATCGTCAGACATAAAAAACTCCTTTAATTTTTTAAGAATCTGGTTTAACTGGTTCATAAAGTCAGAATTTGGTTTTGCTGTATTAGTACAAGGACTGTCTTTTGCCATCATCATAGGCATTAGTTTTGAAAATAGATCATTGTTTTGGCTGTCAGAAGATGAATGGTTAGTCGTATCGACAAAACGCTGATAATTTTGATAGACTTCAAACATTTGCATCATCTGAAGAATTTGTTCGATCTGCATAGCGGTTTCCTTCGGGGCGCGAAGTTTCAGAGCATTTAGTAATAATTCCATAGAGGCAGGATCTTGATCAAAACCACAGGCAGAAAGAGTCTGTTCGTTGTCAAATTCAGAAGAGATTTTGGAAAGTTCGGTTAATTTGATATAAATGGCAGCAACCTTTTTTAAGTTTGGTGGGAGATATGGAAGGGCATCTTCTAACATATTAGAAGAGTCATTACGGAAAAAATTTTCCCAGGAAGTTTGATTTTGTTCCATGATTGTCACAACCTTCAGATTTTTTCTCATATCCTATAGTATTAGGAGGTGAAAAAAATTATGAATGAAATTTTGGTAGAAGAAGAAAATACAGTTTATGAACTGGATCCTGAGTGCTTAAGGCACAAAGAAGAACAAAGACAACTGGAAGAAAAGAGGAAACAGGAAAAACAAGAGAATGATAACTATCGGATGCAGAAGAGACCAGAAAAAAGGAATCAGAACAATATGTGGATCATCTGTTTGCTGTTACTGGTGATCTGCCAATAAAAAAGAGGATGCCGGATCAAAAGGCATCCTCTTTTATCAGAAATCATTAAATTCAGCATCCACATCCGCAGCCATTGTTGTTGCCACATCCAAAGCTGCCGTTACCACAGCAGCAGAGGATTAAGATGATCCAGATCAGGCTGTCACATCCGTTTCCGCATCCGCAGCCATCATTATTTCCGCCTCCACAGCAGCAAAGTAAGATTAAAAGAAGCAGACAGCTGTTATTTCCTCCAAAGCAAGATGAACCACAAGATCCTCCACAGCCAGTTGCAGCTAAATCACTCATGTTAAAACCTCCAAAAGATTTATTTACAGTTTATAGTATTCTGGGAATTATAAAGTGTGAGAAAATTCGCCAGTATACCTTTTTTAATATTTGTGGTATAATCTGCAATGAATGCAGGAGACAGGAGAAAAGAAGGAATCAGATGAAGAGAATAGATTTTGAGAGAATTTTTGATAATATCAGAAGAAATCAGACAATGGTCCATTGTATTACAAACTATGTAACGATCAATGATGTTGCGAATATGATCCTTGCGATCGGGGCTTCACCGATCATGGCAGATGACTGGATGGAAGTTAGAGAGATCACAGCAATGTGTGACAGTCTCGTGATCAATATGGGAACTTTAAAACAAAATACAGTGAGATCCATGCTTCTTGCGGGAAAAGAAGCGAATCAACGGGGTCATCTGGTCGTGTTTGATCCTGTGGGAGTCGGTGCTTCCAGATTCAGAAAAGAAACAGCGGCGAAATTGCTTAAGCAGATCCACTTTAACGTGATCCGTGGAAATATATCAGAGATCAAAACCTTATATGAGGGCAGTGATGATGGTTATGGTGTTGATGCGAAGAAAGATGATGCTGTGACAGAAGACAATTTGGAATATGTGATTCAAATGGCAAAGAATATGGCGAAGAAGACCAAAGCAGTGATCGTGATCACAGGAAAAACAGATCTAGTGACGGATGGACAGCAGATCTATTTGATCGATAACGGTGTTTTGGATATGTCAAGGATCACGGGAACCGGATGTATGTTGGATGGCGTGATCGCAGGATTTATCGGAGCTAATCCAGATCAGATCTTAGAAGCAGTGACGACAGCAGTTAGTGCGATGGGAATCTGTGGAGAATATGCAAAGGAGAAAGCAGAAGGAACAGGTACATTGAAAGTGCATCTGATGGATGCGATGAGTAATATGAATGCAGAATGGATGGAAAGGAGCAGTCAAATTGAGAGTAAATGCTGATGCAATGACTTTATATGCAGTAACAGACAGGACATGGGTAGAAGACACTACCTTGATGGATCAGGTGAAGGAAGCTTTGGAGGGTGGAATTACCTTTTTACAGCTTCGTGAAAACATCTTTCCAAAGAAGAATTTATAAAGAAGCAAGAGAAATGAAAGAACTTGTCCAAGGAATACAAGGTGCCATTTGTGATCAATGATAATATAGAAGTGGCTTTGGCAGTTGATGCTGATGGAGTTCATATCGGCAAGATGACATGTCAGTAGAAGAGGCAAGAAATTTATTAGGAGAAGATAAGATCATTGGGGTTTCTGCGCACAATGTAGAGGAAGCAATAAAAGCACAAAAAGGCGGTGCAGACTATTT
>ENA-OQET01000710-OQET01000710.1-human-gut-metagenome-genome-assembly--contig:-NODE-710-length-16479-cov-3.103535_pt1 | contig 16479 bp, 16 predicted proteins | sample MGYA00242800_ERZ504645 | MGnify/ENA primary metagenome ERZ504645 (study PRJEB26092, sample SAMD00036308) | human gut metagenome | host: Homo sapiens | study: EMG produced TPA metagenomics assembly of... | reverse complement strand
TAAAAGAGGCAAAAGAAGAGATCAAACATACCTTACTGGCTTACAACCGGAAGGATGTAGCCGGGCGCTATACATTTCCTAAACTCCGGCAGCGTCCCATCCTGCTTATGGGGCCTCCCGGAATCGGGAAAACAGCGATCATGGAGCAGGTGGCAGAGGAATGTAATGTAGGTCTGGTAGCCTATACCATTACCCATCATACAAGACAGAGTGCGGTAGGACTGCCAAGGATCGTGACCCGGTGCTACAACGGAAAAGAGGTCAGCATCACAGAGTATACCTTAAGCGAGATCATTGCTTCTGTGTATGATTGTATGGAACGTACCGGAAAGAAGGAGGGAATCCTGTTTATCGATGAGATCAACTGTGTCTCCGAGACACTTGCGCCTACCATGCTGCAGTTCCTTCAGAACAAGACCTTCGGAAGCCACAGTGTGCCGGAAGGATGGCTGATTGCGGCAGCAGGAAATCCTCCGGAATATAATAAATCGGTCCGGGAGTTTGATATTGTAACACTGGACCGTGTGCGGAGGATGGATATCGAGGCAGATCTTGAGGTGTGGATGGAGTATGCCTGGAAAAAGGAGATCCACGGATCGATCCTGGCTTATCTCGGCATGAAAAAGAATCATTTTTATTCTGTGGAGAATACAGTGGACGGGAAATTCTTCGTGACAGCAAGAGGCTGGGAAGACCTGTCTGAGATCCTGAAGGCTTATGAGGAGCTGGGCGTGGAGATCACAGAGAATCTGATCGGGGAGTATTTATGCAGAGAGGAGATCGCAAGAAGCTTTTTTGCCAGCTATCAGCTGTACAGGAAGTACGGAGAGGACTATGGCCTGGAACGTCTGCTTTCCGGAGAGATGCCGGAGGAGGAACAGCAAAAAAAGGTAAAAATGGCGAAGGAAGCTTCCTTTGAGGAACGCTTCCTTGTGACAGGGCTTCTGCTTGACGGCCTGAACGGAAGTTTTCTGACCTATGAGAAGATGGATGGTGAGACAGGTGCTGTTTATCAGGAACTTCTGCATCTGAAAGCTTTTCTTCAGGATAAAAAGGACATGACAGCGCTGGATGAATTTACAGATATGAAGAAGAAAAGTCTGGCTGTCCGTCTGGAGGCGGAGCTTCTTACCACAGATCAGCAGACTACGGAAGAGCTTGTGATCCGCACTCTGGAGGAATTCAGCCTTACTATCCGAAAGGAGCATATCACAGAAACAGAGGCTGGCTTTGAACGGATCCGGCAGCTGTTTACGGAAATGGCGGAGAAGAGAAAGGTCTGTGCGAAAAAGATCAGCGGGGAGCTGGAACAGGCATTTGCATTTATGAAGGAATGCTTCGGGGACGGACAGGAAACGGTGCTTTTTGTCACCGGATTGACCCGGAACAGTCATGCGGCGGCCTTTATCCGAGAGTATGGCTGTGATCCTTATTTTGCCTGCAGTGAGAAGCTTCTTTACCGGAAACAGGAGAAAAAGCTTCAGGAGGAATGTGCATCACTATTAGAAATATGAATGATTCCTTAACGAATACTTATGACTGAAAGGGGTCTGACATCTTGACAGGAGGGCTTGTGAGGTGATACGGTAACGATGTCGAAAACAAAAATCAAATAACCGAATGATGAGGTGTGAGAACATGCAGGAATTAAAACCAATCAAAGAAGGTAAAGTACGTGAGATCTATGACAATGGAGACAGTCTGATCATGGTCGCAACAGACCGTATCAGCTGTTTTGACGTAATTCTGAATAACGAAGTTACAAAGAAAGGTGCTGTACTGACCCAGATGTCCAAATTCTGGTTTGACATGACTGAGGACATTCTTCCGAACCACATGATTTCTGTAGATACCAAGGATATGCCGGAGTTTTTCCAGCAGGAGAAATTCGAAGGAAAATCCATGATGTGCCGTAAACTGAACATGCTGCCGATCGAGTGTATCGTACGTGGATACATCACAGGAAGCGGCTGGGCAAGCTACAAGGAGAACGGCACTGTATGCGGCATCAAGCTTCCGGAGGGACTGAAGGAATCCGACAAGCTGCCTGAGCCGATCTACACACCATCTACCAAGGCTGAGATCGGTGATCACGATGAGAATATTTCCTTTGAGCAGAGTATCGATCATCTTGAGAAATACTTCCCGGGAAAAGGACGCGAGTATGCAGAAAAGCTTCGTGACAACACCATTGCTCTTTACAAAAAATGTGCAGAGTATGCACTCAGCAAGGGAATCATCATTGCAGATACAAAATTTGAGTTTGGTCTTGATGAGGATGGAAACATGGTTATCGGTGATGAGATGCTGACACCGGACAGCTCCCGTTTCTGGCCGGCAGAAGGCTATGAACCAGGACATGGCCAGCCATCCTTTGACAAACAGTTTGCACGTGACTGGCTGAAAGCAAATCCGGACAATGACTGGACACTTCCGCAGGAGATCGTTGACAAGACTATTGAGAAATATCTCCAGGCATACAAAATGCTTACAGGAAAAGAACTGGCCTGAAAAATAACAGCAGCTCTGAAATAGAATATACCTTACAAGCCGCTTCGGATGCCCATTCCGAGGCGGCTTCTTTCTATATAAAATGTGATAAAAACAAAACAGTTGCAAGAAAACAGAGGGGTATTTATAATAAATACAGAAACCAGAAAATCCTGACAGATCAAAGGAGTGTGATTATGAGCAGGAAAGACAAGGCGAAAAAGAAAAAAACGGCAGGAGATTATGTTCTGACTCTGGTGCTGATCGTGGCAGTTGTGGTGTTCTGCTATGCTGCCTTTAACCTTTATCATATTTATACAGAGTATAAAAAAGGCACAGATGAGTATAACAGCATTTCAGAAATGGCAGTGACGGAGCGTGATCCGGATGCATCGGAAGATCTGGGACAGCCGGAGGAACAACAGCCGGTGGCTCCTATAAATGTTGATTTTGCATCTCTTAAAAGTATTAATGATGATGTGATCGGCTGGATTTATATGGAGGCACTTCCTCAGATCAGTTATCCGATGGTACAGGGCAAGGATAATAATATGTATCTTCACCAGACTTATGAGAAAAATTATAATTTTGCAGGAACAATCTTTATTGATTATGAGAATAAGAGGGATTTCAGTGACTGCAACACGCTGGTGTACGGACATAATATGAAGAATGGCTCCATGTTTGGAATGCTGAAAAAATACAGGGCAGATGAAACGCTTTACAATACCAGCAAATATTTCTGGATACTTACCCCGAAGAAGAACTACCGCTATGAGATCATTGCCGCATACACAACTTCGGTGAACAGTGATACGTATACCCTGTTTAAAGGTCCTGGTAAGGAATTTCTGGAATATGAGAAAAAAATTGTTCAAGAATTCCGAGATTAAAACAGAAGCAGGTGAGGGTGAGGCGAATGTGAAAGATAAGATCGTTACATTGTCTACATGCACCGGTAATCAGGCAACACGTTTTGTTGTGCAGGGAAAAAGAGTAAACGCAGTGGATCCACAGTAGCCATTTTTTATGTGAAAAATAAGGGAGGAAGATTCATATGGAAAATGAAATAGGAAAATTACAGAAGATCATTGATGAGAGCAATAATATTGTATTTTTCGGCGGAGCAGGAGTTTCCACGGAAAGCGGGATCCCGGATTTTCGAAGCCAGGACGGGCTGTATAACCAGAAGTATGATTATCCGCCGGAGACGATCTTAAGCCATACATTTTTTATGCGCAGGCCTGAAGAATTTTTTAAATTTTACAGAGATAAGATGCTTTGTGATACTGCAAAACCCAATGCGGCACATCTGAAACTGGCAGAGATGGAGCAGGCAGGAAAGCTGAAAGCGGTGATCACTCAGAATATTGACAATCTTCATCAGATGGCAGGAAGCAAAAAAGTTCTGGAACTTCACGGAAGTGTTTACCGCAATCATTGTATGAAGTGTGGGAAATTCTATGATTTTAAGTATATGAAGGAGTCAGAAGGAGTTCCGAAATGTACCTGTGGTGGTATGATCAAACCGGATGTGGTTCTCTATGAGGAAGGTCTGGATGACTATACGATCCAGGAATCTGTAAGAGCAATTTCAGAGGCGGAGGTTCTGATCATCGGAGGAACATCCCTGGCTGTGTATCCGGCAGCAGGTCTGATCGATTATTTCAGGGGAAATCATCTGGTGGTGATCAACAAGGCGCCGACACCGAGAGACAAATATGCGGATCTTCTTATTAAAGAACCGATCGGAAAGGTGTTCTCTCAGATACGGATCTGATAAACTGCATAGCAGTTATCCGGTGCAGGGCTACGTAGTGAATGCGGATATTTTTATCCGTTTGACTAAAATATCCGGAAAAAAGAAAAATGAGGAGTATCAAATGGGATTAAATTATGAAGTAGGAGATATTGTCACACTGAAGAAGGCGCACCCCTGTGGCAGCAAAGAATGGGAGATCCTTCGTGTAGGAGCGGATTTCCGCCTGAAATGCAAGGGCTGCGGACACCAGATCATGGTAGCGCGCAAGCTTGTGGAGAAAAATACACGAGATTTGAAAAAATTCGAAAAAAATTAAATTTATGCTTTACATCACGGGAAAGATATGCTAGAATCAACAATCGTGATATATTTCATATCCTTGCTCTTTGACAGGCAAAGGGCCAAAAGACCATAAGGAGGTTAAGACAAGCATGAACAAGTACGAGTTAGCATTAGTTGTGAGCGCTAAGCTTGAGGACGAAGCACGTGACGCTGTAGTTGAGAAAGCAAAAAGCTATATTACACGTTACAACGGCGTGATCACAGAAGTTGAAGAATGGGGTAAGAAAAAATTAGCTTACGAAATTCAGAAAATGCATGAAGGCTTCTACTATTTTATTCAGTTTGAAGCAGATTCTCAGTGCCCGGCGGAGATCGAGAGACATGTCCGCATCATGGACAATGTATTAAGATACCTGGTTGTCAAGAAAGAGGCATAATTTTTGCAGCGGATTTTCGAAAACACCATTAAGAACCTGTTCAGTTAAGTGAAATCTGAGATCATAAGAGAGGTAGAACGATGAACAAAGTAATATTAATGGGACGCTTGACAAGAGATCCTGAGGTAAGATATTCCGCAGGAGAAAATGCCCTGGCAATCGCCAGATATACACTGGCAGTTGACCGCAGATTCCGTCGTGACGGAGAAGCAAATGCTGATTTTATCAACTGTGTTTCTTTCGGACGGACAGCAGAGTTTGCGGAAAAGTATTTCAGACAGGGACTGAAAATTGCAGTTACGGGACGTATTCAGACAGGAAGTTATACGAACCGTGAGGGACAGAAGGTTTATACGACAGAGGTTGTTGTTGAGGATCAGGAATTTGCTGAGAGCAAAGCGTCAAGCGACAGCTATGCAGCATCTCATCCGAGAACAGAAGCAGCACCTGCACCGTCTATGCCAAGTCCGAGCGCAGCAAGCGCCGACGGCTTCATGAATATTCCAGATGGAATTGATGAGGAGCTGCCGTTCAACTAGAACATCTGATCAAGACAGATGAGACGAATAAGATAGGAGGAAACAATCATGGCTTACAATAGAGGCGAGAGACCAGATTCTCCGATGAAGAGAAGAGGCGGACGCAGAAGAAAAAAAGTTTGTGTATTCTGCGGTAAAGAGAATAACGAGATCGATTACAAGGATGTAGCAAAGTTAAGAAAGTATGTTTCCGAGAGAGGTAAGATTCTCCCGAGAAGAATTACAGGTAACTGTGCAAAACATCAGAGAGCACTGACAGTTGCTGTTAAGAGAGCACGTCATATGTCCCTGATGCCATACGTTCAGGACTAATTCCGATCATCCACAGGATCGTTGCCAGACAGATGAGCAGTCATCTGGATGGCAGCGGTCCTGTTTTTTATTTTCTGTGACGACATAAAGCTATAAAACGGACGTTTCCAGTCATGCAGTGTATGGCAGCGTTTTCCGGCTGTAACAGATTTTATCATAACTATGGAATTATAATAAGAAATCTGGTATAATGATAGATAACTTGTGGTTTTTATTACGTTGAGAACAGGAAAAAGCAATGAACAACAAAGTCAAATTTAAAGGGCCTATGAAACACTTCATGCGCTGGCCACTGTATCTTTCGGTTCTGGTGGTGCTGCTGGACCTGCTGGTGTTTATTGTAAGTGTGAAGGCCGGAATTCTGGTGTCTGTAGGTACTGTTATTTATATTTTTATCGCAGTACAGCTTTTCCGATATCACAAACCGCTGATCATCAATGATATGATAGCATTTGCCAATCAGTATGATGTGGTGGAAAAGAGGATGCTGGAAGAACTGGCACTTCCCTATGCCATTATGGATATGGAAGGCCGTATGATCTGGTCCAACCGGATCTTTTCGGAGATCACGGGCAGAGATCAGTTTTATAAAAAAAATATCAGCACAGTTTTTCCGGACATTACTCCGGACAAGCTTCCGGTAGCCGATGAGCTGGAAATTTCCGAGATGAGTACGCATTTCGGGGATCGGATCTATCGTGTGTCCATGCAGAGGGTGACCATGGGAGAAGTGGTAAGCCATGCAGATATTCTGGAGGATATGTCCCAGAATGTTAGCCTGATCGCCATGTATCTTTATGATGAGACAGAGCTTAAGGAATACATTCAGAAGAATGAAGATAATAAGCTTGTAGTAGCCCTGGCTTATCTGGATAATTATGAGGAAGCTCTTGAAAGTGTGGAGGATGTGCGGAGATCTCTTCTGATCGCACTGATCGACCGTAAGATCACGAAGTACTTTTCCAACTTTGACGGTCTTGTAAAGAAGCTGGAGAAAGATAAATATCTCCTGATCATGCGCCAGAGCTCGCTGGAAACTCTGAAGGAACAGAGATTCCATATTCTGGATGAGGTAAAGACTGTTAACATCGGAAACGAGATGGCAGTGACTTTAAGTATTGGAATCGGTCTGAATGCTTCCACTTATATTCAGAATTATGAATATGCCAGAATTGCCATTGAGATGGCACTGGGACGTGGCGGCGACCAGGTAGTGATCAAAAATGGCAATAATATCACCTACATTGGCGGTAAAGCTCAGCAGATGGAGAAATCCACCCGTGTAAAGGCCCGCGTGAAGGCCCAGGCGCTGAAGGAATTTATGAGTACCAAGGACCGTGTGGTTGTCATGGGACATAAGATCACCGACGTGGATGCTCTGGGAGCAGGCATCGGTATTTACCGTGCAGGCAAGACTCTTGGTAAGCCGGTGCACATTGTAATTAATGATCCGACCACATCCATCCGGCCTCTGATGAGTGGCTTTATGGAGAACCCGGATTATGAACCATCCATGTTTGTGGACAGTAATCAGGCCAAAGAGCTTGTGGATAATAATACGGTAGTGGTTGTAGTAGATACCAACAAGCCAAGCTATACCGAATGCCAGGATCTTCTCTATATGACAAAGACCATTGTGGTATTGGATCATCACCGCCGCGGCAGCGAGGTGATCCAGAATGCAGTTCTGTCCTATGTGGAGCCATATGCATCCTCAAGCTGCGAGATGATCGCAGAGATCCTGCAGTATTTTGCAGATGGGCTGAAGCTTCGAAGTATTGAGGCGGACTGTATTTATGCGGGTATCATGATCGATACCAACAACTTTACAACAAGAGCGGGTGTGCGTACCTTTGAGGCAGCAGCATTCCTGCGCAGATGCGGAGCAGATGTGACACGTGTACGTAAGATGCTCCGGGATAATATTGATTCCTATAAGGCGAGAGCGGAGGCAGTTCGTACTGCGGAGATCTACAGAGATTATTTTGCCATTGCAAGATGTCCGAGTGAAGGTCTGGAAAGTCCTACCGTTGTAGGAGCACAGGCGGCCAATGAGCTGCTCAATATCGCAGGAGTCAAGGCATCTTTTGTTCTTACCAGCTATAATAATGAGGTTTACATCAGTGCCAGAGCCATTGATGAAGTGAATGTACAGGTTATGATGGAACGGATGGGCGGCGGCGGACATCTGAATATTGCCGGTGCACAGGTGAAAGACACCATGGATGAGACCGAAAGAATGCTGAAAGAAATTATAGACCAGTTATATCAGGAAGGGGACAAATAGAAATGAAAGTAATTCTTCTGGAAGATGTTAAATCCCTGGGAAAAAATGGGACAGATCGTAAATGTAAGTGACGGATATGCAAGAAACATGATCCTGCCAAAAAAGGCTTGGTGTTGAAGCTACCTCCAAGAATCTTAATGACCTGAAACTCCGTAAGGCAAATGAAGAAAAGGTTGCACAGGAAAACCTGGACGCTGCCAAGGCATTTGCAGAGGAGCTTTCCACAAAGGAGGTTATCCTTACTCTGAAGGTAGGTGAAGGCGGAAGAACATTCGGTTCTGTATCCTCAAAAGAAATCTCAGAGGCAGCCAAAAAAACAGCTGAATCTTGATATCGATAAGAAAAAGCTCCAGCTGGAGAATCCGATCCGTAACCTGGGTGTTACCAATGTTCCGGTACGACTTCATCCGAAGGTAACCGGAAGTCTCAAAGTCTGGGTAAAAGAGGCGTAATCAATGGAAGAAGCACTGATCAAGAGGATTCTGCCTCACAGTATTGAGGCAGAGCAGTCAGTGATCGGATCCATGATCCTGGATCGTGATGCGATCCTGGTGGCTTCCGAGATCCTGACCAGTGATGATTTTTATCAAAAACAATACGGCATCATTTTTGATGCTATGGTGGAGCTCTGTAATGAAGGACAGCCGGTAGATCTGATCACTCTGCAGAATCGTCTCAAGGAGAAAGAGCTTCCGCCGGACATCAGCAGTATGGAATATGTCCGTGATCTGATCGCAGCAGTTCCTACATCAGCCAATGTGAAATACTATGCCAATATCGTAAGCGAAAAGGCAGTTCTCCGTCGGCTGATACGGACTACGGAAGAAGTTGCCAATGCCTGTTATCTGGAAAAGGACAGTACGGAAACCATACTTGAGGAATCCGAGAAAAAGCTGTTTAATATTTTGCAGAGAACAAATGGCAGCGATTATGTGCCAATCCAGCAGGTTGTGTTGAATGCAGTCAGCAATATTGAGAAGGCTTCCAAGCTGAAGGGCTCCGTTACCGGGATCCCGACCGGATTTGTGGATCTGGATTATAAGACTTCCGGTATGCACGCGTCCGATCTTGTACTGATCGCAGCTCGACCTTCCATGGGAAAAACTGCCTTTGTATTGAATATTGCCCAGTATATGGCGTTTCGTAAAGATGTGACCGTGGCTATTTTCAGTCTGGAGATGTCCAAGGAGCAGCTGGTAAATCGTCTTCTTGCTATGGAATCTCACGTGGATTCCCAGAATCTCCGTACCGGAAATCTGAAAGATGAGGACTGGACGAAGCTGGTAGAAGGAGCGGATATTATCGGTGGCTCCAATCTTATTATTGATGATACACCTGGAATCTCCATTGCGGAGCTTCGTTCCAAATGCAGAAAATATAAGCTTGAGCATAATCTAGGGATCATCATGATCGATTATCTTCAGCTGATGAGCGGAAGTGGAAAATCGGATTCCAGACAGCAGGAAATTTCAGATATTTCACGATCGCTGAAAGCGTTGGCAAGAGAGATCGATGTACCGGTAATTGCGTTATCACAGCTTAGCCGTGCAGTGGAACAGAGACCGGATCACAGGCCGATGCTTTCGGATCTTCGAGAGTCCGGAGCTATTGAACAGGATGCGGATGTGGTCATGTTTATCTATCGAGATGATTATTATCACAAAGATACCGAGAAGAAAGACATTGCGGAAATTATCATAGCCAAGCAGAGAAACGGTCCGATCGGAACTGTGGAGCTGGTATGGTTGCCGAGATATACCCAGTTTGTAAATATGAAAAAATAGAGCCGTGCAGACGGTAAATGAAAGGCTGTCAGGATGAAAGCTTATAGTTATCCTGATGGCCTTTTGTATTTTTGTCTGTGTGATCGTGGAGTTCGGGATGCTATGGATATAGGCAAAGAGTCATATTTGGTAAAATTATGTCAACCGATTATTCTTGCTATTTCTTGATCTCAGGGGTTATACTGTAGACAGCAGCAGTGAATCTCTATATAAGGGGGCGTTCACAATGGAAAAAAGATATACAGTCAGACAGGCCGTAACACTGACCGGAGTGAAATCTTATGTCCTGCGTTACTGGGAGGAAGAACTGGAGCTTCGGATCGGACGCAATGAACTGGGACATCGCTATTATACACCGTTTGATATCCAGCTTTTTCTTAAAATAAATGAGCTGAAAAGTAAAGGACTTCAGTTGAAAGCAATCCGTACACTGATCCCACCGGAGGCAAGAAAGGCAGATACACCGGATTTTTCAGAATCTGGTATCAGGATCCTGGATGGAGAAGCTGTTGAGCTTGAAGATATCCCAATGAAAAAACCGGGATCTGAAAAGGAGTTCATGGAAAAAACGGAATCCGGGAATACAGAGAAGTGCGGAGCAGATAACGATAAGATACTGGAGTTTCAGGAAATCATGGAACGCCTGATCCGTGAGGAAATGCAGAGAAAGAAAGAAGGAGAGTACCGGTGTCGTTCTCTGGATGAAGCGATCCGCAGGCAGCAGCAGGCAAGAAGAGAAGCGGCAGCTTCCTGTGAGGGAAAAAACGAATAAAAAAAATCAGAAAAGGCTGCCGGTAAACCGGCAGCCTCATTCATTATAGCAGCTTATCAAGCTAATGATGCATTACTCAGCAGAGATAGCACCAACTGGACAGGCCTCAGCGCATGTTCCGCAGTCAACACAAGCGTCTGCGTCGATTACATAATGCTCGTCTCCCTGAGAAATAGCCTCGTTCGGGCACTCACCCTCACATGTTCCACAGCTAACGCACTCGTCAGAAATTACATATGCCATAATTGATATCCTCCTTTTAAATTGTGTATTGTATGTATCCCCTACCAGGGATTCTATTCCCATTCTAATATATCTGCATAAAGAATACAAGTATAAATTTATAAACAAAACTGAAAATTCGTAACCCGTTGATTCCATTCCGGATTCGTATTATAATAGCAGAACGGAATGAAATATTTCGATAAAACAGTAAAGGAGAATACAATCATGGCAAAAGTTACAAAGAGCATGCTGATCGGAGAACTGCTCACTGTAGACCCGAATATCGCACCGATCCTGATGAGAGCAGGAATGCATTGTCTTGGCTGCCCGTCTTCACAGATGGAATCTCTGGAAGAAGCAGCAATGGTCCATGGCCTGGACGCAGATGTCCTCGTAGCTCAGATCAATGATTTTCTTGGTGAGTAATAAACAGAAGCTTTTTTGCTGAAACAAAAGGACCGCTGTCGGGAAATGCAGATCATATGGATCGCATTCCGACAGCGGTTTGTTTGTCTGTAGGATATTTGGTTTGTCAGATATTCAGAAGCTTCTGAAGTGCATGATCAGCGATCAGTGCACAGTGCTCTCTGAGGTAGGCTTCACCGGCTGGTGTGAATGCGCGGCCGATGCCATACTCGGAAAGGATATTGCAGACCTTGTTAAATTCTTCAGGTGTACAGTCTGACTGATGAAGTACCAGCTGATAGACACCGTCTTCTCCTTCACGATAGAGAGTATTATCACCGGTAAAGAAACCATTCATACCATGAGATGCGGCAATAACATCATCCAGCCCCGGGAAAGAGTACAGGCGTATAAGCTTTACAGAACTCTCAGCCGGCTGCTGTGATGCATCCGGAGTTTCTGTTGCCTGAGGGGCGGAAGTTTCCGCCCTTTTTTCTTCCGGTTTCTGTGAAAGATCCTTAAGCTTGGATTCACAGAGCTTCTGGAAGATATCGATGATATTGTCAGCGCCATCGATCTCTACGGTATCGGAAGGTTTGTTGCCCTTGAAGGGTGCAAATTTGGAAAAAGCGTGTATCCAGTTCTTCAGGATCTTCCACTTTAGTGATAATGAGGATAATACTTTCGGCATTGACAGGAATAGCCTCAATCATCAGAGGAATATTATCTGCTTCAAAACCAAATTGTATCTGTGCCTGCTGCATCATATCACGAAAGAGACGTTTGGCTTTTTCGGTACCGTATGCAAGTTCGCTGATACGGATCTGATGACTGTCCAGATCTTCTTTCGTCAGGGTACAGCGGATCTGATTTTCATTGATTTTTCTATTTTCATATGATCACATCCTATAGGTAAATAAATTTAATCTTTTACATACTGTATTATATAACAGTTATACACAAGATGTAAAGATGTAGAAACCGGAGAAAAAAGAAAATTTCTGATTCTTTTATAAAAGACTTGCATCTGAAGGGAAATCAGGTATAATGAAAAGCAGAAAAGCTGTCTCCTCCCGGAAGCAAGAAGACAGTAACGATAACTTAAAGTCATATTTTTCTGAAGATAAGGATTCTGTGTGAAATTCATCGGCGAGTCTGTCGGTACACAGAGAAATTTTCCCCCATTTTATTATTTATATTTTATTACAAGTATCATCCTAACAGGGAAGTTGCAGCTTTTCGAGAACCATTGCTGGTGTTTTCTGAAAATCTAACCAGGAAAGGAGGTCGGGATACGCCAAATATATCACAGGAAAAAAAGAAATCCGCAAAACCCCTTCGAAGGGAGCTGGAGCTTTATCGTGAGAACGGAGTTTCTCTTTATCTCGATGGAGCACCAAGCACTCCGAAAAAATCGCAAAAGCCTGTCAGATTGCGGAAAACGGGGTCTATATGCGGGATTATACGGAAGATGAAGACGGCCATATCGCCTGTGTAAGCTTTGATCTTATTCGCAAAGAATGACCGTACATAAGAAAAAACGGTTCCCCGGATAACGATCATCCCCTGCACTCATGCATACCATACGGGGAACCGAAATTCTAAAGAAATTGTGAAAAATTATTAAAAGTCGATTTTTATAACGAAATGTAGACAAGATATGTTATAATGAAACAAATTATGACATTTTATACCGAGAGGAAAAAAAATTATGACAAAAAAATCACATACCGATCCTTGTGGTAGGTCTGCTGATCGTTCTGGTCGTTCTTGCCGGAGGGGCTGTTTACGGGATCAATAAGATTATACCAAGCAGGAAACAGATGAATCTGACAGAATACTACGGACAGAATGCAGACGGTGAGGCTGCGTTGATACTTGGAACTGAGAAACTGGAGGAGAAGGTACTTATCTCAGGAGAAGATGTATATCTTCCGCTGGATGTAGTGAACGGATATTTGAATCAGAGATATTACTGGGATAGTGAAAACAAGAAGATCCTGTATGCAACACCATCCAGTCTCACAGAGGAACCGGCTTCAGATAAGGCAGACGGAAACGTGTGGCTGAAGGATGACACGGTTTATCTGAAACTGGATTATGTAAAAGAGTATACAGATATCGATTCTTATATAGAGCAGGATCCTGCAAGGGTTGCGATACAGTACAAATTTACCAATGTGGAGACCGTGACCACAAAGAAGGATACAGTGATCCGCTACCGGGGCGGGATCAAGGCGCCGATCCTTTCCAAACTGGCGAAGAATACAGTTCTACGGCTGATGAATGAAGGTGAGGACTGGGATCAGGTGGCAACCGATGACGGTTACATCGGTTATATTCAGAAGAAAAAAGTAAGTGCTGTGGATACAACGGATTATGAAAGGGATTTTAAAACAGAGTCCTATACATATCTTACCATGGATGAGCCGGTGAACCTGGCATGGCACCAGGTTACCAGCACAGATGCAAACAGCTATTTCGCAGATGCGGTACAGAATATGACAGGCGTGAATGTGATCTCTCCAACCTGGTTTTCTGTAACAGATAACTCCGGAAATATTTCAAGTCTTGCATCTGGGGAGTATGTGATGCAGGCACATGAAAAAGGACTGAAGGTATGGGGACTGGTGGATAATTTTAATGAGAACATGAGTACCACAGAAGTTCTTTCAAAAACCAGTTCAAGGCAGAATCTGGAGAATCAGCTGATCACTTATGCACTGAAAGCAGGACTGGATGGAATCAATGTTGATTTTGAATCTTTGAGCGAAGGAGTAGGAATCCATTTCCTTCAGTTTTTAAGAGAGCTTTCTATCCAGTGTCACGCCAATAATTTGGTACTGTCTGTAGATAATCCGGTTCCGGAAGATTTTACCAGTCATTATGACCGTGCGGAGCAGGGCAAGGTTGTGGATTATGTGATCATTATGGGCTATGATGAGCATTACGTAGGCTCCGATGCCGGTTCTGTGGCATCTCTGCCATGGGTAGAACAGGGGGTTAAGGATACGCTTTCAGAAGTAGCGGCTCAACGGACGATCCTTGCGATTCCGTTCTACACAAGGCTCTGGAAGACTACAGATGGCGGTGCACTGACAAGTGAGGCCATCGGTATGGATCAGGCACAGCAGACGATCAGTGATAACGGAGCAGAAACATACTGGGACAAGAAGACAAGTCAGAATTATGGAACCTATGAAGGAGACGGTGCCACATACCAGATCTGGCTGGAGGACTCTAAGTCTATTGCGGAAAAGGTTAAACTGATCAAAAAATACAAACTGGCAGGTGTGGCAGAGTGGAAGCTTGGATTCGAGAACAGCGGGATCTGGAGCGTGATCACAGAAAACCTGTCATAAACAGAAGAAAACATTGTGATCTTCACAATGCTAAAAACACTCCCGGCAACATATATTAAAATAAATATGCCGGGGGTGTTTTGTGTTGAAAAAACATTTCATAGAATTGGCAATGGCAGTTCTTATGCTGGTCTGTTTTTATATTCTGTCATGGGAAGCGGCAGAAACTGCAGGCAGACTTATAGATGTATCTGGAAATATAAAAGCAGATCAGGTGATCCTGGTGGATGCCGGTCATGGCGGTGTGGATTCCGGAATGGTGGGAATCGGTGGACTGAAGGAAAAAGGAATCAATCTGGATATTGCCCTGAAGCTAAAAACGATCCTGGAAAAAAAAAGGCCTTGCCGTAGTAATGACCCGGGAAGAAGATAAAGGTCTTTATGAAAATGGTACAAAAAATATGAAAGCACAGGATCTGCAGAATCGTATTGAACAGATCCGGAAATATGAACCGGTGCTTTCTGTGAGTATCCACCAGAACAGCTACAGTGATCCCGGAGTAAAAGGCCCGCAGGTATTTTATTATGAGGATTCAGAAGGCGGAAAAGAACGGCACTTGCGATCCAGGAAAACATGAACCGGAAGCTTTCCATTGCACGGCCGCGGGTGGCAAAAGGAAACAGAACCTATTATCTTCTGAAGAGAAGTCCGGGTGTGATCAATATCGTAGAATGTGGATTTCTTACAAATCCGGAGGAAGCCGCCCTGCTTCAGACAGAGAAGTATCAGAGAAGGGTAGCAGAGGCTGTGGCTGATGGAATCGTTACATATCTGAAAAAACAGAAGGAAAACGAAAATAATTGAAAAAAATGTGAATAGCCTTTTCATAGGAAGGTGATTCTGCTATACTTTACGTGAATTAAGGAGAATCCTATGCTTGGAATCATTTATCTTATATTATGTATGTTAACAGGAATGGAAATGGCAGGATGTCTGTTTCCGCGTCAAACAACTGAAAGAGGAAACAGGATATGGGTGGTCCTGCCGGCAGCGTTTGGGATGGGAATCCTGATGCTGACCTGGGCAGTCTATATTCTTTCCTGGATGTTCAGCATATGCGCGGGGGCAGAGCATCCTCTTTTTTATGGAAATCTGATCGTATTTCTGGTAGATATCCTGCTGCTTTCGGGAATCTTCCGGTGGAAAAAGAAAAAACATCAAAAAATGTTTGTGATATCCGAACGGATGATCAGCAGAAAATGGATCCTGAAAAAAGAGCTTCTGCTTTTTGGCATTTTGACGGTTTTTGTGACTTGGATGATGTTTTACGTTTTTCATATGAAAGACGGCATTCTGTACTCCGGCTTTTCGGTATACGGAGATTATGCACCCCACACGGCAATGATGCGATCTTTTTCACGGGGAAATAATTTTCCTACCCAGTATCCGCATTATGGCGGGCAGGATGTGAAATATCATTTTATGTTCCAGTTCCTTGTGGGAAATCTGGAGTATCTGGGCCTTCGTCTTGATCTGGGATATAATCTGGTAAGCATCCTGTCTTTGGCGGGATTTCTTATGGTGCTTTACGGGATCAGCTACCGGATGTTCAAAAGCTTCTGGGCAGGGGTAGCTGCCATGTTTCTTTTTTTCCGCAGCGGAACAGCGTTCTGGCGTTATCTGTGGGAACATCTTCAGGCGGGGGACCTTGTACGGACTCTGGAAGAAAATACGGCGTTTATCGGTTATACTACCAATGAAAACTGGGGATTATGGAATTTCAATGTATATCTGAACCAGCGTCATCTGGCTTTCGGCCTTCTGATGGCAGCTGTAGCGGTATGGACCTTTATGGATTGGGTGGAAGCCGGATGTAGTCAC
>ENA-OQET01000707-OQET01000707.1-human-gut-metagenome-genome-assembly--contig:-NODE-707-length-16537-cov-7.398050_pt1 | contig 16537 bp, 10 predicted proteins | sample MGYA00242800_ERZ504645 | MGnify/ENA primary metagenome ERZ504645 (study PRJEB26092, sample SAMD00036308) | human gut metagenome | host: Homo sapiens | study: EMG produced TPA metagenomics assembly of... | reverse complement strand
GTGGGGTAAGGGGATGTTGGCTACATATTGATGTTGTGCTGTTGCTTTTTACTGAAAGCTACTACTAACGACTCATAAATCTACCCTTAATCGTGTATTGGATGATAGTTGCGGATTTTAGGATAATAAGTAGTTTTATCTGTACCACCACTAACAGACAAAGAATAATTCTGAGAGAAAGCAGATGTATAAATTTCTTTCTGCCAGTTACGGTAATTGATAATATGATAAGTTGCAGGATTATTAGGATCATAATTAGCCAAAGCATCATTGAATACATATCTAACCTCATCACCTACCACATAAAATGGGTATTGACCATTTGACACACGTGAATTAATATAAGCTGCATGCTCATACAAATTGGTCATTTCCAAAAGTTTAGAAGGTTCAGCTATGGTAAAGTTAGCTGATACATTTACTTTAGCTTTACCTTGTTTACCTTTCTTTGTTGTAATCAAAATAACACCATTCGCACCACGAGAACCATAAATAGCTGTAGAAGATGCATCTTTCAAAATAGTAATATCTTCAATATCAGAAGGGTTTAATGAAGCTAAGGGATCCTGATTGATCTGGAAGTCACCGCTAATTCCTGAAGAGGCAAACTCACCGGCAGATGCTTGTGGTACATTATCGATAACATACAACGGCTGGTTATCACCACGCAAAGAACTTGCTCCACGAATTGTAATAGAAGAAGCTGAACCTGCCATTGCTGAAGAAGAGCTAACAACCAGTCCGGCAACCTTACCTGACAAAAGATTATCAAGAGAAGTTGCTTTTGCTGCATCATTAGCATCAGGTTTCATCGTGGTCAAAGCACCGGTCAAGTCACCTTTACGAGCTGTACCATAACCAACGACAACAACTTCGTCAAGAACTTCTGCATCTTCTTTTAAAACAATGCGATTGCCTGTCTGCTTAGATATCTTTACTTCCTGAGTAGAATAACCCACATAAGAAACAACAAGTGTATTACCCACTTTTGCTTTCAAAGAAAAATTACCATCAAAATCAGTAATAGTACCATCTGAAGTTCCTTTTATTTGTACAGTAGCACCAATTACACTTTCACCTTTTTCGTCAACAACTTGTCCTGTCACCATTCCTTGTTGAGCAAAAGCTCCAAACGGAATCATTAACAAGAACATCAAAAAGACACAAATAGAATGTACCTTAAATCGTATTTGTTTCATAGTTTTAAAGTTAATAAATGTTTTTAATACCGCGGTTTTGCTAACTCTATTTTTTTAATTGCTGCAAAGATGAGAGATTAAACCTGCTTCCATGTTTTAAAATCAATAATTTATTTCAAAAAATCAATAAACCTTTATTTACCTATAAGAAAACAGGCAAAATAGTCAAAATTGAACAAATTTTAGACAATAATGGAAGCCTCAGACAACATAAACATGACTCAACATTGTAATAGAGACATGTTTTATGGGGGGATTTTACACAAACTTTTGTTTAGGTCCCACTAATTTTAGTACTTTTGTATACTAAAGTTTTTTTGCAAACACTATGAAAGTTCACAGTAAACAACTCTTTTACTCAATACTCTTTTTGTTAATAGCAGCTAGAATACAAGCAGACGAGTTTTTATATAAACAAATGTCTATTTCAGAAGGTTTTCCTCCTTATATTCAACATATTTATACGGAGGAAAACGGATTTGTATGGATAAGCAGCAAACAAGGATTGGGAAAGTTCAACGGTTACGAACTAAAAAGCTATTTCCATGATAATACAAATCCTTATTCATTACCAGGGAATGAAATTTATCAAATAGAAGAAGACAGTTTACATACTCTTTGGATTCTAACAAATAATGGAACTGTACATTATCAACCTGATACGGATCGTTTTATTCCTGTTTTAGATGAAAATGGAAAAGCATTAAAAGCTACAGCACTCTGTAAATTACCAGGAAAAATCTTATTAACCGGCCAAGATAAGCTTTACCAATATACTTATAATGAAAAACAAGTAAAAACATTATTGCAGATAAAAACTCCTTCCCCATTTTTAATTTGCGAAATGATGCCATGGGATACTCATACCCTACTTTGCATCAGCCAATGGCAAGGTATAACTTTAGTTGATACCCGTAATGGAGAAAGAAGACCTTCTCCGTTACCCAATGAAAGAGAAATAACTCATGTGTTGATTGATCACAATGAAAATATATGGGCTACCTCTTATAATCGAGGTATAACCTGTTTTGATAGACAAGGAAACATTCATGCTACCTATAATACAGAAAATCGGAAGCTGAGCCATAATGTTATTCTTTGCCTAAGTGAACACAAAGGAAAAATATGGGCAGGAACAGATGGAGGAGGGATTAACATTATTCATCCTCAAACAGATTCTGTAACAATATTAAAGCATTTACCAGGTGACAAAAACTCTTTACCCATCAACTCTATACAATGTCTATTTCAACGTGATGGACAAGAAGACACATGGGCAGGGAGCGTTAAAGGCGGACTAATCAATATCCGCCACTCCATTGTACGTTCATATTCTGATGTTCCACTTGGATATACCAATGGACTGAGTGAAAAAGCGATACTTAGCTTCTTTCAAGAACCAGGCTCCGACGAAATTTGGATAGGAACAGACGGAGGAGGAGTAAACCGTTTCAATCCAAAAACTAAGCAATTTGTGCACTATCCTGCTACATATGGAGAAAAAGTTGTATCATTATGTAGATACTCCCAACAAGAACTTCTCATATCTCTATTTTCAAAAGGAGTATTTTTCTTTAATAAACATACAGGACAAATACGACCTTTCAAAGAAGACGGCACCGTTATCAATCAAATAGCACTATATGGAAGAAAAGGAATCAATTTGTATCAAGACGAAACCGAGTCCGTATTACTTCTTTCATCTAAAATACACAGATATTATCTAAACACAGGAAGAATACAACAATTAAGTGATAATCAGACTTCTATCGAAGGGCAAGCTATACCTATTGGATTCGATAGCCAGAAAACCTATTTATACGATTTAAAACACATTTATGCTATTGACCATCAAACTAATAAAATAGAAGTAATTTATATTTCTACACAAAAAAATTACATAGAATGCGTTTCAAAAGACGCACAAGGCATTTTCTGGATAGGATTTGCAGATAAAATTTTCCGATATGATCCACAGACACAAATACAAACACAAATAGATGCTCCACAGCTAAAAAACATAACAACACTCATTTGTGATCACCACCAGCGAATATGGATAGGAACCAATGAGGAGCTATTCGTATGGCTTGACAAAGAAAACAAACTCATTTCCCTGGATCAATCGGACGGAGCCGAAGATAATGAATTTCTTAAGAAAGCTATATGGGTTTCACCACAAGGAGATATTTATATGGGTGGAATCAATGGAATGCTATATATTGACGGACAGATAAATACAATCAATATACCAACTCCTCCTGTCATCAAATTAACAGATATTATCAGCAACAATCAAAGTTACCTTTCTGAAATCGACAAGGAAGATAATAATACCCTGAACCTTTCTTTCGATAACAAAATGGTTACAATAAAAGTTATGGCATATGAGAATAATATCTTTAGGAAAAAGATATATCGATGGTATATCGACGGACAAGAAGAGTCCATCACTGATACAAAACGCCCAGAATTGATTTTACGTTCACTGACACCAGGAGTTTATCATGTTTCTGCCTCTTGTAGCACCAAAGATGGCTCATGGACCACACCACAAAAAATCATCACTATCAGCATCCCGCCTGTATGGTATCAGACATGGTGGTTCAATCTTTTATGGATATTAGTAGCTGCATCATTACTTATTGCGGCCATTATTTACTTGCTTCGTCGTAAAGAAGAACGTATGCAAGCTGATTTACAAGCACATAAACAAAAAATTTATGAAGAAAAAGTACGTTTTTTAATAAATATCAATCACGAACTACGTACTCCTTTGACATTAATTTATACTCCGCTTAATCAACTCATGAAAACATTACCACAAGATAATCCGATATATCCAACACTCAGAAGTATTCTTAAACAGTCTAAACGGATGAAAGAGTTGCTGAATATGGTATTAAACTTGAGGAAAATGGAAATGTCACAGAGTAAACTTACTTTGCAGACATTTTCACTTAATGAATGGATTAAAGATATTGCTGAAGATTTCAAGTACGAAGAAGAAGAAAAACATGTAACGATTGCTTATGAACTGTCTTCTGAAATAGGAGATATCAGCTTTGACCAAGAGCGCCACATTATTATAATTACAAATTTGATTGTCAATGCTTTCAAACATAGCCCTGAAGGTAGCACAATTATCTTACGTACGGAAATGAGTAATGATAAACAGTCAGTGCGTATTTCTGTTATCGATCAAGGTCCCGGACTACAAGGTGTAGATACCAATAAGCTTTTTACACGTTTTTATCAGGGAGAAAATGAAAAATATGGAAGTGGAATCGGACTTTCTTATTCAAAAGTATTGGTAGAAATGCATAAAGGAAAAATAGAAGCATACAACAATGCTGAAAAGGGTGCATGTTTTTGGTATGAATTACCTATACATCCGCAATTATCAGAAGTTTGTCCCCCTCGTGAATACCTAAATATCCTTACAACAGCTTCAGAAAATGACGAGTGTACACCAATTCAAAATCCAATAGATACCAAAAACTACTCTTGTTTGTTTGTTGATGATAATGAAAACATACGACAAATGATTATTGAGACTTTGAAAGATAGTTTTAAGAATCTTTATATCGCTTCAAACGGAAAAGAAGCTCTTCAAATTATCCTCAAAGAGATTCCTGATATTGTCATTAGTGATATCATGATGCCTGAAATGAACGGTTATGAATTATGCCGTAAGATTAAGGAAGACATGAATATCAATCACATCCAAGTCATATTGCTAACAGCACGCACTGACGAGCAAAGTCACCTGGATGGATATAAAACTGGAGCCGATGCTTACATGGAAAAACCTTTTGAAATAAACTCCTTGTTGGAAAACGTGCGAAACAGACTTTATTTGCGTGAACAAATCAAGTTAAAATACACTCATTCCGTTATTTCTGATACAGAAAAACCAGCTACATCAGCAGACGATACCTTTATCTTTAAACTGAATAAGGTTATTATAGAAAATATGGAAAATGAAGGACTAAATGTAGATCTTATCAGTCAGGAATTAGGTATCAGCAGAGCATCATTATATAACCGACTCAAAGCTTTGACTGGTATGGGAGCCAATGAATACGTAAATAAACTACGCATAGAAAAAGCAATGGAACTGCTCCGGCAAACAGAACTGAATATGACTGAAATTGCCGAACATACAGGATTCTCTACAAGCAGGTACTTCAGCACTGCGTTCAAAAAATATACAGGCATTACTCCAACCCAATACAAGGAGAATCCTGACACACTCAACAATAGACCCGACAAATAAGATTTTTTTGTATCTTTGCCCAAATCCAATTAGTGGCAGAATTTTATGAAAAAATATATCATTCTTCTTTTAAACCTTTTGTTGCTGGCTGCATGTGGCAGTCAACAACAAAAGTCTCAGCCAATGACCCTAACAGTAAGCATTGAACCACTCCGTTATTTTACGGAAATTATAGCAGGAGATAAATTTCAGGTAATCAGTATGGTTCCCGAAGGAAGCAATCCAGAGACATACGACCCTACCCCACAACAACTGGTCACTTTAAACAAAAGTTGTGCCTTCCTGCGTATCGGTTACATTGGATTCGAACAAGCTTGGGCTGAAAAATTACAAAGCAATGCTCCGGAAGTTAAATTCTTTGATATGTCGGAAGGTATCGAACTGATACGGGAAGACGAAGTCCACCACGGAAATCATTCACATTCCGGAGGAGTAGAACCGCATGTATGGAATTCTACTCAAAATGCCTATATCATAGCCGAAAACATCTTTCATACTCTCTGCAAACTAGATTCAGCAAATATTTCTTATTACAAAGAAAACCTTGCAAAACTAGAATCAGAGATAGAACGCACAGACCGCGAAATCCGGGCTTACTTACAGAATACAACATGTGCTTTTCTTATCTACCATCCTGCACTTTCATATTTTGCACGCGATTACGGGTTAGAGCAAATCAGTATAGAAGAAGGAGGAAAAGAACCTTCACCCGCACATTTACAGGCACTTATCCGACGGTGTAAAGAAAGACACGTTCGGGTAGTCTTTGTGCAGAAAGAGTTTGACAGCCGCAATGCTGAGATCATTGCCCGGGAAGCAGGTGTAAAAATTGTTTCCATTAACCCTTTAAGCTACAAATGGAGTGAAGAAATGATAGCTGTTGCCAAAGCATTAAGCGAATAAACTTATGACTAAACAATCCATTATACAGTTAAATCATATCTGCGCTGCATACGAGCGCAAAAAAGTACTGGAAGATATTAATCTGACTGTGTACGAGAAAGATTTTCTTGGAGTAATCGGACCGAATGGAGGAGGAAAAACAACACTGATAAAAATCATTTTTGGGATTGTTACATCCTATTTCAGGGGATATTCGGTTTTACCATGAAGGAAAAGAAGTTCAGGAAATCAGCATGGGATATTTGCCACAATACAGTTCTATCGACAAAAAATTTCCTATATCTGTATATGATGTGGTACTGTCTGGACTAAACAGACAAAAAGCATTATTGCGCTCTTTTACAGCACAACAGCACGAACAAGTAAAAAATGTCATAGCCCGTATGGGACTGGAAGGACTTGAAAAGAGAGCCATCGGGGAACTAAGTGGTGGACAGTTGCAACGTGCACTATTAGGCCGAGCATTAGTTTCTGATCCTCAAGTCGTAATACTGGATGAACCAAATACTTATATCGACAAACGTTTCGAAGCAAAACTTTATTCACTCCTTGAAGAAATCAATAAAGAACGTGCTATCATTTTGGTAAGTCATGACATCGGTACCGTATTGCAAAATGTAAAATCGATAGCTTGTGTCAATGGTACGCTAGATTACCATCCTGATACTGAAATCCCCGCAGAATGGCTGGAAGAACACTTTGGCTGTCCGATCGAATTATTAGGACATGGTGATTTACCTCACCGGGTGCTGAAATGCCATCACCACGACTGATTCAATAAAAAAGTATGACGATCTATGCAAAGGGTATGAAAGCTGGCAACGAAGCCGATACCATATTCTTTTAAATCAATATGCTAAAAACCATGAAAATCGGTGTAATCTGTTATGAAAAAAAAAGATTATCACTATCTTTGCGGACAATGAACTTTAATGAGAAATAAAACAACTCACATGAAACAGTACAATAAGATTAACAATCTGGTTGGATGGCTGGCATTTGTGATTGCAGCTTTTACTTATTGCTCTACCATAGAGCCGACCGCCAGTTTTTGGGATTGTCCCGAATTTATAACAACAGGATATAAACTGGAAGTTGGTCATCCCCCTGGCGCACCTTTCTTCATGCTTACAGCAAATCTTTTCAGTCAGTTTACAAGTGATCCGTCGCAAGTAGCTCGAATGGTGAACATTATGAGTGCACTGATGAGTGCTGCATGTATATTGTTCTTGTTCTGGAGCATTACTCATCTGGCAAAAAAGCTAATATGCCCGCGTGAAGAAGACATGACGACAGGACGCCTGATTGCTATCATGGGATCAGGACTTGTAGGAGCTCTTGCTTACACATGGAGTGATACGTTCTGGTTCAGTGCCGTAGAAGGTGAAGTATATGCATACTCCAGCTTGTTCACAGCTCTGGTATTCTGGCTAATCCTGAAATGGGAAAACCGTGCACATGAAGCTCACAGCGACCGGTGGCTTATCCTGATAGCCTATCTGACAGGTCTCTCTATCGGAGTTCACTTGTTGAATCTGTTGTGTATTCCTGCTATTGTACTGGTATATTACTACAAGAAAAATCCGAATGCTAACCTCAAAGGCAGTCTGCTTGCCCTCATAGGTTCAATGGTACTTGTAGCAGCAGTATTATACGGTATTGTTCCAGGTATTGTAAAGGTAGGCGGATGGTTCGAGCTGCTGTTTGTCAACGGTCTGGGATTCTCTTTCAACACTGGCTTGATTATCTATATCATAGTATTGGCAGCCAGCATTATATGGGGAGTATACGAAAGCTTTACCGTTCGCAGCCGCAAACTCATGAATATCTCATTCCTGACAACTGTCGGACTTGTGGGTATTCCTTTTTACGGACACGGATGGAGCAGTGTGCTGATCGGTATCATCGTATTGGCAATACTGGCTTTTTATCTGTTTGCTGATCTGCCTGAGAAATTACGTGTAAGTGCTCGTACGCTAAATACATTCCTATTAAGCCTGATGATGATTGTTGTAGGATATTCTTCATATGCAGTCATCGTAATCCGTTCATCGGCAAATACACCTATGGACCAGAACTCTCCAGAAGATATCTTCACACTGGGAGAATATCTGGGACGTGAACAATATGGTACACGCCCATTGTTCTACGGTCAGACTTATGCTTCCAAAATAGCATTAAAGGAAGTAGACGGAGGCTGTACATACGACATGACTGAAGGAGCTCCGGTATACCAGCGTAAGGAAAAAGAACGCCCGGATGAAAAAGACAGTTATGAAGTTGTACGCAATAAAACGGAATACAAGTACGCTCAGAATATGCTTTTCCCACGCATGTGGGGTCCTGATCATGCCAAAGCTTATGAAGACTGGTTGGGAGGAGTAGAAGGACGACAAGTACCCTACGACCAATGTGGAGAAATGCTAATGGTGAAGATTCCTACTCAATGGGATAACATTAAGTTCTTCTTTATTTATCAGTTGAACTATATGTAACTGGCGTTATTTCATGTGGAATTTTGCCGGACGTCAAAATGATATACAGGGACAAGGTGAAATAGAACATGGTAACTGGATAACAGGTATATCGTTCATTGACAAGTACCTGGTAGGCGACCAGAGTTTACTGCCTTCTGAGTTGAAAAACAACAAAGGACACAACGTATTCTATTGTCTGCCTTTGATACTCGGACTTATCGGTCTGTTCTGGCAAGCATATAAGGGAGAAAAAGGAATCCAGCAGTTCTGGGTTGTATTCTTCCTGTTCTTTATGACAGGTCTTGCCATTGTACTTTATCTGAATCAGACACCTCAGCAACCACGTGAACGTGACTATGCATACGCCGGTTCATTCTATGCATTTGCTATCTGGATCGGATTGGGAGTAGCTGCTATTGCCGAATGGCTGAATAAACGTATGAGTGAAAAACCGGCAGCTATATTAGCTAGTGTAGTTTGTCTGCTCGTGCCTATACAAATGGTAAGTCAGACATGGGACGACCACGACCGTAGTGGACGTTATACATGTCGTGACTTCGGACAGAATTATCTGAGTACCGTACAAGATAAAGGAAACCCGATTATCTTTACAAATGGTGACAACGATACATTCCCGCTTTGGTACAATCAGGAAACCGAAGGATTCCGTACAGACGTACGTGTATGTAACCTCAGTTACCTGCAGACAGACTGGTACATCGACCAGATGCGCCGTCCGGCTTATGAATCACCTTCAGTTCCTATCAACTGGGAACGTATAGATTACGTACAGGGACATAACGAAGCTGTATATGTACGTCCGGAAGCCATGGAAACCATCAATAATTATTATAAGCAAAATCCGGAAGAGGCTAAAAAGGAATTTGGAGACAATCCATACGAACTGAAAAATATCCTGAAATACTGGGTACGCTCTCCGAAGGAAGGCTTACAGATGATTCCAACAGACAGTCTTGTAATTAAACTAGACAAAGAGGCTATCAAACGTTCCGGTATGCTGGTTCCTGATTCTATACCAGACTACATGAGCATTTCACTCAAAGGTAAGCGTGTCTTATATAAGAGCGAACTGATGATGCTGGAAATGCTTGCTAATACAAACTGGGAACGCCCGATGTACATGGCTATTACTGTAGGTGCAGACAATCACCTGAATCTGACAAACAATTTCTTGCAGGAAGGTCTTGCCTATCGTATTACTCCGTTTGACAATGCCAAACTGGGACGCCGCATCGACAGCGAGAAGATGTACGATAATCTGATGAACAAGTTCAAGTTTGGAGGAATCGACAATCCGGATATCTATCTGGACGAAACTGTACTCCGTATGTGTGATACTCACCGCCGCTTGTTTGTTCAGCTTGCCAGCCAGTTAATAAAGGAAGGCAAGAAAGACAAAGCACTGAAAGTGCTGGATTACTGTGAAAAGGTTATTCCAAGTACAACTGTACGTCACGACTATATATACAGCAGTTCTAAGGAAATGGCTGACAACTATATCCAGTTGGGACAAACACAGAAAGCTGAAAATATCCTTGAGCAGCTGGCAAACAACTCAGTAGAATATGCAGCTTGGTATCTGAGCCTTGACAATGACCGATTTGCAGGATCGTATGAAGAATGCATGCGTCATTTCTACATTCTGGATGATGTATGTAAATCTTTATCGAATCTGAAAGATGCTAAAACAGGCAAAGAACCAGAATCGGCAGCCCACTATGCACAAAAGTTTGAACAATTATACCAATTGCTTGAAAGTCGTGTAGGTGGAACGCATCAGGAAAACAAATAAGATTATCATATAATCAATATATAGAAAACACAGAGGAACAAAACCTTGTAACCGAATAAACTTGTTCCTCTGTGATTTTCTTTTTTCATCGCTAACTAACAAAGAGTTAATCGATTCATGTTAATAGAACAACCTCCTCAAATCTTACGTATGCTATACCCCAGCGCTATGTGGCGTATGGATAAAAATGAAAAATCGGTTTATCTGACATTCGATGACGGCCCCATCCCCGAAATAACCCCATGGGTGCTCGACTTGCTGGACAAATATGGCATAAAAGCTACTTTCTTCATGGTCGGCGATAATGTACGCAAACATCCCGCAGAATTTCGTATGGTAGTAGAGCGCGGACACCGCATAGGAAATCATACATTCAATCATATCCGTGGATTTGAGTTCCTCAGCAAAAATTACCTCGCTAATACAGACAAGGCAAACGAATATCTCCACACAGATTTATTCCGTCCGCCACACGGACATATGCGATGGCTTCAATACATGGTATTAAAGAAAAAATACCGCATCGTAATGTGGGATCTGGTAACCCGCGATTATAGCAAGCATTTAAACGGACCACAAGTATTCGAAATAGTAAAACGCTATGTTCGCAACGGTTCCATTATCACCTTCCACGATTCAATTAAATCAGAACCACGCATGAAGTATGCTCTTCCCCGGTCTATAGAATGGCTGTTGGAACAAGGGTATACGTTTAAGGTATTCGACTAAAAACAGCATAATACCAACTTTTAAGTATTGCTATTTTAGTTATATCTGAGATTTTCAGCCAGACAAATACCAAATTTTTGCGATTGATTCTTTTTTCCTGCCTGAATAACTTTGCACCATCGAATAAAATGGTTTTTAAAAGGTATAATATTTAAGGAAAAAAGAATTAATGATAAAAAACGGCATACTCATTTTAATAGCAGTTATTTATTCTGCTTCTCTTTTTGCACAACCACGCACATTACTGTCAGGTAAAGTAGTATCAACCGATAAAAGCGTTATCGATTTTGCTACTGTATATCTAAAAGGTACACAGTATGGATGTACTACCAACGAACAAGGCATTTACCATTTACACGCACCGGCAGGAAAATATACGCTGATTATTTCAGCCGTAGGCTTTGAAACATACGAAAAAGCGATAGAAATCGTACCAAACGAGCGTAATAAACAAACAGTTGTGCTAAAACCTTCAGTTACAGAACTGGACGAAGTGGTAGTAACATCTACCGGAGTAAACCGTGTAAAAAAATCAGCTTTCAATGCTGTAGCAGTCGATACAAAAGAGCTTCATAACTCAACTAAAAGCCTAAGTGAAGCCTTAAGCCAACTTCCCGGAATGAAACTTCGCGAATCGGGTGGTGTAGGATCGGATATGCAGCTGATGCTGGACGGGTTCAGTGGTAAGCATGTAAAAGTCTTTATCGATGGTGTCCCCCAGGAAGGAGCAGGAACAGCTTTCGATCTGAACAATATTCCTGTAAATTTTGCCGAACGCATTGAAGTATACAAAGGTGTTGTGCCTGTAGGCTTCGGAACAGATGCGTTGGGAGGAGTTATCAACATTGTAACCAACAAGAAACGCCGCAACTGGTTTCTTGACGCCTCATATTCATATGGTTCATTCAATACACATAAATCGTATGTAAACTTCGGTCAGACATTCAAGAATGGACTGATGTATGAAATCAATGCTTTCCAGAATTATTCTGACAATGATTATTATATCGACAATTACATTACCGAGTTTGGTGAAGACGGTATTACCGAGAGTACAGATAAAAATAAAATATACCATGTAAAACGTTTTAACGATACATTTCATAACGAAGCTGTTATCGGTAAAATAGGAATCATGGATAAAACCTGGGCAGACCGTCTGGTATTCAGTTTCAACTATTCTCACTTCTATAAAGAAATCCAGACAGGAGTATATCAATATGTCGTATTCGGACAAAAGCACCGTAAAGGATACTCGTTCGTTCCATCAGTAGAATACCGTAAGCGTAACCTGCTCATCGAAGGACTGGATATTTCGGCTACAGCCAATTACAACCATAACATCACACATAACATTGATACCGCAGCCTATAAATACAACTGGCTGGGAGATAAAAAATATACCGGTACACCGGGAGAACAGTCGCATCAGAATAATGAATCAAAAAATACGAACTGGAATGGAACATTTACAGCCAATTACCGTATAGGAGAAGCACATACTTTCACCCTGAACCATGTAATCAGTACCTTTCACCGTACTACACGTTCATATATCTCGGGAAGCTCCAAGCTGTCTGATTTCAGTATTCCTTAAAAAAACACGAAAGAACATCACCGGACTCTCATACCGGTACATGCCTTCCGATAAATGGAATATCTCGGCTTTCACTAAATACTATAACCAGTACAACGAAGGTCCTGTATCACAAAATTCAGATGGAATAGGAAACTATACCACCCTGAAGAAACACCTTAGTTCATTAGGATATGGAGTAGCCGGCACGTATTTTATCATAAAGGACTTGCAAGCAAAATTATCCTACGAAAAAGCATACCGGCTTCCCACAACCGAAGAGCTTTTCGGTGATGAAGACTTGGAAGCAGGAAAAGCCGATCTGAAACCAGAAAGAAGCGATAACTTCAACCTGAATCTGAGTTATGCTTATCATATTGGCAAACATGCCATTTACGTAGAAGGAAGCCTCATCTACCGCGATACGAAAGACTATATCAAGCGAGGACTTTCACAAGTAAGCAATATGAGTTTCGGATATTACGAAAATCACGGCAGGGTAAAAACTAAAGGATATAATATCTTACTGAGATACAATTATTCACGGTGGTTCAACATTGGAGGAACGTTCAATTCCATGAATGCACGCGACGAAGAAAAATACCGTGCAGGAGGTACACAGCAGGAAAGTCTGACTTATGGCCAGCGTATACCTAACCAGCCTTACTTGTATGCTAACTTCGATGCTTCGTTTACCTGGCATGATCTGTTTGACAAAGGGAATGTACTGACATTGGGTTACGACGGATACTACCAGCATGAATTTCCGTTATACTGGGAGAATCTGGGAGATCCGACAACCAAAATCCGTGTACCTGAACAGATTTCACATAATCTCAGTATCGGATACAGTTTGAAAGGAGGCCGTTACAATCTCTCTTTCGAATGTCGGAATCTGACTAATGCCAAACTGTATGATAATTTCAGCCTGCAAAAAGCAGGGCGAGCTTTTTATGGAAAAATAAGAGTGAATTTCGGAAAATAAATTAAACTAAAACATAAAAGAACATGCAAAAAAAGTATTTTACACATGCCCTGGCAATAGCAGTCTGCTCAAGCAGCCTGTTCAGTTCATGCAGCGATGAATATTCAAATGGAAATTCAGGAGGTTCAGTAACCGAAACTGATAAATATGTAATTGCAGCAAAAACCGGTGATGCAACTTATCTCATTACAGCCGAATCGCTTAATGAAGGAAGTGTCACCTCCATAGGAAGTGGAACTGAAACTATCGGAGGATCTTACTGGGTATTTTACGGAACAGATTATCTGTTCAGCTTAAAATACAATAATGGAGAGGCTGGAACCGGTGCATCGTATATATTGAGCCAGTCTACCGGTAAACCAGTTGAATATAACTCTTACACTTTTAACCGAATTACTACATATGGTATTTGGGGAAACAATGTCATAACAGCCTCTACCAACGACGGGAACAAAGAAACAGACGGAGAACATTATGCCAAATATATTCAGTTCAATTACCTGAACGCTACAAATGGTAAAACAACCACAGGTACACAGATTGCAGAAGACTTCCTCGGAAATGGTGAGTTTGTCAGCTTCGCCGGATTTGTAGAAGCAAACAATAAACTTTATACCTCGGTCATTCCGATGGGAATGAGTCATTACGGTGTCAATACATATCCCGATAAAATAACAGACACTGACTTAGTTGCCAAATCTGATGGAGGAACCGGTTCAGGTTCGTATACGGCAGGACAAATACCGTCTACCCAATATCCAGATAAGGCATTCATCGCAATCTACAACGGAAGTAGCTTCGATGAAACACCGACCATTGTAGAAACAGACAAAATCGGATTTGCCTGTGGAAGAAACCGTTCTCAATATTATCAGACAATCTGGGCTGCCGACAACGGCGACTTGTACGTTTTCTCTCCAGGATATGGACGTACAGCAACTTCTTCCAGCGATCTGAAAAAAGTTACCGGTACACTCCCTTCAGGAGTAATGCGTATCAAGGCAGGAGAAACAACTTTCGACTCAAGCTATTACTATAATCTGGAAGAACTGGGCAGTAAAAAGCCAATGTTCCGATGCTGGCATATTACTCAAGACTACTTCCTTCTGCAAATGTACACTGATGGAGTTGCAGGTATGATGACCGGAAAAAATGCTGTTGTAACCGAACTTGCCATTTTCAAGGCCGAAGAGGGAAAACTTACAACTGTATCAAGCGGCATGCCACAACAAAGTAGCATAACGTCGCTAGGAGCTCCTTTCTGTACAAACGGAGTAGCCTATATTCCTGTAGTAACAAACGATGGCAGTAGTCCGGCTCTGTATAAAATTGATCCGACAACGGCAACGGCAACTAAAGGTGTAAGTATCGTAGCAGATGAAGTTGCTGCTGTAGGCATGTTGTCACCAAAATCATTCTAAAACACAACAATGAGAAAATTATTCAAACAAATACACTTATGGATATCTGTTCCTATCGGGCTGATTATTTCAATTGTCTGCCTGACAGGGGCACTCCTGGTATTCGAGAAGGAAATAACCCGTGCAGTCAGTCCTCATCTATATACCGTAGACTATACAGAAGGGGCTACGCCGCTAAAACCTTCGCAGATTGTCGCACTTATTAATAACCAAATAAGTGATACCCTGGAAGTAAACAGCCTGCAAACAGCCCAAAATCCTGAAGAAGCCTGGATGGTAAGCTTTAAAAATGCCGGACGCCGCCAGTTAAGTATTAATCCCTATTCGGGAGAAATAAACGGATGGGTAGAAGGAAGTTCTTTCTTCCAGACTGTCCGCAAATTGCATCGCTGGCTACTGGATGCTCCTGCTCAAAAAGGAGCTCCGTCAACAGGAAAAACCATTGTAGGCATAAGTACCCTGCTCATGGTGGTTATTCTGATATCAGGTTTAGTAATCTGGTGGCCCCGTAGCCGCAAAAGTCTGCAAAACCGGCTTAAATTATCATGCAACAAAGGCTGGTTCCGTTTCTGGTACGACAGTCATGTATCATTAGGTTTCTATGCAACCATCTTTCTGCTAATCATGGCTCTTACCGGACTAACGTGGTCGTTCCGATGGTATCGTACCGGATTTTATGCACTCTTTGGAGTTTCTACCGAACAACCACAGCAGACTGCCGCACATGGAGAAGGACATAATAATAAAGAAAAAAGAAAGCGAGCAAAGCAAACAAACTATCTGGCCTGGGATACTGCCCTGACGGAACTGCAAACAAAGTATAACAGCTATGGCACAATCCAGTTAAACAAAAATAATGCACAGATCATTCAGACAGGAAAACGGAAAGGTGACACAGCATTGTTTGATGCTCATACTGGAAAAATTACAGAAATAACAATCTATGATACCAATGAACAACCTATATCCAGCAAGATGAAAGGAATCATATATTCATTCCATACCGGACAATGGGGAGGTATCATAACCCGTATTCTATATTTTCTGTCTGCGTTCGTAGGAGGTATTTTACCACTTACAGGATATTACCTTTGGATAAAGCGCATAAGTCGGAAAAAACATCGTGAAGTTTGACCGAAAATTCGTACAAAAAAA
>ENA-OQET01000705-OQET01000705.1-human-gut-metagenome-genome-assembly--contig:-NODE-705-length-16610-cov-2.940969_pt1 | contig 16610 bp, 16 predicted proteins | sample MGYA00242800_ERZ504645 | MGnify/ENA primary metagenome ERZ504645 (study PRJEB26092, sample SAMD00036308) | human gut metagenome | host: Homo sapiens | study: EMG produced TPA metagenomics assembly of... | reverse complement strand
CTTTACTGTCTGTGTCACGTGGACAGTACAGCTGCCTCGCCAGGTACTCTTATCCCGGACCTGGATCTTTGTTGTTCCCACATTCACTGCCGTTACTTTGCCTTTACTGTCTACAGTTGCAACAGATGTATCATCACTGGTCCATACAAGAATCTCTTTATAATTCTTTACCTGAAGCTGTCTCACATCACCTTTATTCATATTTAAGGTGGTGGCACTTAAAGATGGTTTCGGCACCGGTGTAGGTGTCGGCTTCGGTTTCTGTGCTGCTTTTACTGTAACCTTACAGTTGAATTTCTTCGTATTTGCCTTCGCTGTGATCACTGCTGTTCCTTTTTTCACTGCGGTGATCTTTCCTTTGGAATCCACACGTGCGATCTTCGGATTGGAAGAAGAATATTTCACCTTCACAGTTGTTCCTGTCAATTTAATGGCACTGGATTTCTTTTCTGTTAATGTTAGCGATGTCCTGCTGAGCTTCGGTGTTTCTACCTTTACAACACATTTATATGTTTTTTTGCTTACCTTTGCATAGATCGTTGCGGAACCTTTATTTTTTGCAACCACCTGGCCTTTGCTGTTTACGGTCGCAACGCTCTTTTTGGAAGATCTCCAGGCAACCTTCTGCTTGGTCCCGGTAACCTTGAGTGTTGTCTTCTCACCTTTTAAAAGAGTTACTTTTGTTCTGTTCAGTTTTGGTGCGGCGCTGACCGTCACACTTCCAAATACCATCGTAAAAATAAGGCTGATCAGTAGCACAAAACACAACAGATTTTTTTTCTTTTTCATTCTGATTTCCCCCTTTCCGGTAAAACGTATATTTACGTCATATATTGCTTTAATCATATTTTAGAGGAAATCCCTTATAAAAACACTAGCACTTATGATAGTATCCTTGTAAATATGATTGTTTATATTCTTTCATCGCCCATACCGGGGCTTATTATCAGGAAACAAAAATAAAACAGGACTGATTTTTGATACAGATACTTGAAATCAAAAGTTTCATCTGTTTAAAAATCAGTCCTGTTATATGAAAAATATCATGGTTGATCCGTAATAGCAGGCAGATCAAGGCATTCGCTATCTGCTCATAATGATACAGTCACGTAACATCGCCAGTGCATGCGCTGTAGTCTGCTCGCGGACCCGCATGCGATTTCCTGTAAAGTGGAACTCTTTGGCAATAGCCTTGCCCTTATAACAGCAGCCCATAAATACAGTACCAACCGGAGTTTCCTTTGTTCCGCCTCCCGGTCCTGCCAAACCCGTCACGGAAATACTGATGTCTGCTCCGGATGCTTTGCAGGCGCCCTTTGCCATTTCTCTGGCACACTTGGCGGAAACTGCCCCCTGCTCCTTCAGAGTACGCTTCTTCACTCCCAGACATTTATGCTTGGCCTTGTTACTGTAAGTCACAAAGCCATAGCCAAACACCTCAGACGCACCGGATACATTGACAATGCGCTGGGCGATCATACCGCCGGTAAGCGATTCCGCCAGGGAAAGCTTCAGATCTTTCTCTTTCAGAAGATCGATCACCGCTTCCTCCAGGGTCTTGCTCTCATCTGTGGCGAAAACATTCTCTCCAAAACGCTTCTTTAGCTCCTTGACAACCGGTTTGATCAGCTTTCTGCAGGCCTTTTCATTCTCTGCGCTTGCTGTCACACGAAGATGCACTTCACCGGTTTTTGCATAAGGTGCAATGGTAGGATTGGTCTGGCTTTCGATCAGATCCTGGATTTCCTCTGCTACCTGACTCTCACCGATCCCGCTGATCTTTACCATCTGGGACACAATGATCTCCGGCTGGTTTTTCTGCAGATATGGGACAACGTACTCCTCGAACATGGGCTTCAGCTCATTGGGAGGTCCAGGAAGAAGGATCGCGGTTTTTCCTTTTTTCTCAAGGATCAGTCCCGGAGCAGTTCCGTTATGATTGTCAAGAACAATGGCTCCCTCAGGAACCATGGCCTGTTTATAGTTGTTCTTCGTGATACGTCTCTGAGGATTGTTTTTCTCATATTCCTTCAGATATTTATCGATCAGTTTCCTTGAGTGGGAATCTTCCTTAAGAGACATTCCCATCAGATCCGCAGTTACTTCCTTGGTGATATCATCCTCTGTTGGTCCAAGACCTCCGGTGAGGATCACAACATCGGAACGATCCAGTGCAGTACGGATCACGTCACGCATACGGCCTTCATTATCACCTACTACATCCTGATAGTAAACACTTAACCCAAGCAGGGCGCATTTTTCAGAAAGATAGGCGCTGTTGGTATTTACGATATTTCCTAGAAGGATCTCGGTTCCTACGGATATCAGTTCTGTGATCATGAAAAGAAACTCCTTTCGTATACTCTGATCCCTACTCCTGCATGGAAAGGACCTTTCTGTTCTGCATGATATAAGTCAGCAGGGAAATAATGGTCAGTGCAACGGACAGCCAGATAAATATCTGTGTCAGCACTGCAAAAACACCTCCGAAATCCAGCATCAGAAGTATGATCATGATCATCTGGGAAACGGTTTTGAATTTTCCCCAGTAGTTTGCGGCAATGACAATTCCGTTCTCCGCTGCGATCAGACGGAAACCGCTAATGATAAATTCCCGTCCGATGATAATGATCACAACCCATGCCGGAAGCTTGTCAACCTCGATCATGCAGATCATGGCAGAGCATACCAGAAGCTTGTCTGCCAGCGGATCCATAAATTTTCCAAAATTGGTTATCAGATTATATTTTCTGGCAAGATGACCGTCAAACCAGTCTGTCACACTTGCTGCGACAAAAATCGCAAGACAGATCCAGCGGTTTGCTTCTCCTCCCCAGCCTGTCAGTAAGAAAACTACAAGAAATGGTACAAGTATCATTCTTGCAACTGTAAGTTTATTCGGTGTATTCATCGCTTAGCACTCCTATCAAATCATACTCAAGCGCACCTGTCACACGTACCTTTGCAAAATCACCTGTCATAAGCAGTTCGCCTGTCTGAACGAAAATGTATCCGTCAACCTTCGGTGCATCCCCGTAGGTACGTCCGATATAGGCACTTTCATCTGCAACTTTTTCCTTCGATCATAACAAGAAGTTCCTGTCCGATACGGTCCTGACCTCTGTCATAAGAAATCTCCTGCTGAAGTTCCATCAGCTCGTCTCTGCGTTCTTCCTTCACTTCTTCCGGAAACCTGGTCTGCCATCTCTGCTGCCGGGGGTATTCTCCTCCGAGAGTAAGTGAAGACACCGAGACGGTCAAATTCCATCTCATCTACGAACTCCTTCAGTTCTTCATGGTCTTCCTCCGTCTCACCCGGAAATCCGGTGATCAGAGTTGTACGCAGTACGATATCCGGAATCTCCTTACGGAGCTTTCCGACAATATCGATCAGTTCCTGTTTGGAAGTACGGCGGCCCATTCTTTTAAGAATTCGGTCCGATGCGTGCTGGATCGGAATATCCAGATAATGACAGATCTTCTTCTCATCACGAATGGTTTCGATCAGTTCATCGTAAATCTCCTCCGGATAACAGTAAAGGATGCGGATCCAACGGATACCTCTGATCTCACAGAGCTTCTTTAAAAGAATGTGAAGAGATTTTTTGCCGTAAAGATCCTTTCCGTAAACGGTGGTCTCCTGTGCTACCAGGATCAGCTCTTTCACTCCCTGTTCAGCCATATCCTCTGCCTGGGCGATGAGGCGCTCCATAGGAACGCTTCGAAATTTACCTCTGAGCTTCGGGATGATGCAGTAGGTACAGTGCTTGTCGCAGCCTTCCGCGATCTTCAGGTAGCCGAAATGTCCACCTGTTGTAAGGACACGTTTGCTTCCTGTATCCGGCAGATAATCAATATCACGGAATTCTTCGAAATGATTTCCGGCTACTGCTTCCTCCAGAGCCTTTACGATGTCGCCGTAGGATGTAGTTCCAAGAACAGCATCGACCTCCGGAACCTCCTCAATGATCTCTTTCTGGTATCGCTGTGCCATACAGCCGGTAACGATCAGTGCATGGCAGCTTCCTGTTTTTTGTATTCTGCCATTTCAAGAATGGTTTCCACACTCTCTTCCTTGGCATCCTTGATAAAACAGCAGGTATTGATCACGATTGCATCTGCCTGTGTTTCATCGTCTGTGATCTCATGACCTCCGGCTGTAAGAAGTCCCAGCATTTCCTCAGAATCCGCCAGGTTCTTGTCACAACCAAGAGAGATGAATAATATTTTCATAAAATTACTCCGCTTCTTTCTGAGCTGCTTCTACAGTCTCAGTGCCTTCTGCGGTCTCGCCCTCTGCTGCCTCAAGAGCCTCCTTCTCAGCTTCAAGAGCCTCCAGCTCTTCCTCTTCCTCCTGTCCGGGAAGGATCTTTACTTTGCCCTTGTAAAGCTCATCAATGGCAACGGAAAGCGGTTTCTTTCCTGCTGCACCCGGTACAAGCGGCTCTGCTCCTGCGATCAGCTGGCGGGCACGTTTGCTTGCTGCAAGTACAAGAGAATAACGGCTGTTCAGCACGAGAGCCTCATCGTCGTCCTCATTGTTTGTGTTGATAGCCTCAATTAATTCTGAATAAGATGGATGTATCATATCTTTTCTCCCTTCTGTAACGGCAGGGCCGTATTTAACTTGTTAATTGGTATTTATAAAAAAGCTTCCGCTTCTTTCTGGATCCTGGATACAAAATCATGATTCCTGGATGTACGCATGCGCTCACACCGGATGGTCTCATGAAGTGTATCAACACATTCCTCCAGATCATCATTGATCAGGAGATAATCATATTTATCCATTCCTCTGGATTCTTCAACCGCTCTTCTGAGACGCCCGTTGATCACATCCAGAGTCTCTGTTCCGCGACCTACCAGACGGTTCTTAAGCTCCTCCATAGACGGCGGACATACAAATACCAGCAGTGTATCCGGAAACTTCTCACGGATCTTCATGGCACCCTGGATCTCGATCTCAAGGATCACATCTTTCCCTGCGGAAAGCTGCTCCTCTACATATTTGCGGGGTGTGCCATAATAATTCTCCACATACTGTGCATACTCGATCAGTCCGTCTTCCCGGATCAGCTGTTCAAATTCTTCTTTGTGCGGAGAAATAAGCCTCTCCGTCCTTCTCGCCTGGTCTTGGATTTCTGTAGTAACAGAAACAGATAATGCATAATTGTCATATTTTTCCATCAGCCGTTTCATGACAGTACCTTTTCCGGAACCGGAAAAGCCCGAAACAACAACTAAAATTCCCTTACTCATTTCCTTCCTCCCTCATTTCCTCTCCATACGCTTCCGAAAATCTCCTGGCAATAGTTTCCGGCTGCAGAGCGGAAAGGACAAGATAATCATCGGAAGTAACAATCACTGCTTTTGTTTTTCTTCCCTGTGTGGCATCGATCAGAGTTCGGGTCCCCTTGACACTCTGTATCATGCGCTTTACAGGAGCGGCATCCGGACTTACCACAGCCACGATCTTGCGTGAATTGACAACATTTCCAAAGCCTACATTAATAAGTTTCGCCATTTACGCTCTTCCTTTCTGTCTGTGTACAGCCTGTTTCCTGTCCGGTTACTCGATATTCTGGATCTGCTCACGGATCTTCTCGATCTCTGTCTTCAGATCGATGGCCGCGTTGGATACAATAAGATCATTGGATTTAGACAGGATAGTGTTCGCCTCACGGTTCATCTCCTGTGCCATGAAATCCATCTTACGTCCCACGCCCTCGTTCTCATCCAGGATCTTTCTCATTCCGTGGATGTGGCTTCGAAGACGTACCGTCTCCTCATCATTGCAGATCTTATCTGAAAAAAGTATCACCTCTGCGGCGATCCTGGAATCATCGATCTGGTTATCTTCAAGTAGCTCGTGCATCTTGGCTTCCAGTTTCTCCCGATAAGCCTTCACTACTTCCGGAGAACGTTTTTCCACTACATCGACCTTTGCTTCCAGTCCGTCCAGCTTCCCAAGAAGATCCTGTTTCAGATTAGCACCCTCACGCTGGCGGGTCTCCACAAATTTCCGGCAGGCCTCATGAAGCGGACCCTCCAGAAAATTCCAGAGCTCTTCCTCATCCGGAGCCTGCTCTTCCATTGTAAACACATCCGGATATCTGGAAAGTGTGGAAACACGGATATCATTCTCAATCCCCAGTTCCTCACTCATCTGGTTCAGATAGCCCAGATATTCCTTTGCCAGCTCTGCATTGTATTTCAGAGCCATTCCGCCCATTGTATAGTCTTCATAGGTGATGAACACATCGACTTTGCCGCGGCGAATATAAGTCTTCATCACATTTCGGATCTCTCCCTCAAAATAGCTGAGTCTTTTCGGCATTTTGATGTTCAGATCCAGATATCTGTGATTGACGGATTTCAGTTCAACAGAAACCTTACGCTCTCTGGAAACTGCTTCTGCCCTGCCAAAGCCGGTCATACTTTTTATCATGTTATCCTCCAATACTGCCTCTTAAGTTTATCAGCTGCTGATAAATACAGTAACTGATTGCATACGGATTTATTATAGTTCATTCCAAAACCCTAGTCAAACTCTTTTTTTACTGTTATAATGATTGATGTTGAAATGGAGGTAAAATCATGGCATTTGACGGAATTACAGTTTCTGCTCTCGTGGCAGAAATCGATGATAATTTAAAAGGCGGACGTATCAACAAGATCGCCCAGCCGGAAAACGATGAACTTTTGATCACAGGAAAGGGCGCAAATGGACAGAAACGTCTTCTCTTAAGTGCAAGCGCATCCCTTCCTCTGATCTATTTTACAGATAAGAACCGTATCAGTCCTTTAACTGCACCGAACTTCTGCATGCTTCTCAGAAAGCACATCGGAAGCGCCCGTATCCTTGATGTGAAGCAGCCTGGAATGGAGCGTGTGGTGGAATTTGAGCTGGAGCATCTTAATGAGCTGGGGGATCCCTGCAGAAAGCGTCTGATCATGGAGCTGATGGGCAAGCACAGCAACATCATCTTCTGTGACGAAAAAGGCATGATCCTGGACAGCATCAAGCATGTCTCTTCCCATATGAGCTCTGTCCGTGAGGTTCTTCCCGGAAGAGAATATTTCATTCCCAATACTAGGGATAAAGAAAATCCGCTGACTGTTTCCGAGGAGGAGTTCACACAGCACATCTGTAAAAAGCCTGTGAATATTTCCAAGGCGCTTTACACTTCACTTACAGGTATGAGCCCGGTAATGGCTGAGGAGATCTGCTACCGTGCATCCATTGACGGAAGCGATGCATCGCAGTCTCTGGATGAGGCAGCCTGCACCCATCTTTATCATACCTTTCTCCGCCTTATGGAACAGATCCGGAACAGAGAGTTCACCCCAAATATTGTCTACCGCGGAGAGGAGCCTGTGGAATACGGTGTCTTTCCTTATCAACAGTTTGGCAGTGAATACCGCAGCGAAATCTTTGACAGTGTCTCTGTTATGCTGGAGACCTATTATGCTACCAAAAGTCTGCTGACACGTATCCACCAGAAATCCTCCGATCTTCGCCGTGTAGTACAGACCGCTCTGGAACGTAACCGAAAAAAATACAACATCCAGAAAAAGCAGCTGAATGATACTGCAAAAAAAGATAAATTCAAGGTCTACGGTGAACTGATCAACACCTACGGATACGGGCTTGAGGAAGGCTGCAAATCCTTTAAAGCGCTGAATTATTACACCAACGAGGAGATCACTATCCCTCTTGATCCGACACTGACTCCGGCACAGAATTCCAAGAAATATTTTGATAAATACGGAAAGCTGAAGCGTACAGAGGAAGCAGTCACAGAACAGATCACAGATACGGAAAGTGAGATCTCTCATCTGGAATCTATCTCCAATGCTCTGGATATCGCCAGATCTGAAAGTGACCTTTCCCAGATCAAGGAAGAGCTCACTGAGTACGGCTATATCAAACGTCACTACACAAACAAAAAAGGCCAGAAAGCCCAGCCGAAATCCAAACCGCTCCACTACATATCCAGTGACGGTTTTGATATCTATGTGGGAAAAAACAATTTCCAGAATGATGAGCTGACTTTCAAGTTCGCAACTGGAAATGACTGGTGGTTCCATGCAAAGAAAATGGCTGGTTCCCATGTGATCGTCCGCACCAAAGACGGTGAACTTCCGGACCGTACTTTCGAAAAAGCAGGCCGCCTGGCAGCCTGGTACTCCAAAGGACACTCTGCTCCCAAGGTAGAAATCGATTATATCCAGAAAAAGCATGTGAAAAAACCTGCCGGTGCGAAACCCGGTTTCGTTGTTTATTACACCAATTATTCTCTCATGGCTTCTCCGGATATTTCGGATCTGAAAGAGGTTACGGAGTAATAACTATTCAACAAAAAACCTTCCTGTGTTTTCTTATTTCTTCAAGACCGGATACCTGTATCTCTGCAAGTATCTGTCCTGAGAAATTTTTCTGTAAACACAGGAAGTTTTTTTATTGAACATTCGCACTCCGCTTCATTACATGCTCACGAACAAAAATCGCAAAACGATTTTGTTCAGATCTCCAGTTTTTTCTTCACTGCCGGTGCAATAGACGTATCTGCTTTATGATATGGGATCAGTGTAGACTGCAGTGCATGGTACAGATCGGATTTTCCGGGCCATACGGTTCCTTTCAGATGATTCTGCTCATCCAGCTGATGAAACCAGGAGCCGTTTTCGTGATCCATGACCACTTCATCCAGGTACTTCATAAACGCAGCATAATCTTTCGCATATTTCTCCTTACCGGTCACCTGATAAAGAACTGCAGAGGTATTGATCGCTTCCGCAAGAGTCCAGTGCATACGGTCATGTACCACCGGTTTGCCATTCCAATCTGTCGTGTATACAATTCCCGGTGCACCATCTGCGTTCCAGCCGTCTTTTATTGCTGTTGTGTAAAGTTTCTCTGCTGCCTGAAGATATTTTTCCAGTTTTTCTTTCTCTTCTCCACAGTTTGCAAGCGTCCACTGTGTGATCAGCCTTGCCCATTCGATTCCATGTCCCGGTGTTGCGCCGTATGGCTTGAACGGATCATCCGGACGGTCACGGTTGCAGTCAAGATCTGCCACCCATTCCTTCGTAAAATGTTCCGGGATCCTCCAGGAGTTATCTTCTGCCCACTGGATCACATGATCAATGATCCTGCCTGCACGAATGTGATATTTTTTATCCCCGGTGACATCTCCTGCTGCCAGAAAAGCCTCTACCGTATGCATATTGGCATTTAATCCCCGGTAATCATCCAGCACGGTAAATTCCGTATTCCAGGTATCGCAGGCCAGCCCCTCCTCTTCATTCCAGAAATGTCGGTCATAAACAGCCAATGCCTCTTCAAGGAGCTCTTTCGCCCCGGGCCTTCCGGCTGTCAGTGCGGAAGATGCAGCCAGGATCACAAATGCATGGGCATAACACTGTTTATTGGGCACAATATCTCCTTCCGGTGTTACACCTGCATACCAGCCACCGTTTTTTTCATCGTGAAGCTCTCCCTTCAGACCTTTCAATGCCGCATCCGCAAGCTCTTCGCTTCCCTCATGGCCAAGCATCAGACCCAGACTGTATACATGCGCCATACGACAGGTGATCCAGGTTTCCCGGTTTCTGTCCTTCCATGGTGTTCCGTCGTCCCCCAGATAATAGGAACCTCCATTCGGTGAAGGAAACCGATGTCCGAAATTCAAAAAGCTCCTCACAGGATGCTTTCAGGAATTCCCGGTTTCTTTTGTGTTAATCTCATATTTGCTGTTCATTTCAACCATCCCATCTGTTTTTCTTTAGGATATCATTCTTTTGGGGAACTTCAATTCTTTAGATTATTCTGGCAGACTAATAAAAAAGGAGAATGCCACATACGCATTCTCCTCATATTCAGACTTCTTAATTCCATTACCGCAGCGGTCGCAGACAGTCCTGTATTAATCTTCAAAACAGGTGATCACATAACGATCACTTTCTGTGATCACATCGGAAACATTATCCCTGTCCCAGATCGCATCACTGATGATATCTTTCAGCTTATCATCCATAACGATATTAAAATTCTCCTCGATCACCTGAAACGGAACTCCCTCATTCTTCTGTGCATACTCCATGATAAAATCAAGAATCTTCTCTTCCATACTTCAAAATCTGCCTTTCTGTAAATACTAACGTTTAATATATTACATCAGATTTCCGCAGATGTCCAGATATTTTCCAGACATGTCCATGCGGTATTCCATAAGATATTATGTCAGTATACACACACCCCTTCACATTTCGCTCTATATCAAAATCTGGTATGCCGGTTCACATATTTTGCTTTATATTTTGAGTACACAATGGTCTGGTCCTTATAAAGGCCATAATACCCCGATGCCGCATAGCTGATAGATACTGCGATCAGATAGAAGGATACTCCTTTAAATCCAAACATTTCAAAAGCAATCAGGATCGAAGTGATCGGACAGTTGGTCACACCGCAGAAAACTGCTGCCATTCCGCAGGCTGCACAGATTGACGGAGAAATTCCCATGAGATTACCCATCACACAGCCAAAGGTGGCTCCGATGCAGAAAGAAGGTACGATCTCTCCCCCACGGAATCCTGCACGCATAGTCAGTGCAGTAAGCACCATTTTCCAGAAAAAGGCGAAAGTATCCGCCTGTCCGTTTTCCACCGCTTTTTCAATAAGCTCCGCACCAGCGCCCATATATTCATCTGTTCTCAGAATAAAGGTGACAACAATGACCAGGCAGGCGCCCACTGCAACCCTGACATATTTATTCTTAAACCATCTGCCATAAAGTCCTGCTGCACCATTCAGCGCAATACAGAACATAATGCTGACAATTGCACAGCCCAGAGCGATCACTCCCATTTTCAGGCCAGTTTCCACAGTCAGTGCCGGAATATCCGTCACATGAAAACTTTCCGGTGTGACTCCCATTCCGGCTGCAAATCCGGAAGCAATCAATGACGCGATCATACACGGCATCAGTGCTGCATAATACATCACGCCCACACTGACCACTTCCAGCGCAAAAACTGCCGCTGCCATCGGTGTTCCAAACAATGCGGAAAACGCCGCGCTCATGCCGCACATGACAATTACATGACGGTCCTCCTCGTCCAGATGGATCCATCTTCCAAGCTGGTTGGCAATACTTCCTCCAAGCTGGATCGCTGCTCCCTCACGTCCCGCAGAACCACCGGTAAGATGAGTCAGCGCCGTTGTGATAAAGATCAGAGGCGCAGAAAGGATTGGCACATCATCTCTGGAACGCACGGTAGAAAGAACCTGATTGGTCCCTCCATCCTCTTTTCCAAGCTTCTCATACAAAAATACAATGACAAGTCCGGATAATGGCAGCAAAAGAAAAATCCATTCATGCGCCTTCCGGTAACTGGTCACTGCCTTCAACGTAAAAGAAAACAGTGTGCTGGCAGCACCTACGATACATCCTGTAATGACAGCAAGAACCAGCCACTTGATCAGATTTGAGATATCCCGGCTGATTCTTGCACTGTAATAATATAAATGTTCCTTTAATCTTTTGTTATGATCGATCCCCATGTTCCTTCCCTTCTTTTCTTTACTGTCTGCATTATACTAATTATACTACATTTTTCCTCTCAGTAAAAGCAGGAAGAGAAAGCCCTGTTATTTTTTCTTCCGTGAAATATGCCTGTGTATCAGGATCGAGAATACACTGATCATCACAAGAAGCACTGCGGAGAGCCAGAATGCCGGAGATCCGGGATTCTTGATATTTGCTCCAAATATCGTGGCTAGGATAACTCCCGGAAATGTTCCCAGCATCCCGCCCAGCATATATACTTCAAACGGGATCTTCACCGCGCCCAGAAACAGGCTCACTGCATCCCCGGGCAAAAAATTCAGCGTTCTCATAAAAAAAGAGATATACAGCGGATTTCCGTTCTGATAGTCCACCACTGTTTTCAGCTTCGGATATTTGGAAGTAAGATTCTCCACCATGGAAGAGCCGGAAAAACGTCCCATCCAGTAAGGAAGTGCCAATGTGACTGCTCTTCCCAGAAAGTTCACCAGAAGTGCTGTTCCTGTAGAAAACAGATGCCCTACAGCAAGCTGCAGGATCGCAATGGGGAATACAAAGGAAACACTTTTCACGGCATAAAACACAAGCATAAGCAATGCAGCCTTAACAGGTTCCTTCGGCGTATAGCGCAGAATCTTTTCCACAGACAGATCCTCTCTATAACGGATACAGAAAAGGAGAAGCACAAGAAGGAGCACCGCCGGCAGATATTTTCTGATGTTATCAATCATTTTTTTCATGGTCTGATCCCTCCGTTTTCAAAAAAAGAGCACCGGCACCTGTTTCCGGTACCGTGCTCTTTCATAAGTTCTGCTTTTTTAAGTTTCAGGATCAGCAGCCTTTCTTCGCTGCCTTTCTCTCCTGGTCTTCCTTCCACATTTCCTCTGCTACCGGTTTCCAGTTTTCAGCATACCGGTCACATTTCGCACAGAGATGCTCTGCACTCTCCGGTGACTGAAGATCTGTGGAATGTGCTCCGGATTTTTCTACCATTTCTCTCAGCTTCTGCGGATTTTCAAGCATCGGGCATGGACGGTACATATTGTCATTAAACGGCTGTCCGTCATGATATGCCATCATCATCGGAGACTGCAGTGCTTCCAGAAGTGTTTTCTCGCGGATATTGGAATCAGAATAATGGATAAACACACATGGATCGATATCGCCGTTTGCATTGATATGCAGATAGCGACGGCCGCCTGCAATACATCCTCCCACAAACTCTGCATCATTCTGGAAATCCATGGCAAACAACGGCTTTGTTGCACGGTATTTACGGATACGCTCATAGGTTTCTCTTCTCTGTGCAGGAGTAGGAAGCAGCTCCGGTGCTGCATCATTTCCAACCGGCATATAATGGAAATACCAGATAAAGTACGCTCCAAGATCGATCAGGCTGTCGTAAAATGCCTCTGATGTGATAGACTCGAAATTTGCACTCGTATAACATGCAGAGATACCAAATACAAGCTTCTTCTCTCTGAGAAGATTGATGGCCTTGATAACCTTCTGGTATACACCATTTCCTCTTCTGCCATCTGTTGCAGTCTCAAATCCTTCCAGTGAAATTGCAGGAACAAAGTTTCCTACCCGAAGCATATCATTTGCAAAATCCTCATCGATCAGTGTTGCATTTGTGAAGGAAAGGAAGATACAGTCATTATGTTTCTCGCAAAGACGGATCAGATCCTTTTTTCTTACAAGTGGCTCTCCGCCTGTGTAAATATACATATAAACGCCAAGCTCCTTACCCTGGCGGATGATGTCATCGATCTCATCGTAGGTGAGGTTCAGCTTGTTTCCATACTCTGCTGCCCAGCATCCTGTACAGTGCAGGTTACATGCACTTGTTGGGTCAAGAAGGATTGCCCACGGGATATTACAGCCATATTTCTCACGGCATTCATCCTGTTTCTTCCAGCCTGCAAGATTTGCATTGATAAAGAAGTTTGCAACCAGAGTTTTCATAACATGCGGATCAATATCAGTTACCAATCTATGAATAAACGGATAATACGGATGTTCCGGATTGGAAATGACTTCGCGGATCATTGCTCTCTGTGTAGGAAATCCACCACCGGAAAATTTATCTGCCCAGTCCATGATCTTGATAAAATTCTTATCCGGATCTTTATAAACATAATTGAATGCCTGTTCAAGTCCGAATTTCTTAAGTGTGTTCATTGCGCTCATACTATCTCTCCTTATTTCTCTCAATGTAAATATGCAATCTAGCTAAACGGACATCTTCATTCCGTCACACTGCATTTCGAGTACCAAAGCTTTCTTACTATCTTTGCCTGACTCATGGTGTTACTGTACGTTTTTTCCATTTGAATAACAATAGGCAATATAATTGGCATGACCAAAAACTAGGCAAATCTGTTAAAATGCCTAAATATTATTGGCATTTATTCTAAATAACATTCGTTATTTTTGTGCATACTTACCGATTTCACGATGTTTATCCATATAAAAAACACCCTGGCAAAGGCAGAAATATCTTCCGCCCTGCTTCGGGTGTTTTTGATTTATCTTATTACTTTACTACGATATTGATGATCTTCTTCGGTACGTAAATCTCTTTGATGATATTTCCGGAAATCTTATCTGCAACTGCCTTCTTTCCTTCGGCAATCGCATCTTCTTTGGAGATTTCTGCCGGAATACTGATAACAGCCTTGGTCTTGCCGTTGATCTGAACCGGAACCTCGATCTCATCATCCTTCATAAGCTCCTCATCGTGAGCCGGCCACTGTGCATGGAAAATGGAATCCTCATGACCAAGCTTCTCCCAGATCTCCTCTGCAATATGAGGAACAAATGGCGCAAGAAGAATGGTAACTGTCTCGATGGTTTCTTTGTCAACAGCGCCGTCATTCTGTTTTGCGATAGCGATCAGCTTGTTTGTGTATTCCATAAATCCGGACACTACGGTATTCAGGCTGAAGGCCTCAAGTCTGCTGGTGATATCGTATACCATCTTATGACGGGTCTTCTCCATCTCTTTGGTAGCCGGGATATCTTTCTCAATGCTGTCAAGAGCCAGATTCCAGAAACGTTTCAGGAATCTGGATACACCATCGATTCCTCTGTCATCCCATTCTGCATCCAATTCCGGCGGTCCTACGAACAGCTCATACATACGTAAGGAATCACATCCGTAATCATTTACAAGATCATCCGGTGAAATAACATTTCCTTTGGATTTACTCATCTTGATTCCGTTTTTACCTGTGATCATACCCTGGTTGAACAGCTTGACAAACGGCTCATCGAAATCAATAGCTCCGATATCATACAGGAACTTGGTGTAGAATCTGGAGTACAGAAGATGAAGAACAGCATGCTCTACACCACCGATATACATATCTACCGGCAGATATTTATCAGCTTTCTCTTTGGAAACCAGTTCTTTATTATTCTTATTATCTACATAACGGAGGAAATACCAGGAAGATCCTGCCCACTGAGGCATGGTGTTTGTCTCACGTTTTGCAGGAGCACCACAGCATGGGCATGTGGTATTTACCCACTCGTCAATAGCTGCAAGCGGTGACTCTCCGGTTCCTGTCGGCTGGTAGCTTTCTACCTCCGGAAGTCTTAACGGAAGCTGATCCTCCGGTACCGGTACCGCACCGCATTTCGGGCAGTGTACGATCGGGATCGGCTCACCCCAGTAACGCTGACGGGAAAATACCCAGTCTCTCAGTTTGTAGTTGACAGTCTTACGTCCGATACCCAGCTTCTCGATGATATGCGGTGCTTCCTTCTTCAGTACGGAAGATTCCATTCCGTTCCACTCACCGGAGTTGATCATGGTTCCGGAAGCCTCTGTGTAAGCTTCTGTCATATTCTGAATTTCTTTACCATCTTTTGCGATAACCTGGATGATCGGAATATCGAATTTCTTTGCGAACTCAAAGTCACGGTCATCATGAGCAGGTACACACATGATAGCACCTGTACCATAATCAGCAAGTACATAGTCAGAAAGCCAGATTGGAAGCTTCTCACCGTTCAGCGGATTGATCGCATAAGTACCTGTGAACACACCGGTCTTCTCTTTATCCTGAAGACGGTCTACATTGGATTTCATGGAAGCGTCAAAGATATATTTCTCTACAGCCTCTCTTGTCTCGTCTGTTGCAAGAGATTTTGCAAGAGCATGCTCCGGTGCAAGTACCATGAATGTTGCTCCATGAAGAGTATCCGGTCTTGTTGTATAGACCGTGATCTTCTCTTCTCTTCCCTCAACCGGGAAATCGACCTCTGCGCCGTAGGATTTGCCGATCCAGTCTGTCTGCATCTTTTTAACCTTCTCCGGCCAGTCCAGTTTATCCAGATCACTTAAAAGTCTGTCTGCATATTTTGTGATGCGGAGCATCCACTGACGGAGGTTCTTTTTGGTAACCGGAGTGCCACAACGCTCGCAGCATCCGTTTACAACCTCTTCATTTGCCAAGACCTGTCTTACAGGAAGGGGCACCAGTTGATCGGGAACTCCTTCTCATATGCAAGCCCCTTCTTTGAACATTTTTACAAAGATCCACTGTGTCCATTTATAGAATTCCGGATCTGTTGTGTTAACCTCCATATCCCAGTCATAGATCGCTGCGATATCGTTGATCTGACGTTTGATATTTTTGATGTTTGCTGCTGTAGATACTGCCGGATGAACACCCATCTTGATGGCATAGTTCTCAGCCGGGAGACCAAAAGCGTCCCATCCCATCGGATGGATCAGGTAATAACCCTGGAGCATTTTATAGCGGCTCCATACATCAGAGATTACATATCCTCTCCAATGTCCTACATGAAGACCGTTTCCGGACGGATACGGGAACATATCCAGACAGTAGTATTTCGGTTTCTTGCCATCATTGACATTTACCGGCTTTTTCTCCCAGTTTGTGCGCCATTTCGCTTCGATGGCTCTATGGTTATAAGGTGCAGCCATTTTTTATTCCTCCTGACAAATTACTCAGTATTAATACTTTAATGCTTTCACACACTGCTATTAATTTTAACTACTTA
>ENA-OQET01000704-OQET01000704.1-human-gut-metagenome-genome-assembly--contig:-NODE-704-length-16612-cov-2.873764_pt1 | contig 16612 bp, 26 predicted proteins | sample MGYA00242800_ERZ504645 | MGnify/ENA primary metagenome ERZ504645 (study PRJEB26092, sample SAMD00036308) | human gut metagenome | host: Homo sapiens | study: EMG produced TPA metagenomics assembly of... | reverse complement strand
AAGGATGCTTCTCCATCTGAATCAAAGACTGCGCCAGCTGAAAACCGTTGGATGGCATCTCGATATCGAGAAGAAGCAGATCAAAGGATTTCTTCTGCATTTGCAATTCGCTCAGAAGTTCGTTTCCATCCATGTAAGTTTCAATGTCAAAGCAGCCTTGCACATCGTACTGCTGGACGCTTTGAACAATGCCATCAAGGTCTGATTTCTCATCATCGCAGACTGCAACGTGGTACTTCAGCATTTCGACAACCTCCACAAAATAATGTCCTGCTACTATTATAGACTGTGCAAAGGCTCCTTACAAGTAGCCTGACCTACCACTTTTGTCACCAGAACGACCAGTTTTGCCAAACCTCTTGATTTTGCTGAAATTTATGATACAGTGAAGCAAAAATCAGAAGATAAGGTGGCGCAACTGCAATGTGGGAACGCACGCTGTCTCAAAAATCAGTCCGTCTTTTCTGCGAGCAAAAAGTGATAGATGAAGCAAAGGCGGATGCGTATGTCTATGGGTACGAGTTGCTCATATCATCTGTTGTGAGCGTTCTGCTTGTTGTTTTAATCGCTGTTGTGTGTGGTGATGTGCGGTACGCACTTTCATTTTTGATTGGGTTTATCCCACAGCGAATCTACATTGGCGGATACCATGCAACATCGCACACCAGATGCTATTTGGCATTCTCCGGACTGGCACTTATCTGCATTTTGCTAAGTAAGGCAATCGCAGCAAATCACCTTTTCCGTATCCTGACAACAGTAGCTCTTTTGGGCATCTCTATCTTTCTCTCACCTATCGAAGCAAAGAATAAGCCTTTAAGTGAAAAGAAGCGGTCAAGTTACAAGATGGTCGCATCTGTTCTTTCGTCAATAGATTTCCTGCTTGCCATTTTTAATGTGCTTCCGTATACACGTCATGTAGTTTGCTACTATCTCTCCAAATGGGTATTGATTGTATTCTCAACAATTCCTTTGGTTCAACAAAAATTTTAATGCCAACTTTTGTAGATAGGGAGGTGATAACATGAAAAAAAACAAATGGGTGCTGCTTCTTATCGCTTTTGTTGCATTTTTGGTATTGGTTTATTTTATTGGTGCTTGCCTTAATGCAACGGCAGAGGCATTGACAATTATTTCGCTCTGCATCGGCATACTGGTCATTTATTTAGTCGTAAAAGCAATCAAATCAAAATAAGGAAAGGAAAATGTGATCATGAGTACAAGAAAATTCATCAAAAAACTTACGGCGATAGAATATGAAAGATGTATCTCGAAGAGAATTCTTGAAAACTTTATGTTTAGGCATAACAGTAGCCGCTTTACAAAATTTGCCAATGACAACGGCTTTTGCAGACAGTGCAATCAGTAAAACAAAAATTATTTCTAAAAGCGACCGTGAAAATTTGGTGGCTACTGTTGTAAGAACTGTGCAAGTGTCCTACAAAATAGATAAAAATACGATCATTGAAGTAACTCGCTTTACTGATATTGATGGACAAAATGTTACCTTGAACCGGAGCGTTAAAGAAGATGGTACAGGTGAACTTGTCTATACGAAAGCCCAAAAAACGAAAAAAAGCAAATTGACCAATCAAAGCTATGATGTCTTTTTGAAATTAGCAACTTCAAAATCTATGCCTCAAACAAGGGGAGCCACTGTTGGAAGTGATGTTACAGGATCACAGTATAAGCATATATTTGTATCAAATCTCAGCTATACAATTGACAATACGGCGATTGCGCAAATTGAGATTGGTGGAGTTGAAACTGCAGCAAGCCTTTTAATTACTGGGTTGCACTTGCCGGGAAGCACTGCTGTTACGGTTGGATCCTTTTTGGTTAGTGTGGTTCTAGCTACTTCTCCATCGAAAGTTGTTATAAATCAATCGCTGTATGAAGTCCATTTCGCATATGATAATAGCTACTATACCCATTGCTATCATGATATTTTGTATTCGTATGATTCCGGTGGACACCTTATGGATACTACAAAATCGTACCATCAAGCTGTGGGAGGCTAAGAATGAAAAAAGGCAAAAGCAACTTTTTTCTTATTGCTCCTTTTGCCCTTTGGGGCTGCATTTCAGTATGGACTAGTAATCTTGTCCGATTGACAGATAAAAGCGCAGTACCTTATGCTTGGGCTTCTTTGTTTTTCTCATATGGAATCGTAGCAGTGCATTATATCCAAGTGGCAGTATCCTCCAAAGGCTGTAACAATGCCGAAAACGAAAAAATTGCATGGGCTTTCAACTTTGTTCTTGATAGTAGCTGTTGTTCTAGCTATTCAATGAAGGAAAGCAAAGTAATCACCCAAAGCAGTGTAAGGTAACATGGAGAGTTCTTTATACAAAGGCCAATGGATTGGGCTTTTATATGAGTGGAACTACCGTCGGTATTGGCCCGGATTTAATAAAAAATGTTTCAGGAACGGATTACTACACGAGCTATTCCGATAACATCGAACGAAGCTGCCCATTTTCAACGACAGCACTAGTTCCAGAACAAAGTATATATAATACAACCTATACATATGACTTCTATGATGTTGGAACTTATCTTGATTGCAGCGTTGGGTGTTATTTTGGAGTGGTTGGCTCAAGCAAACCAATCTATTGGAGTGCAACTACACAAGTTACCATCCCGAAATTATGATTTTGACCAGCTATGGATGAAATTGTTTTTGAACCCAGTGATGTCAATATGTTAGCAGCTTTAGGCATCGTCGAAAGTGTAAAGTTGTTTCCGTTTATGTTATCAATGGGAGAACTTCAATATGCTTGCGATTCAGAATATCGTTGCAAACAATTCGTGAATTGCCTTTCAGAATATTATCCTGACAGCCAAATTGAAGCTAGACAACTGTGGTCGAAATATCATGGTACAGCGAATGCGGTTCAATGTGATATGATAAATCATAAGCCACTGCGTGTTTGGGTCAGGAGTTCTGCCGATTGTTGGTGCGGCATTTATTATATTTGTTACTATGCAGCAAAGTATGGTACAAATAGAATTTTGCTTGCATCCAGAGAAGGTCTGAAAGAATTTATGGAAGGGAAAACCGATAAGATCTCACAAAAGTATTTGACGGAAGAAACTATTACTGAGTATGCCAAAAGATGGGGAAAGCTATTAAACGAAAACACCTCCATGCGTATTTGGCATGCGAACGATGTTAAAAGCGTTAACATAGATTATTTCGACCAGAGAATTATTAGTTTAGTATCGAGAATTCCTATTTCGGTTGGTGAACTTACCGCAGACGTATTAAAAGCGATTTCTGCTCCGGTAAGTGACTGGTATGTCATGAAACGCATAGAAGCACTTTTGAAAAAGGGTGTTCTTCAAGTCGTTATTCCAAACAAAATCTTTTATAATACCATCGTCCAGCTAAACGAAGAATAAAGGAATCCGAGCAAGTCGGCCCAACAGTCACCTCATTTCAACGAGAGGGGTGGCTGTTGGGTCAATTGTTCAAAAAGAAAAACTGAAGATAATAAAAAGTCTTGATTTCTCCATCAAAACATGGTATATACATTATACGAAACAGTGCTTTGAAAGAACGCTCCACCGTTCAATGATGTAGAATGAGAGGTGTCCGTCATGACCGCTGTAATCTACGCCCGCTATTCCAGTGATAACCAGCGCGAAGAATCCATCGAAGGCCAGATTCGTGAATGCACGGCCTATGCCGAAAAGAATGACATCACTATCGTCAAGCACTACATTGACCGCGCCATCTCTGCCAAGACGGATAATCGCCCTCAATTCCAACAGATGATAAAGGACAGCGACAAGAAGCTGTTTGATATTGTTCTGGTCTGGAAACTTGACCGCTTTGCCCGGAATCGCTACGACAGTGCCCGGTATAAGACCCAGCTGAAGAAGAACGGTGTCAAGCTCATGTCGGCTACGGAGATCATCTCCGAGGGGCCAGAGGGTATCATTCTGGAATCGGTTCTGGAGGGCTATGCAGAATACTACTCTGCCGACCTTGCCGAAAAGGTTGTCCGTGGACAGACAGAGAACATCCTGAAAGGCCGCTGCAACGGTGGTCGTGGAACGTTTGGATATACGCTGGATTCCGAGCGGAAATTTCACATCGACCCGCTTGCCTCCCCTTTCGTGCTGGAATCGTTCACGAAGTATCGGGATGGCCTCACGATGAAAGAGATTCGGGACTGGCTGAATGAAAACGGCATCAAGAACCCGGTCGGAGGCGAATTTACTTACAACAGCGTGGAGCACATGCTCAAAAACCGGCGTTATATCGGAGAACTGAAATTCCGGGATGTGGTCGTGCCGGATGCGATTCCGCCCATCGTGCCGCTGGAACTGTTCGATGATGTGCAGGAAAAGATTGCCAAAAACAAGAAAGCCCCTGCCCGAAGAAAGGCAGAGGACGATTACCTGCTGACAACCAAGCTGCACTGTGGTTGCTGCGGTGCGCTGATGTTTGGCGAAAGCGGCACAAGCCGGACGGGAGAAGTCCACCGCTACTATAAATGTGCCACGGCCAAAAAGAAGAAGGGCTGCAAGAAGAAAACTGTCCGCAAACAGTGGCTGGAAGATCTGGTGGTGAACCAGACCATGCAGCTTGTCCGGGACGATGCCGCCATGGAATCCATTATCGCCAAGGTCATGGAGCTGCAAGACCGAGAGAACACCAACCTTCCTCTCTATGAGAAACAGCTCCGGGATGCAGAATCGGGTATCCAGAATATGCTCAACGCAATTCAAGCCGGAATCCTCACCAGTTCCACCAAGGAACGGTTGGAACAGCTCGAAGAAACCAAGCGTGAGCTTGAAGCCCGCATTGCGGAAGAAAAGCTGGCAAAGCCAAAAATCAAAGAGGAATTTATCCGTTTCTGGCTGATGCGCTTCCGTAAACTGGACATGAGCCTGAAAGACCAGAGGCAAGCGTTGGTGGATACGTTCATCAATTCGATTTATCTGTACGATGATAAGGTTTTGATAACCTTTAACTATAAAGAAGGTACACAGACCATCACGTTTGAGGAAGCGGCCCAAGCCGCATCAAAGGAAAATGGTTCGGATTTGGATTGCTTTACTGCATAAAAGAAAGCCCACGGTCTAGCGATAGATTGTGGGCTTTTCTTATGCTTTCCAACCAAAGCCGCAAACAAAACGGCAGGCCCGGATTCTATCCAAGGGCCTGCCGTTTTGTGTATGCAGGAGAAGGGACTTGAACCCTCACTCACTGGGAACTGGTGCCTAAAACCAGCGCGTCTGCCATTCCGCCACTCCTGCACGGAGAACTTATTTAGTTTATCAATTTTTGCGGGAAATGTCAATTCCTCTGCCTGCTTTTGTATTCTACAAATTTTCAGCGGGTCATATCCTATAAGAGATACTGCAGATCCAATGCGATCTGTCAAGGAGGTTTGGGAGATGGTTTCATGGCTGAGAGCAAACGGGAAGTTTTTATTTCGCGGGGCAGCTCTGCTTCTGGCAGGCGCAGCGGCAGGCTTTGGACTGGGGCTGTTCTTTGCTGTGCCGGCGGAGCCCGGCTGCCAGGAAAGCGACCTGACCCCGGTACCGGACACCGGCTTTGCCTCCCCTGCTCCGGAGGCGGCCCCTGCAAGCTCATTGCCGCAGGAGGAGCCGATGCCGGAGAAATGGGTCTGCCTGACCTTCGATGACGGCCCCGCAGCAAAACGACCCCGGGCGGTTCTGGATGCGCTGAACACCGCCGGGGTCAAGGCCACCTTTTTTCGTGGTGGCCACGGGCTACAATGAAAACGTACCTGCCGCTCATTGCGGATGCAGCGGCAGCAGGCCACCAGATCGCGCTGCATTCCGCATCCCATGAATACAGCGACATCTACCAGAGTGCAGATGCTTACTGGCAGGATATCGAGCTGTTGAAACAGCGCATCTCGCCCTATGTCAACACAACCGCTTTGCATTACCTGCGCTTTCCGGGCGGCAGCACCAACACGGTCAGCCGCCGCTATGGCGGACGCGGAGTGATGGCCGAGCTGAAACAGCAGTGTGCCGAAAAAGGATATGCCTATGTGGACTGGAACGTCTGCGCTGAGGATGCCGTAGGCGGAAAGCCCAGTGCCGGGACCATCTACCGGAATGTAGTGCGTGAGACCGGCAAGCAGACCCAGTGCATTGTTCTGATGCACGATTCCGCCACCACCCGCACCACCGCCGAGGCGCTGCCGGATATCATACGGTGGTATACGGACAACGGCTACACTTTTTTGACCGTAGCCGAGGCGCTGCCGCTGGGGTAATGCGCCTTATAGCCACTTTTCAAAGCAGCGCCCCAGCAGTACCCCGCCGGATGCCAGCGCCGCCAGCCAGAGCCAGTCCGTGCCGCCGGTGACTGCCCACCCCGCTGCCATGATAGCCGCAAAGACGCACACCGGCGGCAACACGATACGCGCAATGCGCAGCAGCTTTTCCCGCCGGGAGGGAAGCCCGGTGTCCAGCTGCTCGGGATGCACGGTGTCACAGCAGATCTCGTCCCGGTATTTGCCCGGATTGCGGTAAGCTTTATACGGAATGCCATCCAGCGAGAACTCCGGGTACATCCCCTCTTTGGTCAGGGCGAACTGCATTCCCCGCTCTTCTGCATAGGTCCTGCAACGCCGCCGTAAACTCCTGCGGGGTGTTGATGCTGCCCTGCGGAATAAAGAAAAAGTGCTTTTGATGCTGCACCCGCGTCAGCGTGCAGTAATCTTGCAGCCAGCCGGAGAAGAAGCCCTGCTGCGGGGTGGGGCTTTCCATGCGGGTCAGGCAGGCATCCACGTCCAGCGTATCTGCCTGCGGCTGCTGGCGGGCAAGGTCGGCACAAAACTGCATGGCTGCTGCCAGCTGCGCCGCCTGCTGCTCCAGCGCAGTCTGCTGGGCTTGCAGCGCCTGCTGCAGGGGCTGTTCCCCGCGCAGCACCGCCTTGATGGTGGGCAACGGCATATCCAGCATCCGAAGCATTCGGATGAGCTTGAGGGTGCGGACATCCCCGGCGGTGTAATCGCGGTAGTCATTGCCCTGCCTGCGCGCCGGTGTGAGAAGCCCCTCTTTTTCGTAAAAGCGGATGTTCGGGGCAGACACACCGCTTTGTTCTGAAGCCTGTTTGATGTTCATTTGCTTCACCTCCGCCCTTACACTACACCATAAAGTCGGTTGAAGGTCAAGCATTTTTCTTAAAATAGCGCAAAAATGCCCCGGCGGGCGCAAAACCTGCCGGGGCATTCATTCTGGATCGCGCTTACTGTGCGTTGTTGAACAGGGAGAAGGCACGGTAAGCCATGTACAGGTCGTTCTTGTGGATGACCTCGAAGGGAGCGTGCATGGACAGCACAGGCACACCGATATCCAGCACGGGGATGCCGCGGTCTGCAACATACTTGGCGATGGTGCCGCCGCCGCCCAGATCCAGACGGCCCAGCTCACCGATCTGCCATGCAACGTTGCCGTTGTCCAGCATCCGGGTGATATCGCTGACCAGCTCAGCGCAGGCATCGCTTGCAGAGCCCTTGCTGCCGCCGCCGGTGTACTTGAAGATGGCAACGCCGCGGCCTGCATAGGTGCCGTTCATGGGCTCAAAATGCACTTGCCCAGGCTGGGATGCGTAGGCAGCAGTCACGTCAGCGGACAGGCAGACGCTGTGACGGAAGGCCAGGATATCATCCTGACCGGCGGTACGGCAAAGCTCCTGCATGAAGTGGAAGGCGTACATGCTCTGCATACCGGTCACGCCATCGGAGCCGATCTCTTCCTTATCGGTCAGGACGCAGACGGTGGTGTAAGCGGGGTTCTTGGTCTCGATCTCGGCCATCAGTGCGGGATAAGCGTCCACACGGTCATCGTGGCCATAGCCGCCCACCATGGAGCGGTCAAAGCCAATGTCGCGGCACTTGTAGGCCGGGGTGATCTCGATCTCAGCACGCATGAACTCCTTCTCAGTGATGCCGTACTTCTCGTTGAGCAGGATCATGGTGTTCAGCTTGACAGCTTCCTTGACGTTCTCGTCATCAACAGCGTCGGAGCCGATGAGGATGTTCAGCTCCTCAGCCTTGATGCCGTCCTTCAGGGACGGGCGTTCTGCTCGGCACCCAGATGGGGCAGCAGGTCGGTGATGCAGAAGACGGGATCGTTCTCATCCTCGCCCACACGGACGGTGACGGTGGAGCCATCCTCACGGGTGAACACGCCGTGGATGGACAGAGGGATCGTGCCCCACTGATACTTGCGGACACCACCGTAGTAATGGGTCTTGAAGTAGCTCAGGTGGTCAGACTCATACAGCGGGGTGGGGCGCAGGTCCAGACGGGGGCTGTCGGTGTGGGCAATGACCAGACGGAAGCCATCCTCAAAGCTCTTGGTACCGATGGTGGAAGCCACCACAGCCTTGTTGCACTGGACAAAGTAAATCTTGTCGCCGGGCTTGTAGGTCTTTTTCGGGTCGAACTGCTGGTAGCCTGCATCCTTGAGCATCTGCTCGCTCTCGGCGGCAACCTCACGCTCGGTCTTGCCTGCATCCAGGAACTTCTTGTAGCCCTCGGCAAAGTCGTGGGCCTTCTGCTTCACGTCAGCGTCCTTATCGGCGACGTAAGCAGGCTTATAGAGCAGCTTTTCAGCCAGCTGCTGGTTCGGAGTTTTTTCTGCCATAGAATTTCTCCTGCCTTTCTCTTTCGGTATTCCTAAATATTTCAAACCGGCGCAAGCCGGTTCAAGCGGGTTTGCAGCCTGCTCAGACCCCGTACAGCTCGGTGTACTTGGCATAGCAGGCGGTGATCTTTTTCCACATAGTGGTGCATCTGGTTATAGGGGAAGCCCGACAGGGTCAACCCGTCCTCTGAATGTTCCTCCTTCTGAAGCAGGGCATCCACGGTGCCCCACCCGCTGTGGTAGGCTGCGGCGGCCGTGGCAGATATCGCCGTTGTAACGCACCAGGCAGAGGTGGAGGTAATAGCATCCAAAGCGGATGCTCACATCAGGGTCGTACAGGTCGCCAAAGGGAAACCTCCTCCCCCAGGCCCAGCTTACTGCGGAGCCAGAGGAAGGTCTCCTCCGTCATCTGCATCAGGCCGCGCGCATCGACACTGGAAGTTGCGCCCGGGTCAAAGCCGCTCTCGGTGCGGATGAAGGAATAGACCAGCAGCGGGTCAAGGTCATACTCGGCGGCGTACTGCTCCACAAGGTCGTTGTATTTCCGCGGGTAGAGCCGCTGTTCCACCTGACGGCGCACCGGCGGCAGCGCCAGCAGGACCACGCAGAGCAGAAAGAGCAGCACCAGCGTTTTCAAAAACTTTTTCAAAGCGAAGTGTCCGCGCCCCCTTTCCGTGCACCCTCAGCCTGCAGCTGCTCACAGAGCGCCGCTGCCGCCGCTTCCAGAGAAGCAAGGTCAGCATCGTTGCGCAGGACAAGATCGGCCCTGGCAAGTAGGACTTCTTCCGGGGTCTGGGCGTTGAGCCGCCGTGCCGCCATTTCCGGGGCGATGCCGTCCCGGGCCGCAATGCGGGCCACACTGGTGGCAAAGGGCGCAGTGACCACGCAGAGGTGATCGCACTCTTTTTCCGCATCGGTGCCCACGATCACGGCTCCGTCTATCACAAAAAGCGGTGCTCCGGCTTCTCGGGCGGCCTGCTTCAGTCTGCAGACCCGCCGGATGATCTCCGGAAGCACGAGGGAATCCAGAGCGGCCTTTCCTTCCGGCGCGGCAAAGGCGCGGTCTGCCAGCAGGCGGCGGTTCAGGCTGCCGTCGGCATACAGGATATCTGCCCCGAACCGCTGGGCCAACACTGGCAGCAACGGAGAACCGGGCAGCAGGATCTCGCGGGAGATCTGGTCGGCATCCACCAGCGGGACACCATGGGCGGCAAACACCGCCGTCACGGTCGATTTGCCGCAGCCGCTGCGGCCGGTGATCCCAAGCGTGATCATAGCTGGATCACCCGGAACGCTGCCGCTCGGATCAGGCGGTTGTACACTGCCATGGACAGGCCGTCCTTTTTCGGGCAGCGGGCATAGACCACGCCGTCCCCCTGCTCATCCAGTGCGCGCAGGCTGCGGAAGATATGCTTTGCCTGATCGGCACCGTCGCCCTCCCTGCCATACTCCACGCAGGGCCAGCCGAGCTTTTCGGCCTCGCCGGTAAAGCAGAGACAGCTGGGGGTTCTGGTCGGCATGGGCATCCACATAGGCTTTGAACTGCTCAAAGGTGCCGTCCAGCAGGGTGACATCTGCCTTAGGGGCGTAATGCTTATACTTCATGCCGGGGCTGCGGACAACAGCACCCTCGGGCAGCTTTTCGAGGATGGCCTTGGAGACCTCGACCTCCTCTCCCAGAGCGCGCTCCAGATCTTCCAGCGTGATATGACCGGGGCGGAACAGGGTGGGCTTTTCGCCTACCACGGAGATCACGGTGCTCTCCACACCCACATCGCACTCGCCGCCATCCAGGATCAGGGGCAGACGGCCATCCATATCAGTGAACACGTCCTGTGCGTTGGTGGGGCTGGGCTTGCCGGAAAGGTTCGCGCTGGGGCCGCAAAGGCACAGCCGCTCTGCGCAATGACAGCCCGTGCCACAGGGTGGCTGGGCATCCGGATGCCCACCGTGTCCAGACCGGCACAGCACTCCGCGGCCACCTCCGGGCCGCGGGGCATGATGATGGTCAGAGGGCCGGGGCAGAACGCGGCCATCAACAGCTGGGCACGCTCGGGCACCTCGCTGACAAGGCCGGGCAGCATCTCTGGGCCGGTAACATGGACGATCAGGGGGTTGTCCTGCGGGCGGCCCTTGGCCACAAAGATCTTTGCGACTGCCGCGCCGTTGCGCGCATCGGCGGCAATGCCGTAGACCGTCTCGGTGGGCAGGGCCACCAGCTCCCCTCTGCGCAGCAGATCAGCCGCTTTGGCGATTGCTTCGCCCTCAGCAGGTAAAATTTCAGTTTTCATTTTCATGCGATTCATCGTTCTTTCTGTATGTAAAGTATAAATACTTTTCAATCATCAAATCAACACAAGCACGTTATTCTTTTCATCATAGCTTCATTCGGTCTGTGCGTTGAGCTGACGCAGTTTTTCGGCCTGTTCATGGGTTGCCAGTGCATCAATGATCTCGTCCAGATTGCCGTCCATGATCTTATCCAGATTGTGGACCGTCAGGCCGATGCGGTGGTCGGTGCAGCGATCCTGCGGGAAATTGTAAGTCCGGATCTTCTCGCTGCGGTCACCGGTTCCCACCTGCCCCGCGCGGTTGGCATTGATGGCATCCTGCTGTTCCTTCTGCTTCTGGGCCAGCAGGCGGCTGCGCAGGATCTCCAGCGCCTTATCCTTATTCTGGAACTGGCTGCGCTCGTTCTGGCACTCCACCACCATTCCGGTGGGGATGTGCGTGACCCGGATGGCGCTGGACGTTTTGTTGATGTGCTGGCCGCCCGCACCCGAGGAGCGGAAGGTATCGATGCGCAGATCCTTGGGGTCGATGACAAGATCCACCTCTTCGGCCTGCGGCATCACCGCCACGGTTGCCGTGGAGGTGTGGATGCGGCCCTGCGTTTCGGTCTCAGGCACACGCTGGACACGGTGCACCCCGCTCTCATACTTGAGCCGGTTATAGGCCCCTGCGCCGTTTACGGCAAGAATGGCTTCCTTGACACCGCCCAGCTCCGTCTCATTGAGGTTCAGAACCTCCAGCTCCCAGCCCCTGCTCTGAACGTACATGGTGTACATCCGCATCAGGCTGTGGGCAAACAGCGCGGCCTCTTCGCCGCCCGCACCGCCGCGCAGCTCCATGATGACGCTTTTATCATCGTTGACATCCTTGGGCAGCAGCAAAATTTTGAGATTATTTTCCAGCTGCGCCACTTCCTGACTTTTTTTCGCCGATCTCCTGCTGTACCATTTCCTTAAAGTCCGGATCAAGGGTCTCGCCCTCGAGCAGGGCTTTAGCCTGAGCAAGATGATCCTGCGCCGTGGTCAGGGCCTGATAGGCCTGCACCACAGGTTCTGCCTCGTGATACTCCTGCATCAGGCGGCGGAACAGTGCAGGATCTGCCGCTGTTTCCGGCTGGTTCAGGCGGATGGAAAGTTCTTCAAACCGGTGGCTGACAGCCTCCATTTGGGAAAGCAGTCTTGACATACTGTGCAGTTCTCCTTACATGACCCAATGGTTACTCGGCAGCGCCGGGCTTGAGCACTTTCTTGATGTTTTTTTCAATTTTCGCGCGGGGCAGCATGACCTCACGGCCGCAGCCCGTGCAGCGGATCTTGAAATCCATACCGACCCGGAGCACCTCGAAGCTGGAAGCTCCGCACGGGTGTTTTTTGCGGGTCTGGATGGTATCTCCCACTGCGATATCCATGTTTCTTTCCCTCCTGCCGCCCCTTTGCGGGGCAGTACCCTGTGCAGCAGGTTTCCATGCCGCACATACAGATATAGTATAAACCAAACTCGTATAAAATGCAATTGTCCGCGCATAGAGTTTTAATGCCGACACCTGCTTTGTGTGCCGACGTGCAGCGGAAAACGCTAAAATAACACAGAAAGAGGAACAAACCATGATGCAGACATTTCGTACTGAAGGCAATTACCGTTCCGCAGACCGGCTCAGCCCCGCAGAACTGCGCGCCGCCATCGCCAGCCGCGAAATTTTACAGAGCACTGCCCTTGCCTTTGACACCCAGCGCCAGCTCCGGTTCGACCTGGGCGGGGTAAAGGCCGTGATGCCCTTTGGCCAGTGTGCCGATGGGGCTGAGAGCGGCACCGTGCGGGACATTGCGGTGCTGACGCGGGTGGGCCGCCCCACCTGCTTTGTGATCGAAGGGATGGAGACCGGGGAAAACGGCCAGCCCTGCTACCAGCTTTCCCGGGCCGAGGCACAGCGGATGTGCAAGGCAGAGTATCTGGACACCTTACAGCCCGGGGACATCCTGCCCTGCACTGTGACCCACATCGAGCCGTTTGGTGCCTTTGTGACGTTGGGTGCGGCATCAGCGCCTTGCTGCCTATCGACTGCATGTCGGTCAGCCGGCATCTCCTCCCCTGCCGACCGGGTGAGTGTGGGCCAGCAGATCCTGTGCGCCATCAAAAACCGGGACGTGCAGGGGCGGTTCGTGCTGAGCATCCGGGAGCTGCTGGGCACCTGGGAGGAAAACGCTGCCGGGTTCACCGTGGGCGAGACCGTGGTGGGCATTGTGCGGAGCGTGGAGGAATACGGCACCTTTGTGGAGATCGCCCCCAATCTGGCCGGCCTTGCCGAGACCTGCCCCGACCTGCACCCCGGGCAGGCGGTGAGCGTCTACATCAAAAACATCCTGCCCGATAAAATGAAGATCAAGCTGGTCATCGTCAACCACAGCCTGGGCCAGAGCCACCGGTTCGACCTGCGCTATTTCATCACCGAGGGGCATATCGACCACTGGCTGTATTCCACCCCCGAAAGCCGCAAGCGCATTGAGACAGATTTTGCGGTTGCGGCTTGCAATCCTGTCTGAAACCCTTTATACTATAAGAAAGTGATTCTTTACGGCCTGCCCTGAGGCAGTGCCGGGCAGCAATTTGAAATGACAGGGGGATGTGCAGAACGATGGCCGCCAACGATGCTTTTACCGCCGGTGTTCGTCCCGGCGGACTGACCGACAGCACGGAGATCCGGTTGCTGTTGTGTTATCTGGTAAAGAATGCCGGGCCGATCACCCGGACGGAGATCGAGAACGCGCTGATGGAAGAGCAGCTGGTCAACTATTTTGAGATCGGCTCCTGTCTGGATGATATCACCCGCCAGCAGCTGGTCACGCTGAAGGAAGATCGCTATTCCATCACCGAAAAAGGACGCAAGGTCGCACAGGAACTTGCCTATGACCTGCCCCGCAGTGTGCGGGAGCGCGCGGTGGCGGCGGTTCTGCGCAGCCAGACCTGGGCCCGCAAGGAAGCCGAGTACAGCGCCCGCATCACCGAAAAGCCGGACGGCCACTGCTCCATCCGCTGCACCATCAAAGCACTGGATCAGGAGCTGTTTTGTCTGGATATCGGCACGCCTGACCGGCTGAGTGCCGATCTGGTCAAGAAGCAGTTCATCCTCAAGGGCAACGAGATCTATCAGATGCTCATCACAAAACTGACAGAGTAACAAAGAAACGGGGCTGTTGCAAAAACAGTCCCGTTTCTTTTAGTTCCAGCACGCTGCGGCGATCAGTTCCAGCACACTGCCCGCAATGCAGCGGGCCTTATCCGAGATGAGGAAGCAGTTTTCCAGCTCCGCACGGCGGGGGTCCACATCGGCTACCTTGAACCCTTTGGTCACCGGGTAGCCATCCCGCAGCAGACCCCGCAGGATGCCGGAGATCTGTGTGATCACTGGCAGACGCTGACCGTCCGGCGTTTCGATCTCGGCCACAGCCTCGCCTGCCTCCACAAAATCAGCGATAGAATGCAGGTTGCGGAAGATTCCCGCGGCCTGTGCATGAAGTACACGCTCGGCACCATAGCCACCGATGATGCCCGGCACGCCGGAGTTTGGCGCAGCAGATCCTTCCCGGATGATGCGGCCCAGCTTGTGGCCGCGCTTGGTCTCCACCACCACGTCCACATCCTGCCCCGCCGCAAAGCCGGGGCCAAGGGCAATGGTCAGCGGAGCCATCTCCCGGGTGGTGCCCAGATTTTTCTTTGCGATGATGGCATCCACCAGAACAGCAGGCCTTGCCTGCGGCAGACACGCACCTGTTGGGTCTATCAGGACCGGCACTGCGTTCTGTGCCCAGACGGCATCGGCATCCGCCAGCGTCTCCACCCGGATGCCCCGCATTCCTTCCACAGCGGTCTCGCCTTCGTAAACAGCCTCACAGAGAGACACCTGCCGACGGATGGCGGCAGGATGGGCTGTTTCCAGCACCAGCACCCGCAGCCCCGCCGACCAGAGCCGATGCACAACACCGGTGGCAAGGTCTCCCCCGCCCCGGACAACGATCAGGTCATCACGCTTCATGGCTCATTCCTCCGGTTCCAGACGCTGCAAAAAGACTTCCATGGAGCCGCCGCAGGCCGCAATGGCCCGCGGCATCGCTGGCCCCCTCTGTGGTAAAGGCGGCCAGCCTGCACGGGGCAGCCCCCGGCTCCAGCAATTCCCGTGCCAGCTGCTGGGTGCCGGTACTCCATGATGCCGCCGCCCACGCTGCCCACGGCAGAGCCATCGGGCAGGACCAACATCTTGGAGCCTTCCTCCCGTGGCGTAGAGCCATGGCGGCCTACGATGGTCGCCAGCACCGCCGGGGCGGTCCGCTGTTCCAGCGCGGCCAGCAGCGCCGGGGAAAAGCCCTCGGTCTGCTGGCGGCTGTTTTTAACGGAGACGATCTCCGCAAGAATAGAAAGTGCGATCTCCTGTGCGGTTTTTGCGCCAATGGAAAGCCCAATGGGCGCGTGCAGGGCATCAATGCGCTCTTGCGGCAGCCCCAGCTCGGCCAGTTGTGTGTGCACCAGTGCCGCGCGCTTCCGGCTGCCCATCATGCCCACATAGGCGGCGGGCTTTTGCAGAATAGAACGCAGGCAGGCAATATCACAGCTGTGGGCACGGGTCACGACCACAAAGTATGTCTCCTGCCCGCCGGAGATCTGCGCAAGACCCTCTGCAAAGGGCAGGCAGAGCACAGCATCGGCCCCGGCCTGACGCAGCTCCTCCGCAAACTCGGGGCGGTCCTCCAGCGCTGTGACCGGCAGGCCCAGCAGCTTTGCCAGCCGCACCACCGACGCGCCCACATGGCCGCCGCCGCAGACCACAAGCTGCGGGGCCGCGCCAAAGCGCTCCACAAAGATGCGCTGTCCGGCTGATTTCAGAATTCCACTGGAGGTCACAGCGGCCAGAGCAGGCAGATGTCCCCCCAGAACGCAGGCAGTTCCTCCGGCCAGACCGGTGCTGTGTTCCGCAGCAGGACACGTTCCCCCTGCGCCTGGCCCTCCAGCACCGTGGCCAGCAGAAAATCCCCCTCCCGGTCATGGAGTGCGTTGAAAAAAGAACGGTTTCCCATCCAATTCTCCTTTATTTGTTATTGTTCTACCACCGCTGCGGCATCATAGGCGGCGGGGTCGATGCGGCTCTGCCACAGATGCCAGTCCTCGGGCGGCATCCGCCACGCAAGGCCGCACCCGGCAGAGAGCTCCCGGGGCAGCGGAATGAGCCGCCCGGGGATGTGTTCCGCTTCGCAGTGTTTTTCCCATGCCATCGCTTCCACTGTGGTGCGGAAGGATAACACGATATAGGGTCTCTTTGCACGCATTATTTATTCCTCCGCCAGGCTGCGCACCGCACGGGCAGCGGCAAGCGCCTCCTCCCGGGTGTTGGTGTGGGAGAAGCTGAACCGCACCACGCCCTGCTCCACGGTGCCCAGCGCCTTGTGCATCAGCGGAGCACAGTGCGCACCGGCCCGCACACAGATACCGTACTCCTCCCAGAGCGCATCTGCCACCCGGGCGGAATCCTCGCCCATCAGGTTCAGCGAGACGATGGGCGCACGCGGCGCAGTGAAGTCACCATAGAGCCGCACACCGGGAATTTCCCGGACAGTTTCATAAAACAGGCGTGCAAACGCATTTTCTTTTGCTTCCAGCGTTTCCACGCCCTGCGTCAGGAGCCAGT
>ENA-OQET01000703-OQET01000703.1-human-gut-metagenome-genome-assembly--contig:-NODE-703-length-16621-cov-4.528253_pt1 | contig 16621 bp, 13 predicted proteins | sample MGYA00242800_ERZ504645 | MGnify/ENA primary metagenome ERZ504645 (study PRJEB26092, sample SAMD00036308) | human gut metagenome | host: Homo sapiens | study: EMG produced TPA metagenomics assembly of... | reverse complement strand
CTTCCACATTCTTCCCTCCTTTCGTTATAGTACGTCTCGTTCTCTTTTGTATAGAACCAATTGTACCATTGAAGGAAGAAAAAGTCTACAGCGAAATTATTATAATATTTTTATAAGACATCTTCGGGTTACTGTTCACTGGTAATATTCCGCGAGGTGTTTTTTGTGAGCGAAGGTCACAGAAAACCCGAGACATACCGCGCGAATTTATGCGATTAGCATAAATTCTGTGCATCGCGAAGCGTGTTGCTGAGAACGGAGTGAACAGTAACGTCTCCGGCGGGAGTGCAAAGAGCAATAAGCAGTGGAGGTTTGACAACGGGATAGGTGTGTGCTATATTGAAAAACAGAAAAGAAAAGAGCCAGCGGGAGCTTGTGTGACAGGCTGAGAGGAAGATAGATCTTCGACCGTACCTGATTTGGGTAATGCCAACGGAGGGATTGTGATCTGAGAGCGTGTCTCCGTGGAGTTTGCCATGGGATGCGCTCTTTTCGGATGCAGGAATGGAACTGGAATGGTCTGACAATGTGGGGATGTGAAAGTGACAGAGACTGCATGTGGAGCTTCTGCGGCGAGCGGGCAGGAAGGGGAGCGCCTTAATGTCTGGCAGGAGAGTGATATTCCGGAGGATTTTTCCGGAAGGATCATGTAAGCGATGGGAATCCGTGTTTTCGGAGTGAGAGGAAGTAAGGGAACTTCGACCGCCAAAATCTAAGGGCAGACTGCAGCAGACGGGAAGCTTTTGCCCGGATCTGACAGGGCTCTGCCTGATATTTCAGGGAGGAAAAACACTATGGAAAAACAAAGGATGCACACGCTTCGTATGGTAATGCTGGCAATGATGGTTGCGATCGGTGTCGTTATTTCACCGATCCTGAGGATTGAGGGAATGTGCCCCACGGCGCATCTTGTCAATATCGTATGCTCGGTTCTGATGGGACCGTGGTATTCCCTTCTCTGTGCGACCATGATCGGCGTGATCCGTATGATGTTCATGGGAATTCCGCCACTTGCACTGACCGGTGCAGTATTTGGCGCATTCCTTTCAGGTGTGTTCTACAGACTTTCCAAAGGCAAGATCATCTGTGCGGTGATCGGTGAGATCTTTGGAACAGGTATCATCGGATCCATGGTTTCTTATCCGGTGATGGCATTCCTGATGGGAAGAGGCGGACTGACAGCATTTTATTATACGCCGATGTTCCTTGCAGCAACCACAATGGGAGGATGTGTTGCCTATATTTTCCTGAAGGCTCTGAGTAAAGCAGGTCTTCTGGTGAAATTCCAGGCAGCTTTGGGTTCAAAAAGCATATGAGACAAAGAATTTTACAACTGCGAAAGCGAATTAAAGAAGAAAGCCGCTGATCCATTGCATCACCAATCCAATCTCGATCCATGACTGTGCCAACGTGGTCCTTGCAGTAGGTGCAAGGCCGATCATGGCGGAGCATCCGGCAGAGGTGACAGATATTACGGCATCGGCTGGTGCGCTGATGCTGAATCTCGGGAATATTACCGATGCCAGAATCGAGTCAATGAAGCGTTCTATGAGAACCGCGATGGAAAATAAGATTCCGGTTCTTCTGGATCTGGTAGGGGTTGCCTGCAGTGATCTCAGGCTGGATCTGGCACGGGAGCTTTTGAGCATCGGCCATCCGGCAGTGCTGAAGGGAAATATGTCAGAGCTTCTGGCTGTTTCCGGACTGCCGTCTCATGCGATCGGAATCGATGCGGGTGTCGAGGATGCTCTGACTGAGGAAAATATCGATGGAGTCAGTGAAGTGCTTAAGGCTTTTTCCAGAAATAATCAGGCAATCGTGCTGGCTACCGGGAAACAGGATTTTGTTACGGATGGTGAACGGGTTGTTCTGGTACAAAATGGCAGTGCGGCGCTGTCCGGGATCACAGGAACCGGCTGTATGGTCGGTGCACTGACTGCGGCGTTTTTGCCGGGGTGCGAAGATAATATTGCGAAAGAGATGACGGATAGGATAGAGGCAGGTGTCTGGTCTGGCGTTGAGATGGAATTAAATGGGAGATCCGGGAATTATCTGGCTGCGGCAGTGCTTGGTACTGCACTTATGGGTATCGCCGGCGAGGAAGCGGAGAAGATTTCCCGCGGTCCGGGAAGCTTTCAGGTAAATCTGCTGGATGAGATCTATGGGCTTTCGGATCGACAGCTGCTGGATCTGTTGAAGATTGAAATGTACTGAAAAAGAGGGGATTAGGATGGATAGAAAAGATTTGGATGTAACGTTGTATCTGGTGACGGATAGTTCTTATCATACGGAGGAGTCTTTGCTCCGTACGGTTGAGGAGGCTTGTAAGGGTGGTGTGACTCTGGTCCAGCTTCGCGAGAAGAATAAGGGTGGACGGGAGTATCTGGATAAGGCTTTTAAGGTGAAGGAGATCACAGATCGTTATAATGTGCCGCTGATCATTGATGATCGTGTGGATGTGGCGCTGGCCTGTGATGCGGCTGGTGTGCATGTTGGAGCTTCTGATATTCCGGTTGCTGTGGCAAGGAAGCTGATGGGACCGGATAAGATCGTGGGGGCTACTGCCAAGACGGTGGAGGCTGCTGTGAAGGCTTATGAGGATGGTGCGGATTATCTTGGTGTGGGGGCGATTTATCCTACTACTACTAAGGTGGTGACGATCCTTACCAAGGTTTCTACGTTGAAGGATATCTGTGAGGCGGTTCCGATTCCGGCGGTTGCGATCGGGGGATTGAATGCCGGGAATATGGATGTGCTTGAGGGTGCCGGTATGAGTGGTATGGCGGTTGTTTCTGCGATCATGAAGGCGAAGGATCCGAAGAAGAATGCGCGGGAGCTGAAGGATAAGATTGTTGCTTTGATGGGAAAGTGATTTAGGACATGAGTGAAGAGCAGTGGTGGATTTGAGGTTCATTGCTGTTCTTTTTTTGTTGAAATACGGACGCCCGTGAGGCGTGTGCTGCCTGTCGCCGGGGCTTCGTCGGGGGCTGGCTTCTAGGCTGCCGGAATTCTGCTAAAACCGTTTTCCAAAAGTCCGAACTCGCGTCTTGCAGCCGCTCAGACAGCGGACTTTTGAAAAACAACGCAGATTTCCGCCAGCCAAGAATCAGCTCCCCTCCTGCAGAGTCCGGCGACAGGCAGCACACGCCTCACGGGCTGGTTTTTCAAGGCGGCAAGGGAGGGTGGTTACTCCACCGGCAGATCTCTGTGTTCTACGCTGGTGGAAAATACGATCTGTGTTTTGGTGCGGCCGAACTGCTGGAGTTCGTTGATGAAGTGGTCCAGTTCCATGGTGGAGCGGAAGGCTACTTCGATGAGCATGGAGTAATCGCCGGTGACGCAGTTGCATTCGATGACATTCGGGATGGACTGGATGAAGGGATAGAAGTCTTTTTTCTGGTTGGGTTCTACTTCCAGGTTGATGAATGCTTTTATATGATAACCGAGAAATACCGGGTTGATCTGGGCGTGGTAGCCTGTGATCAGCCCGTTTTTTTCGAGGTGTTCGATCCTGGCGGAAACAGCGGGGGATGAGAGGAAGACTTCCTTTGCGATTTCCTTTACCGGGGTGCGGGCGTTTTTCTGAAGCATTTCGATGATCTTTCGGTCGATGTTGTCGAGTTTGTGTTCCATGTAGAATGTCTCCTTTCGATGAAAAAACGTCATTTGTAACTGGTACAGAGCTGCGTAGGGAAGTGGATTGAAAATAGGTATTTCTGTATTGATTATACTGCGTGTGTTATCACAACACAAGAAACGACTTAATAAAAATAAGAAAAATAAAAGAAATTCTTAAAAAGATTAATATAAACTATTGAAAAACACGGATAATCGTGGTTTTCAATTAAAAGTATTTACAATCCACAAAGAAAGTGTTAGTTTCTTAGGCATCAGAAAAACAGCTGCTGATAAAAATGAAAATAACAGAATGATTTGTAAACAGTGAATATCCGTCGGACTGAAAAAGATGAGATCAGAGGGCGGAGCAAATCAGATGTGCACAGGATCAGAAGAAAGAAGAGGGATGATAAAATGACAACAGAAACAAGACTGGAAGCAGATTCGATCGGAACTATGGAAGTGCCTGCAGAGGCTTATTACGGAGTTCAGGCTTTAAGGGCAAAACAGAATTTTCCTATTACAGGTACAAAGCTTCATCCGGCATTTATTAGGAACCTGGCACAGATTAAAAAAGCAGCAGCTATCACTAATAATAATGCAGGGCTTCTTCCGGAGGATAAGGCAGACGCCATTGTCAGAGCCTGCGATGAAGTGATCTCAGGAAAATTGGCTGAGGAATTTATCGTAGATGCCATTCAGGGTGGTGCCGGAACCAGCGCAAATATGAATATGAATGAGGTGATCGCAAACAGAGCCGGTGAGATCCTCGGATGTCCGAAGGGTAGCTATAAAATGGTCCATCCAAATGATCACGTAAACATGGCGCAGTCCACCAATGATGTGATCCCGACGGCCGGTAAGCTTACCGTTCTGGATCTTCTTGCACCTCTGGAAAAAGCACTGGTAAGACTTGAGAAGGAGCTTGCAAAAAAGGCAGAGGAATTCGATGATGTGATCACTATGGGACGTACACAGCTTCAGGATGCAGTTCCGATCCGTCTTGGCCAGGTGTTCCACGGTTATGCGTCTATGGTTTCCAGAGACCGGAAACGTATCGAAAAGGCTCACAGGGAAATGTATACCGTAAACCTTGGAGGAACTGCAGTGGGAACTGCTATCAATGTTTCTGATTCTTATTTTTATAAGATCGTGCCAAATCTGGAAAAGCTTACAGGTTATCCGCTGAAACAGGCCGAGGACCTTTTTGACGCAACAGAAAATCTGGACGGCTTTGTTGCTGTATCCGGTGTGGTAAAAACCTGTGCGGTGGATCTTTCCAAGATGTGCAACGATCTTCGACTGATGTCTTCCGGCCCGAAAACCGGATTTGGAGAGATCAATCTTCCGGCAAAGCAGAATGGGTCTTCCATCATGCCAGGTAAGGTAAATCCGGTCATTCCGGAGGTAGTAAGCCAGGTTGCTTTCCACATCGTAGGACATGATACCACCATTACCATGGCGGCAGAAGCCGGACAGCTGGAGTTGAATGCTTTTGAGCCGGTTGTATTCTGTAATCTTTTTGAATCCATTACGACTCTGGAAAAAGCAGTGGATACATTGAGCGTAAACTGCATCACAGGAATCACCGCAAACCGCAAACGCTGCAAAGACCTGATGGAAAGCAGCGCAGGAATCGCAACGGCTCTTTGCCCGCATATTGGCTACAAGGCGTCTGCAACCATCGCAAAAACTGCAGTAAAAACCGGCAAATCTGTCCGGGAACTTGTTCTGGAACAGGAGATCATGACTGAGAAAGAGCTGGAAGAGGTTCTTGATCCGTATCTGATGACAGAAGTCGGAGAAGAGCGGAAAGAGGATGAAGCAAGAAGGAAAGCCTGCTGAGAAAAATTAATATAGTAACAGCGAAACAGGGAGACTTACCATATGGCAGGTCTCCTTTTATAATGGAAGAAACGCGATAAGAAAAGAAGGGAAAGATGCATGCTTAAACGAACAGCCATACGGGCACTTTGTAATACAACGGCATATCAGAGAGGCCTTGATATTTACCGTACCGGAAAGAGGATCCAGTCGCTGGATATTAAGTCGGAAGGAGCTGTGGATAAAATATCTGCAGCAGTGAAGGGAAGTGGGCGTAATGTATACAATACAGGCTTTCAGTATGATACAGAAGCGGACCGCATAAAAGAAGCATACTGTGACTGCCCGGCCTTTCGCAGCTATTCCGGGATCTGTAAGCATTGCGTGGCAGTGCTTCTGGAATATGGAGACCGTAAGGCCTATGAGCGTGTGGAAATCCGCAGACAGCAGGATGAGGAACAGAAGCAGGCAGAGTTATTCAGCGGAACAGCATTTCCGGCTGCTTTATCCGGACCAGGGCAGCCTGCAACGAAAACCACCGTTGAGCTGAAAAGCCTCCTTAATCGCCAGCTATACAGCCGTATGCTTCCGTTTTCCGGGGATCCGTATTTTGGCAGGGTGGAGCTGGAAACCTGCCTGAAATTTAATTCTGTGAGAAATTGTTTTACCGTGGAATTCCGCGTTGGCTGTGAGAAAAAATATATCCTCAAGGATGTGTTGGCCTTTGTGTGGAATCTGGATCATAATGAGAAGGTTTCTTATGGAAAAAATCTGGAATTTATCCATTCAGATGAAGCCTTTTCAGAAGGATCCAGAAGCGTGCTGGCCTTTATCCGGGAATGGGTCGAGAATCATCACGGCACTTACATGTCCAGATATGAACAGCTGAAGAATATAGCTGTGGAAAAGGTGAGGGATCTTACCGTTGACAGAAAAGAACTTGAGGATCTGCTTCTTATACTTGGCGAAAAAAGTTTCAAGTTCAAAATGAACAATGATCCGGAAACAACATGGCATTCTGTCAGAGAAATTCCGGACAGGACGCTGATGATCCGGAAGAAGGATCAGGGGTTATCTCTTGAGATCGCGCCGGTATACAGTGTGACAGGCATACGGTATCATATGTATTTTGATAATGCGAAGGTATATCTGGTTTCCAGGCAGGAGCTTGGAGCAGTGGAGGAATTTGTTGCTTGTCTGGAGCGGCTTCCTGCAGGCCGAGGCTTTATTGATGAACCGGATGTGCCTGCGTTTGTGCGTGAGCTGCTTCCTTCCCTGAAAAAATTTTTTCACTGTGATCTCAGGGATTTCCCGGAAGAAACAGGTCTTGAATGCTACAAGGCTGCATATGAGATCTATCTGGATGCGCCGGAGCGTGACTGGATCACCTGTAAGGCATTTTCTGTTTACGGGAAGGATAAATTTTCGGTTTTTGACCGAGATGTGTCTGCCCGCACCAGGGATATTCCGGGAGAGCTTGGTGTGTTTGCGCTGCTGTCAAAATATTTTAACGGATATGATGACCAGCGGATGGAGCTGGCATTGGATTGTCGTGCCGAGGAACTGGAATCTTTGTGCAGGGAAGGTTCAGGGAAACCCGACAGTGTGAAAGATTCCGAAGAAAAGCTCTACCAGCTTCTTACTGAAGGGATCCCCGCCATGCAGAAAGTTGCAGCTGTCTATATTTCCCAGTCCATCAAACAGATGAGGGTGACAAAGCTGCCAAACATCCGTCTTGGCGTTTCTCTGTCAGCCGGACTTCTGAACCTGGATCTGGATGTGGAGGGGATGGATCAGGCGCAGCTTTTTGATATTCTTTCCAGGTACGATCGCAGGAAAAAATATTTCCGCCTGAAGGATGGCAGCTTTCTGGATGTTTCCGATGGTCAGCTCAGGGAGCTTTCTGCTCTGAAAAATGGACTGCAGATCAGTGATCGTGAACTGAAAAAAGGAAAGACTCAGGTTCCGGCCTATCGTGCTATGTATCTGGACAGTCAGCTGAAGGGCGGCGATCTGATCAAGGTAGAGAAGGACAATGCCTTTCGTGCGTTGATCCGGAACATGCAGACAATGGAAGAACATAAATTTCAGATTCCCCAGGGAGCAGGAAAAAATCCTCCGGGGCTATCAGAAAGAGGGCTTTTACTGGATCAAAACTCTGAAGCATAATCAGTTTGGAGGGATCCTGGCAGATGATATGGGACTTGGAAAAACCCTCCAGGTGATCACATTTCTCTGGTCAGAATTTCAGGAATCTGCGCCGGGAGAAAACAGACGTGCCCTTGTGATAACGCCTGCTTCGCTGGTGTTTAACTGGATGAACGAGATCGAACGTTTTGCGCCGGGACTTCCGGCTACCGTTGTGACTGGTGATGTGAAGGAGAGGAAAGCACTGATCAAAAATGCGGGAGAACGGGAGGTTCTGATCACCTCCTATGACCTTCTGAAACGGGATCTGAAGGCTTATCAGAACCTGGATTTTGCTGTGCAGATCATTGATGAGGCGCAGTATATCAAGAATCACGGAACTCAGGTGGCAAAGGCTGTGAAAGAGATCCGGTCGGAATTCAGGCTTGCGCTGACCGGTACACCGGTGGAGAACAGGCTTAGTGAGCTGTGGAGTATTTTTGATTTTCTGATGCCGGGATTTTTGTATTCTTATGAGAAATTCCGCAAGGAAATAGAGCTTCCAGCTGTGCAGTACAGCAATTCCGATGCGATGGAACGTCTGCAGAAAATGATCCGTCCTTTTGTGCTGCGGAGATTGAAGAGGGATGTGCTGAAGGATCTTCCGGATAAGCTGGAAAAAGATATGTTTTCCCCGTTGGAAAGCGAGCAGAAGGAGCTGTATGAGGCCCATACGGAACGGCTTCGCCTGATGCTTGGGATGCAGTCGGATGCGGAGTTTCGCACTTCTAAACTGCAGATCCTTGCAGAGATCACGAGGCTGCGGCAGATCTGCTGTTATCCGGGACTGGTATATGAAGGATACAAAGGGAATTCTTCCAAGCTGGAGATGTGCATGGAGTTGGTTCAGAATGCGGTGAATGGCGGACATAAGCTCCTGTTGTTTTCCCAGTTTACTACCATGTTGGATGTGCTGGCTGTCCGTCTGAAAAAAGCAAAAGTTTCTTTTTATATGTTGACCGGATCGACTTCCAAGGAAAAACGGGCGCAGATGGTACATGCATTTAATGAGGATGATACTTCTGTTTTCTGCATTTCTCTGAAAGCAGGAGGAACAGGCCTGAATCTTACGGCAGCTGATATTGTGATCCACTACGATCCCTGGTGGAATCTTGCTGTGCAGAATCAGGCAACAGACCGTGCCCACCGCATCGGTCAGCAGAACGTTGTCAGTGTCTACCGCCTCTTTATGAAAGACACCATAGAAGAACGAATCCGGGCTCTTCAGGAAAGAAAACGGGAACTGGCTGATGAGATCTTAAGCGGCGAGGGAATCGGCCAGGCTTTGATCAGCAGAGAGGAAGTACTGGAGCTGCTAGGCAGGTAAAATTCTTAACTGAATCAAGTAAGTTCCTTGCTTCAATTACGAAAAGCAATACGCGGTGAGGGGACTTGCTTGTATCAGGAAGAGTGCAGGCTGTGAATATCCGCCTGATTCAACAAAAACACCCCCGATGGAAATCGCGTGTGTAAATCACATACGATATCCGTCAGGGGTGTTTTATTTTATGCAAAAAACTTATCGTACAGACCAAAGAAGAAGATAAACAGAATGATCAGCGGCAGGATATAAGTGATGTATCCGCGCATCCATTTCCGGATCTTCATGCCTTTTCCGGTGTTGGCTTCTTCTGTGAAGTTTTCCCAGCCCCAGCCCCGTTTGGAAACACAGAAAAGCAGGTATACAAGAGAACCAAGCGGGAGCAGAATGTTGCTTACCAGAAAATCTTCAAGGTCGAGAATTGCGCCGCCGAATACCTTGAGCCAGTCCCAGGACCATACATTGTATCCAAGTACGCATGGCAGAGACAGAAGGATGATGGCGATGGCATTTACAAGACTGGATTTTTTTCGGCTCCAGCCGGTAAGCTCCATACCGCAGGAAATAATATTTTCAAATACAGCCAGGATGGTAGAGAAAGCTGCAAATGACATAAAGATAAAGAACAGGCTTCCCCACAGTCTTCCAAGCGGAATGTGGTTGAAAATATTCGGCAGTGTGATGAAGATCAGGCTCGGTCCGGAAGTCTGGTCAACATTGAATGTGAAACATGCCGGGAAAATAATAAGTCCGGAGGTGATCGCAACAAAAGTATCCAGAAGCGCAATATTCATGGATTCACCAAGCAGTGCATGATCTTTTCCGATGTAGCTTCCGAAGATAGCCATAGCACCGATACCAAGGCTGAGAGTAAAGAATGCCTGGTTCATAGCACCGGTAATGGTAGAAATAATACCGATCTCTTTCATACGCTCGAAATCCGGGATCAGGTAGAATTTCAGTCCCTCTTTGGCACCATCCATGGTAAAACTGTTGATGGCAAGAACAACCATGATCACCAGAAGAGAGATCATCATAACCTTGGTAACTTTTTCAAGGCCGTTCTGAAGACCGCGGGAGCAGACAAAAACACCTGCAATAACAACAACGATCATCCAGAATCCCATAGTAACGGGCTGGCCAAGCATGTTGGTAAACTGTCCTGCAACACCGTCGGAATCAAGTCCCTGGAATTTACCGGTGGCTGTCATATAGAAGTAATTCAGCATCCAGCCTGTAACAGTGGTGTAAAACATCATCAGGAGATAACATCCGATCAGAGTGATATATCCATGGATGTGCCATTTCTGTCCTGGTTTTTCCAGTGCGTAATATGCTTTGACAGGACTCTTCTGGCTGGCACGTCCAACAGAAAACTCCATAGTCATAACAGGAAGTCCAAGAAGGGCCAGGAAGATCAGGTAAAACAGTACGAATGTGCCGCCACCGCCCTGTCCGGCCATGTAAGGGAATTTCCAGACGTTTCCGATTCCGATGGCACAGCCAGCAGAAATCAGAATGAATCCCAGACGGGATCCAAGTTTTTCTCTTTCTTTCATAACTCACCTCATTATTGCAGTATGGTAAACTGCTATTTGTATAAAGTCGCAGGTTTTATCTTAACACATTCCGGGATATTGCACAATAAAAAGAACTTGCATTTTACATAAAACATATGTTAGAGTAAAATGTAATTTTAATAAGATGAAGCGGTGAAACGTTACGCTTTAATGAGATAAAGATCATATGCCGATAGAACCTGGATAACTGTTCTTTTCAGTCAGGGATACAAAGTTTTTTGGAGAGATTCCGTAATATTTCCGGAAACATTTGCTGAAATATCCGGAATCAGAAAATCCGCATAAAGAAGCTACATTTTGAATGGAAGGGCTGTCTTCCAGAAGAAACTGTCTGGCTTTTTTCATGCGGCAGACATTGATATATGAGGTAAGTGTAACTCCGGATTCCTGACTGAATACAGCAGAGAGATGCTGGGGATTGACAAAAAAATGGGAAGCAATGGTTTCAAGACGAAGATCCGGCTGATTAAAATTCAGACAGATATATTCCTGAACCTGGGATACAAGAGCTGACTTCCGCGGATTTTTTTCATCAGCAAGAGAATCCAGAACTGCCTTGCAGGTAGACTGGAGCAGTTGTTTTAACTGCAGGGCACTCTGGCAGTTCTGGTAAGTATTCAGGGCGTTTTCCAGAAGAGGAAAAAGCGTTTCACGCTGACTGCACTCCGTGATAAAACCGTCAAGTACAGTAAGAAAAGCAGCAGCTACACTCCAGGTCTGCCGGATATGGATTTTTTTGGTGATGATATCGTTGAAATATTCATCAATATATTTACAGAGAGCCGGTGAATTTTGCTGGCGCAGAAAGATCAGGATATCATTATAAACCAGAGGCTTTAATGTAAAATCACCGGAATGGGACTGGGGCGTGAAATAAAGAAATCCGGAAGAAGACGCAGTTCTGTTATGAAAAACAGAAAGAGCCTCTTCATAGGAATAGCGGATTCCTTCCACGCCTTCATGAGGTGTTCCACAGCAGAAAAAAGTGGAAATCTGTGCGATATTATCATATATCCCGGCAAGTCTGAGACAGGATTGTTCCAGATCGGTAAAAGAAAAATCAGAGCTTTTTTCCATGATGATATACTGTCTCATCTGAGAATAGTCAATGTAAATAAGCTCTTTGCACACAGGCTGTAAGATTTCCCTGCATATATTTTCCAGGATGGTGTGGAGCAGAGAAAAATCACCTTTTTCATCCCATATTTCCGGATTGGCATTGTGGATCTCCATAAGAATGGTAAGATAATCGGAAGTTTTATGAATCGGAATTTTTTCCAGATCATCCGGGGAAATGGTTGTTCCGCTGATCACCTTCTGGAAGAAATTAAGCTGCATTTGCCGTGTATACAGATCGCGGAACTGAAAATAATTATTCACATAACTGTTTCTGGAATTTTCCTGATCGATCTCGTCACTTACTTTCTGGAGTGTCTCCATAAGCTCCCGGTGATCCAATGGCTTCAGGAGGTATCCGCGGACCTGAAGAGAGATGGCTTTTTTGGCATAGTCAAAATCTTCGTATCCTGTGGAAAGGATGAACCTGGTATGACAGTCTGTTCCAAGAGCTGCGATCATATCCAGACCGCTCATAACCGGCATGGATATATCCACAAGGGCAATATCGGGTTTAACATTTTCAATAAGCCGGATTCCGGCCTGTCCGTTATTAGCTTCCCCTGCAATGTTATAAAGGTTTTGTTTTTCAAGAAAATTGATCAGAGATTTTCTGAAAAAAACTTCGTCGTCAATAATTACAAGTGTTTTCACTTTATATTTCCCCCTCGATCAGATTTTTGTCAGGTATTACTATGGTTACAGTGGTTCCCTTTTCAGGTGAACTTTCGATGGTAAGTCCGTAATTCTCACCGTAGAGAAGAGCAATCCTGTGGTTGATACTTGGAAGCCCGAAAGAATGTCGGGCAGTTTTGAAGTCTCTGATAGAACGGTTAAGTTCGGCAAGTTTTTCCGGCGGGATACCGGAACCATTATCAGAAACAGAAATACAGATGGTACCATTTTTGATAGAAACAATTAAGTGAATATGGCATATCTGGCTGGTAAGTCCGTGGACAAAAATATTTTCCACAACAGGCTGTATGGTCAGCTTGGGTATCTCTGCCCCATGATCCTCCCAGGACGGCTCATAGATGATCTCGTAATCAACAAAATCCATATACCGCAGATTCTGGATATAAAGATACTGTTCTGTAAGAAGCAGCTCCTGGCGCAGAGGAATGATAAACTGTCCCTTTGAAAGAGAGTTTCTGTAGAAAGATGACATGGCAGACACTGCTTTTACTGCGGTATCATTCATATCAATTTCTATGAGAGACTTGATGGTGTTTAAAGTATTATAAAGAAAATGCGGATTGATCTGGGACTGTAAAAGACGTATTTCCATTTTCTGTTTGGCATTTTGTTCCTCATAGATATCGTTAAGTAATGTCTGGATCTTCTGCATCATAAGGTTAAACTGGTTATAGAGAACTGCAAGTTCATCATTTGAAGAGTAACTGGCAGAAATATTCAGCTTTCCGGCAGATGCAGATTTCATTTTTTCCACAAGTTTCTGTATAGGTGCGGTGACAGTACCTGTACATAATATGGAAAAAAATTACAGATAAAATAAACACTACAATGCTGATCAGAAGAATGTTGTGCAGGATCACCATATGATCCAGAGTCAGGCTTTCCAGAGGAATCAGGTTGATCACATTCCAGTTTAGGTCAGGATAGGATTTGCAGATAAAAAGAGTGTCAGTGCCGTCTACGGAAAAAAACTGCCTGTCGGTTTCTGTCAGGGTTTTATAATTCTCTGAACTGATTTTTGTTATAGGATGAGAAGTCTTTATAATACCTCCGGATGAAGAAGAGGAAAGTATCTGTCCATTTTCATCAGTAATATAGAAATCCCTGGAAGAGCTGTCCGGAAGGTCGCGGAATGCAGAGGAAATATTTGTTTCTCTGATCAGAAGGACCAGGGCGCCCAGATATTTGGTGTTATCAATGTTTGTAATACTTTTTAAGGCTACAAAGGTTGGCTCCCCACTTATCTGGAAGGGTCCGAGAAATCTGAAAGGCCAGATTAGTCTGAAGGCTGTCAAGGACTTCGGGACCTAAAATGGAATCAAGCTGATCTGTTTCTGTGGTACTGCTGTGAAACCAGTGGTTTTCTGTATCCAGGATATCCCAGGCATAGATGTTTTTGTGAAGTCCGATGATACGCTGGGCCTGGTCTGTAAGCTCGGAATTTACCAGAAAATGTTCCAGTGTGTTTTCGGGAACTGTGGGATTTTCTTTTAAAACATCGGCGATATTGCTGTTGATGGAAAGGGTGATGGCATAGTTTGATATATTATCGATCTTTTCTCCAAGGTTGCTGGTGATCAGGGATAGCTGCTGCTGACTGGAAAGTGCGGCACGCTTGATCAGTACTTTTTTGGATGCAGTATAAAAAAACACGGAAGTAAGCATGAGTATCAGAGAACTGAGCAGCAGATATGTAATAAAAAGCCTGCGTTTCAGACTGATTCCTAAAAATAAGTGAAACACCTTTTTTTTCAGATTTTCTATCATGGAATCCCCCCTCTGGTTTTATTGGCTACATTATATAATAAGGGAAAAATTCTCACAAGTGTGGGGGAAAGATTGGAGAAAATATTCCAGGTACAGCGAAGATTTTCCATGTATTTTTCCGGACGGATTTAATATAATGGTCTCATCGATAAGGAAAGCGGAACAAAATATTCAATCCGGATGAATAGAAATGTACCAAAAGGAGGACGAAAATGAAATTAAAAAAAGTGATGGCTGCTACACTTGCCACAATGATGTGTCTCTCTTCATTCAGCATGATGAATGTGTGGGCAGATAAAAAAGAGGATTCCGAACCACTTGTGATCAATTATATCAGTGCCAGGGGCGAAACAGATGCGGCACTGAAAACATTGAAGAAGCTTGCAGAAGATTACAAAAAAGATCACCCGGATTTTGAATTCAATGTAGAGTCTATTGCAGACAGAGAAACATATCTTCAGAAGATCAAGATCCTTGCATCCAGCAATGAGCTGCCGGACTGGTTTGACGCAGATCCGGAGGCATTTTTTGAAGGACTTTGCAAAAAGGATCTGATCTACAGTGTGGATGACCTTTATGATGAACTGGGTATCAAAGACAAGTTCTTTGATATTGCACTGAATTATCCGAAACTCAGTGACGGAAGCAATTACCTTATGACCTGGCAGGGAAATGTAGAGTATTTCTGGTATCACAAAGACATGTTTGAAAAAGCCGGAATTACTGAAACACCTCAGACACTGGAAGACCTCCTGGATGTGTGCAAGAAGCTGAAAGATGCGGGAATGACCCCGATATCCGCAGGAAATTACGACATGATCATGCGTTATCCTGCATTTAAGGCTTTCAGACTGGAAGGAAATGACTTCATTGACAATGCAAGAATGGGAAAAGAAAAATTTAATTCTGAGACAGGTATCGCAACAGCCCAGTATACACAGGATATAGCCCAGTATTTCAGTGAAGGATGGACAAGTTCAGATACTACCGCACAGATGGATCTGTTTCTGAACAGTGGTGCGGCAATGTTATACACCGGAACATGGGATACACCGGATCTTACAGATGATGAGGGAAATCTTAAAGATGACATTTCCATGTTCAAACTTCCTGTAGACAGCGAAGGAACCGCTACAGGAGAAAATGATTACTATGCGAATTGTGGAATCGGAACTGCCATTCTCAAGGATTCCATGAGTGATGAGATGAAAGATTTCATCAGTTATGTATGGGATAATTTTGCTGATACGGCAATGTATGAGTTCAATATGCTTCCATCCATGATGCCAAGTGATTCGGAGAAGCTTCCGGAGCTTACACAGCAGATTTTAAGTGATCTTGAGAACTGCGGCACTTTTGCCCAGTGCTGGGATGTTCGTCTGGATCCTTCTACAAACGAGGTTTACAGAAAAGAGTTGGCAAGCCTTGGAATGGGAGAATCAACTCCTGAAGAGTTCTGCGAAAACATGGACAAAGCTGTAGAACAGTATGCATCTGATTATTTTGACACTGAAGAATAACTGAGAGAATACGCAGATGCGGAATTTTATCTGCATCTGCGTATGAAAGGGGAGAGGATATGAAGCCCAGAAATAAAATCCAGCCTTTACCGTTTGTTCTTCCTGCACTGTTCGTATATATTCTTACTGTTATCATCCCAATTCTGTGGTCAATGGGTTACAGCCTTTTTTCCTGGAATGGAATCGGTGATATGAAGTTTATCGGACTGGAAAATTATGTGAGGATGTTTCAGGATGAGACATTTCGTGAGGCTGTTGTAAATAATCTTAAATTTGTTGTATTGGGAAGTTTGTTCCAGTTATGTGCAGGACTGATCCTGGCAATTTTGCTTACACATATTTCCAAAGGTGGAAATATTCTGCGGGTTATTTATTTTATTCCATGTATCATTTCATCTATGGCGATCTGCCAGATTTTTTCCAAAATGCTTTCTGTCCAGCCCCAGGGCCTGGTTTGCTATGTGATGGAAAAACTGGGAATGGAACCTATCGCTTTGCTGGCAAATTCCCATACAGCGCTGATTACCATAACCCTGATCGATGGATATAAATACTGTGGTCTGTACATGATCATTTTTTATTCCGCATTTGTATCCATATCAAAGGATGTGATCGAGGCATCTACAATGGATGGCTGCAATGTTTTTCAACAGTATCGTTACATAAATGCTTCCACTGGTGAAAAATATATTCAGCATTGTCATTGTAATGCTTGTAAATGGTTGTCTGAAAACCTTTGATGTATTCTATATTCTTGACAATAAATCCAGATCAACAGAGATGGTGGCAACTTATATGTATAAAACCGCTTTTAATTCGGCTGACTTTGGCTATGGAAGTACATTGTCCGTTTTTGCTGGTCATTGAATGTCTGGTAGCAGTAGGGATTATACAGAAATGCCTGGGATCGGCGAAAGGAGATGGGTCAGAATGATAAAATCAAGAAAAAATATACCTATTCGTGCTGTGTTCTATGTAGTGATCCTTATTTT
>ENA-OQET01000699-OQET01000699.1-human-gut-metagenome-genome-assembly--contig:-NODE-699-length-16692-cov-4.639481_pt1 | contig 16692 bp, 15 predicted proteins | sample MGYA00242800_ERZ504645 | MGnify/ENA primary metagenome ERZ504645 (study PRJEB26092, sample SAMD00036308) | human gut metagenome | host: Homo sapiens | study: EMG produced TPA metagenomics assembly of... | reverse complement strand
AGGCGTGGCGCACGGCAAGTATATGGACATGGTTCCGGTAGGTAATTTGAACGGATCATCTTCCACCTACTATACCGACATGTACTGGATAAGCACCGCTACAGTCCGTGTGGTCTATCGCGGGTGCTACAATGCGAATGCGGGTGGCGGTGTGTCGAATGCGAGTGCGAATAGCGATGCTTCGTATACGAATGCGAATGTCGGCTCGCGTCTGGAAATCTAACAAATCGGCGTACAGCAGCGGGGACGTGTCCCCGAAGCGGTGCCGAGGGGAGCAAGCCACAGCAACAGCACCAGAAAAGGTGGAAAGCTGAAAAATCACGCGTCGGGTGGAGTTTGGTAGGCTGTTATCAGTTCGAAGAAGTCAGACCCGGGGAAAGGAAGGCCCTCATCTTCCATGTTTATTAACCAATAGCTTATGCGCAGGGAAGGATATATTATCGAGGAAATCATCGAATACTCCAATATGTCGGAGGCATTCGATTCGGTACTTCGCGGAACCGATCGTAAGAGGTCAAGGCAGGGACGATTCCTGCTTGCCCATAGGGAGAAGATTATCACCGAACTGACGGCTTCCATTGCGGACGGCTCATTCCGGCTGGGCGGCTACCATGAGAGGGAAATTGAAGAATACGGTAAAAAACGTATTTTGCAGATCCTGTCCATGAAAGACCGCATCGCTGTGTTTGCCATCATGAATGTGGTGGACCGCCACCTGCAAAAACGTTATATCCGGACAACCGGTGCAAGCATCAAAAGGCGCGGTACTCATGACCTGATGAACTGCATACGTACCGATTTGCAAAAAATCCGGAAGGCACGCTTTACGCATACAAATTTGACATCCGGAGGTTTTATGACAATGCGCGGCAGGACTTTGTTATGTGGTGCTTCCGGAGGGTGTTCAAGGACAAAAGGCTGTTGGTCTTGTTGGAGCGGTTTGTTAAGCTGCTGCCGGAAGGTATCAGTTTCGGACTGCGCAGTTCACAAGGGGCAGGAAATCTGCTTCTGTCTGTATTTTTAGACCACTATCTGAAGGATAAGTACGGGGTTCGTTATTACTATCGCTATTGCGATGACGGACTGGTACTCGGTAAAACGAAAGCGGAATTGTGGAAGATTCGTGATGCTGTTCACGGGCAAATGGGAAAAATAGACTTGGAAATAAAGCCGAATGAACGGGTGTTCCCTGTGGAAGAAGGCATTGATTTCCTTGGCTATGTTATCCGTCCCGACTATGTAAGATTGCGGAAACGCATCAAACAGAAGTTTGCCCGGAAAATGCACGAGGTAAAATCGAGAAAAAGACGGCGGGAACTGATTGCCAGTTTCTACGGCATGACGAAGCACGCCGACTGTAATAAGTTGTTTAAAAAATTAACAGGCAAAGAAATGAGAAGTTTTAAAGACTTGAATGTCGCTTACAAGCCGGAAGACGGTAAAAAGCGATTCCCCGGAGTGGTGGTAAGCATCCGGGAACTGGTAAACTTACCCATTGTAGTGAAGGACTTTGAGACCGGTATCAAAACCGAGCAGGGAGAAGACCGCTGTATTGTGGCCATCGAAGTGAACGGCGAGGCAAAGAAGTTCTTCACCAACAGCGAGGAAATGAAGAATATTCTCGCACAAGTAAAGGAAATGCCGGATGGTTTCCCGTTTGAAACGACCATCAAGACAGAGACATTCGGCAAAGGTAGAACCAAATACGTGTTTACATGAGAAGAGTTGAAGGAAGTTCCGGGGTTTCGCTGATGGAATGCACGAACCCGGTTAAAGACAAATGGCGCATCCGATGGGATGTGCAGGAAAAAGAGAACGGCTCTGCCTCCTACATGGAAGAGGAGTTCGGGCATAAGCCTACTGATGAGGAAATCCACACATTGGTTATGTCCTGGTATAACAGCCAGACTGATGCGGCTATCCTATCCGGATTCGCCTATAATGGTGCCCATGTATGGCTTTCTGTGGAGAACCAGTACAACTATAAGGCAGCATACGATTTGGCCGTTCAGACGGGCGGAGAAACCCTGCCAGTGACGTTTAAGTTCGGTTCGGATGAACAACCGGAATACCATACTTTTACTCAGTTAGAAGAACTGAAAGATTTCTATACAAAAGCAGTAGGATTCATTCAGACAGTTCTGGCTGAAGGCTGGGAAAAAAAGGACAAGTTCAATTTGGAATTATATCGGATTGAGTGATTGACAATCCCTTCGGGGGAGGGATAAAAAAAGCCCCCGGCCTGTTAATATAGACGCCAATCATTTATTAACACAAAACGCCACGAGAGTGCGCGACCGGGGGCAATGCCCTCTGCCGCACTCTCGTGCGTTTTTACGCATTAAATAAATGATTGGCATTGCAAAAGTACAAAAATGATTGGATATGACATTGTTTGAAGCACTTAAATTTAACAGAGAACCGCTTGAAATGCTTATAAGTTTGGGCGGCAAGCAGGATGACCTTCGATTCATAGACTTATATACGGAGTATGAGGTCATGAAAAAACAAGGTGAAAAGACCACTTATGCAGTGGCGTTTTTGGCAAATAAATATTCGGTAAGCGAACGTAAGGTGTATGATGTTATCAAACGGTTTGGAAAGCACTGCACGCTCGGTGCAGTGTGATTGATGTGCCGGGGATGCCTTGTGTTGTCCGGTAGAGCTACCTTTGTACAACCAAAAATAAAGCTCATGAATAAGTATTACCAGACATTAGACAAGATACTCCAAACGGGCAAAATCCAGACCAATAGGAAAGGGCGTATCAAGTATCTATTAAACGAAAGGCTCATGCTAACCCCCGCTGATTTACTTGACATATTTGAAAGCCACGGGATAGCCAGGAAAAAGCTGAAAGAGGAATTGAAACTGTTTATGCAAGGAGTCCGGGATGTGGAAAAATACAAAGAGGCAGGGATTACCTGGTGGGATTATTGCGGCCATACCCTTGTAAACAGCTATCCAACTTACTTTGAAAAGCTTCCACCCCTCATAACCAGGATTAACCGGGAAAAGCGCAACAGCAAGAATTATGTCCTGTTTCTTGGAGAAACCGGGGTGGAAAGCAACCAGGCACCCTGCCTGAGTCTTGTGCAGTTCCAAATTGATGAGGGAGAATTGGTGCTATCTGCATATCAGCGTAGTTCTGATGCGAACCTTGGGCTTCCGGCTGATATTTATCATCTTTATCTGATGGCAAGGCAGGTGGAGCTTCCCCTGAAGTCCATAACCCTTGACCTTGGAAATGTGCATATATATGAAAATAACATTGACCGGACTCTGGAACTGTTATCCGGAGTTGAAAACATTAAATTTGACTTGAACGTATGAAGAATATGAATTTATCTGCACCACTGCCATTTGTAGGCCAAAAAAGAATGTTTGCTAAAGAGTTTATTAAAGTTTTGGAACAGTTCCCTGAAGATACCGTGTTTGTGGACTTGTTTGGCGGTTCCGGACTTCTTTCGCATATAGCCAAAAGAAGCAAGCCCGATGCTACTGTTGTCTACAATGACTTCGACAACTACCGGTTCAGACTGAAAAATATCCCACAGACAAATAAACTGCTTGCCGATATTAGGGAGCTGGTGGGTAATTCGATACCCAAACATAAACCAATTAAAGGGGAACTTAGAGAACGCATTTTTAAACGTATCGAGGAAGAAGAACTAAATGTTGGGTACGTGGATTTTATAACCTTATCATCCTCACTTATGTTCTCCATGAAGTATAAATTGTCTGTAGCCGAAATGCGCAAGGAAGTCCTTTATAACAACATTCGCAAGACCGGTTATCCGGAGTCTTCTGACTACTTAAAAGGGCTTGAAATTGTATCATGCGACTACAAAGCAGTATTCAACCAATATAAGGATGTTCCCGGAGTCGTCTTTTTAATTGATCCGCCTTATCTTTCCACTGATGTTGGTACGTACAATATGTATTGGCGCTTGTCTGATTATTTGGATGTTTTAAAGATACTCGAAAAGCATTCCTTCGTTTATTTCACATCCAATAAATCCTCCATACTTGAACTGTGTGAATGGATTGGAGCAAACAAAACCATTGGCAATCCTTTTGAGGGTTGTACAAAAAAGGAATTCAATGCCCACATGAATTATTCTGCCGAATATACAGACATGATGCTGTATAAGAAACAGGAAAAATTAGTTCATAAAACAGCTGCTTAGCACTGAACAAAGATACAATTTTTCAAGTAGAAGGCCAAACTTTTGAGCCTTATTTTAATGCCGTTATAAAGCCATTTTTTATGAAATTATAAAGCCGAAACAGAGGTCATTACAAAACTTTTGTTTCGGCTTTTTGAGTGTTGCGCGCTTTCCTTTTTTGAACGCTTCGTTTTGTCCTTTTCCCTGAAAATCGAACGCTTCGTTTCGGATTCTGCGGAAATTTGGATTTGCGGATTATACAGTTGTCGGAAACAGATTCTGTTGCCAGAATAAATTTTAAGTCGGATAACTGGGATATCCTGAATATATATGGAGCCTCTGAAAATGTGTGGGGAGTAGTTTGTGACCTTGAGGGAAAACCTGATGGAAGAAACCTGCCTTTGGAGAATGGAGCCAATGCCGTTATAAAGTTGGGTTATGAATATTGCAACTTCAGGGTAGAGAAGAGGAATGGCAGAGAACTTTGTATTTATGCGGGAGAAAACATGAACAGGTCGGCTCTTGACGTTGAAATAATTGTCGGCAATGAATATGAGATGAAATCTATTCCAGTGTCGTTGGCCCAAACCTCAAAATACGAAGTAGACAGTATTGTATATGATTGGAAAAGCTTGTTATATTCTGACAATACGCTGGAACCTGACTATTCGCTGGTAGTGAATAACAGCAAATCCGATCAGCCGACAAGCTGGCACTTCACTCCGTTGGAAACATCTTTTTCGCGTGAAGTTTCTTTTAGAAATAAAGATGGAGTAAATGAAGAGGAGCTGTATAAACGCTTTTTGGGAACTCCTTTGCCATTGGTAGTCATACCCGATTTCGTAGATAAACAACCGGTTCTGGGAAGTACAAAGGCAGAGGTCGGAGTCAATTCTCAGGAAATTAAAACTTCCATCGAATCCGATCTGGCAGGTAAGGAATATGTCATTCCTCCCGGTGAAAAATGGAAAATTTCAGTCTATTATATGATTGAGCAATATTGGATAGATTATAAGCTGTACATTTCCATTCCTTCTACAGGAAGAAAGCGGACTTTTGAAGGGAAACTTTATAGCAAGGGGCTGTACGACTTTTGTATAATTCCTGAAAAAATAGAATGAGATGAGTGGAAAAACTAGCAGACTTATACTTCTGTGTCTGTTTCTGTGCTTGTCTGTTTGTGCGGTGGCAGGCGAAAAAGACAGTACAGACAGAAAGATGATTCATATGGTAGGAGTTGATTTTCGTCCTGCATATACATTTCCTACAAACGGATTCTTTAAAGGCGTGAATGCAGCTCAGACTCCGGTCAGAAAGACCTTTTCCGGACATGTGAAGTATGGATTCAAGTTTTCGCCCGACACTTATTGGGGGAAAATATACCCGCATGCCATACAGGGAATCGGAGTGGGATATAATACTTTCTTCAATTCTAAAGAAATAGGAAATCCTCTGGCTGTTTATGCATTCCAGACTTCCCGGATAATGAGTATAACCCCTCGTTTGTCTTTCGACTATGAGTGGAATTTTGGAGCGTCTTTCGGATGGAAGAAATATGATGAGGAAACGAATCCTATGAACAATGTAGTTGGTTCGAAAATAAATGCGTATATCAACTTTGGTCTGCTGCTTAACTGGCAGATTGATGCCCGTACGAATCTGCGGGCAGGAGTAGGTGTGACACATTATTCAAACGGCAATACGGGATATCCCAATTCCGGAGTCAATACGATAGGCGGAAGTTTCGGATTGATACGTTATTTCGGCAGTAAGGAGAAACTTGAGTTGCATAACAAGGCTTATACTTCCTGCCGGAACAGGAAAGCGTTTGATCCGTATATAAGTTATGACCTTATTGTGTACGGTGCGCTAAAGAAAAAGGGAGTATTCCCTACAGAAAGTTCTGCGGTGCTTGTTCCCGGTTCTTTTGCTGTTGGCGGATTGAATTTTAATCCGATGTATAATTTCAGTCATTACTTTCGTGCCGGTCTGTCGCTGGATGCGCAGTACGATGAGAGTGCTAACATAGCCGACCACATTGCCAATACGATAAGTGGTCCTGATGCAGAGAATATTCGCTTCCATCGTCCTCCTTTCAAAGAACAGTTTGCAGTGGGTGTTTCCCTTCGTGCTGAGATTGTAATGCCTGTCTTTTCCATTAATTTAGGTGTAGGACGGAACGTCGTCTGCAAAGGAGCAGATACGGATTCGTTTTATCAGGTAGTAGCCTTGAAAACGGATATTACCAGAAATCTGTTTCTGCACGTAGGATACCAACTTTATAAATTTAAAGATCCTAATAACCTGATGCTGGGACTGGGGTTCAGATTTAATGCGAAAAGATAATCGACTTGGATATAATTGCTACTGATTTAAATCTCTATTATACTATGAAAAAACTGTTTTTGCCGATAGGTGCTTTGGCTTTGTATTCATCGGCTGTTGCACAGCAGCAGTCCGATCGTCCGAATGTACTGCTTATTTATGCTGACGATATAGGTTATGGTGACTTGAGCTGTAACGGTACTTCAGCAGTGCGTACACCCAATGTTGAAAAACTGGCCTCTGAAGGAATCCGTTTTACAAATGCCCATTGTGCTGCGGCTACAAGTACTCCTTCGCGCTATGCCATGCTTACGGGAGAATATGCCTGGCGTAGAAAGGGAACCGGAATTGCAGCCGGCAATGCTGCCATGATCATTACTCCCGACCGTTATACCATGGCCGACATGTTTAAGGAAGCCGGCTACCAGACTGGAGTGGTAGGAAAATGGCATCTCGGGCTGGGAAATGAAACAGGAAAGCAAGATTGGAATGGAGTGGTAAAACCTAATCCGGCTGATATCGGTTTCGATTATTCTTATATTATGGCTGCTACGGCAGACCGTACTCCTTGTATCTTTATGGAAAATGGTAGAGGGGTAGGGCTCGATCCTGATGATCCTGTATATGTAAGCTATACCGAGAATTTCCCCGGTGAACCTACAGGAAAAGATAATCCGGAGCTTTTACGTATGCATCCGTCACACGGACACGATCAGTCTATCGTGAATGGTATTTCTCGTATCGGATACATGAAAGGTGGTAAGAGTGCTTTATGGCGAGATGAAGACATAGCTGATAGCATAACAACTCATGCTATCCGGTTTATAGAAAACAGCAAAAGGTCGGGAGAGCCTTTCTTCCTCTATCTGGCAACCAATGATATTCATGTACCTCGTGTACCTCATGAACGTTTTGCCGGTAAAAGTGGATTAGGACCTCGTGGAGATGCTTTGTTGTCTTTCGACTGGACTGTAGGACAGGTGATGGAAACATTGAAAAAACTGAATCTGGATGATAATACTATTATAATTCTGTCCAGTGACAACGGTGCTGTTATTGATGACGGATATAAAGATCAGGCAGTAGAGCTATTGGGAAATCATAAGGCTACCGGGGTATACAGAGGTGGTAAGTATAGCAGTTATGAGGGAGGTACAAGAGTACCTTGCGTTATTCGCTGGAAGGGAAAGATTCCTGCTGGAGTATCAGACAATCTGGTAAGTCAGATCGACTGGTTTGCATCGTTTGCTTCGATGTGTGGAGTAAATTTACCGGAAGGTAGTGCGCCCGATAGTGAAAATCATCTGGATTCATGGCTTAAGGCTGATGTGAAAGGCCGCTCTTGGGCTGTGGAACAGAACTTGCATAACAATTTATCGATAACGGATGGTGTGTGGAAGTATATTCCTGCGGCAAACGGTCCTGCTGTCAATAAGCAGACCAATACTGAATTGGGGAATAACCCAAAGGCTGATCAGCTATATAATTTGTTATCCGATCCGGGAGAACATTCTAATGTAGCAGAAGAAAATAAGGAGCTTGTTCAGAAAATGCGTGATGAGCTTATACGCATTGTAGAAAGCGGGTTGCATATTCAGCCGGGGTATTTCATTTCTAAATAAGTAAGTTCTCTTGTTTCCTACATTCCGGGCGAGGAGAGGAATAAGGATGCATTAAGAAGACTCCCGAAAGGTTACTGGTTTGGAGTAACTTTTCGGGAGTTTATGATTATGGAGGAAATATACTTTGTTTCTTGAAAATAGATTTGTCGGTCGTTGTGTCAGGCAAAGTAAAAACTTAGAAAACGTCTGTTATCAATGTTGTACAAAGTGAATATTTTGTATAAGAATATGGTTCTTATAATTGGATTCATGCTTTTTCAGACTTATTTCTCGGACGTTTTTTGTAAATGCGCTTTTTCCCTTTATCTTTTCCGGAAGGATTTTTCTTGCGTGCTTCCCGTGGTGCATATTCCGGAGCTTCTCCCAGTTCGTAAGGAACAGGAATCTTATAGATATCTTTTTCCAGGAAGTTCTCTATCTGCTTGAATTTGGACTGTTCTGTTTCACTGACAAAAGTAATGGCGCATCCGTCGTTATTGGCGCGTGCTGTACGTCCGATGCGGTGTACATAATCTTCGCTATCATTAGGAACATCGTAATTGATAACCAGTCGGATATCATCTATATCGATGCCGCGCGCTACAATGTCGGTTGCTACCAGCATACTGATACGTCCGTTGCGGAATTCATGCATAATGGCGTCTCGCTGATTCTGTTCCAGATCGGAATGCATTTCTCCTACGTTCAGATTCATGCGCTTCAGTGACTTGGCAACTTCCTTAACTTTCAGCTTGGAGGAAGCAAATATAATTACGCGCTCTGGCTTTTGCTGGCTGAAAAGGCTTTCTATTATACCCAGCTTTTGGGCTTCATAGCAAATATAGGCTGCCTGAATAATTTTTTCTGCTGGTTTTGATACGGCCAGCTTGACTTCTACTGGATTTTGCAGGATGGTTTTGGCCAGTTGCTGTATTTTGGCCGGCATGGTAGCCGAAAACATGATGGTCTGCCGTTTCTTGGGCAGATATTTTACTATCTGCATAATATCATCGGCAAATCCCATATCGAGCATACGGTCGGCTTCGTCGAGTATGAAGAACGAAACTTTCGACAGGTCTACATAGCCTAAGCTCAGGTGACTGATCAGGCGTCCTGGTGTAGCGATCACTACGTCTGCTCCAAGTGTGAGCCCTTTTTTTCTCCTGCTCGAAGCGGATTCCATCGTTTCCACCATAGATAGCAACACTCGATACAGGCATGAAGTAGGAGAAGCCTTCCATCTGCTGGTCTATTTGCTGCGCCAGCTCACGGGTGGGTGACATGATTATGCAGTTGATTGCATCGGCAGGATATCCTCCTTTACTCAGTTCGTTTATGACCGGCAACAGATAGGCTGCCGTTTTCCCTGTTCCGGTTTGTGCTACACCTATAAGGTCTTTTCCTTCCAGGATAACCGGAATGGTATGTTCCTGAACGGGAGTGCACTCCCGGAAATTCATGGCATCGAGTGCTTGTAGTACACTGTCTTCTAAGTTCAGTTCTGAAAACTTCATATATATTGTTTCTTCAAAAAAATCAACTGTTACCTCGTTCGTCGAGATATGAATCCTTAAATCCTAAAAAGTATAATACTCCGTCCAGTCCGATGGTATTTATCGACTGTTTCGCATTGGCTTTTACCTTGGGTTTGGCATGAAAGGCAATGCCAAGTCCGGCTACAGAGAGCATAGGAAGATCGTTTGCTCCATCTCCCACGGCAATGGTCTGTGCGATATCTACATTTTCTACTTGTGCGATGAGTTGCAGTAATTCGGCCTTGCGCTTTCCGTCTACGATATCACCAACATAACGTCCGGTGAGTTTACCGTCTACTATTTCCAGATTGTTGGCATATACATAGTCGATGCCGAAACGTTCTTTCAGGTAGTTGCCGAAATAAGTGAATCCTCCCGACAGGATAGCTATCTTGTAGCCGTAACGTTTCAGTACATACATCAGTCGCTCTACTCCTTCAGTGATAGGCAGATTCTCGGCAATGTCTTTCATTACACTTTCGTCCAGTCCTTTCAGCAAAGCTACGCGCTCTTTGAAGCTTTCGCGGAAGTCTATTTCTCCACGCATAGCACGCTCGGTGATTTCCTGTACCTGTTCACCCACACCGGCACGTTTCGCCAGTTCGTCTATTACTTCTGTTTCGATAAGCGTGGAATCCATATCAAAGCAAATCAGTCTTCGCATACGGCGGTACATAGTATCTTTCTGGAAAGAAAAGTCCATTTCGAGCGTACTGCTTAAACGCATCAGTTCTCCCTGAAGCTCGTCAATGTTACGGGGAGTTCCACGTACGGAGAATTCAATACATGCACGTACACGGGCTTTTTGTTCATCCAGAGGAACACGACCTGTCAGACGACGGATGGCATCGATGTTCAATCCCTGGTTCGCCAGAATTTTGGTTGCGCCTGCTATTTGTTGGGCAGTCAGTTTTCTTCCCAACAAGGTAAGAATATATCTGTTTTTACCCTGCATGCTTACCCATTCTTCGTATTCTTCGCGTGAAATAGGGTAGAACCGAATGTTTATTCCCAATTCGGAAGCCTTGAACAACAGGTTTTTCATGATATTACCCGAATCCTGTTCGCTGCATTTAAAAAGAATACCCAGCGAAAGAGTGCTGTGAATGTCTGCCTGACCGATATCCATTATGTCTACATCATATCCTGAAAGGATATCTGTTATGGAGGCAGTAAGCCCCGGACGGTCCAGACCGCTGATACGTATTAATACGAGTTCGGTATTTGTCTTATCCATGTATATAATGCTGATATTAGTTGCAAATATACTGTTTTCTCATAAACTTGCATAGATATTTGTGAAGATTCTGGACAACCTGAAATATGAAAATATGTTGCAAAACATAAAATATAGCATTTTTATTAGGTCATAAAATAAAAAGTGCTTATCTTTGCAGCAGATTTCTCAAAAATATGATATGAATCTTCGTTAGTAAGATGCATTTCATCAAGCAATGTTCCGGGTAGAAATCACTGTGAAAGGGCAGTCCCGGATAGTATTAACTAAAATCAAATTACATGATTAAAAGTGTAAAATGGTTTTTTGTTGTATTAGTTATTGGTTCCCTAATCTCTCTTGGCTTTAGTAAAGAGAGTATCCCTGCAGAGAAACTGAAGTTGGGTGATGCAGCCCCTCAGTTGATGCTTTGCGATTCAGTGCAGCTGCTCGACCTGCACGATGCCCGTGAGGGTTATACGTTGTTGAGCTTCTGGGCAAGTTACGATGCGGCGTCCAGAGAAAAAAATGCCGCATTGGCGCATCTGGCAGATAAACATAGCCAGATAAAGATGATTTCTGTTTCTTTCGACCGTTATGTTTCGGTTTTTAACGCAACGGTAAAGCAAGACGGACTTTTGAAGAACGACTGCTATGTGGAAACAGATGGTTCCGATTCGGAAATATTCCGGGCATACGACCTGGAGCGCGGTTTTAAGAATTATCTGATAGATAGCCGCGGAATTATTGTGGCAAAAAATGTAACCGCAACCGAATTGGCTTCTTACCTGAATTAATGATAAGGTGGGAAGGTGGAGTAGATGAATTTTGAATACAACAAAAAGCAAAAAGTTGTCCTGATTTCAGATTTTTCTGAAGCGGGCAACTTATTTTTTTGTACATATTTTCAGAAAACATCGAGAATTATTGTATAAAAGATGCTGATGTTTTTCCCCTTATTACGTGTTGTTTTTTTATAGCCTTTTTGCCCTTTACGTATGGATCGTTTTTATCTGCTTTAGCAAACATCTTTTCGATGAGATGTAAAGGCAGCGTGGATGACGTAAAGGGCTAAAAGGTACAATGTTTCTTTATTTTGGAGCTTTGCGGTACAAATAAATGGCAATAAACAGATACAGTATGTTTGGAATCCATACAGCAATGGCAGGCATCATGTTTCCGTTTATGGCAAAGGTAGATGAAATGGTCTGGAACAGAATATACGAGAAACTGAGTCCCAGTCCGATACCTAAGTGCAAGCCCATTCCTCCTTTTACTTTTCGTGAAGACAGTGACAAGCCGATGGAAGTCAGAATAAATGCAGCAAACGACATAGCTATACGGCGGTGGTATTCTACCTCAAACTCCTTGATATTGGCAAAACCTCGCTGTTTCTGTTTACTGATGTATTCTTTAAGCTGAGGGCTGGTCATTGTTTCCTGCTGTCCGCGTGTGATAAGAAAAATCCTGAGGTTCCATGTTTATGATAGAAATCCAGGCGGTCGCCTCGCGTAATATATTCACGCATGCCTTTCATTTCACGTATCATGTAATCTCTGATAATCCAGCGGTGATACATAGTGGTGTCGTATGTAGCACGGCGTGCAGTAAGGTGTGATACCAGCTTATGGTCTTCAAACTTGTCAAGAGAGAAGTGGTAGCCGCTTTTACTGTAAGCATCGTATCGCTCCATGTAGGCAACTACTCCGCTGTCTACTTCAAGCTGAATGTTTCGTGCATAATCGGCTGATTTTTTTTTCTTGTAGCGCTCTTCGAATTTCAGACGGGTGACGCTTCCGGTAGGAATGACTTCCGTGCCTAATACGAATGTTACGGCAGAAATGATTCCTGCCGAAATCATATAAGGGACCATAAGGCGCTTGAAACTCATTCCGGTAGAAAACATGGCAATGATTTCAGAGTTTTCAGCCAGTTTGGATGTGAAGAAGATAACCGCAATGAAGACGAACAACGGACTGAACAAGTTTGTATAATAAGGTATGAAGTTCAGGTAGTAGTCGAATACAATAGCCTTCAGCGGTGCCTTGTTATTGATGAAGTGGTCGATATTTTCATTTACATCGAAAACTACGGCAATAGAAATAATCAAAGCAATGGCGAAAAAGTACGTTCCCAAAAACTTGACAATAATATAACGGTCAAGTCGTTTCAGCCATTTCTTCTTAAACAGTTCTTTCAGTTGGAATTTGCTTATCTGTTTCATTACCATGATTCTTTTTATAATCGTGTAGAAATGCGTTTCACCATAGCAGGCTTCCAAGTAGAGAAGTCGCCGGCGATGATGTGTTTGCGCGCTTCGCCTACCAGCCACAGGTAGAAAGCCAGATTATGTATGGAAGCAATCTGCAAGGCAAGCAACTCTTGAGCATGGAACAAATGACGCAGATAAGCTCGGCTATACATCGTATCTACATACGAAGCTCCGTCGGCTTCGATAGGAGAGAAGTCGTTTTCCCATTTCTTATTACGCATGTTCATGATGCCGTCTTTGGTGAAAAGCATACCGTTTCGTCCGTTACGGGTAGGCATTACACAGTCGAACATGTCAACTCCCCGTTCGATACCTTCCAGTATGTTTACCGGGGTTCCTACACCCATCAGATAACGTGGCTTGTCGGTAGGCAGTATTTCGTTGACTACCTCAATCATTTCGTACATCTTTTCAGTAGGTTCTCCTACTGCCAGTCCGCCGATAGCGTTTCCATCCGCATTTTTTGAAGCGATGTATTCAGCCGAACGCCGGCGCAGATCGGGATACACACATCCCTGTACAATCGGGAAGAGTGACTGCTGGTAACCATATTTAGGTTCGGTTTCATTAAAACGGGTAATGCAACGGTCCAGCCAACGGTGAGTTAACTCCATCGACTTCTTGGCATAGTTGTAGTCTGCTGTACCCGGAGTACATTCATCGAAAGCCATCATGATGTCAGCTCCGATGGTACGTTCGATATCCATTACACGTTCGGGAGTAAACAGATGTTTAGAGCCATCGATGTGTGAACGAAATTCCACTCCTTCTTCTCTCATCTTACGGATGCCGGCAAGAGAAAATACCTGAAAACCTCCGCTGTCTGTCAGCATCGGACGGTCGAAGCCGTTGAATTTATGTAGTCCACCGGCTTTTTCCAGTGTGTCAAGTCCGGGACGAAGGTACAAATGATAGGTATTTCCCAAAATAATTTGTGCCTTAATGTCTTCTTTCAGTTCGTGCAGATGAACGGCTTTCACACTGCCCAGTGTTCCCACAGGCATGAAGATAGGCGTTTCTATCTGCCCGTGGTCGGTTGTAATCAGTCCGGCACGGGCGTTGGAACGCGGGTCTGTATATTGTAATTCAAATTTCATGTTATAAGCGAGCTTTTACTTTTCTTCTTTTTTCTCGTCAGTCACGGTAAAATCTATGGCATCAGCTACTTTTTCGTCTGTCAGTGCCAGTGTAAGGACTTCTTTTATATCCTTTACATAGTGGAAGTTCAATCCTTTCAGGTACAATGGCTGAATCTCTTCTATGTCCTTGCGGTTTTCTTCGCAGAGAATAATATCAGTGATTCCGGCACGTTTGGCTGCCAGGATTTTTTCTCTGATTCCACCTACCGGCAATACTTTTCCACGAAGTGTAATCTCACCTGTCATAGCCAGGTTCGCTTTTACTTTCCGCTGGGTAAGTGCCGAAGCCAACGAGGTAACCATTGTGATACCAGCAGAAGGACCGTCTTTAGGAATTGCTCCTTCTGGCACGTGTATATGAATATTCCAGTTGTCGAAAATGCCTTCAGGCAGATCGAGCAGATGGGTATGTGCTTTCAGATACTCCAGAGCCAGCATAGCTGATTCTTTCATGACATCTCCTAAGTTACCAGTCAGGGTAAGTCGTCCACCTTTTCCTTTGCTCAAGCTGGTTTCTACGAACAGGATTTCTCCTCCTACGGCAGTCCATGCAAGGCCCGTTACTACACCTGCATATTCATTTCCCTGATACTTGTCGCGTGAATATTCCGGAACTCCCAGATATTGTCTGATATCGGCAGGTTTCAGTTCATGCAGCCCTTCGAACTTGTCGCTGGCAATCTCGAGAGCTATTTTGCGCATTACCTTGCTGATTTTCTTTTCCAGTTCACGTACTCCGCTTTCGCGTGTATAGTTTTCTATGATATACTCAATGGCAGGTTTGGTAAACTTTACATGTTCACGCTTTAAACCTGTAGCCTCCATTTCTTTCGGGATAAGATGGCGGCGGGCAATTTCTATTTTCTCTTCGGTGATATATCCACTTACTTCAATCAGCTCCATACGGTCGAGCAACGGAGTCGGAATCGTACCCAGATTGTTTGCCGTAGCAATGAACATGACTTTCGACAAATCGTAGTCGAGATCAATGTAATTGTCGTGGAACGAGTTATTTTGTTCCGGATCGAGAACTTCAAGCATAGCTGAAGCTGGATCTCCCTGACGGTCACTGCTTAATTTATCTATCTCATCGAGGATGATAACCGGATTTGAGGCTTCTGCCTTGATAAGACTTTTAATGATACGTCCTGGCATTGCTCCGATGTATGTTTTGCGATGTCCGCGTATTTCAGCTTCATCATGTACGCCTCCTAGCGACATACGTATGTATTTGCGCTTGAGGGCGGCAGCGATAGAGCGTCCCAACGATGTCTTACCAACTCCCGGAGGACCGTACAGACAAATGATCGGTGATTTCAGGTCGCCTTTCAGTTTTAAGACAGCAAGATGTTCCAATATACGCTCTTTTACCTTTTCCAGTCCGTAATGATCTTTATTCAGAACTTTTTCCGCGTTGGGTATGTTCAGGACGTCTGTAGTATAGACCTCCCATGGCAATGCCAATAACGTTTGCAGGTAGTTGAGCTGTACGTTGTAGTCGGGCGACTGTGGATTGATGCGCTCCAGTTTCGAAACTTCGCGTTCGAAAACTTCGGCTACTTCTTTTTTCCACTTTTTTCCCTTTCCTTTCTTGCGGAGTTCTTCTATTTCATCATCCTGTCCGTGTCCCAACTCATCCTGAATATTCTTTATCTGTTGTTGCAAGAAATATTCACGCTGCTGTTTGTCAAGTTCTTCCCGTGTACGCATCTGAATATCTTGCTTCAGATTTGCCAACTTGGTTTCGCGGTTGAGCACTTGTATCAGATTGTACAAGCGGTCTTTCAGTGTATTCTGGTTGAGCAAATGAAACTTGTCTTCTATCGAAAGAGGGAAGTTTGTACAGATATAATCTACAAGAATGTGGTTCTTTGGTAAATTCTTTAAAGCGAAAGTGATATCCGGGCTTATCTGTTCTGATGCTTCGATATAATTATTGCTTAACTCGATGCAGGTGTCCATCAAAGCCTTGAATTCGTCAGAATCTGTCGGTTCCATCTGCTCTTCTATCAGGCTTACTTTTCCTCTCAGGTAGGGGCGTGTACCTGTTGCTTCATCAAGATGTACCTTGATGTTGCTTGCCTGAAGGATGACAGTTGTGTTTCCACCAGGCATTTCGAATACGCGTAATACGCGTCCGATAACAGCAACAGGATGCAAGTCTGATATTCCGGGATCTTCTACTTCTGCAACTTTTTGTGTGGCAATGATAATATGTCTTTTATCTTTCATCGCGTCATGCTACAAGTTTCAGTGTAGTACGTCGGCCAGCAGTGACAGGCATGACTACGCTGGGAAACATTACCATGTTGCGTAAAGTCATGATGGGGAATTCCTTCTCCAGTTCATCTGCTGACAGATTTTCGGGAGCAGTTTCTATTTCTGTTACCATTGAAAGTTCATCATTTCCAGTTTTTTATCGAACTGTCCGTTTC
>ENA-OQET01000697-OQET01000697.1-human-gut-metagenome-genome-assembly--contig:-NODE-697-length-16703-cov-6.561776_pt1 | contig 16703 bp, 9 predicted proteins | sample MGYA00242800_ERZ504645 | MGnify/ENA primary metagenome ERZ504645 (study PRJEB26092, sample SAMD00036308) | human gut metagenome | host: Homo sapiens | study: EMG produced TPA metagenomics assembly of... | reverse complement strand
ATTCTTGGTTGCGGAATCGGGTTCTCACTTTAAAAGTATATTTTCCTGGATGGGATATTCCGGAAAGTTACTTGCTTTTCTCCTTAGGGTGTTATACCATACATCTTCCAGCCTTCCATCATATAGGCAAATTCCGACTTGCGAGTTTTGATGTATAGTCCAGTACATTGAACGAAACTTTGAAGGTGTTTTCATTGTATGGCAATGTAATTTTGCCGGAAGCCAGAGGTAACGGTGTTTCTACATCTTTGCTTTCCGTCTGTTTGCTGTATACAAAAAAAACGGGTGATGGTGACGGGCGCTATGATTTGTGCGGCGAAAAGTGATGAAGGGTCAAAATTGCATGTACCATTTTGTGAGCCGAAATACAGTGTACCGTCACTGTCCAATAGGGAGGCCCCGTCCATAAAATCGCCTAAGGGAATGCCGTCACGATAGTCGTAATTATAGAACACTTTCCGGCTTTCATTCAGTCGGGAGATGCCGGCGTTGGTGCTGACCCAAATATTACCGTCCCGGTCTTCACAGACAGCACGGACTTGCGTGTTTTCCAAGCCTTCGGGATTGCCGAAAGTAAGATAATCGTCGGGTGTGCGGGTATCCTGAAAGAGGATGGCGCCTTCGCGCGTGGCTACCCATATACGTCCTTGCGAATCAGCAGTCAAGGTATTTACTGCGTTAGAGGGGAACCCGTTACCTTTCTGTTGGTTTTTCAAGAGTTTTCCTTGCGGACTGAAAATGAAGATTCCTTTGCCGAAAGTCCCTACCCACAATTTGCCTTGTGAGTCGCGATGAATACCGTGTATGATAAGGTCCTCTAACTGTTCGTTTATACGTTGTTCACAGACCAGCTTTTCATTGGAAAAGGAGTAGATTCCATTTCGACTGCCTATCCATAACTTTCCATCCGGTTCTTCATAAAAACACCGCACATCCAAAGGCTGTGAGTTGTTTTCGTGGATTTGGGTGAATTTTCTTTTTTCCGGTTCATAATAGAATAGCCCTGCTTCCCAGGTACCTATCCAGATTCTTTTTTTATTGTCCTCATGAATAGCTCTGACGTAGGCATGCGGATGGGAAGTGGAAGTAGGCAATGGTATTACTTGTACTTTTTCACCTTTCTTATAAAGTGCCAGCTCGCTTTCTCCACCCATCCACAACTGTCTGTTGTGGTCTATACAGAGGCTCCACACTTGTTTGTAGCGGGTTTTCCCTTGTTTTTCCGTTGTATAGCGCAAGGTACTGAAAATGCTTGGTTCATAGCTGATGAAGTCCAGTCCGTCACGGTAATTGCCTATCCAGATGTTACCGAAAGAGTCTTGTAACATACGTCTTACATAGGGACCGGTCAGTCCGTATTCGTCATTTGTAGCGGTGATATTTCGGAAGCGGATATTGCGGGCATCCGTGAAAGTGTTACTTTGCATGTTCAGTACGCTGATACCTCCCATACTGGTGCCAAACCAAAGGTCGCCGTTTTTCATCTGCTTGATGTCCATCACTGTTCCGGGGAGCAGGGAGTATTCATCTTCTTTTTTATGCTGGAATACGGTGAACTGTTGGGTATCCGGATGAAAGAGGGCCGCTCCTTTGTTGGTTCCTACCCATATGTTTTTGTTGTGGTCGATACAGATGGAATAGACTTCATCACCGGGGATGCTGTTGGGATTGTGCGGGTCGTGCCGATAGTTTCGGAAGGTGTTTCTTTTCATGTCTATGATGCTTAATCCGTCGGTCACATGCCCGATGTAGAGATTGCCTTCTCCGTCATCCATTCCAATCCAGTAGCGTCCCGGCAGTCCTTTTATAGTCTTATAGTTATAAGCAGCGGAGAACTGCTTTTTCTGTATATCATAGTGCTGTATTCCCATGTGATAGTGGGTAATCCAGATTCCTCCGTCCAATGCCCGGGCGAGGTAGGGGATGTCATTACTGGCAAGCTGGCTTTCTCCGGTCTTTATGCAGGTGATTGTTTCCGTTTCATAATCAAAGCAACACAATCCGTCGCGTTGGGTACCTATCCATATCTTATCTTGTTTAGGATCGGCAAGTAGGGCATTCAGTTCATTGCTGCTCAGTCCGGAATTGTTTTTATTGTAAATAATAAACTGCTGCCCGTCAAAACGGTTCAGTCCTGATTCTGTAGCTATCCAGATATAGCCTTTCCGGTCTTGTGCCAGGCTGACTATATAATTATTGGAAAGTCCGTCGTCTACCCCCAAATGCGAGATGCGGTAGGGTTGTGCTGATGTATTGGCTGTTATGGCCAGCAGGACTAAAAGATGAATTGCAGAGATAATGCCGGTGTGTTTCATGGTGCGGTTTATTTTGTCTGCACAAAAATAGCACATTTCTTTGAATGATGTTCTTGCAGAGGCGAGTAGAAATTCTGCATTCTACCACTAAAAATTCGTCACTAAAAGGTAAATAAATGGTCAAATATACACTTATTCCTTTCCGTGAACGATTTTCTATCCTTCTTGCCTAGTTTTTATTCTCCTCCATATTATAATATTTTTTAAGTTTGCATTGAAAAGAGAAAACAACTATTAAATCTTTAATGCATATGAAAACATAGAATTAACCTTCGTTTAGAGAAATGAGAGACGAAAAGTTAACCTTTATTCTATATATGTAGGAAATGGAAAGAGAGAAATTATCAATTACCTTACTTATCTAATAACAAAGAAAACGATGAATCTTAATTCGTTCAAAAGAAATCGCAAGGCACTTACAGCCTTATTGATCTGCACCGGTTTCATTGCAGCACATCCTTTGGCAGCATTTGCTGAAGAAAATGTCCCTGCTGTGCAGATGGTCCAACAACAGAAACAATCCGTTTCGGGTGTAGTGAAAGATTCCACGGGTGAACCGGTTATCGGTGCCAATATCCGTGAAAAAGGCAATCCCAGTAATGGTACTATTACCGATATTGACGGTAATTTCAGTATCAAAGTGAATCCGGATGCGACATTGGAAATCTCTTTTATCGGTTATAAAACGGTAGAAGTAAAGGCCGTCGCAGGCAAGCCACTGAATGTAATCTTAAAAGATGACAGTGAGATGCTGGAAGAAGTGGTGGTAGTGGGTTACGGAACAATGCGTAAGAAAGACCTTACGGGGTCTGTTGTGCAGATTCGTCCCGACAAGCTTGCCAATGAAGCTCCCAAGACTGTACAGGATGTATTACGCGGTACTCCAGGACTAAATATCGGTTACAATGCCGATGCAAAGGGAGGCGGTACGATGATGGTACGTGGACAGCGTTCTGTTTATGTGACTGATAAGAATAATCCTGCCAATGATACGCACAATACACCGTTGATTATCCTTGACGGTATGCAATTCTATGGCGAGCTTTCAGAAATCAATCCGGAGGATATCGGTCAGATAGACGTGTTGAAAGATGCTTCGGCTGCTGCTATCTATGGTGCGAAGGGTGCCAATGGTGTTATTGTAGTGACTACCAAGAAGGGTAAGATGGGCAAGCCGACAATTAATGTCAGTGCAACACTTGGTATCAATACTAAGAGCGCTTACCGTGATGTATTCAACGCTTCTGAGTATATGCAATACCGCGAGGATTGGTATAAAGTCGGTACATACGGCGTGAATCCGGCAACCGGCAAGTACGAAGCTTACCAGACTGGCCAGACTAATCCGGGTTATTACGATCATCCGGACAATTTGGGGCGATATGGAGTTACGCAGGAGCAGTGGATGGCATATAGCAAGAATGAGTCAGGAGAATCGGCATTAAGTATTTATGCCAAGCGCTTGGGCTTGGAGGATGCTGTGCTGCGAAACTTCTTGACTGGAAAAACTCACGACTGGTATGACCAGACTTTCCGTACCGGTATCAATCAGGACTACAATGCCAGTGTATCCGGTGCCAGTGAACGTATGAGCTACTACATGTCTTTCGGTTATCAAAAGAATGAGGGTGCTGTCAAGGGTAATGATTATAGTGCCATGCGTGCCAACTTGAAGGTGTCTGGTAAAGTGACTGACTGGTTGGAAATCGGTGCCAATGTGAATTTCCAGGACCGCACGGATGGGGATATTGCCGTCAGTCTGGGAACCAATTACTGGGATGCCAATATGCTGCGCAACAGTCCGTATTCTGACTATACTAATGAAGATGGCAGTTTGGTACAATATCCGATGGGTAGTACAGTGAAACGCGGTTATAATTATGAATTTGATCGCCAATATCTTGATTTGGATAAAGGCTATACGGTATTGAATACTATATTTAATGCTAAGGTGAAGTTGCCGTTTAATATAACCTATGACTTTAATATAGCTCCGCGATATGAGTTTTTCCATAACTGCTACTTTATGTCGGCTGAGTTGCCGGACAGCAGCCCTACAAGCCGTGGTGTAGACCGTGAACACAGCAAACGCTTTGATTATTCTTTGAATAACACTATTACCTGGGATCATACTTTTGCTGAAAAGCACCATGTGATACTGACATTGGTACAAGAGGCTGAAGAACGCCGTTATTGGAATGACAAGATAGAAGCCCGCAATATCCTGCCTTCGGATGCACTGGGTTTCCATAATACTCAGAACGGAACCAAGGACAACAGCAATTTCAAGACAAACGACACGCATGAAACGGCTGCCGCTTATCTGGGACGTTTGTTCTACTCGTACGATGACCGTTATATGTTCACCGGTACCGTTCGCCGCGACGGTTATTGTGCTTTTGGTGCCAACAATCCGTGGGCTACTTTCCCGTCACTTTCTGTAGCATGGTCATTTGCCAATGAAAAGTTCTTCAAATGGGAACCTATGAGTACCGGTAAGTTGCGCGTATCTTGGGGTAAGAATGGTAACCGCCAGTTAGCAGACCCTTATCTTGCTTTGGCAAATTTGGCTTCGGGTACCGGAGGTACAATGGGTTACTATACCGGTTCGGATTATGTTGATATGAAATACCTAAGTGTTGACCGTTTGGCTAATGCCAACTTGAAATGGGAAAAGACATCTTCCTGGAACTTCGGGCTTGACTTCGGTTTCTTGAACGACCGGATTAGTGGTAGCTTGGAAACCTATTTCATGAAGACCAACGATATGATTATGAGTCAACGTCTTCCCGGTTTTTGCGGATTCGGTGAAGTGACCACTAATTTGGGTGAAGTGCAGAACAATGGTTTTGAATTCTCTCTGAACACTGTCAATATCAGTAACAGTGACTTTGAATGGCGTACCACTTTTGGCTTTGCTTATAATAAGAATCAAATCAAGCATCTCTATTATGAGTATGAGGATGTGTTGGATGAGAATGGTAATGTGGTCGGTCGTAAAGAGCAGGATGATACCAGTAACAAATGGTTTATCGGCAAGCCTATCGGTGAGATATGGGATTATAAGGTAACGGGTATCTGGCAGACGGATGAAGTGGAAGAAGCTGCCAAGATAGGTCAGAAACCGGGTGATCCGAAGGTCGAGAACTATTACACAGCTGATGATAAAATCAATGCTGACGGTAGCCGCACTCCGGTTTACAATGATAACGACAAGCAGTTCTTGGGTACTACGAATGCTCCTGTCCGTTGGTCTTTGCGTAATGAATTCACTATTCTGAAGAATATAGATTTCTCTTTCAACCTTTATTCTTATATGGGACATAAGAGCCTTGAAGGATACTACCTTAACAATGATAATGGAGGTTCTTTGATGACCTATGGCTTCAATACTTTCAAGAAGGATTATTGGACGCCTGAAAACCCGAGCAATACCTATGCGCGTCTTGAGGCGCAGGGTCCCGATGGTGCGACCGGTGCACAACGTCTCCATAACCGTAATTTCATTCGTCTGGATAATATTTCTTTGGCTTATACGTTGCCTCAGAAACTGACGAAGAAATGGCAGATTGACCGCGTAAAGCTTTATGCTACCGTACGTAATGTAGCTACTTGGGCTGCCGATTGGGAATATGCCGACCCTGAAACCGGTGGTTTGGCTACCCGTACCTATACATTCGGATTAAATTTAACCTTCTAAAAACTAGAAACAATGAAAAATAATATAAAAAATAAGCTTTCTAAGGGTTTTCTGATTCTTATGGGAGCAGCATTTCTGTCAAGCTGTACAGATGATTTCTTGAAACCTGACCCTTTGTCTTTCTATGAACCGGAAACAACATTTACAACAGAATCCGGTTTGAAGTCCGTACTTGCCATGTGCGACCGCCATCTGCGTTTGTACTGGACCAACTATGAGGCCAATAATATACGTGTACCTATTGGTACTGAATATCTGTTCTCGGATGTAGCCATTTACGGTAAGACGGATAATGTGGGTGGAGCCTATGGAACCTGGGCTACCCGGTTGACACCGACAAGTGGCATAGCCAATGGTGACGACAACCAAATTAAATATTTCTGGGACCAGCATTATTCCGGTATCAAATATGCCAATACAATTTTGAGCTACATTGATGCAGTAGAAGGGTTGGGTGAAGAGAAGAAAAACGAGTATAAAGGTCGTGCTTATTTTCACCGTGCCTATCGTTATCTGGCCCTCGTATTTCAATTTGGAGATGTACCTTTGGTGACGAAGATTCTGGAAGGTCCAAAGCGTAACTATAAATCCACCAAGAAGGAAGCTATTCTGGAAATGATTACTCAGGATATGGAGAAAGCGGTAGAATGGGTACCCGAACAAGCTCAGACCGAATATATTGGTATGGTGAATAAGGGAGCTTGCCGTCAGTTGCTTATTAAATGTTATTTGGCTACCGGACGTTTTGCTGAAGCTGAAGCCCAAGCTGATATCCTCATCAATCAGTCGGGTTATTCTTTAATGCAAGAGACTTTCGGCACTTTTAATGATGGTGGGGAACCGGAAACTTGGAAAATCACAGACAATGTGATTTGGGATTTACACCGTCCTGAAAACAAACTGATTGCAGCTAATAAAGAGGTGATAATGGGTATGCCCAACAATACGGCAGATTCTCATACAGACTTTTTGACTATGCGTATCTTTGGTCCGATGTGGAGTGATAATGGCTATCTGTTGTCTCCGGATGGAAAGGCGGGGGCTGTGAATTATGCACGCAATCATGCGAATTATGACAAAAGTCTTGACTTTTTACGTGCTTTTGGCCGTGGTATCGCTACTGTCAGCGGTGCTACCGATTTCCAACAACATGGAATGTGGGTGGTGAATGGTGTAGAAGATACACAAGACTTGCGCCACAACCATGAAGTGGGTAACTGGGTACGTATGGAAGACTTGAAGTACAATAATCCTGAGTCTGAATATTATGGTAAGAACTTACAGCTCTATGACGACCAGGGTAAAATACTCTGTACAAACTTGATTCGTGACTGGTTTGATTTCCCGCATTACAAAATCTTCTTGGATGACGCAACAGCTGAAGCCAATCAGGGAGCTAATCAATTTAATGGTGCCACTACCGGAAGTAATGCAAACTGGTATCTCTACCGTTTGGCAGAAACTTACCTGCTGCGTGCAGAGGCTAAATTATATCAAGGTAAAGATGCTACGTCGGATGTAAACGAAGTGCGTAGACGTGCCAAGTGTTCACAGCTTTATACTTCTGTAAATATTGGTGATATAGCCAACGAACGCGCCCGTGAGTTGTATCTTGAAGAGTGGCGCGCTATGGAGTTGAAACGCATTTCCTACTGTCTGGCATTGAGTGGCAAACCTGATGAATGGGGCAATACATACAGCAAGGATAACTGGGACAAGCAGTCGGGTACTGATGCAACAGGCGGTAGCTACTGGTACCAACGTCTGACACGCTATTCTGTTTACAATCAGAATCCTAATGGTATTACGTCCGGTCCTAACACGTTGTATTTTACTTTGGACAAGCGTAATGTATACTGGCCAATTCCTAATGATGCCATTACTGCCAATAACAAGGCTCAATTGGCACAGAACTATGGCTATGACGGTTATGATGCCAATATCCAGATGTGGGATAATTGGGAAGATGCAGTAGCCGATGAGGATATCACAGAATAAATAATTCTTATAATAAATCACTCGTTTTCAATAGGTACTATTGTAGGGAGCCCACTCTTTGGCCGGAAAGGGTGGGCTCTTTTCCTTTTTAATTTTAATGACCATGAAAAACTGAATCATTTTATTTTTATTGCATGCAGTATATTTTGTATGGGTATTCTTGACGCTTGCAGTAATGACGCCGAAACTCCTACCTCAATTGATATTCAAGATATTTGTGGAGTTTATACTCCGCAACAAGTAAAAATGACCTTTAATGGTGAAGATATGCCTGCTTTGGGGAATGCCTCCTTGACAATGGAATCTTTGGACAATCATTCTAAAGATGAGATGGAGGGAGATTATAAAATACTGTTGGCGCTGCCTCCACTTTGGCCGAATTTGGCTACAGTGAGTACGTCGCCGGTATTCGATAATGTTACTTTAGAGGTTGAGGCATCCGCTTCACCGGAGGAGGTTGTATTGGAAGGGATGTCCAAGCAGCCTGAACATGAACTCGTTGTGAAAGGAGTTTATAAAGAGGGTATATTGAATTTGGATTTGACCTATTCTATTACTTCCTCAATGCTGGTAGGAAAGAAGTTTCTTTTTGAGTTCGGCAGGCAATCATTGGATTTTGACTTTTTGAATCCTTCTTTATCATCGATAGAATGGAAGGGAAGCCAGATACCGGTGGAAGAATTTGTAAGCGATGCCATTACTCCTGTATTAGATGCCATCGGCAGACGTCTGGGCGGTTTCCTTTGTGCGGAGCTTGTTCCGGAAGCTTCCGTACATCTGAGTATAAAGCCGGAGGGAGCGGGTGACGTCATCACAGTGCCGGGAAAGCATGGCCTTTGTAACCCGAATAATGGTTTTGCTTATTTTGTGACAGACCAGGACGGTGCATCGTGCTTGACTGAAAAGATAATGGGAAGTTCATTCTTTAAGTATAATCTCTTCTTTTCTTCCATCAATGATTATTTCTATTTCGTACCTGTCTTTTATTTGAAAGATGTTCAAGACGAGCTGAAACTAGCCTTTGATACTCCGGTCAATTCTTTCTTTTATGGCTTGCTGTTTGAGTGGTTGGAAAATGTGGGAATGACGGAACTTTCTTCAGAGGAAATGGAAAAGGCATATAAACTGGCTCACTTACTTCAAGATAAAACGATAAGATATATCCGATTGACGGGAACAGCCATTGAATAAACTTGTATAATAGTCCTTTTTTGTATGAAGACAGTTAAATTTCTTTTTGTTTTACTTTTTATCCTGAGCACTCCGTTGCAGCTTTTCGGTCGAGTTACGGAGTCTGCTGAAAACTTGCTGCGCATCATTCACAAAGTGAACCGTCACTGGCAGGAAAACAACTCTCCGCAAGTACGTTCTTTTTGGGACAATGCTGCCTATCACACGGGCAATATGGAGGTCTATGAATTGACCGGTAACACCGCTTATCTGAAATATTCCACCGATTGGGCGGAATACAACCATTGGAAAGGAGCCGCTTCGGACAATAAGGCGGAGTGGAGATACGGTTATGGCGAGACTCCGCAGTATGTGCTCTTCGGCGATTGGCAATGTTGTTTCCAGACCTATGCCGATTTGTATGGCATCCGGGGTGATGACCGGAGGATAGCCCGTGCCCGTGAAGTGTTGGAGTATCAGATGGGGACTGATAAAAATGACTACTGGTGGTGGGCTGACGGGCTTTATATGGTGATGCCCGTGATGACCAAACTGTATAGAATCACGAAAAATCCTCTTTATCTGGAAAAGTTGTACGAATACTTTTCGTATGCAGACAGTGTGATGTACGACCCGGAAGCAGGGTTGTACTACCGTGACGGCAGCTTTGTCTATCCCAGGCATTCCATCCTCGGCGGCAAGAAGGACTTTTGGGCGCGTGGTGACGGCTGGGTACTTGCCGCTTTTGCCAAGGTGTTGCAGGATTTGCCGGAAACCGACAAACATCGCCAGCTTTATATCGACAGGTATCTTGCGATGGCGGGAGCTTTGGCCAAATGCCAGCATCCCGATGGATACTGGACCCGTAGCCTGCTCCAGCATGATTTTGCTCCGGGACCGGAAACAAGCGGTACGGCTTTCTTCGCTTATGGATTGCAATGGGGTATCAATAACGGCCTGCTCGACGGTGTAGTTTATCAACCGGTGGTAGACAAGGCTTGGAAGTACCTGTCCACCGTAGCCTTACAACCCGATGGCAGTGTAGGATATGTGCAGCCCATCGGTGGAAGTGCCATTCCCGACCAGGTGCTGAGTGTAGGTTCTACGGCAAATTTCGGGGTAGGCGCCTTTCTGTTGGCCGCTTGCGAGAGATACCGTTATCTCCGGCGAGAGAGTTGGAAGGATATGGATGGAAATTACATCAATGCCCACGGAGGTGGCATATTGCCTTACAATGGTAAATATTACTGGTTTGGCGAACACCGCCCGGCAAAAGGCTTTTCCACACAAGTCGGGATAACCTGCTATTCATCCGACGATTTGGCAAACTGGAAGTACGAAGGGGTAGCTCTGGCTGTGTCCGAGGAAGAGGGTTCGGACATAGAACGTGGATGTATAATGGAGCGTCCTAAAGTGATATACAACGGAAAAACGGGTAAGTTTGTCTTATGGTTCCATCTGGAACTGAAAGGTAGGGGATATGGACCTGCGCGTGCTGCAGTTGCCGTCAGTGACCGTCCCGAAGGGCCTTACCGTTTCGTCTCTTCCGGTCGTGTCTGTCCGGGCAGATGGCCCATAAATATGACGGAAGAGGAACAGAACGCCACTTGGGAGGATGAAAAATATCGGAAATGGTGGACACTGGCATGGCACGAGGCGATAGAGAAGGGGATGTTTGTGAAACGCGACCGGCAAGGCGGGCAGATGTCACGTGACATGACTCTGTTTACAGACGATGACGGCAAGGCCTATCATATCTATTCTTCGGAGGACAATCTGACTTTGCAGATAGCCGAACTGACGGAGGACTACCTTTCCCATTCGGGACGCTACATCCGCATCTTCCCTGCCGGACACAACGAGGCGCCGGCCATCTTCAAGAAAGACGGCACTTATTGGATGATAACCTCCGGCTGTACCGGTTGGGCACCCAATGCGGCGCGTCTGTTCTCGGCTCCTTCCATCTGGGGACCGTGGACACAGCATCCCAACCCTTGTCGGGGTGAGGGAAGTGATAGGACTTTCGGCGGTCAAAGCACTTACGTATTGCAGCTTCCCGGTAACCGCTACCTTTTCATGGCCGATATTTGGCGGCCCAAGAGCCTGATGTATTCGGAATATCTTTGGATTCCGGTCCGGTTTGATGAAGAGGGGATGCCTTATCTTACCCTTTCCGGCAAATGCAATCCGTCAGATGGTCGTTGATAAACCCCGAAGCTTGCAGATGGGCATAGCAAATGGTAGAGCCGAAGAACTTGAATCCTCGTTTTTTCATGTCTTTGCTCATGGCATCTGATTCGGGAGATGATACCGGAATCTCACTCAATGACTGAAAATGATTGATAATGGGGTTCCGGTCGGGGAAGAAGGATAGCGTATAGTTGTAAAAGCTGCCGAATTCTTTCTGTATGGCAAGAAACAGCTTTGCATTGGTGATGGTCGACTTGATTTTCAGACGGTTTTTCACGATGCCGTCAAAGTGCATCAGCCGTTCCACGTCTTCGTCGGTCATTTGCGCCACTTGAGTGGCATCGAAATTGCAAAAGGCTTTGCGGTAGCCTTCCCGCTTTTTGAGGATGGTTATCCAGCTCAGTCCCGCCTGGCCACTTTCCAATACAAGAAACTCGAATAGTGTCTTGTCGTCTGTTACCGGTTTTCCCCACTCTTCATCGTGGTATTTCACATACAGCTCGTCGGTTCCACACCAGCCGCAACGTCCGTTTATAATGTCTTGCATAAGTGTAATTAATATATGTAATGAAGTGCTAAGATATTGTTTTCATTGCGAACAAACAAATCTATCCATTCAGAATGGACAGTTCTCATATTCTTTCTTACTTTTGCAAAATGGTAACGGGTGGTTTGAACGCCTGAAAAACAGGAAAATTAATATATAAAGAATGGAAAAGACCTGGAGATGGTTTGGCAAGAAGGACAAGATAACCCTTGCCATGTTGCGACAGATAGGAGTGGAAGGCGTTGTCACTGCCTTGCACGATGTCCCCAATGGTGAAATATGGACGTTGGAAGCCATTGAAGATTTGAGGGATTATATTGAATCCTTCGGATTGCGCTGGTCTGTAGTAGAAAGTCTGCCGGTATGCGAGGCTGTCAAATATGCGGGGAGTGAGCGTGACCGATTGATAGAGAACTACAAGATAAGCCTTGCCAATCTCGGCAAGGCAGGTATCCGGACGGTATGCTACAACTTCATGCCGGTGATTGACTGGATTCGTACGGACTTGCAACATCCCTGGGAAGACGGGACTTCTTCCCTTTATTTCGACAGAATCCGTTTTGCCTACTTCGACCTGAAGATATTGGAACGGGAGAATGCGGAAGCCGATTATTCTCCGGAAGAGCTGGACAAGGTGGCAGAACTGGATAAGGTGATTACGGAGTTTGAAAAGGCAGAGCTGGTAGATACGATTATCGTAAAGACACAAGGATTCGTAAATGGCAACATCAAGGAAGGTGACAAGGAGCCGGTAACCCTGTTCAAACGTTTGCTGGCGCTATACAAAGGGATAGACCGGGAGGCTCTGCGCGAGAATATGCGTTATTTCTTGTCTGCCATCATGCCGGTATGCGAGGAATATGGGGTGAATATGTGTGTACACCCCGATGACCCTCCTTTTCAGGTATTGGGGTTGCCGCGCATTGTGACAGACGAGGCAGATATTGCCTGGATACTGAGTGCAGTGGACAATCCCCATAATGGCCTGACCTTTTGCGCCGGTTCATTGAGTGCGGGTGAACAGAATGATACCCGTGAACTGGCAAGGAAGTTTGCCAGGCGTACCCACTTTGTGCATTTGCGCAGTACGAAGGCAATACCGGGTGGAAACTTTATCGAAAGTTCCCATCTGGAGGGAAGGGGACACCTCATTGATTTGATTCGTATCTTTGAGAAAGAAAATCCGGGATTGCCGATGCGTGTGGACCACGGTCGCATGATGTTGGGCGACGAGGATAAAGGGTACAATGCAGGTTATTCTTTTCATGGCCGTATGCTGGCATTGGCTCAAGTGGAGGGAATGCTGGCTGTGGTAGACGATGAATTGTACGGAAAATCTGTTTGATTGATTTTAAGTTAGGCATGGATTACGCGAAAAATCATGGATATTCTTCATTTATTATCCATGATTTTTCATGTAATCCGTGTCTAAAGAATCTATTAGTGTTGTAAATCCGGCTTAATAGTTGAAAGCCTTGGATTTTACGTAAACCTTGAAGTCTTTGATTCCACCCGGTACCTCGCTTTCCATTCTGGGTAGATATTGTATGCCGGTCAGGGTGCGGGTACTACCCAAGTCAATCACGACAGAATGCGGGTATGGAGTGTCTTTTGTTGTGCTCCAATAGGTTGATTCCTGGAGGTCGAAGATTTTGTCCGCAGAACAGTTGACGTGGGATACGTCTTCGCTGTCGGCATAATTGACAATCCAGGGTTCGCGTGACAGACGTTCCCCATTCTCATCCAGCAGATACATTTCGGCAATGCAAGCCAGGTCTTTTCCATCTTGTGCACTCAAGGCTTCCAGGCAGACATAACGTCCGGTGACGGGTTGGTCGAATTTGCGTTCCTGCCAACCGTTGCCGGGATTGAAGCTGTCGGAGAGGACGGGCTGCTCACCGGACAAGTCGAGATTTTCACCCTCATTGCGGTGCGTCAGCGGTTTGGTGACGAGCAACTGGTCCAGTAATGGCTCGCTCAGTCCTTCGGACTTAACTTCTTTGGGACCGATGATGTCGAAGACAATCACTTCATTCTCACCTTTCTTCAACCAGCATCCCGGGATGTAGAGGGTCTGTTGCGGGCCGATTTCCCAATGCGTCCATGGCGTGCCCGTTGACGTAGACAAGTCCCTTGCCCAAGTCTCGAAGTTTAGGAATGTGTCGCTGGGCTTGTTCACCTTAAAGGTGGCACGGTAGCAACCCGGAATGCGTTGTCCTAACTCATCTTTCAGTGAGCCGATGGGCTGGAACTTCATGTTCTTATAGAAATCGTATGTATCTTCGAGATTATAGACTTCCCAATCCTTCAGGTTGCAGGTGAAAGGACGGCCGTCGATGTCTACGGTAAGTTCTACGCTTTGGGTGATACCCTTGAAGTCCTTGATGGCACGTCCAAAGTTGATGCGGCCCATGGCTTCTACCAGAATGTCGAGGCGTGCACCTTTGGGGCAGGCGGGGAATTCCAGTTGCTTTTCACCGTTGCGGCGGTCCAGTTTGCCGATGTATTTGCCATCCAGGAAAACTTGGGCATAATCGTGCGCATCGTTCACAGTGAGCAGGGACGGGGTTTTCATCTCGGGCAGTGTGGTGCGGTAGAGAATACTTCCGAATCCCTGGTTATATTCCTCCATGGTACGGATATTGCGGTCTTTCTTGGCAGCAGGAAGATTGTCGAACAAAGGAGCCATCTCTGTAAATTGGAAAGACGGAATACGGATGGGCTTGATTAAAGCGGGAACTTTAGCCTGCTTCTCGCCGTTCATGTATTTGGACAATACTTTTCGCAATTCCCAGTATTTGGGAGTGGTCTGTCCCGATTCGCTGATGGGGGCGTCGTAGTCGTAAGAGGTTACGTCAGGGGCGAATCCGGGTGAGTTGGCTCCTGCCCAGTGTCCCCAGTTGGTCCCTCCGTGGGTCATGTAGAGGCTGAAGGAGATGCCTTTGGACAACATCTCGTCAATGCCGGCAATCATGTCGGCAGCCGGACGGGTTTCGTGGTTGGCTCCCCACTTGTCGAACCAGCCGCTCCAGAATTCGGAGCACATCAGCGGGCTATCAGGACGGAGTTTCTTCAGCGGTGCAAACTGTTGGTCGATGTTGGCTCCTGTACCGAAGTTCATGGTCCATACCAGGTCGTGGAGTCCGTTCTTGGTGAAGTTGGACGCCCAGTCGCATTGGAACAGTGCTACGCCGGGGTAGTTGGCGCGTACGATGTCGCGGATTTGCGATACGTAGCCTTTGTCTTCCCCGTAGGAGCCGTATTCGTTCTCTACTTGTACCATGATGATGGGACCTCCGTTCTGTATGGTCATACCAGCTACCTGCTCGGCAACGGCTTTTTCGAAGATACCTACACGCTCCATAAAGTAGGGGTCGGATTCGCGCAGGCGGATATCTTTTTTCTTGAGTAACCACCAGGGCAGTCCGCCCATTTCCCATTCGGCACAGACATACGGTCCCGGGCGCAGGATGACATACATGTCATTCTGCTGGCATAGGCGGCAGAATTCCGCCAGGTCATTCTGTCCGGTGAAGTCGAACACTCCCGGCTGAGACTCGTGGGAGTTCCAGAATACATAAAGGCAGATGGTGTTCATGCCCAGTGCCTTGCATAGCTTGATGCGTTGGTCCCAATAGGCTTTGGGGATACGTGGATAGTGCAGCTCTGCGGCTTTGATGACAAACGGCTTGCCATTCAATAGGAATGTTCCTTTGCCGGCAGAGAAGTCGCCTTGTTCTTCCCATTGGGTACGCGGGTCCCAGCTGTCGCGCCAGGGTATCGTGATTGTGCCGTCCTTGCCGAATTCAAGCGGGAGCCATACGTAGCGTGAGTCCTCAAGGTTTTTCTTTTTCCAGCGGTCGAACATGGCAATGTAGGCATTTCCTTTTCCGTATACTTGCTGCACGTAAGTGCTTTGTGCATAGAAGGTCTTATCTGCATCAGGACCGGTACACGGATTGCCGATGGTAGTCCATTGCCCCATGATGGAGTCGGCCACAGCCAGTTCGGCAACATTGGGATCCCAGCCGGTACAACCGGAAGAGAGCATATAGTACTTGCCGTTATACTTGAATACGGCGGGTGCTTCGCGGCTTTGCTTCACGAAATTGCGTGTATAGCGACCAGTGGGCTTCAGGTAGTCATCCGTTAGTTCGCTTATATATAAGGTAGCGTTGTTTTCCGACGAGTAGAACTGATATGCCTTGCCGTTATCATCAACGAACACTGTTTGGTCGCGGCTCATCGCACCGTTGGGACGGAAGCTGCCTACATAGGTGAATGTCCCGGTAGGAGAATCGCTGACCGCTACGCCGGCACATGCCTTACTGTAGTCGGCGCTTTCCACATGCGCCCACATGACGAATTTCTTTGTCTTTTCGTTGTAAATCACTTTGGGACGTTCCAACACCTTGCTGGGGTGCAGGTCGTGTTTCTTGTCATCTTTCACGGCAGGAAGTACAATACCCTCGAACTTCCAGTTCAGCAGGTCTTTTGAAGAGTAGCAGCTGACACCGGTTACGTCGGTGCGGTAGCATTCCCACGTAGCCCATTCGGGCAGGATGGTTTCCCCTTTTTTGTATTCGCCATACCAATAGTAGGTCCCTTCGTGGTAAAGAAGGCCGCCGCCATGGGCGTTGATGGGATTGCCGTCGGTGTCTTTCCATACTTCCCCGGGTATGATTGCGGCATTTTTCGTTTGTGCTTTTGTTTTTGCAGATGGCAGGCAGCAAAGGCAGGCCAGCAATGCAAAACTCCAAATAATTTTCCTTTTCATTTAAGA